>Ga0157365_10001203_pt1 | contig 10821 bp, 8 predicted proteins | sample AttsexASBM3_FD_111478 | JGI IMG/M metagenome (GOLD analysis project Ga0157365, IMG submission 111478) | Fungus gardens microbial communities from leaf cutter ant in Ribeirão Preto, State of São Paulo, Brazil - Atta sexdens ASBM3 | ecosystem: Host-associated > Fungi > Mycelium > Unclassified ... | reverse complement strand
TCTACCCAAATTGGCGCGGACATGTCATCTAGGCGTCATGAAACATTGGCGCATCGATCAGATGGATTGGGATGCTTTCGATGCATCCCGCGTGGACCCGGACCTGATTCCGGTCATCAAGGCTGCGGCTGTGGTCGAGCGGAACGGGCTCGATTACGCGGTTTATCTCGGCAATGTCTTTGTGGGCGATCCCGATTTCCGTCAGGCTGCCGATAATTGGGCCGTCGAGGAAGTGCAGCATGGCGACGCGCTCGGTAAATGGGCGATGCTGGCGGATCCGAGCTGGGATTACATGACCGCCTTCGAGCGTTATCGCGCGACCTATCACATTGAGCAGGATGTAGACGCATCAATACGTGGCTCACGCACGGGCGAGCTGATTGCCCGTTGCATGGTCGAGACCGGGACCTCGTCCTTCTATACGGCTCTGGCCGATGCCACGGACGAGCCTGTGCTCAAGGCCATCTGCAAACAGATTGCGGCTGACGAGTACCGTCACTTCAAGCTTTTCTACGATCACATGCATCGTTACCTGAAGCGTGAAAAGCTGAGCGTGTGGCAGCGTACGAAGATTGCGCTCGGCCGCGTGACCGAGAGCGAGGACGACGAGCTCGCGACGGCGTATTATACGACGAACATGTCGAACAACACGCCTTATGATCACAAGAAATGCATTGCTGCGTACATGGCGCGGGCCATGGGCTGTTATCAGCCCAAGCATATAAACCGGGTGACGAGCATGATCTTCAAGACGATCGGCTTCACGCCGCATTCACGTGTTCAGAACCTCGTCGCGCGTGCCATGTATGCGCTGATCCAGTTCAAGGCCAAGCGCTATCGGCGTTCCGTCATGGCCTCATAACGAAAGCGTTTTTTGTCCTACGGCGAATTAAGCCCTTATACGGCACGTTTCCGGTCTAATATGGCGGGAAGTATTCACCGTGGAGAGCTTTGGCTGTGCTGACACATCTTGCGCGTCTCACCCTTGGGGTGACCCTTGTTTCAGTGTTTGCGCTGGGTCTGGCCCCGAGGCCAGCCCTGGCGGATCCCTATTCCCTCCCTATCGCCTCATCCGGGCCCGTGATCCTGCCGCCTGTCGCCGATGACGGGACGATCGCGGCGCGGCAACTTGCCGCGCAGGTCGGGCTGGCCCAGTTCACCGCGCCAGGCTGGCGTCCTGGCCTGCTGCGCCATGTCGTGATGTTCCGCTACAAATCCGGTACGACCGCCGCGATGCGCGCCGAGATCACCATGCGCTTCCTGCGTTTGGCCGAAGATTCCCGCCGTCCCGATGGATCGCACCCCGTGAGATCCATCGAGATGGGCGTGCAAAACAGCGGGGAGGGCGCTGATGCGGGATTGCAACAGGCTTTTATCGTGACCTTCGCCTCGGAAGGCGATCGCAACTTCTACGTGGGCAAGCCGGTCATCATGGACCCGGCCTGGTTCGATCCCGCGCATGAGGCCTTCAAGAGCTTCGCGGCACCGTCGATCGAGAAGGTGATTGTATTCGACTTCAATGTCCTGGCCACGGCAAGCCGTGCGCCCTTGGGGCGTGGCGAAAAAGCCAGGCATTCACAGACTCGCCGTTGAGATTAATCTGTCATAACGTTGCATAACGTATCTTCTCGCGTCTCGACCGAGAGGGCGGAATGTTCACCAGAGTGGAAAAGGCTGATCTGTGACCGGAAAACTGCAAACGAAATCGTCGATCTGGCTCGGTGCTGTCAGTCTTCTGGCCCTGACGGGGCACGCGGCCCTGGCACAGGATACGGCCAAGAGCCCTGCAAAGACGACCTCTTCGGCGCCTCAGGCTGCGCCAACCCCCGTCAAACCCTATGATCCGACCTGGGGTTTCGACATGGCCGGGATGGATAAGGCCATCAAGCCGGGCAATAACTTCTTCCTCTACGCCAATGGTACCTATCTCAAGAACATCGTGATCCCACCGGATCGCTCATCTTTCGGGCCGTTCATCATCCTGGCCGAGACTGCGCGTGAGCGCGTCCAGAAAATCCTGAGCGAGGCCGGGAAGAACCCGGTTGCCGAGCCCAAGACGACGGAAGAAAAGCTGGGCGCGTTCTATGCCAGCTTCCTTGACGAGGCCAAGGCGGAACAGTTGGGCGCGACCCCGCTCAAGGCGGATCTGGAGGCTATTCGCGCGGTCAAGGATGCGCCTTCCCTGGCGCGGCTCTTCGGGCAGGCGACGCGTGGTTTCCAGTACGCGCCGTTCGGGATCATGATCAATGCTGACGACAAGGATCCGACGCAATACGCCCTGTCCTTGCACCAGGGGTCGCTGGGGCTGCCTGATCGGGACTACTATCTGAAGCCCGAATTCGCCGCCAAGCGTAAGGCCTATCAGGCTTATATCGCCAAGATGCTCACGCTAATCTCCTGGCCGCAGCCCGAACAGGAAGCCGCGCATATCCTGGCGCTGGAAACCGATCTGGCGAAGGCCGAGTGGTCGCGCACCGAGCTGCGCAATCCGGTCAAGATCTATAATCCGATGACAGTTGGGGATCTCGCCAAGAAGGCGCCGGGTGTGAACTGGCACGACTTCCTCGAGGCGGCCGGGATTCCTGCGAGCGGGCTTGAGTCGCGCAGGCTCATTGTGGGCGAGCCAACGGCTCTTGCCGGCATGGCCAAGATCCTGTCCAGTGCCGAATACGCCACGCTTCAGGCTTGGCTCGCCTTCCATCTCTCGGATAACGCTGCCGGCTATCTGAGCCACAATTTCGTTCAGGCCTCGTTCGATTTCAACGATCGCGAACTCGAGGGCTCGCCGCAGCTTCCGGTGCGCTGGAAGCTCGCTGTCAGCCACAGCGAAGCCGCGATGGGCTGGGCGATTGGCAAGATCTATGTTGATCAGTATTTCCCCCCCGAAGCCAAGGCGCGCATCACGGAACTGACCCAGGATGTGAAGGCGGCTTTCGCCAACCGTCTGGCGCATAATAGCTGGATGGCGCCTGCCACCCGCGAGGCAGCCGGGCGCAAACTGCAGAACTTCGAGATCCAGGTTGGCTACCCCAACAAGTGGCGCGACTATGCAGGGCTGACCATCAAGCCGGGTGATATCTATGGCAACGGTGCGCGGTCGATCGCCTTCGAGTGGCAGTACAATCTGGGCCATCTGGACAAGAAGGTGGATCGCAACGAGTGGTTCATGACGCCGCAGACGGTCAACGCGTATAACGACCCCAACCAGGTCGAGATCGTTTTCCCGGCAGCGATTCTGCAGCCGCCTTTCTTCGACCCGAAGGGAGATGCAGCGGTCAATTACGGCGCTATCGGTGGGGTGATCGGTCACGAAATGACCCATTCCTTCGATGATGAGGGGCGTCAGTATGACGAGCACGGACGTCTGCATCAGTGGTGGACGCCGGACGACGTGAAGCGCTTCTCGGCTCTGGCAGACCGCTTCGGCAAGCAATACGACGCGTTCCAGGTCCTGCCGGGCGTTCACCTGAACGGCAAGCTGACCATGGGCGAGAATATTGCTGATCTGGGTGGCCTGACACTTGCGCTCGATGCTTATCATGCCTCTCTGCATGGCCAGCCTGCGCCGGTCGTCCATGGTCTCTCGGGTGATCAGCGCGTGTTCCTCGGTTGGGCTCAGGTCTGGCGTCAGAAGCTGCGCGAGGATTCGATCCGCAATCGCGCCGTGACCGACCCGCATTCCGCACCTGAGGCTCGGGTCAATATCCCCATGCATAATATCGATGCCTGGTACGATGCTTTTGGCGTGAAGCAGGGCGATACGCTCTATCTCGCACCAAAAGATCGCGTTAAAATATGGTGAAATACCCGTGAAACACGGTGTAGGTTCACGCTATGGCCTGTCTGCCGGTCGGGGTGTCGCCCCGTCCGGCACAGGACCGGAAAGGTGGTAACGACCTGATGCGAGTCACTGGAACGGCAAGGGAACAGTCTCCGACAGAAGAGACGACCGATCCGTTCATCTTTCCCGTGGCTGGGCCTTCATGAGGCGCCAGCAGGATTTGCATGATCTCCTCACGGCGGCAGCGGCAATGGCTCGTGCTCCAGGGGCCTATCTGGCTTTGCCTGAGCGCGGAAGGCAGGCTCTGGCCGTCACTTTCGGGCCTCTGCCCGAAACGCTGGTCGTACCCGAATCTGCGCCGGACAGGAATTTCATCCAGGAGGTGATCCAGCCTCTCGCCGAACTGGCGCAGCCCCCCTGGAACTATACCTTCCAGATACGCCACCCGGTTCCCTTGCCGGAAGGCGAGGGAGTGGCGACGCTCTGTTTCCTGAGCAGAACGTTTCTCGATCCTGATGCCATTTCCTTCCGCCCAGGGCTGGAGGCGATTATCCGCCAGATCGGTCTGGCTCTCGCGCGCCATGTCGAGCGGGGGGAAGAGTCCGTTTCGGCAGGCGGTTCTGGGCGCAGTCCAGTGCGGGGCGGGGCGGGGCGTCGTCGCCTTCCCGGTACGCCGATCCTTCCTTCGATCGAGGATTTGCCGGGTATCGGCACGTTCGAGATCAGGCTGGGCAGCAATCTCATCACTCTTTCGGCCGAGCTGTTACGTCTGACAGGGGTGCCGACGGGAACGCAATGCCCGATGGATGTGTTTCAGCGCTGCATGCCTGTCCCCGATGCTGATCTCCTGCACTTTGCAGATGGCACGAGTGATGAAATCCTGCTGACCGAAACGGATTTTGCCGTAGAGAGCCTGTCCGATCAGACCAGAAGCTGGGTCAGACGCAGGGCGGAGGTCGAGGCCGATGAGCGCGGCAAGCCGTGGCGCCTCATCGGCACGCTCGAAGATATCACGCGGGACCGTGTGGCGACCAACCGGCTGGCGGCCATGGTGATGCTCGGCGATGCCTTGCGCAAGGTCGATACCGCCCCCGAAGCCTATCATGCAGCTGCAAGCGCGCTGGGTGATGCGCTCGGCGCTGATCGCGCGGGATGGGCCGCCATCGAACCGGGTGACGAGACGCGTTTCAGAATTGCTCAGGACTGGCATGGGTTCTCGATCCCCAGCGCCGAGGGGCTCTATTCACGCGACGCTTTTGCCACCGCACTTGACGTGCTGGAGCAGGGCCTCCTTCTCGCGGTTCGCGACGCACGGGAGAATGTCTGGATTCCCTGTGTCATGCCGGGGCAGGACCCGACAGACCGGGTCAGGGCGCAGCTCCTCATGCCTGTTTTGAGCCAGGGACGCATGACACATTGCCTCTTTGTGCAATGTTTCTCGCCACGAGACTGGACCGATCAGGAACTCGCCTTTTTGCGTGCAGTCACCGATCGCGTTCAGGCGGCGGTCGCCTCTCTCGATGCGCGTGCGCATCAGCAGACAATGCATCAGGAACTGGCGCATCGCCTCAAGAATACGCTCGCTCTGGTTCAGGCTCTCGCCAATCAGAGCCTGCGCGGGGTCGAGAACCGGGAGGCGGTCAAGGCTTTTGAAAAACGTCTCGTGGCGTTGGGTTCGGCCCATGAATTGCTCATGCGTCAGGCCTGGCAAAGTGGCGACCTCGAGACCCTGGCCTGTGAGGTGCTCTCGCGTATCGCCCCGATCGATCGCTTCAACCTTGCGGGAGAGAGGGTATCGCTCGGGCCCAACACCGCGACAACTCTGGGATTGATGCTGCATGAACTCGGCACCAATGCGGCAAAGTACGGGGCGTTGAGCGCGGAGGGCGGCAAAGTCACCTTCGATTGGTCGATCACGAGCGAGCGGGAGCGGCCTCTTCTCTCGTTGCACTGGATGGAGGAAGGGGGGCCTCCTGTCGTGGCCCCCAGCGCAAAAGGATTTGGGTCGCGTCTGCTTCATGTCGGGTTCGGACATCAGGGCTCGGCCATTCTGCGCTATCCGCCTTCGGGGTGCGAGGCCATGTTTACTGTGCCGCTCCATCAGGCCCAGGAAAATTGAACAAACGCGTCAGGTCCTGAGTATCCTCTTGCCATTCCACGGCTGAAGTGATCGAACACAGGCATTCTGCCTGAATTCTGTTTGCTGAAGGATGTTCGATGACAACGATCTCACTGGGCCATTTGCGCGACGCCCTGAATGCCGGCTGCGCGAGCGCCGTTGCGCGGGTTCTCGACGCCCATGAGGTCGAGGTCGATTTCGTCGATGCTGATCAATCGGAACTGCCGGGTCTGCTGGAAGAAAGCGCGATAGACCTTCTGGTTTCGGCCTGGCTGCCACGCGATGCAGGGCTGCTGCAACACGGGATGCGGGTTCTGGGTACGCTCTATCGCCCCTACTATTGTTGGGCCGGTTATGGTGGGCATGAGACAATCGAGGGGCTGACTGCAGGGCAGATTACCCGGGTGATCACCGCGCGCTCGGACGAAGCGCAGATGCGCGGACTTCTCGCGCAGACGGAAGCGCTTTCCGAAACAGCGGTCACGCTTTGTGCCGATGAGTCGCTCTATGCGACCGTGCAGAACGCTCGTGAGGCAGGGGAAAATTTTCTCGTCTTTCTAGCCCAGCCCCACGCGCTGTTTCATGATGACCGTTTCCAGCCGGTACGCGATGCCCGTCTGGGAGAAGAGATGGAAGCAAACCTGCTGGTGCGAGAGGCCGTCGCAGCCTGTGCGGACCAGGACATGCTCGACGAATTGTCTGAGATGACCCTTGGCAACAAGGTCATGAGTGCGCTCGATCATGCGATTCAGATCGATGGCATGGATCCGGAAGAAGCCGCCGAAGCCTGGCAACGCGGGCGTCTGGTCGCCCGCTGAGCGCTCCGCGATAATGACGGGGCACGAAGGCTCAGCCCATTGTGTTGGGGAAAAGGCGTGCTCCTGCTCCGGCGCACGCGCGTTACGTTGAAGTGTTAGACGGGGGACACATCCACCAGTGGGTAGGGTCCCGCTCTATTTTAGGCCATGTTTCTAGTCTAGAAACATGTACTGTTCCATAACTCTGCTGGTAGAACGATTCTATTTACTGATATTTTAATGATCTGTTGTTTTGTCTATGGTGGCGGCTTTCCGATTCAGTCGAAAGCGCCTCATGGCTTCTCATCCGGATGCCGCCGATCTTTTTGAAAAATTCCGACAATGCAGTGACGAGCAATGGTTGCAGATCCTCGTGGCCTCGCTGCGCCTCCCGGAGATCGAGCAGGTGCTCATGCCGGGTTTCCCCAGTGAGATCCTTCAAAGTGAGATCCATGGCCATTCGGGCGAGGTTTCGCTTCACGAAGCGTTCATGTTCTTTCGTGAGGTCAAGGCCTATTGTCGTTATGCGGGTCAGCCTCTCGCCGCTGATACGCGCATGCTCGATTTCGGTTGTGGCTGGGGGCGTATCCTTCGTCTCTTCATGAAGGACGTACGCCCGGAGAATCTGTTCGGGGTCGATGTCACATCGCGCTTCCTCATGGAGGCACGACGCTGTAATCCGGCTCTGGCCTTTCTTTCCTGCGGTCTCGCGCCCCCGATGATCATGAAAGATCAATCCCTCGACCTTGTCGTGTCGTTCTCGGTGTTCTCGCATCTGGATGAGTTTCTTGCTGGTCTCTGGATCAATGAATTCCATCGCCTTCTGAAACCTGGCGGGCTTGCCATCATCACCACGCAAAGCCGACGTTTTCTCGCCTTCTGCGCAGAGCAACGCCTCAGGCGGGCTTCTGGCATCCGGCTCGAGCATGGCTGGCACGAAGCCTGCGCCGATAGTTTCACCGACGAGCCCCTGGCCAATGCCCGGTATGACGCGGGGCGGTTCCTGCATGCGACACCATCCCGGCGGCCCAATCCTGGTGCCCATTACGGTGAGGCGATTATCCCGCGCGCCTATATCAGTCAGAAATGGGGACAGCTGTTCAGGATCATCGAATTCCTCGATGATCCTTCACGCGTCCCGCAGGTCTTCATCGTCCTGCAGAAGAAGTCCTGAGGAGAGCCTGGCTTGGCCCTGTCGAGAAGAATTGCGTCCTCTCTTTTTGCCCTTTTCTCAGCCTCTATTGCGATATGGCCCGACCGGGCGCTTGCCCAGATCGTGTCCCATCGGACGGAAACTCCGCAGGGCATTGTCTCAGCGCAGGGCGTGAGCATGCCTCGATCGCCGGGCTCCGGGTCGGACAGGGAGGAGACCATCGAGGTATCCGGTCAGGCGCTTGTGCCTATCGAGCACGGGTATAGGCGGCTCGAGCGAGTATCCAGACGTTTTGACTCATTTCCATCCTCGGACCGTGCCGGGTTGACGTTGCATATGGACGCGCATCTCCAGCCCGGAGATCGTTCAGCACGTGGTTCGGTCCTGCAGCTTCAAAGCGACACCCATGTCCAGCTGCTCCTGAACGGTGCGGAAAACGAGGTCGTCGTCCCGCATGATGAAACGCTCTGGCAGAAGGATCCTCCGCTCTATGCACGGCTGCATCCCGGAGAGGCGCTCAGTATCGGGTTCTTCTTCACCATCGACCCGCAGGGTCTTGGCGCGAGGGAGCATAGGACAGGGGACCATTCCCTCGAGGACCCCACCCGCAAGGACCTTCTCTCGGAGGGGGGGCAGAGCTTCACTCAGGCTCAGGCCCGTCACTGGCTCGGGCAACTTGATCGGTGCATCGAGGATGAAGGTGGATTTCTGCTCGCCCTGCTTCTGCCCGATACACACAAGCTGAGTGTCGATCTGGCGCCGAATAGCCGGTTCGAGGTGGTCGAGCACGGCGTTGCCCGCCTGCTGGTCGATAACCAGGGGGCTGTGCCCTATCGCTTCGTCTTCAGGCCGCAGGATTATCCTCACGATGCGGTATTTCAGTCCGATCGCCCATTTATGCGCCTCGTGCTCACCCTGCCTTTCGCGCTGCATGGCACGCTCAAGCGTACGTAACGATTTGACAGGGACGGCCCGCCTCCGCCATCACGCGATGCAGAATTGCTCAATCTTGGGATGAAAAAGAGCCGATGTCAGTGCATGCATTCGTGTTTCCGGGGCAGGGGAGCCAGTCCATCGGAATGGGGCAGGGCCTCTACGAGGCTTTTCCGGCAGCGCGTGAAGTCTTTCAGGAAGTCGATGATGCGCTGGGCGAGCATCTGTCGAAGTTGATCTTTGCCGGTGAGGCGTCAGAGCTGACACGCACCGAAAACACGCAGCCGGCTCTCATGGCGGTGTCCTTGGCGACTGTGCGTGTCCTCGAGAGCGAGGGTGGTTTCAGCTTGTCGGACAAGGCAACGGTGGTGGCCGGGCATTCACTTGGTGAGTACTCGGCCCTTGCGGCTGCCGGAGCCCTCGGGATTGCCCAGACTGCCAGATTGCTGCGTTTGCGTGGCCTCGCCATGCAGGAAGCCGTGCCAGCGGGTGAAGGGGGTATGGCAGCTCTTCTGGGCGTCGAGGCCGAACTCGCTCACGAGATCTGCGCCGAGGCGGCCCGACTGAGCATCGAGGGTGAGGCGGATCGCCATGAAACGATCGAGCTCGCCAATGATAATGGTGGTGGTCAGATCGTGGTTTCGGGTCGCTTGTCTGCGGTCGAGCGCGCGATCGCGCTGGCCAAGGCGAAGGGTGTGAAGCGTGCCGTGATGCTGCCTGTTTCCGCCCCGTTCCATTCCTCTCTCATGGGTTCTGCAGCAGAGCGCATGGCCGAGGCGCTGGAACGCGCCGAGATCGCAACACCGCTCATTCCGGTCATCACGAACGTGACGGCGGGCAAGAATACCGATGCCACGCGTATTCCGGAATTGCTGGTTCAGCAGGTGACGGGCTCGGTACGCTGGCGCGAGAGTGTGCTGGCCATGGCGGCCATGGGCGTGACCTCGCAGGTTGAACTCGGCGCCGGCAAGGTGCTGACGGGTCTGGTGAGGCGTATCGCCCCAGATATGACCGCGCGCAATGCGGGGACCCCTGAGGAAATCGAGGCGCTGCTGCGTGACCTCTGAAAGCGTGGAGAAGAGAACAATGTTCAGTCTTGAAGGAAAAACCGCCCTTGTAACCGGAGCTTCCGGTGGTCTGGGCGCGGCCATTGCCCGCGCGCTGCACGCGCAGGGCGCCGAGCTGGTCCTGTCGGGAACGCGTGAGGCGGCTCTGGCCGAAGTGGCAGCCACTCTTGGCGAGCGGGTGCATGTCTGCGCCGCCAATCTCTCCAAGGGAGAAGAGGCCGACGCTTTGGTGGGCAAGGCGGAAGCGCTTCTGGGTAAGCCGTTGGATATCCTGGTCAATAATGCGGGTCTCACGCGAGACGGCCTGATCATCCGTATGAAGGATGATGACTGGTCGCAGGTCATGACCGTGGATCTTGAATCCCCGTTCCGTCTGTGCCGTGCGGCGCTCAAGGGGATGCTGCGCCGTCGCGCCGGTCGCATCATCAATATCGCTTCCATCGTGGGCGTGACCGGCAATGGTGGTCAGGCAAATTATTCTGCAGCCAAGGCTGGCATGATCGGCATGACCAAGTCGCTCGCGCAGGAGACCGGCTCGCGTGGGGTTACGGTCAATGTGATCGCGCCGGGCTTTGTCGAGACGGCGATGACGGCCGTTCTGCCAGAGGCTCAGCGTGACAAGCTGCTTGGGTCCATTCCGCTCGGACGCATGGGCAAGCCCGAGGATATTGCCGCCGCCGTGGTCTATCTGGCGTCTGAAGAGGCTGGCTGGGTGACGGGCATGACCATGAACGTCAATGGTGGCATGGCCATGCCATAAGGGCATCGGTTCCTCGCGCACGCAAAGCTTGGCGTGTGAGGGTAAACCATGCTAAGCGCCCGCTGCTTCGTCCGAAGCGTGGGCAACATGGCCCGCCGGGGCCCGATCTTCGGTCCGCGATTCAGAGCACTGGCCGTGAGCGCCGCCTCTGGAGTAAAGACGGGGACCGACTGGGCAACCAGACGGATGGTAAACAGTTTCGAACCGCCCG
>Ga0157365_10001202_pt1 | contig 10830 bp, 11 predicted proteins | sample AttsexASBM3_FD_111478 | JGI IMG/M metagenome (GOLD analysis project Ga0157365, IMG submission 111478) | Fungus gardens microbial communities from leaf cutter ant in Ribeirão Preto, State of São Paulo, Brazil - Atta sexdens ASBM3 | ecosystem: Host-associated > Fungi > Mycelium > Unclassified ... | reverse complement strand
TGTCCCTCAGGCACCGCCGTCACAGGCAATACGACCGGCGAGACAAGGCCGGACGCGGCGGGGCTTGCAGACTGGGGAAACGGTCGGGGGCGTGCATTCAGGCGGCTTCTTCGATCGCATCCGGGCGCTGATGCGTCGATTCGCGATCGCGTATCACACCATTGGCAATCTGCTGATCGTAAAAGGCCGTCAGATGGTCGATCACATCCTGCGCCTTGTCCATCTTGTTGATGCTGGCACGGAAAGCTGCCGAGCCCGGCAGCCCATGCGAGTACCAGGAGACATGTTTGCGTGCGAGACGCAGTCCGGGGCGCTCGCCAAAATGGTCGAGCATCATGCCGTAATGACGCAGAACGATCGATTTCTCGGTCTCAAGATCGGGATCGGGCATGTTCTCACCCGAACGCAGGGATTGGGCGACCTGAGCCAGAAACCACGGGCGACCGTAGCAGCCGCGTCCGATCATCACGCCATCGGCTCCCGAGGCGGCAAGAGCATCGCGCGCGTTCTGGATGGAGACGATATCGCCATTCACGATGACTGGCAGCCTGACACTATCCTTGACCGTGCGCACGAAATGCCAGTCTGCCGTTCCGTTATAGAACATCTGTCGTGTCCGGCCGTGAACCGTCACGAGACGGATCCCGACATCCTCGGCAATACGGGCCAGCCTTGGCGCATTGAGCGACTGATGATCCCAGCCCATACGCATCTTGAGTGTAACGGGAACCGATACGGCCTTGACCGTCGCCTCAAGCAGAGCGGCTGCCTTGATCTCGTCGCGCATGAGCGCCGATCCTGCCGATTGACCGACAGCAACCTTTTTCACGGGGCAGCCGAAATTGATATCGATCAGGTCCGCTCCCTGATCGACGGCAATTTTCGCCGCCTGGGCCATCGCCTCGGGGTCGCATCCGGCAAGCTGAACCGAATTCGGCCCGTTCTCGGCGCTACGCGCCATGCGCAACGTATTCTCGTTTTCGCGCACCATCGCCCATGAGGCGATCATCTCCGACACGACAAGACCAGCACCCAGCTCGCGCGCCAGCTGGCGAAAAGGCAGATCCGTCACACCTGACATCGGAGCGAGAATCACCGGCGTATCGATCACGACACCATTGCCGAGATCGATCGGGCGTAGCTGAAGGCCGCGGCCCGACCCGGCCCCGTCTGAAGAAGAAGGATTGCTCATGATTCCTCAAGGATACCGATGCGCCCGGCGCGAAGCAATCGGAGATCGCATCCATGCCCTTGGGGCCAGAGCACCCAGTCTGGCTGAGACAATGGTGCATGAAGAGAGGGTGACAGGCAGTATCCGGGCATTGGAGAAAACGCGCAGCCGTCAGGTCCGTGATCGCGAAAAGCCCGGCGGTGCTTTCACATCCCTCCTGTATCGAGTGCCTTGACATCGAGTGCTTTGGCAAGACGCATCAGACCTGTCTCATCAGCCGGAAGGCCGAAACGGAGCAATGAGGCATCCCAGTCGAAACGACGGACGAGTATGCCTGCCCGCGCCAGACGTTCCCACAAGGCTGGAGCATCGGCTGAGCGGAACAGGCCGAACAGCGATGTCCCCCCGACAAATTCGAACCCAGCCCGGGTAACGACGTGGCGCAGGGCGGCCATTTCTCTTTCGAGACGCCTGCCCATGTCCCTGCGCCAGGCCCGATCGCGCAGGGCTTCTGCTGCAACATGACACCCTGCCGTCGAAATCGCCCATGGTCCTATCGCAGTACGCAACGACTGGACGACCGGGTGCGTGCCGAGCAGAAATCCTATTCTCATCCCGGCAAGCCCGTAGGCCTTGCCGAAGGATCTAAGGACGATCAGCGACGGATGTGGCAGGAGTGAAGCCGCGCTCTCTCGGGCAAAATCGGCATAGGCCTCATCGACGACGAGAACGGCATTCGCCCGCGCATGCGTTTCGGCCAATGAGGCGATTTCCGCCAGCGTCAGGACATGACCTGTCGGATTATTGGGGGCGCATATCACGGTTACCCCGTGGCGTTCGGGCAGCGACAGGGCTGCACCATGCGGCAGGTGCTGAACGGGTATCCCGGCTTCACGCCATGCCGCCTCGTGCCCGCTATAGGTAGGAGAAAGGATACGAACCCCTGCCACGATCTGTCGACGCATGAGAAAACCGGGCAGCAGACCGATCAGAAGCTGCGTTCCCGGCGCTGCGAGAACGCATGACGGGGATACGCCATAGGCTTCGGCAGCGGCATGGCGAAGAGCTTCCTCCTCCATCGGGTCAGGCAGGCGTGCAAGAAGGGCGTTATCCGGCTGTTTAAAGGGATAGGGATGGGGATTGATGCCCGTCGAAAGATCGATCCACGGTTTCGGTGCCTCGGGGAACAGGTGAGCCAGTTCGCTCAGGCGACCGCCATGCGCCGGCCAGGGCGTCATGCTATGTTCGCGTTCCTCGTACTGACCGGCCATTCTGATCCATGTTCCTTTCCCTGACGCTTTGCGCCCTCCTGACGGAAGGGCTCATCGGTTATCCCGATGCCGTGTTCCGGCGGATTGGTCATCCGGTAACATGGATCGGCCGCCTGATCACCGCGCTGGATCACCGGCTCAATCCTGCGATCTCTCCCACGCAACGTGTCGGCGAGATCGGCAGCGTCGCTCCGGCGGAAGAAAACCGAGGGCTCAGATGCCAAAACCCTTCCCCTGAAAGCGCTGTATGGCAAACCCGCGCGCTCGGGCTGGTGGCCCTGCTTCTCACCGTCGGCCTGCCCGTGGGGGTGACCCTTGTCGCACAGGCGATTGCCGCACGCCTTTTACCCGCCTCGCTGGTTTTCGTGTTCGAGGCGATTTTTGCCAGCACGCTGATTGCGCAGAGATCGCTTTACAGCCACGTCAGAGCAGTGCTGATCGGCCTGAGATCCGAAGGTCTGGCCGGAGGGCGACGCGCCGTTGCCATGATTGTGGGGCGCGACCTCGAAACACTTGATCGCGCCGGAGTGGTTCGTGCAGCGATAGAAAGCCTTGCAGAAAATTTCTCGGATGGCGTGGTAGCCCCTGTTTTCTGGATGGCCGTCTTCGGTCTGCCCGGTGCAGTGGCATACAAAGCCATCAACACAGCCGACAGCATGATCGGCCATCTGACGCCGAAACATACGGAATTCGGCAGGGCGTCTGCCCTGTGCGACGATTGCGTGAACAGTCCGGCCTCACGCCTTGCGGCCTTATGGCTCGTTCTCGCATCGGCCAGCCTCGGAAGCGGGATGGTCAGGGCAATACGCGCCGTATGGCGCGATGCCGCGCGTCATCGTTCCCCCAATGCAGGCTGGCCTGAGGCTGCCATGGCCGGAGGCCTCGCTTTGCGTCTTGCAGGCCCAAGGCAGTATAAAGGGGTTCTGGTTGCCGATTCCTGGATGGGTGACGGGCGATCAGAAGCAGAACCCGGCGATCTGTCTCGCGCGCTGAGACTCTATTGCCTGGCCTGCGCTTTTCAGGGCGCGTTTCTGCTTGCGCTGCTTGTCTGGATCTAGGGAGTCTGTCGTTGCACGACCCGGCCTGTCTTACTGCTCCGGTTTTCGACCGGGATTTTCGCACCCAGCTTGAAGCTCTTTTCCACTGGCGACGCGACGTACGCCATTTCCGGCGCGATCCGGTGCCAGAAGAAAGTCTCGATGCGCTCCTCGCCCTGACCTGCAGCACCCCCTCGGTCGGGTTAAGCCAGCCATGGCGCTTCATGCGCGTCGACGATCCCAAACGACGTGAGGCGGTGCGAAAGGAATTCTCCGCGCGCAATGCCGAGGCTCTCGCCGCGCGTCAGGATTCGGATGGCGCAGCCTATGCCAGGCTGAAACTGGCCGGTCTTGAAGATGCGCCGCATCATATTGCCGTGTTCTGCGATCCCGACCCTGCACAGGGCAGAGGCCTCGGTCGCCTCACCATGCCGGAGACGGTACAATGGTCGGCGGTCATGGCCATACATACGTTCTGGCTGGCCGCGCAGGCCCATAATATCGGTCTCGGCTGGGTATCCATTCTCGACCCGAATCACATGACCGATCTGCTCGATGCCGAGCCACAATGGCAGTTCATGGCCTATCTCTGTGTGGGTTATCCCGAGCAGGAGAACAACACGCCGGAACTGGAGAGACGTGGATGGGAGCAGCGTTCGGAAGAGCGTCTTCGCTGGATCAGGCGCTGATACGTCGAACAACAGTCCCGCAACAACTCTGGCAACACTAACACCGGGCATCGCGTGCAACCCGCTCAGGCGGGGAACGGCAGTCCCTGCACAGCGCAGATCATCCAGTCGATAAACAGGCGTACCGATGCCGAGCGTTGGCGCGCGGGATATGTGTAAGCAAGAACATCGCCCGGCTCAGCCGACCATTCAGGCAAGAGTTTCTGTAGGCGGGGCGAGACGCTCGGATGATCGTAGAGAAAATCGGGTAAAACCGAATACCCCTGCCCTGCAAGTACACTTTCCACAATGAGGTTGATCGGCCCGAGCGACAGATGGGGAGAGAGACCCAGAAGACGAGGCTCGCCACCACCGGTCATAAGCCAGCCATCCCTGCCCGGCATATCTACATAACCGATGAAGGGTATGGCATGCAGATGATCGAATGAGGTGATCGGACCCAAACGATCCGCATAATCGCGACTGATCACGAGATGGCGCTGAAAACTCCCAACACGCCTGACATGCAGGGATGGATCGTCGAAAGGACGCGTTCTTATAGCGACATCGAACCAGGTCATCTGTGCTTCCGGCACATCGTCGGAAAGAGAAAATCTGATCTGGCAGGAAGGATAACGCGCCGCAAAAGCATGCACGACCGGTAGCACGACATACCGCCCATAGGCGGCATTGGCGAGTATGTGTAGGGCCCCCTGAGGGATCGCGCCATGGTTTTGCGTATCGAGAAACGCCGTCTCTATCGCCTCTATACCCGACGTACAGCGTCGGTAAAAAACTTCGCCCGCCTTCGTTGGCAGGAGCTGTTTTGACGTACGAAGCAGAAGATCTGTCTGCAAGGCCGCCTCAAGCTCAATGACCGCTTTACTTATCACGCTTTTTGACACCCCCAGAGCCCGCGCAGCCCCTGAGATCGATCCAGCTTCAATCACAGCGATAAAGTAGGTCATGCCATTGAAATTTATCTTTTTTCTCATTGGTTCCCTCAATGACCGTTCTAAAAAAGTACACACCCCGTCGCAAAAACTGTCCTTGTTTTTACTTATCGTTTCAGCCGATGGTGCTTTTCGTAAAATTCAATCAATCAGTTATGTCACGACAGTCATACTCGTTACAGACCGTTAAAAACCTTTAGTTGCCCAAAGAGGTAACCTCGCATTTACGAATATCTCGCTAGAGAACGCGGCGTATTTCAAAAAATCAAGACCGGAGATCGAGATGCATCATTTCAATTCCCATTCATTTATAGATGAAGAAACAGGACATAACTGGAATTTTTACGATAAATCCAGTGAGTTTGTCTGCAATCATACTTCGTATCAATGCGACTATTACGAATCGAAAATGGTATTCGACGGCATTGATCATGCATCCGATGGGATGCACGAACCGGTTTGCCCCGTTACCGATCATCTCGATGATGCTATTTCCTTCCTCGGGTCAGATACCGGCCTCTTGCATAAGACGCGCAACGACCCGGTATCGATCCGCGTCGTATGGAACCTGCTCGAGAATGTTTCGCGGGTTTATCTTCCCAAGATCACCACGACGAGCGACCACGACACTGTGTGTGTCTCTGTAAAAGGCGATCCTTACGCTGTTCGGGAAAATGGGGTCATGCTCGATGCGCTCAACTATGTGCGCACTCTTCTGTCCGAGACCTCCCGGGCCCTACCGGCATTCTGAAAGCCGGGAGTCAGCTCGGGTCGCGCCAACCCGCTCGCTTGCCCGCCCGGTTAGGCGATCGACAAAAGCCGATCGATATCCACATGCTTTTCCAGATGATCGGCCAGTCCATCGAGCGCCAGCTCGATACGGGTGCGATTGTCGAACGGCTCCGACTGCGCGCCCCATTCCGCCATCAGTGCATGACGCGCTCCGGCCCTGTCGAACACGCCGTGCAGATAAGTGCCGCAAATGCGCCCATCTTCCGATCGCGCTCCATCGACTTCTCCGTTCGAGAACCGGATCATCGGGCGTGACAGGGCTGCACCCGTGGTACGACCCGCGTGAATTTCATAGCCTGCTACAGGTGTATTGCCGGGTAGCAGACAGCCATCATTCTGCTGCACGGTCTTTCGCGGTGTGATGCGCGTCTCGACATCCAGATAACCCAGCCCCTCACGCGTTTGCGGGCTTCCCTCGATCCCGTCGGGGTCAGCCAGCTGGTGGCCGAGCATCTGATAACCGCCGCATAGCCCGAAAATACGTCCACCCTGTCTGTAATGGACACGCAGATCCATGTCCCAGCCCTGCTGACGCATGAAATCCAGATCGGCGATGGTCGCCTTCGATCCCGGTAGAATCACCAGATCGCAGGGGGGGAGAGCCTCGCCGGGCGGGATAAAAGCCAGGGTAATCGACCGTTCGGCACGCAGAGCATCCAGATCGTCAAAATTGGCAATCATCGGCATGAGAGGCACCGCTATGCGCAAGGCGCCGCTTCCCTGCCAGCCCACCGGCAGATCGCCTGTATCCTCCGGGGGCAGGTCGCGCATCCCGGCGAAAAACGGCACGAGACCGCAAGGCGCCCAGCCCGTTTCATGGGCGATGAAATCCATACCGCTCTCGAACAGGGTCGGATCGCCTCTCATGCGATTGACGATAAACCCCTTGATACGACGCGCATCAGAATCGGGCAGAACGGTTTGCGTGCCGACGAGACTGGCAATCACCCCGCCCCTGTCGATATCGCCGATCAGAATAACCGGCAGGTCGGCGGCTTCTGCAAAACCCATATTGGCAATATCGTTTCGACGCAGATTGACTTCCGAGGCCGACCCGGCCCCTTCGACAAGGACGATATCAGCTTCGGCCTGCAGGTGGCGAAAGCTCTCGAGCACGGACGGCATCAGCAGGGGTTTGACCTCCTGATAGGCTCTGGCCTGACGATGCCCCCATACCCTGCCCTGCACGACGATCTGCGATCCCTGCTCGGATTGAGGTTTGAGCAGCACCGGATTCATATGCACGCTTGGAGGCACCCCGCAGGCCATGGCCTGAAGCGCCTGTGCCCGCCCGATCTCTCCCCCATCGGGCGTAACCGCCGCATTGTTCGACATGTTCTGCGGTTTGAAAGGACGCACGCGCAAACCGCGTCGCGTCAGGGCGCGTGCCAGCCCGGCAACAAGTACTGACTTGCCGACATTCGACCCGGTCCCCTGAAACATCAGGGCAGGCGGCTTCAAAATTCGAAGCCCTTCTGGGCTTTCACGCCGTCCTTGAAATGATGCTTTACCAGCGTCATCTCCGTGACGAGATCGGCAGCATCCACAAGCCAGGGCGGCGCATTGCGCCCGGTTGCCACGACATGCTGATTGGCCGGACGTGCTGCAAGCCCGCCGAGAACGGTCGCTTCGTCCAGATATCCGTAACGCAAGGCAATATTGAGTTCGTCAAGCACGACAAGGGCCACATCGTCACGTGAAAGGGCCTCAAGTGCCTGTTCCCAGGCTCGATGGCAGGCAGCGATATCGCGTTCGCGATCCTGGGTCTCCCAGGTAAAACCTTCGCCAAGCGCATGAAACTGCACAAGATCGCCAAAACGGTCGAGCGCATGACGTTCCCCCGTGTCCCATGCCCCCTTGATGAACTGCACCACCACGACCTTACGCCCATAACCGAGCATACGCAGGGCAAGCCCGAAAGCCGCAGTCGATTTCCCCTTGCCCGGCCCGGTATGGACAGCAAGAAGCCCCTTTTCGATGGTTTTCCCGGCAACCTCGCGATCCTGCACATCCTTGCGATGCTGCATCTTGAGGCGGTGGCGCTCCTGATCGGGATCGGACGTCATTTCATTCACTCACTTCATTTCCAGAACGCAGCCCGCGGCCACAAACAGAACACGATCCACATGCTGTGCCAGACGCTGATGCAGCAATCCCGCCTCATCGCGAAACCGTCTAGCAAGGGCGTTTTCAGGCACGATTCCAAGACCGACCTCATTACTCACGAACACGGTCGAAGCGCTCCGCAGATGCAGGGCATCAAGCAGGGTTTTCGTAGCCTGTTCAATATCCTGTTCATCGAGAATTAAGTTCGTCAGCCATAAAGTGAGGCAATCGACCAGAACCGGCCTGGATACGTGCAAGGCAGAAACAAGATCGAGCGGCGCTTCGACCGTCTCCCAACCCGGCGCGCGCTGTGCCCTGTGCAGGGCGATACGCGCGCGCATTTCGTCGTCCCAGGCGCGCCCGGTGGCGATATAGCGCCAGGGGCCCGGTTCGGCTGTCACAAGAGCCTCGGCATGGCGGCTTTTTCCAGATCGGGCACCCCCGAGTACGAGAACAGATTTCATGACCCGGTTCCTCTTGCGAAACCGCGTATATCCCAACAGAAAGGACCCATGTCACCTTTTCGTTCTCTCGACGCCCTGCATGATGCCTGCACCAGCCTTACGGCAGCCGATCCGTCATCGATCGCCATGCTTGTCCGTCAGGATGCGCAACTGACGAAGCCGGCCGGCAGCCTCGGCAGGCTGGAGGACATCGTGAAATGGTTCGGCGCATGGCGCCCCCTCGCAATCGCACGTGCCGAGATCTGTCTTTTCGCCGGCAATCATGGCGTGCTGGCTCAGGGCGTTTCGGCCTGGCCCGCAAGCGTCACCGAAGCGATGATACGCAATTTCCGTCAGGGAGGCGCCGCGATCAACCAGCTTGCGCGCGAGGTCGATGCTGGCTTGCGCGTTGTGGAGCTGGCGTCTCTCACCCCCAGTGCGGATATGACGCTTGCCCCCGCCCTGACGGAAGCCGAATTTCTTCGCGCCGTCTCGACTGGCTATGACAGTGTCTCCCCGCAATGCGATCTGCTGGCTCTGGGAGAAATGGGCGTTGGCAATACGACGGCCGCTGCGGCCCTTGCGGCAGCCCTGTTCGGCGGCGATGGACAGACATGGGCCGGGCGCGGCGCGGGCCTTGACGATGCGGGTGTGCAACGCAAGGCGAATGCCATCGATCGCGCCCTTTCGCTGCATGGGCGCGATCATTCCCCACTCGCTCTTGCAAGACATTATGGAGGCTGGGAGCTGGCGGCTCTTCTCGGAGCGACCCTGGCGGCACGCCACCAACGCATTCCCGTCCTGCTCGACGGTTTTGTCGTCACAGCGGCCGTCGCACCGCTTGCCCTGCTTGACCCGACAGCCCTCGATCATACGATGCTTGGCCATTGCTCGCACGAGCAGGGCCATCGCCATCTGGCTGCCCGTCTGGGACTGACGCCTCTGCTCGATCTGTCCCTGCGTCTGGGAGAAGGCTCTGGCGCTGCACTGGCCATCCCGCTTGTGCGGGCGGCTCTCGCCTGTCACAATGGCATGGCCCGTTTCGACGATCTCGCCATAGACGATCAGAACAATCGACCTATCAAGAGCTAGATGCCCATATTCCGCGCGGATTTTGCTGCTGGCCTCAGCCTGCTGACACGCCTGCCCACCGACTGGCTCTATCCATCGGACCGGGCGATCGATCTGGCACGATCCAGCTGGTGCTGGCCATTGATCGGGGGCGCCATAGGTGCCTTGACCGGCGCAGTCATGGTTGGCTGTATCTGGCTAGGTATGCCCGCCATCGTTGCCACAGGCTGGGCCATCGCCTTTCAGCTCTTTCTGACCGGCGCGCTGCACGAAGACGGCTTTGCCGATACGGTCGACGGTTTTTTCGGAGGCCGCACCGCCGAGCGTCGCCTCGACATCATGCGCGACAGCCGCATAGGCAGCTATGGCGGTCTGGCATTAAGCCTGCTGATGCTGCTGCGCGGAGGCACAATGACCACCCTGGCCGCCCAGCCGCTGCATATCGTCTCGATACTGGCTACGGCAGGCGCATTTTCACGCCTGTCGCTCATGCTTCCGCTTCTCTGGCTCCGACCGGCAAGGGCCGATGGCCTTGCCCATGAGCTGCGTCATCTGCCTGCGCGCAGCCTGCTCGTGGCCATCGTCCTGACAGCGCTGATCGCAAGCTCTCTGTCCGTTCTGGGTGCACTTTCCCTGTTTCTCATGGCCTGTCTGGCCACGCTGGGATTATGCAGCGTCGCCTATCGCCTGATCGGTGGCTATACAGGCGACGTGCTGGGAGCGACGGCCATTATCGCCGAGCTGGTGGTGCTGACCGGTGCAAGCCTCCACGGCTTCGACAAGCTGCCCTTCTGATCCCAGTCCTCGGCACCCTGGCCCCCAGCAGGCTTCCGACCCCGGCAAAGGGGCCGACAACGCTTTTGAGGAACAGTCTCTCCGCTTAGTGGATCACTGCGCAGGCAATACGTGCACCGGCACCACCGATCGGCTGGGTCTTGTAATCGTCCGGGCTTGTATGAATGACCAGCGCAGACCCATCCGCATCTTCGAGCGCCGGACGACCCTGCGCACCATGCAGCGACACGAGCGTGGAATAGAGTTCGACCGTCGCGTTGCCATCCCCGGCAACATAGAGATTGGGCAGATCGCCCGAATCCGTTGCGTTCGGCGAGAGCAATCCATGCACGACCGGTGTGACAGCATGGACATGCCCCCCGGCACTGGTGAACTTCGGCGGGGTACAATTTCCCTTTTCATGAAAATGCATACCGTGCCATCCGGGAGGCAACCCTTCGGCCACAACACGCAGCAGAACCCCCTTGGGCGCATCGGTCACTGTAATCGTGCCATGAGGTTTACCGTCCGTACCGAGCAGGGT
>Ga0157365_10001201_pt1 | contig 10834 bp, 7 predicted proteins | sample AttsexASBM3_FD_111478 | JGI IMG/M metagenome (GOLD analysis project Ga0157365, IMG submission 111478) | Fungus gardens microbial communities from leaf cutter ant in Ribeirão Preto, State of São Paulo, Brazil - Atta sexdens ASBM3 | ecosystem: Host-associated > Fungi > Mycelium > Unclassified ... | reverse complement strand
GCGGCCCCCGCCATGTCGGTCTTCATTTCCTCCATGCCCGCCGCGGGCTTGATCGAAATCCCACCCGAATCGAACGTAACCCCCTTGCCGATGAACGCCACCGGGGCCTCGCCCTCGGTGCCGCCATTCCAGCGCATGACCACCGCGCGCGGCGCATTGTCGCTGCCCTGTGCCACGCCCAGCAGCGCGCCAAAGCCCAGTGCCGCCATCGCGTCGCGGTCAAGCACCTCGATCACCACGCCATCAGCCCGCAGTGCCTCGGCACGGGCAGCAAATTCCGCGGGCGTCAGCACATTGGCCGGTTCACTGACCAGATCGCGCGCCACGAACACGCCCTCGGCCACGGAGCGCAGCGCATCCCACGCCTGCGTCGCCACGGGGGCATCGCTGACGGCCAGCGTCACACGCGCCAGACGCGGGGCGGCCCCTTCGTCGCGGCGGGTGCGGTAAAGATCGAACCGATAGCTGCCCAGCACCGCGCCGAACGCCACGTGCGCCGCCAGCGCCGGCGGCAGTGCGTCGGCCAGAAACACCGCGTCCGCCGTAGCCGACAGCGCATCGGCCGCCAGACTGCCCGCGGCCTCGGCGCCGGCGGCATCGATGTCGGCCGCCTTGCCCAGCCCCACCAGCACAACCCGCGCAAACCCGGCACCGGGCGCCAGCACGACGCAGCTTCGGCCGCGCGCGCCGCTGAATTCGGCGGCGTCCATCGCACGGGCCAGCGCGCCGCCCGTCGCCGTGTCCGCCGCGGCAAACAGGCCGGCGCGCGGCGTGTCCTCGGTGACGAACAGGGCGAACGACCCCCCTGTGGGCAGGCGGGCATCGGAAATATGGATATCGAGCATGGAGCGCACCGTTCGACGTCAGGAAAGCCCCCGGCCTGCGGGCCGCAACAACCGCCCGAAGGCGCACGGGGAAGGTCAGACCGTTATCGGCCCGCACGCCCGCCAGCACAACCCTCGGGAGAGCGTGGCCTCGGGAGAGTGTGGGTTCCGCCTGGTCCCGTCACACGACCCCGTCACACGGCACCGGCACCCAGCCCGTGGCACCCGGCCCTTGGCATGGGGCGGATCAGCCCCTAAAGACAAAAACAGAACAGAGATCAAAACAAAGCCAGATGACCCAGCTTCCCCATGCTGCCGACGCCCTTCTCGATGTCGCAACGCGACTTGCCGACGGCGCGGCCGACATCATCCGCGAGATCCGCGCCCGCGGCTTCGAGACACGCGCGAAATACGACGCCTCACCCGTGACCGAAGCCGACGAGGCCGCCGAACGCTTCATTCTGGCCGGCCTGCGCGCGGCCTTCCCCGATATTCCGGTCATCGGCGAGGAAGAAGTGGCCGCCGGCGTCCAGACCACGCCGGGGCGCCTGTTCTGGCTGGTCGATCCGCTGGACGGCACGCGCGAATTCGCCGCCAATCGCGACGACTTCACCGTCAATATCGGGCTGGTGCGCGATGGCGCGCCGGTGCTGGGCGCGATGGCCCTGCCGGCCTATCACCAGATCTACACCGCCATCGTGGGACAGGGTGCATTCCGGCGCGACCCGTCCGGCATGGCGCCGATCCACGTGCGCACGCCGCCCGCCGAGGGGCTGACGGTCCTTGCCTCCCGCCATTACGCCGACGACCCGCAGCTTGCCGCATGGCTCGCCGGGCGCAAGGTCGCGTCGCTGGGCAATATCGGCTCGGCCGCGAAGTTCGCGCGGGTGGCCGAAGGGGCGGCCGATCTCTATCCCCGACTGGGCCCGACCATGGAATGGGACACCGCCGCCCCTCAGGCAATTGTGGAAGCAGCCGGCGGCGCGGTAAGAGTGTCCGACGGCACCGCGCTGCACTATGGCAAGCCAGGCTGGCTGAACCCGCCCTTCCTGTGCTCGGCCGATGCGGCGCAGTCCGACCGCGCCTGATTCCGTCTTTCGCCCCCACGCCTGACCCGGACCCCGCCGCATGCCCGCCCCGCGCCCCGAAACCCCGCGCAGAACCGAACGGCTTTTGGCCGACAGCGCCGGCATTGCCCGCGCGGCAGAGATGCTGCGGGCCGGCCGGCTGGTGGCTTTCGGCACCGAGACCGTTTACGGCCTTGGCGCCGATGCCACGAACGACATTGCCGTTGCCGGCATTTTCGCGGCCAAGGGGCGGCCGCACTTTAACCCGCTGATCAGCCATTTCCCCGACGCTGACGCCGCCTTCGTCCACGCCGAACCCACCGACATGGCGCGCCAGCTTGCCGCCGCCTTCTGGCCCGGCCCGCTGACGCTGGTGCTGCCGCGCACGGGACGGTCCGATGTCTCCGATCTTGCGGCGGCGGGCCTCGGGACACTGGCCGTGCGCGTGCCGCGGGGCGAGGTCACACGCACGCTGCTGACGCTGGTGGGGCGGCCTGTGGCGGCGCCCTCGGCCAATCCTTCGGGCAAGGTCAGCCCATCGGACGCCTATCACGTGCTCAACGGGCTGGGCGGCGCGATCGATGCCGTGCTGGATTCCGGCCCCTGCCCCGTGGGTGTGGAAAGCACCGTGGTCGATCTGTCGCGCGGGGTGCCGGTGCTGCTGCGCCCCGGCGGCATCGCGCTTGAACGCCTGCGCGAGGTCTGCGGCCCCGTCGCCCACCCCGACGACCATGTCCACAAGCTGCCGACCGCCCCCGGTCAGCTTGCCTCGCACTATGCCCCGGAACTGCCGATCCGCCTCGATGCGCAGAGCGTGCACCCGCACGAGGCCCTGCTGGCATTCGGGCCGGAACTGCCGGGGGCCGGCCTTGTGTGGAACCTCAGCGAAGGCGAACATCTGGACGAAGCGGCCGCACGGCTGTTCGCCGGCCTGCGCTTTCTGGACAGCGAGGGCGCGCGCCGGGGCCTGACCTCCATCGCTGTCCAGCCGATCCCGCGCCACGGCCTAGGCCTTGCCATCCGCGACCGCCTGCGCCGTGCGGCAACCCCGTCTACAGGGTCGCCCGCGTGACCGAACGGATCGACCCGAAAGAACTCAAGATCCTGTCCGACATCCTGGCCCTTGTGCTGGAGGATCAGGCCGGACAGGCCAACAACGCGCTTGAGGCCATCCGCGCGCGGGCGCGCCGCAACAAGACCACCGGCGGCGCGCTGAAGAACCTGTTCGTGGCCATCGCACCCGAACCCCCGGCCCGCGCGGCCCCGCGTCCGCGCGCCACCCGCGCGACCGCAGGCGCCAGCGCGGCCGACATGCAGGCCGCCCGGACCCAGATCCGCACCCTGACCGAAAACATCCGCCAACTGGACCTGGACCTGCGGATGCAGCGCGCAGAAAACGCGTCCCTGCAAAGCCAGCTGGTGCTGACGCAACAGGCCCGCGCCGAAACGCAGGCCGCCCTGATGTCGGTCCGCAGTGGGGCGCCTTCGCGCCGGATCGGCCTTTCGGTGGTGGCGCTGACGGTCGGGGTGCTGGTGGGCATTGCCGGAACGGAACTGACGCACACCCTGACCGGGGGGGCGGTTTCCTCGAACGCCATCTATCTGCACTAGCCCCGCGAAAAAGGCACGCGCCACCCGGGCGCGCACTTATCCCCTACCTGTCCGCGCTGCAATGGAGTAGAGCACCCGCATGTCCGCGCCGATCGATGCCCTGCCGCCCGCACTCGCTTCCTCGCTGTCCAGCCTGCTGGGTGCCGCGGGCATGCTGTGCGATCCGTCCGACACCGCCCCCTTTGCCCAGGACTGGCGCCTTCTTTACCAGGGCCGCTGTGCCGCGGTGCTGCGACCGGCCAGCACGGACGAACTGGCCCGCACGGTGGCGCTGTGCGCGGACTATGGCGTGCCGATGGTGCCGCAGGGCGGCAACACCAGCATGGTCGGCGGGGCAACGCCCGATTCCTCGGGTCGCGCGGTTGTGATCTGCCTGTCGCGCATGAACCGCATCCGCGATATCGACCCGCACGACCTAACCATGGTGGTCGAAGCCGGCGTCACGCTGAAGGCCGCGCAGGACGCCGCCCGCAATGCGGGCCTGATGCTGCCACTGTCGATCTCGTCCGAAGGGTCCGCCCAGATCGGCGGCGTGATCGCCACCAACGCGGGCGGCAACAACACCCTGCGCTATGGCAATGCACGTGAACTGCTGGTCGGGCTGGAAGCCGTCATGCCCGATGGCAGCGTGTTCAACGGCCTGCGCCGCCTGCGCAAGGACAACACCGGCTATACGCTGCGGCACCTGCTGGCCGGGTCCGAGGGCACGCTGGGCATCATCTCGACGGTGATCCTCCAGTTGCAGCCGCAGCCCCGTTCGCGCGAACTGGCGTTGTGCGCCGTGGCCGATGCCGCGGGCGCGCTGGCACTGCTGGGCGCCTTCCGCGCGCAGGACCCCGCCGCGATCCAGGCCTTTGAATATATGTCGGGTGCGGGCATGGCGCTGGTCACCAGCCTGATCGACGGCGCCAGCCTGCCGCTGTCCGAACCCGCCGACGCCTATGTGCTGGTCGAACTGGCCAGCGCCCGCGCCGACGACACCATCCGCACCCTGATGGAAACCGTTCTGGGCGAGGCGCTGGAGTCGGGCATCGTGATCGATGCCGTGATGGCCGAAAGCGAAACCCAGTCCGCCACCCTGTGGCGCCTGCGCGAAGAACACGCCGAGGCCCAGAAGCGCGCCGGCGCCAGCGTCAAGAACGATGTCTCGGTCCCCGTGTCGCGCGTGCCGGCCCTGATCGAACGCGCTACCGCCGCGTGCGAAGCCCTGATCCCCGGCATCCGCGTGGCCCCGTTCGGCCATCTGGGCGACGGCAACATCCACTTCAACCTTGTCCAGCCTGAAGGCATGGCCGCGGCCGATTTCCTGGCCCGCGACCACGACATCATGGCCTGCGTGTGCGACATCGTGCAGGATCTCGATGGATCGTTCTCCGCCGAACACGGCGTCGGTCAGCTCAAGACCTACATGATGCCGACATGGCGCGGCGGCGCAGAACTTGAAACGATGCGCCAGATCAAGCAGGCCATCGACCCCCGGGGCCTGATGAACCCGGGCAAGATCTTCCCGGCCCCGGCAGTCTGACCATCGCCGTGACCCAGGCGCCAAAGCCCGGGCAGACCGCGCGCAGGACAGGCATCGCCCGTCTTGTCCCGACGCTGGCCCTGCTCGACCGCTATGTGCTGCGGCAATTGCTGCTGGGCCTTGTCGCCACGACGGGCGGGGCCGCTGCCCTGATCTGGCTGACCCAGTCACTGCGCTTTGTGTCGCTGGTGGTGGATCGCGGGCTGTCGCTGCGGGTGTTCATCGGACTGACCAGCCTGCTGATGCCATCCTTCATCGCGGTGATCCTGCCCATCACCACCTTTCTGGTGGTGCTGTTCGGCTATCAGCGCCTGTCAGGCGACCGGGAACTGACCGTGATGCGCGCGGCGGGGCTGTCGCAGTTCTCGCTGGCCAAGGCCGGGATTTCGTGCGCGCTGATCGCAACCATCAGCTGCTTTGCGCTGAATATCTGGATCGTGCCCTCGTCTTACCATTCTTTCCGGAAATACGAATTCCAGATCCGCAACAAGATGGCGGCGTTCCTGCTTCAGGAGGGGGTTTTCAGCCAGCTTTCCGACAACATGACCGTCTATGTCCGCCTGCGCGACCATGACGGCACGCTGCACGGCATTCTGGTGGAAGACGACCGGCAGCCCGAAACCCACGCCACGATCCTGGCTGAACACGGCACGCTTCTGGTCATCGGCGACCAGCCGCGCGTCGTGCTCTATAACGGCACGCGTGAGGAAATCGACCGCAAGACCGGGCGCCTGAATGTGCTGAGCTTCGCGCGCAACACGCTCGACCTTGCCTCGTCGCATCAGGACGAGGAACGCTTCCGCGACATCGGCGAGATGTCGGTGCGTGAACTGTTCCACCCCAATGCACGCGAAGCGGGCGGCAACGCAGCCGGCAAGATGGCCGTGGAAGCCTGGCGCCGGCTGACCGCCCCGTTCACCGCCTTTTCCTTTGCCATGATCGGCCTGCTGGCGGTGCTGCGGGGCGTGTTCTCGCGCCACGGGTCGTTCACGCGGCCGCTGTTTGCCATCCTGTCGGTGGTGGCGCTGCTGGCCGCGAACCTGATGATCCAGAACCTTGCAGGGCGCAATCTGGCGCTGGTGCCGCTGATCTGGCTGATCTCGGTCGGGCCGGGGCTTGTGTGTGCGGCGGTGATGTTCATGACCGAACTGCGCGAACATCGCGCAGCGGCCCTGCGTCAGGCTGCCGGAGAGGCGGCATGAGCGTCTCGATCACCTTTTCCTTTTATGTCGCGCGGCAGTTCACCGCCATGGTGCTGGCCATGATCGCGGCGCTGACGGGCCTTGTCTCGCTGTTCGATTTCATCGACCTGCTCCGCCGCGTCGCCACCAAGCCCAACGTCCCGACCAGCATCGTGGTCGAGATCGCGGGCCTGCACATCCCGTTCTTCGTGATCGACATCCTGCCGTTCGGGGTGATGCTGGGCGGCATCATCTGCTTCTGGCGGCTGACCCGCTCGTCCGAACTGATCGTTGCGCGCGCGGCCGGCATTTCGGCATGGCAGTTCCTGGCCGGCCCGCTGGCCTGCGCGATCCTGATCGGCACCTTCGCCACCGCCGGCCTGTCGCCGCTGTCTTCCATGATGTATCGCCGGGCCGAGGTGCTGGACCAGACATACCTCAGCACCGGCGGGGGCATGCTGACCCTCAGCGGCGGTTCACTGTGGCTGCGTCAGGTGGACCGGGAACTCACGCCCCACGGCGTTGCCATCCTGCATGCGCGCGACATCCACATGCAGGGCAAGACCACCCTGATGATCAGCAACGTCAGCGTCTTCCGCCTTGACGACAAGGACCGGCTGCTGCTGCGCGTTGAGGCACCATCGGGCTATCTGGGTAACGGGCACTGGATTCTGGACGATGCCAGCACCATCCTGCCCGACCATCTGCCGCTGCATGTCGGGCAGATCACCCTGCCGACCGACCTGACGCTGCCGCGCGTGGAGCAAAGCTTCGCATCGCCCGATACGCTGTCGGTCTGGGCGCTGCCGGGCTTCATCTCCCTGCTGGAGCGATCGGGCTTTTCGTCCCTGCGCCACAGGCTGCATTTCCAGACGCTGCTGGCGCTTCCGGTGCTGGCCGGCACGATGGCGCTTGTCTCGGCAGGGTTTTCCATGCGACCCACAAGACGCGGGGGGGTCGCCCGCATGATCGGTTCAGGTGTGGCAGCGGGGTTTGCTCTGTTCAGTATTTCCAAGATAGCCGAACAGTTCGGCGAATCCGGCGCGCTGCCCACAGTGATGGCGGCCTGGGCGCCGACCTGTGCCGGGCTGTGTCTCGCGCTATCCCTGCTCCTGCACCTGGAAGACGGCTGATGCCCGCCAAACGCACCCGCCAGACGGCCTCTTTCTGCCGGTCGAACCTGCGCCATATCCTGATGGCCGCCACCCTGTTCGGCGGATCGACGCTGCTGGCGCTGGCGCTGTCGCCCGATGCGCTGGCACAGGCCTCCCCCGGCCCGCGCTTGCAGGTGAACACCGGGCGCAAGGTCGGCAACAACGACCCCGTGACCTTCCTGGCCGACCGCACGGACTATGACGACAAGCACGGCATCGTCACATGGAGCGGCAACGTCCAGATCTGGCAGGGCGACCAGGTGCTGCGCGCCGACACCGTGACCTATGACCGCAACACCGGCGTTGCCGCCGCGCGCGGCCATGTCGCGATCGTTGAACCCGATGGCACGGTGCTGTTCTCGAACTATGCCGAACTGGGCAACGGCATGCGCGACGGCATCATGACCCGCTATTACGCGGCCATGACCGACAACGCCAAGCTGGCCGCCAACGGCGTGCGCCGCACCAACGCCCAGATCAACGACATGAGCCACGCGGTCTATACCGCGTGCAACATCTGCGCCCAGCACCCCGAACGCCCGCCCTTCTGGCAGTTGCGGGCCTATGGCGCGACCCAGGACAAGGAACACGAACAGATCGAATTCCGCCACGCGTGGGTGGATTTCCTGGGCATTCCCACGATCTATCTGCCGTGGTTCTCCATGACCGATCCCTCCGTCAAGCGCCACAGCGGCTTCCTGATGATGGGCATTTCACCGCATGACCGGTATCTCGGGACGTATGCGACCATCCCCTATTATCTGGTGATCGACGATCAGTCCGACATCACCTTCCAGGGCCTGATCTCGACCCGCACGGCCCCGCAGATCAGCGGGCAGTACCGCAACATCCTGAATTTCGGCAAGATCAGCGTGATGGCCGGCGTGGCCGACGACACGAACCGCCAGGGCTCGTACACCAACCTGTTCGGCAACACGACCGGCAAGTCGAACGAACACGGCATTCAGGGCTATGTCTTCGCCAAGGGCGATTTCGCGATCAACCGCTTCTGGCGGGCCGGCACGAACATCAACCTCGCCACCTCGGCAAACTATATGCGTGACTACCGCATCCAGGGGTATGGCGCGGAAACACTCAATTCCAATGTCTATCTCGAAGGGCTTGGAACCGGCGCCTATGCCCGCCTCGACGCCCAGTTCTATCAGGGCCTGAACCAGGGCGTCATTAACGACAGCGACCTGCCGTGGGTGCTGCCGCGTTTCCTCTATCGCTTCACCAGCCAGCCCGATGCGCTGGGTGGCCGCTTCTCGATGCAGACCAGCGATTTCAACATCTATCGCTCCAACGGCGTGTCGGACCAGCGCGGCGAACTGGCGCTGAACTGGGACAGGCCGTTCCACAACCGCCTCGGGCAGATGTGGCTGCTGACGCTGCACCTCGATTCGATGGTCTATCACGGCAGCAGCCTCAATGAACTGCCGCTCTATGCCCCCAGCAACCGCGACCACACCACAGGGCAGGTGCTGCCGACGGTGGCGCTGAAGGTCAACTGGCCCTTCCTGCGCAGCTTCGCACGCGGCCATGGCAACCAGATTTTCGAGCCGATCGCCCAGGTGATCGCGGCCCCCAACACCGGCAACAGCGTCAACCGCTATATCCCGAACGAAGACGCGCTGGCCTATGAATTCACCGACAGCACGCTGTTTTCCCTCAACCGTTTCAACGGCACCGACCGTCTGGACGGCGGGCTGCGCGCCAATGTCGGGATTCACAACAGCTGGACCTGGAACGGGCACGAGATCGACACGCTGGTGGGCGAAAGCTTCCAGGAACATATCGACCATAACCGCCTGCCCAACTCGGGGCTGGACCACCATCTGTCCGACGTGGTGGGGCGCATCCGCTTCGTGCCGAACGACTTCATCAACCTGACGCTCCGCGGGCGCATGGACCCCACCACCGGCAAGATCGACATGGGCGACGGGCTGATCAGCGCGGGCGTTCCGCACCTGCACGTCTTTGGCGGCTATGTCTATCAGCCCGAAACCCCGTATTATTACTACGTGAACAACCTGCGGCACGCACCGCCGCCGTCGGTCTATTTCCAGAAGACCAACGAAGTCACCGCCGGTGTCTCGACGAACTGGCGGGAATATCACGTCTCGGGCTATGCCCGCCGGTCGCTGGCGCGCAAGGAATTCGTGGCCCTCGGTGCCGATCTCGGCTACAGCAACGACTGCTTCGGCATCGATTTCCTCTATCTGAAGCAATACACCTCGATCGGTGGCCAGCAGAGAAACTCGACCTTCCTGTTCAACCTGACCTTCAAGACGATCGGCTCGTTCGGCGTCAAATGACGCCGCGCGCAGGCCCCGTCCGCCGCCCCGCTTCAAGCGCGGCCACAGGTCTGGTATGCTTGCGCCGCTTTTGCCCCTCTGAAGAAAGATCCGCCCGTATGCGCCTCTCGATGCCTGGCCTGATCCTGACGCTGACCGCCCTTCTGGCCAGCGCCAGCACCACGGCGCTTGCAGCCGCTACGGCCCATCATCCGGCAAAGCCCGTCCCCGCCAAGGCCGCCCCCCCCGCCGCCCAGCCGCCGGAAGACGAAATCATCGGCGTGATCAACAACACGCTGCTGACCCAGCGCGACGTGGACAACCGCGGCAAGCTGTTCGCACTGTCAACCGGGCTGTCCATGACGCCGGAACTGGTCAGCCGCCTGCGGCCCCAGATCATCCGCCAGCTTGTGGACGAACGCCTGCGCCAGCAGGAAATGCTGCAACGCCATATCAACGTCGATGCCGAACAGATCGCCGCCGCCATCACCGACATCGAAAAGCGCAACGGCATGCCGGTCAACGCCCTGCGCGACCGTCTGGCGCAGGACGGCGTGTCCCTGACCACCCTGATCGACCAGATCCGCGTGCAGATCGGCTGGACACAGGTTCTGCGTGAAGAAGTGGGCGAACGCGGGCGCATCACCGCGCAGGAAATCCGCCAGCGTGAAGAAGCCCTTCAGCGCGAAGACGGCAAGGCGCAATATATGATCAGCGAGATCTTCGTCCCGGTCGAAGATCCCCGCCATTCGGAAAGCGAACTGGCCTTCACCCAGACCATCATCCAGCAACTGCGCAATGGCGCGCCGTTTGCCATCGTCGCCGCCCAGTTCTCCCAGAGCCAGACCGCCCTTGAAGGCGGGTCGCTGGGCTGGGTGCAGGAAGACAGCCTCGACCCCGAGGTGGTGGCCGTGGCCCGCGCCATGCCCATCGGCGCGATCTCGAACCCCATCCGCGTGGCCGGTGGCTATGTCATCGCGACGCTGGAAGGCAAGCGCCAGATCGGTCACCAGATGGGCACGCTGGTGAACCTGCGCCAGGCGTTCATCCCGTTCGACACCCCCCTGAACCCGCAGGCCCCCACGGCGCAGCAGCGCGACGTGCTGGAAAAATCCACCCACATCGCCGCCTCCGTCCATTCGTGCGACCAGTTGGCCGAAATCAACCACCAGTTC
>Ga0157365_10001200_pt1 | contig 10839 bp, 16 predicted proteins | sample AttsexASBM3_FD_111478 | JGI IMG/M metagenome (GOLD analysis project Ga0157365, IMG submission 111478) | Fungus gardens microbial communities from leaf cutter ant in Ribeirão Preto, State of São Paulo, Brazil - Atta sexdens ASBM3 | ecosystem: Host-associated > Fungi > Mycelium > Unclassified ... | reverse complement strand
TGGCTGTGTACGCCGAACGCCGCCAGGACCGCAACGGGCCTTACGCCTGCCTGATGAGTATCACCCTGAACTGACAATAAAGAGGTTATAAATGAACAACACCACATGGGGCCTGCAGCGGGATATCACGCCGCGCCTGGGAGCACGTCTGGTGCAGGAAGGCAACCGGCTGCACTATCTGGCTGACCGGGCAAGTATCACCGGTAAGTTTAGTGATGCCGAATGCCTGAAGTTGGATGTCGCATTCCCGCATTTTATCAGTCAGATGGAATCAATGCTGACTACTGGTGAAATGAATCCTCGCCATGCCCACTGTGTCACTCTGTACCACAACGGTTTTACCTGCGAAGCCGATACCCTTGGTAGTTGCGGCTACGTATATATCGCCATTTATCCCACTCAACGCTAACGAATTTCACGAGAGCAAACATGAAAACTCGACCTGCTACAATTTCGCGGGCGGCGAAGCCTTGTCTGTCGCCCGTTGCAGTCTGGCAAATGCTTCTTACACGCCTGCTGGAAAAACACTATGGTCTGACCCTGAACGATACGCCGTTCTGTGATGAAATCGTTATACAGGAACATATCGATGCCGGTATCACTCTGGCTAATGCCGTTAACTTTCTGGTAGAAAAGTATGAGTTAGTACGTATCGATCGCACAGGATTTACCTCACAGGAACAAGCGCCATATTTGACCGTGACAGATATCCTTCATGCCAGGAGAGCATGCGGATTAATGAACAGTTGTTCGTATCGTGAAGTAAGTAATATCGTTCTTAGCCGATCGCGGTAGTGAGGAATACTTTAAGAGCCGAGAAGATTTGCACGGTCTGTGAAAAAATTGGTGATATTGGCGACTCGGTGAAAGGCTCATCGAGTCGCATGAAAAACAAGGTGGGGGCACAAAAGGGGGCACTTATAAAGATGAAACAAGAAAATATGTATATTTATCAATGGATATCTAGGTTGTGTTATGTTCCTATTATCGCACCACTTCTAAGAAATCGATTAGTTAGCGTAAAAGATCTGACGGATTGCATCTTCAATTATTGTAATTTGATACCTCTGATAAATGCTTTTGCGTTTTACAGGCCCAAGGCATAACAGCATCTGCAATTATACCAACCTTTAAGTTGAAAGCGTGGCCGGACTCTCTGGCACATCACTTTAACCCTTAGCGATAACATTAGCGCGGACGGCTAACGTCATATTTTAAGGGGGACTGTATGCAAATCCGCTGTTATTATTGCAAATAACACATAGTGATAAGGGATTATGACATGGATACAGTCGAAGAACTAAATGGAACATACTTCTATGCAGGGCGTTCAAACCTGAACGCTTCCGAACTCTTTTTCATGGTCTTTGTCTTCAATACTGCCGATCAGTTTGGTATCAAAGATGTCGTTTCTGTCTATGCTCTTTATGCTGGGATGAATGACCAGACAACACGGACTAAGCCTGGTACGGCGATACCTGGAACTTCCAGACTATCGAAGGGGGTAAGGCGGGTATTTGGTAATCGATTATTTCCGTTTGGGTTAAAAATGCCTACGTGGATTGGCGGTTATACTCCGTGGACTGTAAAACGTAGGATGGTGAGGAAAATCGGAACGTGGGTAGGGCGAACTATTCCCTCATAGGTGAAGTGATTCTTGTCGCTGATGTATCGCAGATCGTCTACAACACGATTACTGAATATAACACCATCGCACGGGGCAACGATAAACTATGGTAGAAAATATCGAAAAACGCGTAATTGAGATGTTCACTATTCGTAGTGGTTCATACCTGTTCAGGAAAAAGAAATACGATACCTACACGGCAGAGTCGAGCATTCATTTTGATGTACGGTTAGATCAGGATGATGTTGAAGAGTTAATAGAAGATTACTCGAAAGCGTTCAACGTCGATATGTCGAATTTCCATCTTGAAACCTACTATCCCACAGTCAATTTTTCATGGAACCCATTCAAAAAGCCTGAACCTGTGGATGTTCCAGACTTCACCATTGATATGTTTATCCAGTCAGCAAAAGCCGGAAGATGGTTGTACGCATAAGGGGCATTGCGCCCCCGTGGCGATTAATATCGCGTTTTTATACTAAATAACAACGAAAGTTGATTATCCTTTTGGTGTGCTGCCCCGACGTTTCAATTCTTCCCGCCCCAGGTTTTTAAACCAGTTTGCAAGACTCATCCCCTGCGCCTTTGCAGCTTCCTCAAATTGCGCTTTAAGTTCAGGGGTAATCCTAATCTGAAAAGCGGGGGCTTTGCCGTTTCCTTTGGGTTGTTTGTCACGTTGTACAGTTGACATGTGTGTACCTATAGGAGGAATATAACTGAAATAGGTACACACCCTAACAAGGCTGACCTATTAAAACAACGCTCCGGTGTGCTGCAACACAACCGGAGCGTCTGACCACAAACGTTATAGAAGGTAACGCTATGGCTAACGTCAATAGTAACACACCCGCACGCCCTGAAAATGAGGGCCATAATCTCAATCTGAACGCTCCCGCCACGCCGATGCCGCCGTCGGCGCATTCCAGAATGCTGAGCCTGCATACGCTGTGCGAAGGGCCGATCACGGCGGAAATGGATTTCTTCACGCTCGCCACGCTGTGTGAAGAGACGGTCTGTGAGCTGATTGAATCCGAAGACACGACGCTGTTTCTGGCGCTGGCCGGGAGACTGGCGCTGATGCTGGAATCCCTCGCGGCCGCGCTCGACAGACCGGTGCCGGAACATCTCTATGATTCCCTGACCACCGAGTCGCTCCCTTCAGAGGTGCCGTTCTGCATCGGCAGCGACGCGCAGATGCTGAGCCGCTACTGTCAGGCGCTGAATATGGCGCTCATCAGCCGCGCGCTCGTCCCGGAAACCGCGAAACCTCTTACCGGGCTGTTGTTCGATCTCGTTCATCATCTGGGGGAATTTGTGAGAGCGCCCTGTTTTGTGCGCACAGGAGAGGGCTATGAAGACTGGGCCGGGCAACCTGCCGGGCCGCTGAACTGACAAAAAGGCCGGGGGTTCCCGGCCTTTCTTTATCTGGCGCGCCAGTACAATGCAATAATCAGAAAGGGATTAAACACCTTTTATTCCAGGCTCGTTATGTGAAGCATCTGTATTTCTTTTATACGCCGTCTGTTCATATTGATGTTACAGCCTACCGACGCCGCACCGAGAAAGTGAGTACCCTGGGCTGCGGTAGTCGCTACGTCGCAGTAACCATCCCGGTAGGTCAGCCAGTCACGCTGGCTTTTGCGAAAGGCCTCAATCATCCTTTTTTTACGGTCTTCATCGCCCATCCACCATTTGGTGTAATCAACTCGCACCAACGCTTTAAGCTTCTTCTCATACGCCTTTTTGAGTTCGGCTTCGGTTTTATCGTTGAGATCTTCCAGACACTCGCTGCTGAATTCATAATACTTATCCAGACACTGGTCGACAGCGTTATCTGCGGTAATGTCTTTCTGATCGATAGCCATTAAAGTATGGCTGATCAAAAGCGTGGAAAAAAGGAATACGATTTTTTTCATTGCGGTAATTCCTTTACTTTTATCCTTTATCTCCGCGTTATATGCAGTCTGTAGAGAGCGTAATTATCAGAGACTTAGTTCGTACATCCTTTCAATCTCATGCTGCCGTGCATGATTCATGTCGATAACACACTGAGTCTCAATGTCGTACTGCGCAGGCGCCCATTCCCCGACAAGAGAAGCGCGCGCCGTGCAGAATGCCTCTCTGGATTGCAGCCATAGCGCCTGTGAGCGCGCAAATCTTTCCCGAAAGACGGCGCTCATCGTCACACCTCCCAAGTCGTTTAATTTGAAGGGATCGTCATAATTGTTATCGATTGTTTTATAGAGCCGTTCAATGGCTTTACTGAGCGCCAGATCTGAACGTTCTCTCGCCTGCGCTTTGCACTCTGACTGGCTTTTTCCGTTTTCTGCATATTCCGGCAGAGAAAAGCAGGGAGCGAGTTCTTTACCAAACTGAAAAGAAACGGCCTGTGCGGCAGCAGGAATAAAAGGCACCGCGATGAGAAGTACTGTTATTAATTTCATCTCTATCAGGCTCCGTTGGGATAGCGTTCAGGCATCATCTTTCACCGTGTCGTCTCAACCACAGTCAACTGTATTTCTTTGATGCGCCGCTTGTTCATATTGATGGTACAGCCTGTCCACGCTGCGCCAATAAAATGCGTTTCCTGCTCGCCGATAGTCGCTACCTCGCAGTAACTGTCCCGATAGGTCAGCCAGTCACGCTGGCTTTTGCGAAAGGCCTCGATCATCCTTTTTTTACGATCTTCATCGCCCATCCACCATTTGGTGTAATCAACACGCTCCAGCGCTTTAAGCTTCGTCTCATACGCCTTTTTGAGTTCGGCTTCGGTTTTCTCATTGAGATCTTCCAGACATTCGCTACTGAATTCGTAATACTTATCTAAGCACTGGTCGACGGCGTTATCCGCGGTAATGTCTTTTTCATCTGCCGCCAGCGAAGCGTGGCTGAACAGCAGCATAGAAATGATAAAGGCGATTTTTTTCATTGCAGTAAATCCCTTACTTTTTGCATCTGACCTCTAATGTGAGCGAGCCACTTTTGAGCTACAAATGAAACGATGAGTCATGCTCTTTCATCTCTACGATAGTTTCCACACAAGCAGTCTTAAAAGCAATGCGTAATTTCATATGACAAGGTGTTATGAAATGGCTACTGATAACGTCCTTTTTCCTTAATAACAGTTCTTGTTACGTGTTCGTCTGAAGCAAATTCTGAAATGTTATTTTTTCAATAAATTTAAAACAAAAGACATTTATTATAAGTTCAGCCCTTCATGATGATGAAAGGAATGCTGTAAGCGGGATGCCACGGCAACGCGTTATAAAAGGTATTTGCCATGAAAAAGGAAAATCAAGGTATTCAGGAAGGGAAGTTACGTCTCATAACGGCGGGAGAGATAGCAATGGCCAAAAGGGTTTATGGTAATGCTATTACCTGGTCCAGGGTCTGGATACATTATGACAGCTATCTCCCTTTCGGTTTGCAAAATAAATTTACGGCAATGGCGCCGAATGGCGAGATTTGGTTCAGAGAGCCATTTTACCGCGCGGATTATTCTGTTCCTCAGGTCGATACGCTACTGAAGCATACATTCATCCATGAACTGGCACATGTGTGGCAACGTGAACATGGTATGTGGGTCAGAATGCGAGGGTTATTTAGCTGAGCAGCAGATTATCATTACCGGTTGGATAGAAGCACATTGGTCGAGTATAGTCTTGAACAGCAAGCTTCCATTATCGCTGATTACTGGCTACTGATTGTTAAAGGTTTTGGTGAATGGAACTTTCAGCGACAGAATATTCCCGGGTGATTTTGCAAATATCGTGGGCTTGACAGACCACAAGATCTTATTGGCTTGTACGAAAAAATCATTTACGGAAGAAAGCGCTTATGATCCGAAGAGGCCTGTGTATATCGGTATTATTCTTTATGCTGGCAGGCTGTGTCACGTTGCCGCCGAGGCATACTGCCAGCGTGACAGCGGTCAGTGGAAATATCTGCATCCGCGTGCCGGCACAACAGGGCGAAAGGCTCGACTGGATGGAAATCATGGAAAGCGTCAGGCCCTCCAGCACTATTATTCATTTTGGTGTTGCTGATCCAGTTTGGGTTTCCTCCGATCTCTGTTTACCCGTTAAAGGGTTTCATTTTGTTGCAGGAAAATCTTACACGGTGCTGACTGCGACCGTTATCAACCAGAAAGAAGCGCGCCAGTACGAAGTCACGTTTACAGTAGGGAAGGGGTAATGGTAATTCGAAACAGGACACTGACCACCTCAGGCAGAGGCGGTCAGAAAAAAGAAAGGGCAGTCTTTATTCCAGATTTAGCATTTTAAGCATCTGTATTTCTTTAATACGCTGTTTATTCATATTGATAGTGCACCCTGTTGCGGCATTACCGAGGTAGTGAGTGCCCTGTGAACCTGTCGCTGCAACATTGCAATAATCATCACGATATTTGAGCCATTCGGCCTGGCTTCTTTTGAATAATTCAATCATCCTTTTTTTGCGGTCTTCATCACCCATCCACCATTCTGTGTAATTAAAGCTTTCCATTTCTTTAAGCTTATTCACATAGGCCTTATTGAGCGCTTCGGTGGATTTATCTTCAATGTCGCCTAAGCATTCGCTATTTTCGTCGCCATATTTCTCTTCACAGGCTTTTACTTCATCATTCCTCGTTACGTTTGTCGTAGCGGCCGCCAGCGAAGCGTGGCTCGTTAATAAAAAGTAAAAAATAATGATTATTTTTTTCATTGGGTTAAATTCCTTATTCGTATGTTTGTTCTTCTCACATCTTGGCTTAAATTCGGATCGCTACGTAAAAAATTAATAATTTCTTGTCTGCTTCCGCCTTCAGCCATAATCTTAACCATCTGCTGTGCATTTTCGTTGCCCTGGTAAAGGGAATCTATAAATGCATCTCTGATATTTTTATCCAGGCTATTCCAGTCAATCGCATTTGATACTGCTAAACGTCGGATTTGACGATTGTAGACGCCTTTCCCATACTCAATTTTTTCACGATAGGCGATTTCAAAAAGACGTATTTGTTGTTGATGTGTGATCTCTCCAACTAACGGACCATACACCTCAACAAATCTTTTTGCTTCTGCATATTTAAGCCCTGCGGCTTTTGCACAAATTTGAGCCTTATACTCCTCAATTCCTGCTTGTCGCAGCGTTGCAAGAATTTCACCTGGGCTTCGTCGCCCCATGTCATATCCTCGTCCTAACGTAACCCCAGATGAGCCTTCAACAGGCCAATGGAGAATTCTTGAGAAAAAAGGATATTTGTTCTGGCGAAATGGGGCAACTGCAGTAAGGTAGTCAGTCCCCTCTGCATCAAACGTGATCTGCCCAATACTTACTCGAAGCGGACCAGCTACATTTTGTGGGCGCCAGTGTGGGCTTGTCGCTTGTTCAATTGCTTCCATAAACCAGATATCGGTAGGACTGATTAACCCAGATGGTGCCATGTTTAATAAACGTTGATACCAGCGTATAGCTTCAACTGTATCAGGGTTACATCGTCCATCAGGGTGTAGAGGCCTGCCCGTTGCTAAGGAATATCCAGCCGCTACAAGTTGCTGCTGTAGCGTTTTAACCTCTTTGGGATCGTTTGTACCACAACTTCCTACTGATGATGTTAGTCTGAATACGCGGGGTCCATGCTGTAAGCGCTTTTTCATTTAATACTCCTTTGTCATAGCATTATGTTAAAATTTGTATAATGCTTCCTTTGTAGCTAATGTATTATATCTGCCATATTCGTCCAAATCTCGTGGTAGTTCTCTATAAAGCGAGATACCGCCTATTATTTTTTTGTGATTGTGATGTGATGCGCTTTTGAGTTCTGCTTTGGATTTGTCAACCTCTGGCATTTAGTAGGAAAATCCCATTAAGAAAACGTGTATGAATAAGCATGGTTTTCCATTGTAGGTACTCGTTAATATTAATTAGGAAACACGCGATAATTACGCAATACGAAGCCCTGCGCATCGCAAAAGCCTGTGCGAAACAGTATCGCTTAAGCTGGAATGAGAAAAACCTGGCGGTAACGAAAGGCCGGCTTGATGAAACGCCCTGTCTTATCGTTTCGACGCTTGACGACGGTATGGCAGAAACCGGCTCGTGGATGGATTTTGTCTTTTCTACGCCGGTGCGTTTTTATATCGATGCGTTAAACGGCACGTTTTTGGGGTATGAAGCAGGCAACCGCGGCGTGAACCGGGTCAAGCCTGCGTCATCTTAATTATTTAAAGTTACCCCGCCGCCAGCAAACAGATCTTCAGTGCCACGTGATACGACGCCTCAAACGATTTCACCGGCAGAAACTCAAAGCGCGAATGGAAGTTATGCGCGCCGGTAAAAAAGTTCGGCGTTAACAAACCTTTCGCGGAGAGCGCCGCGCCGTCGGTGCCGCCGCGCATCGGGATGGTTTTCGGTTGTATATCGAGCGCCTCCAGCGCCTGATAAATCAGGTCAATCGGTCGGCGGTCATCGCCAATCGCGTTGCTGATATTGCTGTAAACGTCGCTGATGGTGATGTCCACTTTCGCGGTCGGGTGCGCGGCGGCGATTTTCTCCGCCACGTCATGCAGCTGCTGTTTGCGGCGCTCAAAGGCAATGAGGTCGAAATCACGAATGCTCGCGTTCAGCGTTGCGCTGTTCTGGCTCGCCTGCATCCCGTTAAACCACACATAGCCTTCACGCCCGGCGGTGTGCTCCGGCGTCTCCTGGCGGTCGAAGTGATTGATAAAATCGGTCGCCATCAGCAACGGGTTCACCAGCACGCCTTTTGAGGCCATCGGGTGCGCCGTCACGCCGGTAAAGCGGATTTCCGCCTGCGCCGCGTTAAAGTTCTCATACACCACTTCGCCCAGCTCGCAGCAGTCGATGGTATAGGCAAAATCCACGTCAAAGCGCGCCAGATCCAGCGCCTTCGCGCCGCGCAGGCCAGTCTCTTCGTCCGGCACAAACGCCACCACGATATCGCCGTGACGCATCTGCGGCGTCAGGTTCTCCAGCAGCGTCATTACCACTGTCACCGCTGCTTTGTTGTCCGCGCCAAGCACGCTGGTGCCATCGCTGAAAATAATCTCTTCGTTCAGGTAGGCTTTTATTTCCGGACGCTCGTTCACACGCAGCCAGATATCTTCTTTCGCGTTCAGACAGAGATCTTCACCGGTAAAGGTGAGGATCTGTGGATGAATCTCCGGCGACAGTCCGACGTCCACCGTGTCGGTATGGGTGATAAAACCGATGCGCGGCGCGCCCGGCACCGTGCCCTTTTTCACGGCGGTGACGGTCGCGTGCTCATCAATAATAATTTGTTCCAGGCCCAGTGTTTGCAGCTCATCGGCGAGGGCGCGCGCCATCTCATGCTGGCCCGGCGTGCTGGGCAGGATGGTGGCGGATGCATCACTCTGGCTGGTGATTGCCAGGTAGCGAAAAAAGCGACGGGTTAATTGACTGCCGAGCGGTGATGGCATGGTGGATCCTTCTTTATTTGTGTTATCAGGTGTTTGCGTTGTGCTTTTAATGTTATTGATGAAGTGACGAAGAATCAGACTCCTTTGGCACGAAATAAAAAACATAAAGGAATTACGATGATTAGCAAGCACACGATTCACGCGCTGGCGCTCGCCGCCCTGACGACCAGCGCCGCGGCGGGCGCGAGTACGCTGGTCTATTGCTCTGAAGGCTCGCCGGAAAACTTTAACCCGCAGCTCTATACCTCCGGCACCAGCGTCGATGCCAGCGCCGTACCGGTCTATAACCGGCTGGTGGATTTTAAAACCGGCACCACCGAACTCGTGCCGAGCCTCGCGGAGCGCTGGGAGGTCAGCGACGACGGAAAAACGTACACCTTCCATCTGCGCAAGGGCGTGAAATTCCAGAGCAACAAATATTTCAAACCAACGCGCGATTTCAACGCCGACGACGTCATCTTCTCGTTTATGCGCCAGAAGGACCCGAAACACCCGTACCACAACGTCTCGAACGGTAACTACTCCAACTTTGAAAGCCTCGAGTTCGGCAAGCTCATCACGGCTATCGATAAAGTGGATGACCACACCGTGCGCTTTACGCTGGCCCACCCGGAGGCGCCGTTCGTGGCGGATCTCGGCTGGTATTTCGCGTCAATTCTGTCGGCGGAATATGCCGACGCGATGCTGAAAGCCGGCACGCCGGAGCGGGTGGACATGGACCCGATCGGCACCGGGCCGTTTAAGCTCGCGCAGTACCAGAAAGATTCACGCATCCTGTTTACGGCGTTTGACCAGTACTGGCAGGGCAAAGCGAAGCTCGACCGGCTGGTGTTCAGCATCACCCCGGACGCCTCGGTGCGCTACGCCAAGCTTGAGAAAAACGAGTGTCAGGTGATGCCGTTCCCCAACCCAGCGGACCTGCCGCGCATGAAGGCAAACCCGCAGATTAACCTGCTGAGCAAATCGGGGCTGAACACAGGCTTCCTCGCGTTCAACACCCAGAAACCGCCGCTCGATAACGTCAAAGTGCGCCAGGCGCTGGCGATGGCCATTAACAAGCCTGCGATTATCGACGCGGTTTTCCAGGGCACCGGGACGGCTGCGAAAAATCTCCTGCCGCCGGGCGTCTGGAGTGCGGATCAGGGGCTTAAGGATTACGACTACGCGCCGGAGCAGGCCAAAGCGCTGCTGAAAGCGGCGGGCATGCCGGACGGCTTTACCATCGATCTCTGGGCGATGCCCGTGCAGCGGCCCTATAACCCGAACGCCAAACGTATGGCGGAAATGATCCAGGCCGACTGGGCGAAAATCGGCGTGAAGGCGCACATCGTCACCTATGAGTGGGGCGAATATTTAAAACGCGTGAAGGGCGGCGAACATCAGGCGGCGCTGATGGGCTGGACGACCGCCACCGGCGATCCGGATAACTTCTTCGGCCCGCTCTTTACCTGCCAGTCCGCCAACGGCGGCTCGAACTCCGCGAAGTGGTGCTATGCGCCGTTCGATAAGCTCATCAGCGAGGCGAAAGCCACCAGCGATCGCCCGACGCGCGAAGCGCTCTACCGGCAGGCACAGCAGATGATGCACGATCAAATGCCCGCAGTGATGATCGCTCACTCGACGATCTTCGAGCCGGTACGCAAAAATGTCACCGGCTATGAAGTCGATCCGTTCGGCAAACACATTTTTTATCAGGTTGATCTTAAAAAATAAGGCGGGAAACCGCCTCTGCGGAGGCGGTTTTAAAACGGCTAAAGATGCGGGAGGTTA
>Ga0157365_10001198_pt1 | contig 10843 bp, 14 predicted proteins | sample AttsexASBM3_FD_111478 | JGI IMG/M metagenome (GOLD analysis project Ga0157365, IMG submission 111478) | Fungus gardens microbial communities from leaf cutter ant in Ribeirão Preto, State of São Paulo, Brazil - Atta sexdens ASBM3 | ecosystem: Host-associated > Fungi > Mycelium > Unclassified ... | reverse complement strand
TACACTCGGGTTGCGGTGAGACAGCTGAGCTCGACAATGACGATGCCACCGATGTTTCCGCCGACGATGCTTTGGTTGATTGAGAGAATAGGATAAATTTAGAATGAACCAGTCACGAGACCAGAGGACATATGTTTTTGATATGTTGATTATATGTTGATTGCTAGAAATGTCTGTTGTTGAAGGGTCGAATACGTCTTCAGGGACTCATCCAGAAGTCTCACTAGGCTCTCTTGCTTCTGGCTTTTCTACTCCAGCACGACTCCTCAGAATTCCCTCTGCTTCTTCCCGCACCACCGCCCAGTCCTCTGTGCCCATAGTCACTCCCTCTCCGCCAGGCTCTTCCTCCGCTCTTACCTCAAGGCGGAAGACGGGACTACCTTCTAAGCTGGGTGTTTCGTCTACAGATGGTGACGACGACGATGGCGGCGACTTGCTGGATACACCCGCAGCGGACAAGAAGAGAGATATTCAGACCCCGAGGAAAGGCCCCGTGCGACCTACAGTTACCACAAACAAGGGCGTGACACTGACTCTCCGGGATCAAGAAAAGGTACTGCCACTCTCAACTCATGGAATCCCAAATTCAATCCTCTCCTAGCATATCGACAACCTCAAGAAAGAAAACTTCAATGTCAAACTCCGTGTCCATTTCCTCGAAGAACGTCTCGCACAACTCGCACCTGATCAAATCGATGCTGCTCTCAAACAGAATATCAATCTCAAGATCGAGGTCCAGCAGCGTAATATGGAACTTAAAAAGTTCAAAAAGCTCGTCTCGCAGCTTGAGAAAGACCTCGAATCTCAACAGGAGCATAACCGTGCCTCTTCTCATCTGCAACACAATGAACGTGAAGAACGCGAGCGCGAACTTGAAGAAAGGTTAGAAGAACGTGAAAGAGAAATCCACGAATTACGGAAACAGAGAGCCCATCAAGGCGAAGAAAGTGAAGATATTGTACGAGAACTGGAGGCACACAATGCTCAGCTGGAACAAGAGATTGAAAATATGCGAGAGTTGTTACAAGACAACATGGATGAAATAGAACGACTCAAAGATCTCATCGAACGCAATTCATCCTCCTTCCCCTCTGATCAGCACTCTACCCGTTCACATCTCCAACGTATACACGATCTCCAAGACGAAAACGCCGACCTCCGACATCGTCTCCAAGATCACATTGCTCTTCTATCTGAGAAAGACGACGAGCGTGAAGATTTACTCGATGCTGTCGAATCCTTGAAACTGGAAATCGAGGAACTTCATTCTAAACGTGTGGGAGAGAACCAAGAGCGCAGTGAATCTCGTGCGTTGATACTCGAGGAAAGGGAAGGGAGGGAACAAGTCGAGGATGATCTCAACAACATGAAGGACAGAGTTGCAGCATTGTTGATCGAGATACAGCAGAAAGAAGATGAGTGTGAGCAAAAAAATGCCGAGATTGACGAGTTGGTTGCCGAGCATAAGAGAATCGTTGAAGTTGTAGAGGATGAGTGGAGAGGAGAGGTTGACGAAGTCAGGATGCAGGTCGAAGAGTTGAAAGATGTAAGTCTTCGCTTTCCCCCCTTCCGCCCTTGCTCATTTTTTTTAGGTTTTGTCTGAACGAGAAACAGAACTGCGGGATATCAAACTCTCCCTGGATGAGCATGAAGCGCGACAACACGAACTTCGCCTTGAATTTGAATCTGCCCTCACCGACCTGGAACTTCAGGCCGAGACCAAGGATACTCAGATTGAAGCTATGAGAACTACAATTGACAAGTTGGGAGAAGAGATCTACGCTCTTGAGGATGAGAATGATAAAATCAAAGAAGAGACACAGAGGCTAAGGGAGGATGAAGGTGCGGAGAGGGAGAGGTTAGAAGCATTAAATAGTGCATTCAAAGAGGTAAGTTTGTCCGCTCTGTGATTTATCAACTTGATGGATACTTTTTTTCAGAAACTCAGTCAAGTTCGTGCTGAACTCCAGGAAACGATGAATATCTATGAACAGTGCCATCACGAACTTCACAATCATCAACTTCGACATGAAGCCCTTTCTCGTCAGCATTCTGATCTCCAGTCTGAATTTGAGCGTACACTCAAATCCCATACTCGTGCAATCGAAGATTTGACCAGTAAACATGAAGACGAGCTACGGAAATCTCATCGGTCGCTTGAAGCTAAAGATTCTGCGCTTCAATCGACTTTATCTGATTTGACGAGTGTACAAACGCTGTTGGAACAGCGTCAGCGCGATTTAGCCGAGGTTCAGAAAGCATTGGAAGGGTTAGAAAAAGAGAGTAAGAGGAGAGGGGAAGTTGACACTTCCACGAGGTTCAGTCTTCAACTCGAAATGGATCGACTGAAACGAGATATTGAAAGACTTGAAGATGAACTTTTACGCGCTCGTACCGAATTAACTGGTCGGGAATCGAAGATTCAGGAAAAAGATGACCTTGTTGATACGCTTCATTCTCAAATTCGGGAATTGTCAACGCAGTTATCACAACAAACACAAGCAAGGTTGAATATTTCTGAGAAATTGGACAGTGTACAGGGAGAATTGAAGAAGAGGGAAGTGGAATGTGAAGGATTAAAGGGGAGAGTGGATGAGCTGGAAGTGAGGACTGGAAAGGATCAAAAGAGCTTGCAGAATCAGGAGGGAATGTATAGGGATCAGTTGACGGAGAGGAACACGTTGTTGCTGACCATTTACCAGTACTTGGATAAGATTTTGGGCGTGGATAAAACTCCTGTAAGTTTTTTCCCTTCATTTTTTTTTTTGGTGCTCAGTTCATTGGGTATATTAGAAGAAAAGTGGTTCAGGGGAGACAAAGCCTTTCACCAATTTTAGCGTCTTCCACGATAATCTTATCACGCGCCTCAAAGCACTTTCACAAATCCAACTCGATTTTGATAAGAAATGTAAAGAGGCGGAAGTGAGATATGTGGACAAGTTGAATGAAATCCGGAAGCAGCTTGATACGAGATGGAAGCAGATTGATAAATTTGAGAGTAGTGTCAAGAGTTATGGAGACACGAAAAGTCAGTGGAGGAGGAAGTTTGCGACGAAGGAAGGGGAATTAGAAGCTTTAAAGGTTCTTTTTTTGAGTTTTCTTTTTTGAAGTCTCTGATTTTCTTTTGTTTGAAAAAAATCAGAACACGAATCAGGATCTTCAATCTCAATTAACGTCTCTCAAGCGATTTACGAATTCTTCGGATATGTCGACGTCTAGTGAACTTCGGTCTCTTGTCACCCGTGCGACCAATGCTGAGCGTAGGTTGAACAATGCACAGAATCAGCTGTTGGCGACGGAGGAGAAGATGGCTGTGATGAATCAGAAGACGGCACAGGCGGATGCGAAATGGGATGCAAGAGTGAAGGAATATGAGGCGAGGTTGAAAGCGGCGGAAGAGAGAGTGAAGAGGGAGAGACAGGGGAGTAAAGAAAGGGTTGTGGAATTGGAAGCGAATGTCAAGTGAGTTGATTTGTTTGTTTGGAGTAATGGGATCACTTACAATTTTTTTCTTTTTCATATAGGAACCTACAAGTGCAGCTTGAGAAAGCGCAAAAGCGGAATCAACAGCTGAATGATTTAGTTGAATCGAAAAAAGCACTCGTATCATAGACTTTTTTTTTCCCTCTTCTTCCCGTTCAACACTCGGTTTTTTGACATTGTGTTTCATTCTATTTAGGATCTCGTTTTAATCTGATTACTTACGCTGTCATGCCCGATCCCCCCCGGTATTTTACTTTCTTTCTAATGGTTTTGAAGTTTTTTTCCGGCTTCACTGTACTAGTAGCTCCACAAATTGACTTTTAACTGCAAGATATGGATATGAATTTTGAGTTGTACTCCGTGTATCCCACCCTGTTCATTACTGGGGAATCTTGACTATCGTCATGTTACATGTTACACAGTTATATCTTTTCAGAAAACGATGTAGATGACAAATGAACCTTGATTCAGCAATTACAGGCAGCCCAATTGGCTCACATTATGTTCCTCTCCACTTTGAACTCTACAAACTACAAACTTGGATAAAATCAGACATATAGGAAAAGCAAGCTGAGCATGGTACAATATGATGTGCCACAGAAAAGAGGAAGAAGTAACACAGAAAGGAACAGTGAACAGAGCAAATTGACTGCGACATAACAGGAATAAAATGAGTTTTCTGCTCAACATTTTTGCCCATCAATCATAAACTAGTTCCAAAGGCTCGGATTGTTCCGTCACCCGGATAACGCTGTCGTCGAGTTTCTGCTTTCGTGTCAAGCTTGTTCGGACCTGAGTCATGCAATCTCCGACGGTGTTTGGTGAAAAAAGCAGCCGATTTCTATTCTATTTCTCTCGAACTCGGGTGGGTCGAACGGGAAAATTGCCACAAGAAGTGACACCACATTGGCAGGGAAGTTGTGTGGATTTCTTCTATTTAATCATGACCCACACAGAAAGGTGTTTCTCGTGACTGGGCCAGCGCAAAGGTAGCGTACTCTGTTCCGTTATTCGTTTCCCATCTTACTTTATTTCGGGGACCCGAAAAAATTGATTGATGGGGTAAATGAAAACTTTTGTTCAGGTTCTTGGTTAAAGCCAGCGGGTCTCCAGTCGCTTCACTTCAAAAAAAAAAGCAGCGCCACCCGAAAGATGTAAGAGAATGGCAGCATTATTTGAACTTCCATCCTGTCATTTCCTGAGAGGCCTTTATCGATTTCTGCAGTTTCGCCTCAAGGTTTTTTTTTGTAGAAAACCTCGACTTTTTCTATCATTCTTGGCCAGAAATGTCTAATATGGATGAAAGGACGCCGTTGCTTGAGAACGACTCTAGCAAGGTTGATCTTTTATATGATAGGTTTTCACCGGAAAAGAAAAGGCTTATTGTAGCGATCGTTTCTTGGGGAGGCTTGGTTCCTTGTCAGTGTCTTTTACCGCTCGTCATCAACTTGTCCTGATAGTAGTCTATCAGTTTTCACCTCTGGTACCTTCATCCCATCAATACCCCAGATCGCGAAAGAGCTTGGTACTACTGGAGAATCTGTAAGGTATGGCGACTTACTTTTCTGAAAATTATAATTCATCTCTTTTTCGCAGTTGGGCTGTTAGTATTTATATTCTCGCTGCGGCCTTTGGCTCCCTCTTAGGTTCTGCATATGCAACCTTCTGTGAATGGTCAGATTATGATGACAACGAGCCTGAAACTTACGAGCTTTGTAGATGGACGGCGACCTGCGTACCTTTGCTCACTTCCCGTAATGATTTTAGGGTCTATCGGTGTAGGCTGTGCCCAAAATGTGCAACAGTTGCTGGTGTTCAGGTTCATTCAAGCCATGGGGGCTTCTCCTGGGACATCAGTCGGCTTCGGTGTCATTGGTGATATTTATCGACTAGAAGAACGAGGACGTGCAATGGGTAGCTATTATGGGGTAAGCCCTTACACTCGTACCATGATTATCTGTTTTAACATATCCTTCTCCTAAGGTGACACTGCTAGGGCTGGCTTTGGCTCCGATGATCGGTGGTGAGTGTTGAGTATATGACTTATCATTGAAAGTCTATTAAGACATCGATCCATAGGATCTGTTGCCTACCATTTCTCATGGCGAATTCTTCATTTCTCTTTGGCTGCATTTGCATTTACAACATTCTTGTGTATTTTATCCTACTTTCCTGAAACCAGTCATCCAGGCTCCCGTGGTGCTGATAAAGTCCTGCGGGAGGGTGGTGTCTGTCCTAGATGGCGACCTGTGATTCTGAACCCCTTTTCGCAACTGGATATGCTCCGCAGCCCGTCGATTCTTGCAGTGGTAGGTGCTTCTCGTCTGCTCTCTGCAATTTCAATATACTCATCAAATTAGTCGCTTGGAAGCTTCTTGACACTTCAATGTGATTTTGGTAAGTTATCATTTCTTTCATTCTGTTCACATGAAACCAATTCAATTGCTTAGTATTGCTTGTGCCTCTTGCATACACTATTGTGAGTCATGAGATGCTAGGTATATGCTTGACTCAGAATGAGATAGGGAAGAAAATATGGGATTACAAACGAGACTGTAATTGGTGCCTGCTTTTTACCGTGTGGCATCGGCAATGCCAGTATGTTGATCGTCCTCACGTGTACGACATAGTCGGTAAACTCACTTGGACGTGCTTAGTTGGTGCACCACTGTCGGGATGGATTTCAGATATTGTTATTATCCGTTCCCAAAGGAAGAGAGGATTCTGGTACCCTGAGGATCGACTGCGTGCTACCTTGTTCGGCACATTTCTTCCCATTGCAGTGATTCTATCTGCAGTAATAACTAGGTATATTCCCGGAACTTATGGTTTGATTTTCAACCTTTTCTGTCTCTTCTTCACCGGGGTCGCAGTGAGCATCTTGAATACCTCGCTGAGGGTCACCTCATTCACGCCGTTTAGGTTGATCTTGTCTTAACGCCATGTGGGGCCTATGTTATTGACATTCTACAGTCCCGAAGTGCTGAAAGTGCTGCTGTCATCAAGTAAGCCTCTATGTACAAACTTGTGAGCTACTTACTCAAGGTGATACTAGTGCTTTCCGATATTTTGCACTGTCAGTATCAACAGCTGCCATTTTACCGATGGTAAACACATTGGGACATCTTCCAACGAATACTATATCAGCTGCTTTGGCCTGCCTTGGATTTTTGTAAGGCGCATCAACTTGAAGAATCCTTCCCTCATGTCTAAGCTCACTTTCCAGAATTTTATGGATAACAATCCTGTTTGGTGATTCGATGCGTGCATGGGTTAACATAGGATTTACAACGTAGGAAGTAATATACATATCAATACTAAAATACAACTCTTGAGATGATTTGCGGCCTGATCATACCGGAATGTAATTATTGCTTGAGAGGATCCTTGCTTCTCAGAATTTCGGCCTGTGGAGACTCAATGTACTCTTTTGGCTATGTCCCTTCTATAGTGTCAAGATCAATACTCATAGAACCTTCTCTATGATAAATCAAAGTTGTTCAAGATCTAGGTCTGCTTGTAAGCCTATGATCATGCAGAACTATCTATGTAAACACAGTTAGTTCCTCACGACCACAGGTACCTATAAGTTCGTGCAAGGTCAACATGGATGAGCCTGAACATGTGCGATGAAAACATGCAGGGTCTCTGATTCCTTCTTCGAGGACTCGTGTGTTTCTTTATGAGTTTGACCAGTAAATTGTATACAAAGATTTATTACATATGCTATAAATACTCATAATTTATGCAATGTCTAGGGGCTGATCATCATGAAATAAGATGATCAAACATGTGCAGACTCTTCGTGCTTTCACGCTACAATCACATTGTTCTCATGACTGCTGTCTCGTGTATCATATCATTTTGACGAATCAAAGATGAAGAATTAAAATGATCAAGTGTCCATGAGTTGTGTCTGCTCAATGAGTGCTTGCGCATACTCATTGCATGGTGTAATTGAATAGCTGAATTCTAATGGATGACTGTCGGGGTGAGATAGTCAGGATTTCACTTGAATGATTGGATATTAAATTACTCGCCAAATCATGCCATGTGAAAACCTCGCTTCAACTTGAACAAGATTTCCATGTTCATCTTTACCAGGAGCAATGCAATAAACAGCGAGAATACAAGCAACAGTAATCCATATCTGTGCCTCTGCCATGAAGCGGCCTGGGCAAATTCTGCGACCGTAGCCGAATGCAGCTGACAATGGCTCATAGGGTGAGAGATATTGATCAGTAGATTTTCTAAGAAACCTTTCAGGGTTGAACTTCATTGGATCTGGGAAGTTTTCTGCGTCATGGAGCATCGCCCTGTTTTTAATTTGATGAATTGTGAGGAATGAGGAGCTCATGTTTGCAACGCACCAGGTATTACCCATGATCAGAGTATTAGCAGGAATAAAATAGCCCATGTAGGTGTCATTCTCCGTCGACATGTGAGGTAAGCCTGAAAAAATTAATTTTTGATAATGTCTCGTGGCACTGAACATACCCAAAGGCGCAACAGGGTTCCATCTTGACAAGGTCCAACAATTCGAGTGAAAAAATGGACATTCGTTGTACGCACCTCAGGACTTCTCTGGTAATAGCATCTATGTAAGGCAGAGAATCGCGATCCGTAAAATCTGGAAGTCTCCCTCGTCCGATAACTCTGTCCAATTCTTCGCGTGCTTTTTCCTGTACTTCAGGGTACAGGATCATCGCCAGGAAAAAGGACAGAAGGGATGCAACGCTCTGAAACAAACGTAAGTTTTTGTCTCAAGTACACAATGTCAGAACCTACACTTTCAGCACCAGCTGTGATCATATCTCGGCAATAGATCTAGTACAATGATATCATAGATGCTGACCTGCGTATGCGAGACCGGCGCAATTTCTAATCTGCTCCATCTCCTCCTGTCCCCGTCCCCTGCTTTCAAGATCTGTGACAAGGTTGGTTACAAAACTGGGGCTCGCTGTTCCAGCTTTCTGCGAGGATCAAAGAGTGAGCTTCGATTGAATGCTGCAGTAGTGAGACCTACTATGCTCTCTAATACAGTCTTGAAGGGGGCATCGCGCATCTCCATGACAGCCTTCCTCCAATAACGAGCTTTTATCTTAAAACCTGCGCCAGGCACCCAAGTTCTATATATCGATAGGTAAGTACATATGGCTACCCACAACTGATGGGCGTACGGGAGATGTTTCACTGCGTAGATAGTCAGTTGCGTGATGCGGGGTATATAACACAACACCCACAAATCGGAATGAAGTCCACAAAGAATGCACCTGGATTGGCCGCTCTTGCCATACCATCCAAAGCTATTTCAGCGACAGAAATGTACTTATCGTCCTGCGGAGAAACCGCAATCCCATAGACGACTCGCATAATTGTATTTGCAGCATTGCTAAAGTCAGTACATGCATTAATGAAATCCAAGAGGACAACTTATAAAGACCTACTGTCGAAGGTGATTAATGAGGTTGTTGGGCTTCTCTAAGATGTGATGTAAGAGCTCGTGTGCCGATTTCAGTTGAACAGACCAATAAATTGGTGCGACTGATTGCTGGAACTGACGGTGGAACATCTTGCGATGATTCTTCCAGCGCTCACCTGACATTCACATAAACATGGATCACGATATATCGGTTTCTCTCAATGACTCACCATAAGGCATATGTCCAAAACTCCAGTACCAACCCATGCTGAAACTTCTTTCGATGAACCTGCAAGGATGAAAAGAAAGAAATCTTACAGCTCATTGATCATTGGCGATTCATGACGATCAGAATAGTTGGCAGAACGCTTTTCGAAGAGGTCAGTTGCTGTTTTAAAGTCATTGACTATCAAAACATTGACTCCAAGGGCTCTCAAAAAGACAAGATTGCCTGTCAAGAACTACATTTAGCCCCCGCCCGTAACCAAATGAAACATACAGGAAACCTGACCATATCTTTGTGCCATTTTCAGATATGCAACGCCTTCATTTTCTCGTGGAAAATCAAACATGTTGCCAACGAGAGGCAGTGGTTTCGGGCCAGGAGGGAATGGCAAATTATGAGGATTATTGCGACGACGCACGTGGAATTTCCACAACAGATGAGCCAATAACGACAAAAGAAGAGAGTGCATCCCAAAATATTTCCAAGTTTGTATAAGAGCGAAGGCTTGGAAAACATCAGAGGCTGACTGGAAGACATCTGTGGCGTAATCCATTGGGGTAGAGACTGGAAAACTATCGAAGTTCTGCTATGAGGTTTCTGATGCAGGCAGTTTGTGGTCTTTATATGTCGTGGTAGATCCCATCTCCCATCTAAACCGAAAATGTGCAAGTCGCATTGACATGTATCTACCTTGGAGAGGCATTTTCTAAAATTGTGAATTTGGTAATATGATTGGAATAAGTAAACTCATATCGATGCCATCAAGCAGAATTCAGACTCAACTTTTTATTTGCTCCTCCAGTGAATCTCTACCAGACATTTGCGCGACGCACAATTTTCTGGTTCATCCGAGCCGACATCTGAATCCAGGACACAATGCGGGAGTTAGCGAGACCAGCAAGAACAGGCGTGGTCTAGCGCAGGTCAAGCATGCGTCAAACATGAGCCCAAATTTTGTCGTTTCACATTTAGTAGGCGATGCTCTCGTGTTCCTATCATGGTGTATAGTTTTCATTCTTGAAAACTGCATGGTGATAACAACTGTGTCAATAGCCATACTATCACTTCAAGGAAGTCTGTCATGACTTGGCCATTTTTCTTTTTCATTTCTTTTCCAAGGATCAGACACATGGGAGAGTTAGATGAAAAGGAGCATGTGGGACTTTATACATAATGATAAACACAAGAATGTAAAAATGGTGATATGTGATCCAAGGTGGGTTCCAGGAGTTCTTTGTACTCCTTTATGTATAATAACTTCTTTGTTTTTCAAAAATGTAATTCTGGGGGACAGAATGCAAAGTAGAAGTCATCTACTTTATGCCAGCAGGGGTCAGCTTCAATGAGTTTGTCATAGAGTTCTGTAGATGGAGTAGATTTCATTCCAATTCTCTCTCTAGCAATGACTTGTTTGTACTCTTCTGGTTTAGCAAGAGTCTTCTTGGTGTTTCTGATGGTAGGTTGTTATGATTGACCTCATGTTGTACAGGAGTTCTCCATGTGTCATATGACGGAAAATACCCAATTAATAATATAATTTCCTTTTTATTTTATATTATTACTAATTTCTCGCTCCTAAACTCCTGTTGTTTACTCCTATAGGATCACAATGTAGACTAGTTACTTGTACTCCTCCTATTCTGGACTTAGTATAAGTACTCCAGTAGTTACATCCTAGTTCCTTAGTTCGTAGATTAAAGTCATTTATGTCT
>Ga0157365_10001197_pt1 | contig 10847 bp, 7 predicted proteins | sample AttsexASBM3_FD_111478 | JGI IMG/M metagenome (GOLD analysis project Ga0157365, IMG submission 111478) | Fungus gardens microbial communities from leaf cutter ant in Ribeirão Preto, State of São Paulo, Brazil - Atta sexdens ASBM3 | ecosystem: Host-associated > Fungi > Mycelium > Unclassified ... | reverse complement strand
GGGGACGGATTCGCCTTGCCGGCGGGGATTTGCAGCTTGATGTAGCCAACGATTTTTTTGGCCATATCCGGGGCTCCTGACTGTTTCACCCGGACCGCGGTTCTGGTGGCCCGCCCCTGCCCCGCATGGGCAGGAAGCGCGACCTCCCGCGTTCCGATAAGAGGCGCGCACCTACCGCTATTTGGAGGGTGCTGTCAAGTCCCCGTCATGAAATGACTTGCCCGACAGGTCCAGGGAATCGGGGCCATTATCAACATTCACGCCACTGAAGGACCGCGGCATGCGCATATGCGTGTACTGCAGGGGACCAAACGGCTTGATCTGCTTGTTATTGGGCAGTTCAGCCGAACTCCAGCCGCCACCCAGTGAGCGGATCAGTTCCACCTGCGCCTGCATGTAGCGCGTTTCCACCTGCACTTCTGCAATACGGGCCTGCAGTGCGGCGACCTGCGCCACCACTACGTCGAGGTAATTGGTCAGGCCACCGGTATAAAGCTGCATGGTCATGTTCTGCGTGCGCATGGAGGCCTGCACGGCCTCGGCCTGCTGGACGGATTCGATATTCAGGTCATGGGTCAGGCTCAGGCCGTCTTCCACATCCTTGAACGCATCCAGCACGATGGCGCGGTACTGGTCTTCCGCCTGCCGGTACTGCGACCAGTTGCGCTGCACTTCCGCACGCCGCAAGCCGCCCTGGAACAGGGGCATGACCGCCTGCGCGGCGTAGTTGTACATGCCGTTGGCGAATTTATCGAGCGTGAAGCCGTTATCCATGAAACCGGCTGTCGCGCTGAAGGTTACACGTGGGAAGAACGCCGCACGTGATACGCCTATGGCCCGGTTGGCCGCCGCCATGTGTCGTTCGGCACTGGCAATGTCGGGACGCCGTTCCAGCAGGGTGGCGGGAATGCCAACAGGCGTCGCGACCTTGGGAAACGTAATCTGCGCACGGGGCTGGATATGGAAACTGGTCGGCGTCACATTCACCAGAATCGCAATGGCGTGTTCCATCACGGCGCGCCGGGCCTGCAGGTCCGTATCCGATGCCTGGGTGGAGGACAGCTGCGTCTGTGCACGCGATACGTCGATCCCGGCCGCAATCGCACCAGCCTGCCGCATCTTGGTGATCTTGACCGCAGTTTCGTAATACCGGATCGAGTCGAGATAGACCGCATGCTGCGCATCCATCCCGCGCAGCTGCATGTAGTCATTGGCCAGTTCGGACTGGATGCTCAGCCTTGCCACCGCGAAATCGGCTGCCGCCGCCTGCGCCAGCCGCTGCTGGACACGCCTGCGGTTACGGATGGCGGACCAGAAATCCGGCTCCCACCGCGCGGCGGCGCTGTACTGTTCGGATGACATGTAGATCGGACCCTGCGACCCCGCACCACGCCACAGCCTGTGGCTGGATGCCTGGTTCTGGGACGCCCCTGCCCCGCCGGTGATCTGCGGATACAGGTTCGACTGTGCTTCCGCCGCGATGTCACGCGCCTGGGTAAAGGCTTCCGCATCGGCCTGCAGGTTGGGGTTCAGGTGACTGGCGCGTTCCTCCAGTTCATCAAGGGTGGAGTCGTGGAAGACCTTCCACCAGTCACCACGGGTCGCAGCATCCTGCGGGGTGCCGAACTGCACCACCCCGTCGCCCTTCCAGTTGTCAGGCAGCAGGTAATGCTGGCCACGGTATTTGGGGGCCAGGTCAACGCAGCCCGCCAGCGTGCCGGCAATGGCGGCGCATCCCGCCAGCGAAAGCATGCGGCGCGACAGGCGGGCGCATGGCAGGTCGCGTGGCGCTCCATTCATTGGCGCACCCCCGTATCGCCTGCATTGCTGTCCCCTGCCGGCATGGCCCGCACGTCGTCACCCTTGTCCACCGCTGGCGAAGCCGTGGCGCCAGCGTCATTATATCCCGGCGTCGCGCCGACCAGATAGACCTTCTGGCCCTCCAGCAGCCCCGCGGAAGGGTTGTTCACAATCCGGTCCTTTGGACCGATACCCGCCAGAACCTGCACTTTCGTCCCCAGATTGGTGCCAACCGTTACATTACGCAGGCGTATGCGGTCATCGGCGTCCACGACCGCCACCTGCATGCCCTGCGCGCGAAACACAAGGGCACCTTCGGGAACTATCAGGATATCGGGGTCACCGGGTGCGACAAAGTGTACATTGGCATAGGAATCCGGCCACAGTTCACGCTTGTCGTTATCCACCACCAGTTCCGTCGTCACGGTACGCGTGCCGGCGCTGAATGCCTTTGCCGTGGCAAGGAACTTGGCCTTGAACACCCGCCCCGGATACTGCGGCACCGATACATCGCCTTCCAGCCTGGGGCTGATGATGTCGGCATAATCCTGCGGCACGGATACGAACACGCGCATGCGGTGCACGTCCGCTACGCTGAACAGTTCGGTCGCGTTCCCGCGTGAGGAGACGTCCCCGCCACCGGCATTCACGTAATCGCCCACATCCGCCAGGCGGGATGTCACCACGCCATCAAACGGGGCCACGATCTGCTTGAACGCAATCAGCGCGGCATAGCGGGAGACTTCATGCCGCGCGGCCTCGACCTCCGCCTGGTTGACTTCGGCATTGGCGGCCTGAACATCTACTTCCTGCTGCGACACGGCCTGCGTGCCCTGCAGCGCGCGCCAGCGTCGGGCCGTGATCTGCGCCAGCCTGTACCGTGCCATGGCCACGTCAAAATTGGCCTTGGAGGCGGCGTACTGCGCATCCAGCCCCGGTGTATCAATGGTGGCGAGGATCTCGCCCGCCTTCACCTTCGCGCCAATGTCCTTGTACCACATCTGCACATAGCCCGAGACCTGCGCGAAGATCGGCGCCTGATACCATGCCGAGATATTGCCCGGCAGGTCCAGCGTGCGGGTCCTGGGCCCCTTTTGCGGCAGGATCACCTGCACGCGGGGAATGGCCGCATCCTGTGCCGCGTCCTTCAGGTGCGAGACATGAATCCGGCGTTCAAGGATGCCACCCGCGACAATGGCGGCCACCACAACCCCACCCAGGGTGACATACAGCCGTGCACGCCCGGACATGCGCGGCGGGGGGTTTTCGCCTGTGGCGGTCATGCGTGCTCTCCTTCGCCAACGGCGGACTTCTTGGACTTTCTGGAATGAATCAGGGCGAATACGCAGGGTACGAACAGCAGCGTGGCGCAGGTCGCCACCAGCAGGCCGCCCATGACGGCACGGCCCAGCGGGGCATTCTGCGAATTGCTTAGCGACATGGGCAGCATGCCGATGATCATGGCCGACGCCGTCATCAGCACGGGGCGGATACGTTCATACCCCGCCTCGATCGCGGCCCGCAGCGCATCTCCATGCACATCCATCCGTTCCCGCGCGAACGAGACAACAAGGATGGAATTGGCCGTGGCCGTGCCCATGCACATGATCGCCCCCGTCAGCGCCGGCACCGACAGCGCGGTATGCGTCAGGAACAGGCTCCATGAAATACCGGCCAGCGCACCGGGCAGCGCGGTGATGATGATGAACGGGTCCATCCACGACTGGAAGTTGACCACGATGATCAGGTACACCAGCAGGATCGACATCGCCAGCCCGCCGATCAGCTGGGTATAGGCACCGTTCATGGTCTCCGCCTGACCACGGATTGTCAGGCTGGAGCCTGCGGGCAGGTCCTTGCGCACGCTGTCCACCACCCGCGTGACTTCACGCGAGACCGCGCCAAGGTCCAGTCCCTCGGTCGAGGCATAGATATTGAACACCGGCATGATGTTGTAGTGCGAGACCTCGCCCGGCGTGCCTGTCTGCACGATATCGCTCAGCCCGCCCAGAATCTGGGGTGCCTTGTCCTGCGGGTTGCCATCCCCCTTGTCGATGGGAATGGTCTCCAGATCGTTCATGGTCTGCAGGAACTGCAGCGGCGTCTGGATATCCACCAGGTGCGACACCCCGGTCTTGGGGTCCAGCCAGTAGGTGGGCGCCACCTGCCCGCTGCCCGACAGGACGGCCAGCGCATTGTTCGCCACATCCGCTTCGGTCAGGCCGGTGCCCAGCGCATAGGTCCGGCGCGCATTGACGCGCAGCGTGGGCGTATTCAGCGGTTCCTGCACCGCCACGTCGGCAATGCCGGTGACATGGCGCAGCTTTTCGGCCAGCTTTTCGGCAAAATCGAAATTGGCGTACAGGTTGCGCCCCGTCACCTGCACATCCAGCGGCGCGGGCAGGCCGAAGTTCAGGATCTTGGCCGTAAGGTCAGCCGGCATGAAGGTGAGTTCGGTTCCGGGGAATTTCTCCGCCAGTCCCTTGCGCAGGATGGTGCGGAATTTGGCGACGGGCGCTTCCTCGTTCTTCAGCGTCACGGTCAGGTCACAGTCCTGCGCGCCCACGGTCGGCGTGGGAATGAAGGCCTGGTTGAGCGGGCTGAACGGCAGGCCGCAGTTATTGACGATCCCCTCGACCTGTCCCGGCAGCAGGCGTTCGATCTCGTCATTCACCAGCATGGAAATCTTGCCGGCTTCCGCGATCTTGGTGCCCATCGGCGCGCGCATGTGCAGCGCCAGCGCATTGGAATTGATTTCGGGGAAGAAGTCCTGCCCCGCGAACACCAGCAGCACGAGCGAGGAAAACGCCCCGATACCGAATATCGGCACGAACCGCCCGCGTATGCTGATCAGGTGTTCCAGAATGGCGCGGTAGCGGTTGCGGAAGGTCACGAATTTCCGCTCGAACCCCTGCTGGAAGCGCCCGAAGATATTACGCGGCTCCTGATGCCCGCCCGCGGCCCTGGCTGCCGCATGGGCCGCGACCTGTGCCGCCAGCATGTATTTGGCCATGGTCGGCACCAGCGTGCGCGACAGGATGAAGGACGCGATCATGGCGAAGATGATGGCTTCGGCCATGGGCATGAACAGCCAGCCCGCGACACCCGTCAGCTGGAACAGCGGCATCCACACGATACAGATACATAATGTGGACACAAAGGTGGGGATAACAATCTGGTTGGCGGCATCGATGATGGCCGTTTCCAGATCCTTTTCCATTTCCAGATGGGCATCGATGTTCTCGATCATGACAGTCGCGTCATCCACCAGGATACCGACCGCAAGCGCAAGCCCGCCCAGCGTCATGACGTTGATGGTCTGCCCCGCCATGCCCAGCCCGATGACCGAACACAGCATGGCCAGCGGGATGGATGTGGCGATGATGACCGTCGATCGCCACGATCCGAGGAACAGAAGCACCACAAGGCTGGTCAGCAGGGCGGCGGTGCCCATTTCCTGCACCACGTCACGCACCGCCTCCTTCACGAAGGTCGAGGCATCGCCCAGCACGGTAATATCCACCCCCGGCGGCAGCGTGCGCACGATGGACGGCAGCAGCGCCTTGATCCCGCTGACCACCGACAGGGTGGAGGCGTCGCCACTTTTCATGATGACGATCAGCACCGCCTGATGCCCCTTGACCAGCACCATGTTGGTCTGGGGCGGGCCACCGGCATGCACCCATGCCACGTCGCGCAGGTAGACGACGGCGTTGCCTTCCTGCTTGATGGGCATGTTGTTGAAACTGTCTATTTCCTCGGGCGAGGCATTGGTCTGGACCATCCAGTCGAATGCGCCGATCTGCTGGTCACCGGCGGGCAGCACGATGTTCTGCTTGCCCAGCGCGTTGCCGATATCGGTCGCGGACAGGCCATGGGCCAGCAGCTTGCTCTGGTCCAGATCGACCATGATATTGCCCGGCTGGCCGCCATACGGGTTGGGAATGGCCGCCCCCGCCACCGAAACCAGCGCCGGCCGGATCAGGTTGGAGGACATGTCATAGATCTGCGACGCCGTCATGGAATCGGATGACACCTGCAACGTCAGCACCGGTACGGATGATGCATTGTAGGTCAGCACCAGCGGCGGTGTCATGCCTGCGGGCATCTGCTTGATGACGGTCTGGGAGACGGAGGTGATCTGCGTCTGCGCCACGGCGGTATCGGTGCCGGGCTGGAAGAACACCTTCACGATGCCGCGCCCGTAATAGGACTGGCTTTCGATATGTTCGATATTGTTGACCGTCGCGGTCAGCGCGCGTTCGTAATAATAGACGACGCGGCCCGACATGTCTTCGGGCATGAGGCCGGTATAGGTCCAGCAGATCGCAACGACGGGAATGTTGATGCTGGGGAAAACGTCGGTTGGCGTGCGCAGCAGGCCACGGACACCGAATACGACAATCAGGATGGACAGAACGACGAAAGTATAGGGCCGCTTGAGCGCGGTAACGACGATACCGTTCATGCGTGGCCTGTTTCCATCCGCCCTGTCGGCAGACCGCCGGTTACGGATTCCGTGTCGCGCACGGACCCGGACAGGTGGTGTTCGTACATATCTCGTCTCCCCGTCTGTCCTTCTGGTGTTAATGGGGGCAGGACGGGTGGCAAATGAAATTTCAATTTAGTTTCCGGTCTGGATCACGTTCGATGGCGGGAAAATGATGCTCATTGTCGCGCCGGGCAGGCTGTCATGCATGCGCGACGGCATGATGTCGAGCCGCGCGTGATGCAGCGCCAGAATGGCCGACACCAGGCTGAGACCAAGCCCGCTGCCGGGAATGTGGCGGCTTTTGTCCGAACGGTAGAAACGCCCCATGACGGCCTTGCGTTCCCCCGCCGGGATGCCGATTCCGGTATCGACAACCTGCAGCAGCGCGCAGTCCCCGCTCATGCGGGTACGGATTTCCACCCACCCGCGTTCAGGCGTGAACTTTATGGCATTGTCCACCAGATTGGCCAGCACCTCGATCAGCAGGTCCCGGTCCCCCTGCACCTGCATCGGTCCGTCACCGGCCACGTGCGACAGGCGGATGCCCTTGGTTTCGGCAATGGGCTCATACAGGTCCACGATATCAGTCACCAGCGCATCAAGGTCCACCGTGCCGAAGCCCGCGCGCCTGCGCCCGTTCTCGATCTCGCCAATGCGCAGCAGCGCGGTGATGATGGAAAAGGACTGGTCCAGATCGTCTATGGTGCGGGAAATGACATTGCGCAGCGCGGCCGCCGAATGATCGGCGTTCAGCGCGCGGTCAAGGCGGGCACGCACGCGCGCCAGGGGCGTGCGCAGGTCATGGGCGATGTCGTTGCCCACGTCGCGTATTTCATCCAGCAGCTGCTCCAGCCGGTCCAGCATACGGTTGACGCTGCCCGCAAGGCGCTGGAGGTCGTCATTCTGCTTTCCCGCCGGCAGGCGTTCATGCAGGTCACCTTCCATGATCCGGTCGATGGCCTCATGCATGTCCTTCACGCGGGACAGGGCGCGATGACTGAGGATGATGCCCGTGACCAGCGCGAACAGGACGGTCGGCACGATCGAGACCAGCATGGAATGCCGCATCATCAGCCGCAGTTCGGTGCGCATGTGCCGGCTGCGCCCCAGCACCAGGTACCGTCCCCCCGGCACGCTGACCGCCACCATGCGCAGCACCGTGGCGGAACCGCCGCCCATCGCCTCCGGCCCGATGACATGCACATGCCCGTCCGCCACCAGCCCGGTGGGCCAGGTATGCAGGTCACCCACGATATAATGCTGCTGCGTATCAAACAGCGTCGTGACATTCATGATGATGCGCAGGTCATCGGTGGCGCGGTCACGCACCTGCTGTTCCAGTTCGGCAGGGGTTTCGCGCTGCAGGATGCTGGCCTCGCGCAGCAGCAGCATGTCCGAACGCCGGGCCTCGAACACGTTGGCCTGGCTGTAGCCGAAAAAGAACTGCAACGCCGCCGAACCGATCATCGCCGCCACCACCGCCAGCGTCAGGCGGAAGGTGGCGGTGCGGAACAGTTCGTTACGAATCACGCAGCATGAACCCCGCGCCACGGATGCTCTGGATCAGGGGCGGCCTGCCGCTTTCATCGATCTTGCGGCGCAGCTTGCCGATATGCACGTCAACCAGGTTGGTCTGGGGAATGAAGCGGTAATTCCACACATCCTCCAGCAGCATGTTACGCGTCAGCACCTGTCCCGGTCGGCGCATGAGGTATTCCAGCAGCCGGAATTCACGTGGCAGGAGATCAATAAGCACGCCATCGCGCGTGACCGTGCGCTCGATCAGGTCCATTTCCAGCGGGCCGACACGCAGCATGGTACGGCGCGACGTATCGGGCCGGCGCAGCAGCGCCTCCACCCGCGCGGCCAGTTCCTCCATTGCAAAGGGCTTGGTCAGGTAATCATCGCCCCCCGCCTTCAGCCCGCTGACCCTGTCATCCACCGCGGACAGGGCGGACAGCACCAGCACCGGCACATGGACCTTGCGCTCGCGCAGGGTCTCGATCAGCGTCAGCCCGTCCAGTTCGGGCAGCATGCGGTCCACGATCATGACATCGAAATGCGCGTTCAGTCCCATGGACAGGCCAGCGGCGCCTGACTCCTCATGCTGGACATGGAACTGGCGGCTTTCGAGTTCCTCCACCACTTCCTGCGCGATCTTGCTGTCATCCTCCACCAGCAGGACACGCGGCGCGGCCCCGCCCGTAGGGGGAACGGGCACGGTTTCGGGACGGTGGGTTTCGGACGGAACGCTCATGATCCCCTTTATGCAGCGCGGGCCGGAACACGGCCAATTAAAATCGTTTTCAGCTACGCCCCATGCCCCCGCCCCCTTCCCGCAACCATGTGGGCGCCATGTCGGCCTGCGCGCCGCCGCCATCGTCCATGGCGGGCGGTAGGGGAAAGCCGTCCTCGCCGGCGGGTGCGGCGTGAGTATCCACATCCAGTTCGCGCAGCCTGCGGGTGACAAGCCCCGTGCGCCTGCGGGCTTCGTCGATGGAGGATGACATGGCCGACGCATTCCGGGCCAGTTTTTCCAGCACCCCGTCCATGCGCAGCATTTCCTGGCGCGTGGCCCCCAGCAGGCGCGCGATGTCATCGGTGCGCCGTTCCAGCGCCAGCGTGACGTAACCAAGGTGAATGGTCCGCAGCATGGCGGGCATCAGCCCCGGCCCCATCACGATGACGCGATAGGTCCGGCCGATTTCGTCCAGCAGGCCGGGAATCCGCGCCACCTCGGCATACAGTCCGTCGGTGGGCAGGTACAGGACGGCGAATTCAACCGTGACGGGCGGCACGATATATTTGGTCGCGATCTTGCGGGCCTCGATACGCAGGGTGGTTTCCAGCGCGCGACGCGCGGCGCGTTCGGCGTCGGGGTTGCAATCCTCCACCGCCTGCAAAAGGCGCTCATAGGCTTCGGTCGGGAATTTGGAATCAATGGCCAGCACTGGCGGCACGGTGGCGCGCACCGGCATGCGCACGGCGAATTCCACGACCTCGCGGCTGTCATCGCGCAGGCGGCGGTTGGTTTCATACGCCCCTTCGGGCAGCACATCGTCCAGAATGCTGCGCAACTGGGCCTCGCCCCACCCGCCCCGTGTCTTGACGTTGGAAAACAGGCGCTTGAGGTCACCCACCTGCGCGGTCATGGCCGAAACCTCGCCCATGGCCTTCTGCATGGCAGCAATCTGTTCCAGCACGCGCTGGAAGGATGTCTGCATCTGTTTTTCAACGGCCTGATGCAGGCGTTCATTCACGGCGGCGCGCAGTTCATCGCTCTGCCGCCTGCCCTCTTCCGCCATTTCGCGCAGGGATTCGGACTGCGTCACCCGCATGTCCGCAAGGTCGCGGCCCATCATGCGGGCGATGCGGTTGAAGGTTTCGGTCATTTCCTGGTGCCGCTGGTCCAGCCGCGCTGACAGCGCGCGTTCGATGTCCGCCATGCGGGCGCGCTGGGCTTCATTTTCAGCCACGCGGGCCGCGGTCTCACGCTCCATCATCACACACAGCCGCGCCAGCTGGTCCGCTTCCCCCTGCCCCGCCATAAGCGAAAGACGGCGCAGCACGATCAGGGACACCAGACACGAGACGGCGGCAAACACCACCCCGAGCCATAAAAGCGCAGATCCGGACATGTCGGACATGGTTGATGATTTCCCATCAGATAGAACAAAACATGTCCGTGCCCTGTAATGCCGGGGATGTAAAGCCATCATGTTTTTTTGGAATATCTGGCAACCGTGATATGCAGCAACCGTAACGTTCCGCCTTTCACCTGATTTTCAGGTTCGCATGGCGCCAAAACCCACTAGCGTGCCCCGGCATGCCTTCACCCCGCCCGTTCGCGGTGCCGGAAACCGAACCGTTCTTGAGGACCCATCCACCATGCCCGAGGAAACGCCGACCTGCCCGCAAGCCCGACCGGCGCGGCGCGGATCCCTGTTTCGCAGCCTGTATGCACAGGTTGTCATCGCGGTCGTGGCGGGCATCGTGCTGGGCTATGCCTGCCCGCATGCGGCCGTGACGCTGAAGCCGCTGGGCGACGGGTTCATCCGGCTGGTCAAGATGGTGATCCCGCCGGTCATCTTCCTGACGGTGGTGACGGGTGTCGCCAGCCTGTCCGACCTGGGACAGGCGGGGCGGCTTGCGGGCAAGGCAATGGTGTATTTCCTCACCTTTTCCTCCCTGGCGCTGGTGGTGGGCATGGTCATGGCCAACATCGTGCAACCCGGCGCGCATATCCACGCCGACCCCGCGACGCTGGATACCCATGCGGTGGCGGCCTATACCGCGCGTGCACAGGCCCATTCGTTCAGTGACTTCCTGCTCAACATCATTCCCGACACGGTAGTCAGCGCCTTTGTGTCCGGTGATATCCTGCAGGTGCTGCTGACCGCCATCCTGTTCAGCGTCAGCCTGTCGCACATGGGGGCGAAGGGACAGGCCATCCTGACGCTGCTCAAGCAGCTGACACAACTGGTGTTCGGGGTGGTGCGGCTGGTCATGTATGCCGCCCCCATCGGCGCGCTGGGGGCCATGGCGTTCACCATCG
>Ga0157365_10001195_pt1 | contig 10858 bp, 14 predicted proteins | sample AttsexASBM3_FD_111478 | JGI IMG/M metagenome (GOLD analysis project Ga0157365, IMG submission 111478) | Fungus gardens microbial communities from leaf cutter ant in Ribeirão Preto, State of São Paulo, Brazil - Atta sexdens ASBM3 | ecosystem: Host-associated > Fungi > Mycelium > Unclassified ... | reverse complement strand
TTGCTGACCCTCCTTCACACGTCAAAAGGTCTGTGACAACGTAGGAGACCATCTGATTGGCAACGTTTATGCGCGTTATGAATGGGAAACAGAAGCACAGGCAGCAGTAGACAACTGCAATGAGCGTTGGTACGCAGGTATGTGTGGTTGTATTCGGATTTCATTGAGATGCTGACTGTTCACCAAGGGCGACCACTATATGCCGAATTATCTCCTGTAACTGATTTTCGTGAAGCCTGCTGCCGTCAAAACGAAAATGGAGAATGTAATCGTGGGGGCTTTTGCAATTTTATGCACCTCCGCAATGCCTCCCCTGAACTTGTTCGACAGTTACGACACGGTCAGAGACTCGAACGGAAATTGCATCCACCACCACCACAAGGTGGCGGCGGATGGGAACCAAGCAAGCGGCATCGTAGTGCTAGTCCACCACCACGTCGTGGTCGAGATGGCGAGGATAGATGGTCAAGGAAGAGAGAATGAATACATATTCCACGCTTGTGATTTGATATGATGTCTACCGTTTTTAATGTCATCGTTTGTCCTTCTCACTTTGGAAATTTAAATTACAGTACGATGGTAGATTTACTCATTAAATGAGCCAACCTACACATTCCCCTACTCTTCCATCTTGAAGTAATTGGGGCCATTGTACTACAAATCTAACTTGGCTGGATGAGCTGAATGTATACTTCCAAAAAAATCTAACCTGTCCACTAATGGCCGCAGTAGGCGAGCTGAGACAGAGAGCGAGCGAACCCGCGCAAATGACTCAATGTAAACTATTCTAGGCGAGGGCAAACCCAAGACCTGGGCAGAAATGGATCAGTGGCTGGGTCTAGATCGAAAAAGAGAAAACGAACTCTGTTAAGCAGCAGTGCGATACACAACGGAGCACATGTGCCGGGTCCATTCAAAACAAGAACATCTGTCAGAAAAACCTCCCGCATTCGTGGCGAGAAGATGGGTCCAATAGTGAACTGATAAACACAGAAGACAAGCGACCAAAGTGCAGAGAACGATGTCGAGAGAAAGGATTGATGGACGTGACGTGCCCTTGGAATTGTAATGATAAGATAATCTTGCCCTGCCCAGATATTTGTGCTCGTTATTCGGAACAAGCTATAGAGGGACAAGACGCACCAATTGTGTGAAGTGAGGGGTTGGCTCGCTCAAATGTTCTGGCCTTTTGGGCACTCAAGGAGTCTCCATTACTAATGATGTATCTTCTTGGTGTATATCTTTTGAGATTGAGAGCTGCTAAGAGTTGTAGGGCCTCACTTGTGTGCCCTCCTAGAGAAAAATAAGCTGACAGGGGGGAACAGATGGTAGAAGGAATGACCTGAGCCCAGAAAAACCGTCAAGCTGCAGGTAGAAGCTACCAAGTCTTTGGGGCGCATGTTATGTCGTCTCTTCAGTGTTCTGAAGAGACGACAAAGGCACAGTATCGCTATGAGGGCAAGCAGGATCACAAACATGGAATTGAGTGCAGTAATCCTGGCTTAGACAAATTGACTTGAGGCCTCGGGAAATTCCAATAGAACCAGCATAAAGCAATATACGACGCAGAATTAGAACGGAGGTCCTCGTGACTGAAACTTTTATGCACGTGAGTGCCGCGATACAATGTAACATGATTCTCCCTTCCACTATCAACATCAGAGAGCATATCTGATTAAGTCTCCGGGCTTGTGAATGGAATCTGTATTTCAGGTCGATGCACAAACTGCTGGGGAGCTACGTGTAGCCTCTAAGGAATGCTCTGAGAGAGGATTGATCATCGCTGCAAAATGGTGTGATTGATCTTGACTTGCTTGAGACTCGTATTCTGACCAGAGATATCAGGGCATCCGAGCTCGTGCTTTCCCTTCCGCCCTCCAAACGCAGTGCCACCAATGACCCTGTCTCACAAGGTACCATCCGTTTCTCAACATCAACGCCAGCTAGAGCAAAGCCCCTTGGGCCTATGACTTCGTTCCCAGGAGGCCCTTCTCCCATGCCCGCGCAGGCAATGATGAGGGAACTGGGGACTGGGGCAAGTCATCCCGCGTTTGCTCCCTATTCTTATGACCAAGTTGTCGATATGAAAGCACAGGAATATGAGCTTGAGATTCAAGACGCAGATATACTTTCTGCTGCTCGTGTTTACATAGACGCACGGGAATTCTCGCGTGCCATCCATCTTCTCAAGGATGGACGGAGTGCCAAAGCGCAATTTATCAGAGTGTATAGCAAGTTCATGGTGAGTCTCCCACATAGTGGCGTCAACGCGAATGGACTAAGATCGTGCCCATGGAAGTCTAGTGAAAAACAAGCAATGCGTGACTGGCATAAGCTAGATAGTAGGTCCTGACGGCATTGTGGAAGCTCAGTATGTCAACGAGGATGCTAGATAGTCGACTCCAGCCTCCAGTTCCTGTCAACAAGGTTCTGGGTGAGCTTCTCGACGAGGTGAATGATATCGAGGATCCATGGTTGCTTTTCTTGTGAGCTGATCTTCTACGCGATGATTGCTTCTAATGGACCACAGAAAAGCACTTTTTCTCTCACGACTTTCGCGTCGTGAAGAAGCGATTGAGTGCGCTCTTCTTTCTATCGTCGGCTTCCCTTGGAACTGGTCCTGTTGGATGCTTCTAGGCGGCTGCATTGGGGATGGAGAAGAGGTGAGGACAAGTCATTTCAGACATTTGAGCTCGCATCGAAGTCTCAATCTCAGCTATCGTCCCTTTTGCAATTGATTCCACTTCCTCCAAGCCATCCACTGGTTCATATGTTTCAGATAAAGACACTCAGCGAACTCCATCAACCAACGGAAAATGAACTAGCCCTTTGCGATCGCCTGTTGAGCCGCGAATTATTTCCAAGTAGTGTTTGGCTCATGAGCCTACGCGCCTGTGTCCTCTATCACCTCCATGGTTAGTTCGGAAGTCTTCGAGGTTTCTCTGTATATCTGACTTCCTTGTACTAGAATTTGGTCAAGCTGAACAGCAATTCGAGAAGATTCTTACAATTGATCCCTGCCGAATTGATGATATAGATATATATTCGAATATCCTGTATGTAACTGATAACAGGCTCAAATTGTCACGTCTTGCACACGAATTCTTGGCGCTGGAGAAAGACCGACCGGAAGTCTGTTGTCTCGTAGGTGAGCTCGGACTATGATTCCGGTCAGGTTGTCGTCACTTAATGCGTGACCAATGTAGGGAATCACTATTCACTTCGGGCTGAACATGAAAAAGCGGTGAAGTATTTCCGGCGAGCTACTCAGCTTGACCGAACATATCTTTCGGCCTGGACCCTAATGGGGCATGAATACGTAGAGATGAAAAACTCACATGCCGCGATTGAAGCCTATCGACGGGCTGTTGGTAAGAAGTGTACTTGATATTGCATCGGTTTATTCACATCGTAATAGATGTCAATCGCAAAGATTATCGAGCATGGTACGGACTGGGACAAGCCTATGAATTATTAAGCATGCATCATTACTCGCTATATTACTACCAACGTGCAACTTCTTTGAGGTGAGAAGACACGCATCCTTCCGACGGGGGACTTCTCTAATCTCAAGCCTACAGACCCTACGATATTCGGCTTTGGCAGGCGCAAGGTTCATGTTACGAGGAGATTGACCGGTACTTTTGGACATGCATTCACCCCTGCTGGTTATGTTGATTCTTCTGTTTTTCCAGTCGACGAGAAGCGATCGAATGTTACAAACGAGCGCTTATTCCAGCGGATCCACATGAAATTAGTATTAATCTGAAGTTAGCTAACCTGTACTGGTCAATGGACGACTTCGCCGAAGCCGTGGCTTATCACAGACGTGTTGTTGAAGTTTGCCAAGCAGACCGTTGAGTGTCATTTTTACCATCATAGCTTGACATCAATTGATGTCTCTTTAGTTCGACCAATTCAGGAATACGCTAAGTCTTGTCTTCAGGTCGCCGAGTACCAAATGAAGATACCTGACGGTGACCTTGATCTCGCAAAGGAATATCTAGAGCGTGTGGCAACAAGTAACGCTGAGGATGTAGTAAGAGCCAATGGACTACTTAAAGACGTGAAAGAGCTCCAGGCGAAGAGTCAAAACACTGGGACAGTCTCCAGAGGCCAAGCGGACGTTCGAACCTTGAAAAAGGCAGATTGACTGCCCGCATACTCTAATCATCGCATCCTCGTTAGCTAGACTGATACTTTGCGTGTAAAATCCATACTAAATCAATTTCCTTTCCTGGTATTTGAACGCCCAGAGGCAAACCACAACAAACTGAAAACAAATTGAACAGCGAATGTCCAAATCTTTCGGTCCCTCTTTCAACATTCACACCTTTTCTGCTACTCCAAATTCTCGTCAGAATGTCTCCTGCGCTTCCGGATCGCAGAACGCCCAGTTCTCCTGGTCCCCTACAGGTACTTCTTCGCTTGCCCAGTCGATGACGCCGGCGACGCTCGTTCCGGGTAATGGCACTGTTCAGCCTTCCCCATCCGTTATACTATCATTCAAGAAACCTATGAAAACTAAAAAACGGACAGAGGAAGAGATCGAGATCACTCGTAAGGCTGCTGAAAGGTGCATGTCTCAAGAAGCTACTGCTCTTGGTGTCTTCTCATAGCCATACGCACAGGTTTTCCGCACGTCTTGCCTTGGACCAGGCTGCTGTATTACAACCCGATGTGGATGCGCCTTTTATTGACCAAATCGATGTTGTGCGACGTCTCCTACCGTATCACATATACCACCAACCACAAGAAGATCTAGAACTCTTAAAAGGGAGAAAGGGAAAGCAAAAGGCAACGGATGCCGATTTGAAAGCAGAGGTTGAAGGTATTCTGACTTTTAAATCTCAAGATTGACGAAATCTTCGTTAACCTCTCTCAAACTAGAAACTCGATTCGCGTTGGAGTGCCACAAAAGGTACGATAAATTGCGACATCGATTTCGGGTGGTTCAGACACGGAAGGCTTCTGTGAGGCACTGTTCAATTGATGTGTATCTATCTTCTTTCTAATTCGTCGGACAACAGCGAGCATCACCCGATGACCAGGCCTATGTCTTGGCGCAAGCTGTACTAGAAGCTGACCGTGCTGACACTACCTTACTCAGTAACGAGCTGAAAGTTGCACGCAGCGATCTGGAGCGGCTCGACCGCGAAAAACGGGCCGCTGCAATGACAAGGGCACAATATACCACCGTACCTGCACCCGCGATGCAGACACAGTCATACCGGCCATATCCTTATGCCTATACTCAAGCCTATGGCACAAACATCCACCCTCCAGCAACTACTAGTTTTCAAATCAACCCCCTGCCTTCACCTATCAATAACGCAGCCATTCCTGTTCAGCTACCAGTTGCATCTCTACCCGCCTTGCGTGCATTGGGAATTCATCCTGTCCCTGCTGCTTCGATTGCAGAAGGTCAGGCCACTCCTCCCGCGGTCTTGCGTGGGTCAACTGCAAATGGTGCAATGCTCATGCTGGAAATCAATGTGTCTCTCCTACAATCTGCTCAGATGAGCGGATTGGCAATGGTGTTAAATTCATTGATGTCAAGGACAAGTGGTGGCACAGCTGCTACTGGGACAGCATCTCCGAGCACCTCTACACATTTGTCGGGATCCGTAGTCACTCAACGGTCTCCCGCCAGTCCTTCTGAGTCGAACGATCTTATCACCTAATAGTTTCATTCGTCTTGCGTAGAGTGAAAATGAAAAAAACTGGATCACATCCGTTAACCCTTACCATACTAGGCCTCCTGTAGATACACTTTAGCCAATGGGCCATATTTTAGGCCCTCCGCGTCTCAGTACTAGCTTGCTTGTTGCGGAATAGTTGAATCCAAAAAAAAAACTGGATCACATGGTTTTGATTTTGACAACATCAGCCAATGCAGAATAAGTACTAACCGGAGTGTCCTTTTTCTGGGTAGCTCCTTAGTTTAGACGCTTCTGAGTCGACGTGAACGTTGGAAAGCAATGTCTGATAGAGACGGCGAACCACCCATTGCTAACCAGACAACTCCCTTGCAACAGCCAAATACCCAGACATCATATGGGACGCTCACTTTCCGTCCAAGTTTCCCGCTTCATTCAAGGTTCTCATATTCCTCCCGCTGCCCCTCAGGCCACTCTAAGTCCTACGCTACTCTGCCAACATCTCCGGCACCCAGTTACTTAGTACCGCGATCACAAAGGCCGATTTCAGCCTACGACACTCCATTGGAGGACGATAGAGAGCAAGCGCCAGATGCTAAGACTAATGGCATTCGCATCTGGTATTCGTCCTATACATCAATTGACTGGCTTCATGATTCAATCAAGGATTCTGCCCGTTTCGCGAGGCTCAGAAGAACGACCAAAGTTCGACTACTTCTTGACAAGGGTTTGGGGTGGTTGATCGTCTCTGTGGTTGGTTTTGTCACGGCTTGCGTAGCATTTTTGGTGGTTCGGAGTGAACAATGGCTGTTTGACCTCAAAGAGGGTTACTGCGATGATGCTTGGTATAAAGCGAAGCACTTCTGCTGCTTTCCACACGGTCTGAAATCTCCTCCGCTGTTAGAAATCGACGCAACCTGTCCTGCCTGGCGAACCTGGTCAGAAGTATTTGGTCAACAAGGTACGGGAGGGGAGATAGTAGATTATCTGTCATGGATCATTATTGCTGTGAGTGCTGTGGTTTGGCTTAAAAGCCAACTAAGGGAACTGATGTGTCATAGCTTGTGTTAGCGGGCACGTCGTGCCTCCTCACACTCAGCCTTTCTAACTCTTCTACATTCACAACCCGCAAGGAATCTGGGGCCCTGAAGCCTAATTTCTCAAACAATTCGAACCCCAGCCAACGGAAGGTCACGTACTATGTATATATCCAAAATTCTCACTGTGAGAAGATACATCCTGACGATGAACTCAGGCTGCTGGTGCTGGTATACCGGAAATCAAGACAATTCTTTCAGGTAGCTATCATTTCTTTTTCTCTCTTCCTCGAGTTCAACGGATCGACAAGGTTTTGTCATTCATGGGTTCCTTGGCGGTAGAGTCTTGTTCACCAAGGCAGTGGGACTTCCTCTGGTAGTAGCCTCCGGCCTTTCTTTGGGGAAAGAAGGCCCCTTTGTTCATATTGCCAGTTGTGTTGGAAATATTGTCAGTCGTATGGTTCACAAGTATGAAAATAACGAAGGTGAGTATTTCTTCATTATCCATTCTACCAATTAATTCCGGTGGGCCTTTTTTTAGCCAAAAGACGGGAGATTTTAAGTGCTGCCTGCGCTGCTGGTGTTTCCGTTGCTTTTGGAGCTCCTATCGGTGGGACTTTATTCAGCCTTGAGGAAGTGTCGTACTACTTCCCCCCAAAGGCGAGTCGCTGTCTTGCCGATCAATGACTATCAATGACTCACGGTATATCAGGTTATGTGGAGAAGGTATGATTGGGCATTGTCCATTGCATTGAATTTGCTGTATATTTCTGGAAAATAGTTTCTTTTGTGCTATGGTCACTGCTATCACTCTGAAAATGCTGGATCCGCTCGGGACAGGGAAAGTAGTCCTTTTTCAAGTTACTTATGATAAAGTGAGTTTTCTTGAGTACACTATCAGACGGCATGCTGAGTTTCTCCTCTTTATCAGGATTGGCGGGCATTTGAACTGTTTCCTTTTATCCTCCTTGGGGTTTTTGGAGTAAAACCTTTTTTCTACCGTAAACTCACTTTTCTCATGGCGTCTACAGGGTGTATATGGTGTTTGTTTCTGTAAGCTGAATTTTATCTGGAGTAAGCACGTGCGGCAAAAGACATGGCTTGCTAGGCACCCACTTTTGGAAGTATTACTGGTACATATTGTATTTATATCACTTTTCAGGCATCTTCTCATATTGGGTCTATTTGTTATTGCAGATCACTCTGGTCACTGCTCTACTTTGTTTTTTGAATCCCTATGCTCGAATGAGCGGTCCGGAACTGATTTACCACTTATTCTCTGAATGTCAAGGGAACATCAGCGTTTCGTCTAATTTGTGCCTGGTTGATCGAAGCTCTGCTGAACAAGCGTGGCGCGTATCTCAGTTTCTTTTCATGGCAATGATCATGAAAGGATTGTTAACGGTTGTGACCTTTGGACTCAAAGTTCCTTGTGGAATATTTATCCCCTCTTTGGGAGTTGGCGCGTGCGCGGGCCGCATTCTTGGCATTTGGATACAATGGATGCAATATCGAGAACCTCATCTTGGTGATATTAGCCGTTCTTGCGAAGAGAGAGGAGATTGTATGTTTCTCTCTTACTTTCATGTTTCCTCTTAATGATAACGCGTCTTTGCTAAGGTGTCATTCCTGGCTTATATGCAATGGTGGGGGCGGCGGCAGCGTTATCCGGTGTCACAGTATGTTCCAGTTCTGTTTCCCTCATTCGTTCTGAATGACTGTCAACGCAATAGCGGACGACTGTTTCTTTGGCAGTGATTATGTTCGAATTGACTGATACACTCACTTATGCTGTTCCTGTCATGCTTGCTGTCCTCGTTGCCAAGACTGTGGCAGATGTTCTTGATCGGAAAGGAATTTACGACTTTGTCATTGGATTGAACCAGCTCCCATTCTTGAACTCAAAGCACGAGTACTTATGGGGAAGTCTCCAGATCCGAGATGTGGTAAGATCTAATTTTCAATTTGGCTCAAGTTATCTCATTGGCGTCAGATGTTGGAAGATGTAGATACCATCAAACTCGATGAAAATAACACAATTATGAGTATGAGAGATAAACTAATTGCACTCGGTAGATCAGGGAATGATGATGGGGGATTCCCGATTCTCAAAAAGGATTTCAATGAGGACGGTTACCGCATGGTCGGTTACATCGGTGCCAGCGAACTCGGGCATGCTTTGAGTAAGAGTCTTTTTCTTTGATCTTGCTTTTGATCTCACAGGATCATGGCACACAGCTATCATCGAAGATGTAGATGCAGATAAAGGAATACAATTTCAAGAGGACTATACTCATGACATGACGGCATCTTTGGATAGTACCCACCCGCAAAACGAACTATTTGACTTTAGCATCTACATGGATCAAGTCCGTCATTTCGATCCTCTCAGTGGCAGCTACATCTCATATGGTTACCTAGGCTCCCTTGACAATTTCTTCCAAGTCGCCTATGGAACTATTGCACCAGTTTTTCGTGAAACTGGGTGCCCGTTATGTTGTAGTCACTGACTCCAGCGGATTATGTATGTCACTTGCAAGGCCTACAGCAACTCACTAATCCCCATTTTAGATGAAGGTGTTATTGATAAGAAAACTTGGCTTGCCTTCTTGAACAATTTAGAGGAAAAATCCTGAAAATAGATTCCTTGTTCAATCTGTGTCATGCTTCATCAATCGTATAGGCTAACATTTCGCACAGAACATTTACATTTACTATCTGTGTAACATCTTTTGTCAGTAATACATCTAGTGGGAGTATATATCTCTGCTTTGAATATTCATCTGCTTCCTAGTATCTGGACCAGGCTCCCCAGCTTGAGGATATTTTAGGTGTCAGCAAAACTGATTTCACATCTTGTTCAAAACAAGACTTTGATCAGCAACTCGTATTTAAAAACATTGAACACTTACTGAATCATGATCGTACTGGGATTATTGGATAGGAGTGTTCAGAATTGTATAATCATGCATGATGTGGTTAATCTATTGTTTTGGGTTATTTTTCCTTCAATATCATTCTCACGCTGGGCAAGTCGGCACCTTTCAGTTGACCGCGACCAAAAAAACGATGGCCACAGCTGGACTTGGTGTTCCTGTCAAGTTGCTTCACGAATCATTAGGCCATATTATCACAGTTGAATTGAAGACAGGTCAACTTTATCGTGGAAAGTTGGCAGAAGGCATGTTCAAATCACTGGCTAGCTCGCTGCCCGACTGATTGACTTCTCTTCACCTTTTCAGCGGAAGACAATCTGAACATTTCATTAAAAGATATCACAGTTACCGGTCGTGATGGACGCGTCTCACAGCTGGATCAGGTGTACATCCGAGGCAGCATGGTCCGTTTCTTTATTGTCCCGGACATGTTGCAGAATGCACCAATGTGAGTGAGCTGTCACTATAACAGTTCTGGAGCTGACAAGAAGGTGGAATCAGGTTCAAGCGAGTGGGTCCTAATGCGATGAAGGGTAGGGGTATCGGTACGGCTCGTGGACGTGCTACAATTATGCGAGGTATGTCGTTCGTTCTCATTGACCCCAGATTTCTACTCGCCAACCCCTCACGTGGTGCCGCTTTTCACTGAATATTCTGTTCTCTTCAAATTGTCCTGAGTTTACTGATCTTCGCTAACGCTGATGCCCTCCCCTTTCCAGCAAATGGTATGATTCTCCTCCTTAATTAATGATGGTTCACTGACTCTGTACTAGCTCGTCGTGGACGTGGTGCTATTCCAGCTCCTCGCGGAATCAGGCGATAGAATTCCTCGTAAATTGCCTCTCCGTCTAATTTCTCTCCAAAAATTCCTTGTGCCGCCCCCTGTACCTTCATCTGTAATCATCCGAGATCTTTTCTTGTAGGTCTGAGAGGTTAATGTCCAATAGTTGTTCAGTGAGTAGACTACTACATGTTGCCTAACCTCATCCCAATCACGCTATTGTCACGATACGTTAATCTTAGGAGGTTATTACTGGCCTCGACAGTGAAAGGGTTGCCGGATACTTGACAACAAAATCGAAAACTTCTTGATATTCTACCATCCCGTCAGAGATTTGTTATTGCCACGACGTTTCGTTGAGCCACCTTTGCCGCGATGCGTAATCGGTGATCATGCTGATTTGAAGATCTACAATCAAGTCTCATCGTGCAGTATTCAGCACGA
>Ga0157365_10001194_pt1 | contig 10880 bp, 14 predicted proteins | sample AttsexASBM3_FD_111478 | JGI IMG/M metagenome (GOLD analysis project Ga0157365, IMG submission 111478) | Fungus gardens microbial communities from leaf cutter ant in Ribeirão Preto, State of São Paulo, Brazil - Atta sexdens ASBM3 | ecosystem: Host-associated > Fungi > Mycelium > Unclassified ... | reverse complement strand
TTGTTATCGCTCCCCGAATGCCCATAAAATCCGATCAGGAAAGAGAAATAATATGGCCAAGACACCACGGAAGCCCAGTAATTCCAAAGCTAGCAGAGCAGGACGCGATGCTCACAGCAACAACCCCAAAGTGCGAAAAGAAGCTATGGAAGTACTTTCGTTAATTCCTCGCAAAAAGAAGCCGAAATAAGGATTTTTACCTATGCTAAAGATACAGGGACTCAATGAGCTTCAGCAGAAACTGCGCAACATCTCTCAGCGTGCTCGGGAATTGGATGGCACTCAAACGTTACCGGTGACAGATTTGCTCACGTCTGATTTTATCAGATCACATAGCCGATTTAATTCCGCAAATGAGATGTTTGATGCCAGCGGATTTAAAATCGAGTCCAAAGAAGACTTCGAAGCTATCCCGGATGAGGCATGGGATACATTTATAAAAAGCAATACATCCTTCCCAAGCTGGAAGGAAATGTTGGGGCGCGCAGGAGCAGAATGGGCCGCACGAAAAATCGGCCTTTAAATCCTCCTTTCTGAGTTCACCTTCATGAATTAAGGGCTTTGCCCTCGCGTCGGCAAGGGGTCGCGTCAGCAAGGTCCCGCCGCCCGGAGGGGTTTTCACGGTCTTCCTGCACTGCGCTCCGTGCAGACGCGGTGATCCCCTCCCCTCCAGTCGCCCTTGTCGTTGCTACCCCACTGCTCGCCGCGAGGCAGAGAAACAGCGGGGACTGGTCCTGGCGGAACAAAGGGCAGAGACCATGACCGGCAATACAAACACGACAACGAACTTCCGTAATTTGATCCTTCACGGCGACAGCGTTACCCTCATACGGGCGATGCCGCGCGGGACTGTGGGTTTCATCCTCACCGACCCGCCATACCTCGTGAACTACCAGGGCCGCGACGGGCGGAGGGTGCGCATGACGACAACGGCGCATGGCTTCGTCTCGCGTTCAACCAGATGCACCGGGTTTTGAAAGACGGCGAGGTTTCGGCCCGTGGGACATATCATCTTCCGCAAGTCCTATGCGTCATCCGCTCGGTTCGTCCGCTACACCCACGAGACGGCTTACCTGCTGGCCAAGGGTGACGCGAAACTGCCCCGCCAGCCCACCATAGACGTAATCGACATGCCCTATAGAGGCAACAAAATGCACCCGACGCAGAAGCCGGTCGCGGCGCAGCGTCTTGGCCGTGACTGGCTGGGCATGGAACTGGACGAAACCCACGCCGCCACCGCGTCGCTACGGCTGGCCTATTGGGGTGAAAGGCGGGCGGCGGCATAAGTCGCCCGCTCCCTCTTTCCGGCCTGAAACCGCACGCCGATCCTGTTGGATCGGCGGCGGAAAGACACGACCCAATGGCCCGCCCATAAGGCGCTCGCTGGGCAAGCCCAGCTCGCATCTTTCTTTCGCACAGGCCCGAACTTGCCGTTTGACCCCGCCTCTCTTGTGCCGTGACAACGCGACGCCCCGCGCCACGAGCGGAAGTGGCCTTGGGGGCAGCATATCAGGATTCCGCCGAGGGCGCACAGTCAGCACCCCTTCCCGTACACTTCCCTACGCCTGCCCCCGCTTGGGGGGTGGAGAAATCCGCGCGCGTCATTTCCTCCACTCCCTGAGTGCATTTTTCCCGTCAGCCTCCCCTCACCGGCACTGCTTTACCCCCGAAGCGAGCCGCATCAACAAGGGAGGTTTCCATGACCACGAGACCCGAACCAAAGCCGGAACAGCCCCCGGCTCCGGCAACACAGACGCCCCCGCGCACCCTGACCGCACCGTCACGCATCCAGCGGCCCTATCTGCGCAGTGGCGAAGCCGCCGATCTGATCGGTGTATCCATCCGCACCCTGGAAAAATACCGCTGCATTGGCGACGGGCCACCGTTCCTGAAGATCGGCACCCGTGTCCTCTACGCCCGGCAGGATGTCGAGGACTGGCTGCAACGTCACCGCTGCAACAGCACCTCCGATGAAAACTTTGTCGCCGCACTCCGTAACCGGGCGTCATGGAGGAACAGGTCATGACCGACATGGACGCCTCCGATGCCACCCTGCTCGGCCTGACCACGGTCGAACTGACCTTCATCCAAAAACGCGTCGAACACTGGTTGCGCTTTGGTCAGCCGGTATCAGACAAGGTGCTGGACAAGCGCCGCCGCCTGCTCGCTTTCACTCCGGACAGCGTGTTCGGGTTCATCCGCTGGGCTGCAAACGATTATGGCACCGTTGTTTCCTGCATCGACATCGTGCGCGCGATGGACATGCACGAGCCGTTCCAGACCGTGCCTTTTGTCAGCCCCGGCGGTGAACTGCTGCTGGACGTCTCGGGCTGGCCGAAGGTCCGGCGCGTGCTGGAAGAAATCGACGCCATCGAGGAACTGGGGCTTCATCCCGCAGAAATCTGCCCCGATCACTGGCGCATCCTGAACGGTCGCATCGCCGCAAATGTCGCCTCCCGCCCCTATACCCTCGCCATGCACAAAGCATGGCTGGCGCGAAAGAGGCTTCTGTGATGACCCGATGCGCCTGGTTCTTCGGCACATACTTTGTCGTGCTGGTGGTTGGTGCGTCCGCCGCCATGCCTGTCGCGCCCAGGCTGCTCTGGAACGAGACGGCCAGTGTGCCGGTCGGGCTGTATCGGGTGCGGCTCGGCAGCGCGCTCCATATCGGGGATATGGCCGCGATCCGGTTGCCCGACCGGCTGGCGCTATTACTGGCACAACGCGGCTATCTACCGTTCGGCGTACCGCTGCTCAAGCCGGTGGCGGCATTGCCGGGACAGACGGTGTGCCGTGCGAAGAACATCATCAGCATCGAGGGCGCGCATGTTGGCGACGCGCTCGACAGAGACCACCGAGGACGCCCGTTGCCCGTCTGGCAGGGCTGTCATCGTCTCTCGCCCAGCGAGATTTTTGTCATGAACCCGGCGGAACCGCGCAGCCTCGACGGGCGGTATTTCGGCCCACTTCCAGCAAGCTCCGTGATCGGTCGGGCTGTCTCGCTCTGGCTTTCATCCCCTTATATCAATGGAGATCAGTCATGATCCATCTGGGCACGTTTACGCATACGACCAACGGATTTTTCGGGCAGATCACCACCTTCCTTCTGGCTGACGATCTCTCCATCGTTCCGAACGAAAACCGCACGTCCGAAAACGCCCCCGATTATCGCGTCCTGCGTGGTCTGGAAGATGACGGCGCGGAAGTCGGCTGCGCCTGGGTGCGACAAAACGAGCGCATCGGAATGTGGCTGGCGGTACTGATTGACGATCCGCTGTTCGCCTCTCCGTTGCGTGCCCGGCTGATGCCCGAGCGTGATGGTTCTGACACGTTCCATCTGGTGTGGAACCGTCCCCGAACGCCGTCGTGATCCGCGTTAAAACAGTGCCCGGTCTGCTGGTGGTCTGCGCCGGATTTGCCATCCCTATGCAGACGGCCAGCGCCGCGCCGTTCGATGTCTATGTCAGCGAAGCGGCTACGCGGGCGAATATCCCGTCCGCATGGATCACGGCGGTGATGCGCGCGGAGAGCACAGGGGATGCTTCTGCGGTATCACCCAAGGGGGCGATGGGACTCATGCAGATCATGCCGGACACATGGCGGGAGCTTCGCGCGATGTTGAATCTGGGTGCCGATCCCTACGATCCGCGCGACAACATCACAGCGGGCGCGGCCTATCTCCGGTGGCTGCATGACCGCTACGGCGATGCGGGTTTTCTAGTCGCCTATAATGCCGGTCCCGGAAGGTATGAACAGCTTCTGACATCAGGAAAAATGCTGCCCGACGAGACGAGAAAATACGTCGCGAGAGTCATCCGGCTGCTGCATGGAGTGTCGGTTGACGGCACAATTTCCGGAGTGGATTTTGTCGATCAACCACACGAACAAACACCGTCCGGCAGTCCAATTTTTGTGGGGGCGTTTGCATCCCGAGAGGCGACTCAAGGTGTCCCCGAGGTGATGCCGATTTTCGTTCAGGCGATACGATCAAAGACCCCACCTCATGGCCTGTTCGTCTCCGTTTCGCAAAGGAGCGCGCCGTGACGAGGGTTTTACGGCATGAGCGAGAAAGCCTGTCATCCTATCGGGAGCGCTTCGAGTGTGCGTCGGGCATTGATAAGATCGGGAAACGTGAAGAATTAAGAGGGCAAGATAAAACGGCCTGCCACGACACAACGCAATCCGCTGTCGCGTCTTGCTTTTGTGTGTGCATGTCGGGTCGGTCGTGTGCAGGGTTTTGGGGTTTGCCCCGCTTTCCTGCGGGTTTTTCCTGCACAGGGCAGTTCTGATGGCCCGCGATGAGGATTTCCACGTCCGTCCGGGCCGCATCCGGAGCAGAGGCAATGCGGCCCGGCCTCGGACCTTTCTGGCGCAGGTGCTCCATGCCTCCCGCCGCGCGGGCGGAGGCAGTAGCGGCAGCCCCGGAAAGGGAAAAGGCAGCAGTCCGCGCTCTGGTCCCTCGACCTTCGGGCGGGGGCATTCCCAGTTTGGCAGAAGTCGCCTGTTCGACGCCCATCGCCGCGTCACCGTCAAGGCCCGCGTAGTGCGACAGGCCTGGCGCGGCGCGCGTCCCGGATCACTGGCCGATCATCTCGCCTATCTGCGCCGCGATGGCGTCACGCGTGACGGCGAGAAGGCGCATCTGTTCGGGCCGGATGGTCAGGAGGCGGACGCCGGGAATTTTGCCGCGCGCTGCAAAGACGACCGGCATCATTTCCGCTTCATCATCTCACCCGAGGATGCACCGGAAATGGCCGACCTCGACGGCTTCACCCGTGATCTGGTGCAGCAGATGGAAGCCGACCTTGGCACACGCCTGGACTGGGTCGCCATGTCGCACTGGAACACCGACAATCCGCATGTGCATCTGATCGTGCGCGGCGTCGATCAGGCCGGGTCTGATCTGGTGATCGCCCGCGACTATATCAGCCACGGCCTGCGCTCACGGGCGGAGGATCTGGTGTCGCTGGAGCTTGGCCCGCGCGCGGAACATGAAATCGAAATGGCGTTGCGCCAAGATGTCACGACGGAACGCTGGACCCGGCTCGATGCCGAGTTGCAGCGTCATGCCGATGACGTGGGGATCGTCGATCTCCGGACTGACACCATCACAGACTTCAACCAGAACGCGACGCATCGCGCCCTTCTCACCGGCAGGGCACAGACGCTGGAACGCATGGGACTGGTGACATCAGTAGGACCGGGCCACTGGTCGCTCTCGCCCGGATTGGAAGACACGTTGCGCGAGATGGGCGCGCGCGGCGACATCATCAAAACCATGCACCGCGCCATGACGGAACGAAGCCGGGATCGGGCGATGTCCCCCGGCGATTACGTGATCTCCGGGCGTGATCAGCCCATCGCCTTGACGGGGCGGTTGCTGGAGCGCGGGTTGCACAATGAACTGACAGGCGAAGCCTATGCCGTGATCGACGCCACGGACGGGCGCGTGCATCATGTCCGCTTCCCCGGCGTCGAAGCCTTCCGCGACGCCCCGCCCGATGGCGGCATCGTTGAGGTGCGGACCGTCACCGGCAGGACGAGCGGGAAGGATTATCTGGTGCTGTCCGCCCGTTCCGATCTGGACCTTGCCGCCCAGGTCAAAGCGCCTGGCGCGACATGGCTGGATCATCGACTGGTGGAACGCCAGCCCATGGACCTCGCCCGCACCGGTTTCGGGGCCGAGGTGTGGCAGGCCATGCAGGAACGCACCCGGCATCTCGCGGATCGGGGGCTGGCGTCATTCCAACAGGATGGGTCCGTCCGCTATCAACGCAACCTCCTGGCGACGCTGCGTCAGCAGGAACTTGATCAGGTCGGCGCCAAACTCGCACAACAAACCGGCCTGACCTACGAGCGCAGCATTCCCGGCCACTTCGTCACGGGCCAGTATGTGAAACGTCTCAGCCTGTCCTCGGGGCGCTTCGCCATGATCGACAACGGGCTGGGCTTTCAGCTTGTGCCCTGGGCACCGTCGCTGGAAAAGCAGCACGACCGCTATGTCGATGGCGTCGCCCGCGACAATGGAGGCGTCGACTGGCGGCATGACCGCAAACGCGATCTCGGGATCAGCATGTGACCCACGCCCCACTTCCTTTTACGTCATGGTCCGTCCCAATACGACAAACCCGATTTCTGTCTTGTTTCTGAAAAAATCGTTCGGTCACATCATGGCTTTTCATGGAGGATTTCCATGCGTGACCGCCTGAACGTCTCCCTGCCCGTCACCATGATCTCGCAGATTGGCGATCTTGCCGCGCGCCGGAAGGTGACGCGCTCCGCCGTGGTGGAAGCGGCGGTCGCGTCCTTGCTGTCTCCCGACAGCGCGGAGAAAACCGAAGCCGCGCTCACACGGCGGCTGGACCGGCTGACGCGCCAGATGCAGCGGCAGGAGCGCGACCTGATGATCGCGCTGGAAACGCACGCCCTGTTCATCCGCTTCTGGCTGGGACAGATGCCGCCCCTGCCCGCCGAAGCGCAGGCCGCCGCCAATGCGCTGGGGCAGGAACGGTTTGCGCGGTTTCTGGACACGCTGGGGCGACGACTGTCGCAAGGGCGGTCGTTCCGCGACGACATCCCGCTCGATATTCCCGCGATGCGTCAGACGTCACCGACACCAGAAAAAGAAGCGCCGTCCTCATGAGTTTGCCGCGCCAATTCGATAAAGTGGGTCAGAACAGGATCGCTTTCCCCATCCCGCCAGCACAAGGCGAGATCGAATGCCGCTGGGCCATCTTCATCCAAGACCGGTCGGAAGACGACGCCATCCATTCTGATGCCGGTAGCGCCTTCCGTCGCGAGCAGAATCTTATCCCCATGGCGTGCCAGCGCCAGCAGCCGGTCGATGGCGGCGTCGTGAAACAGCATGCGCTCGGGCAGAATGCCATGCAGCAGCGCGAGCTTGCGAAGCTCCATACCTGCACCGCGACGCGGGAGTGTGAGGAGACAATCTGACAGGGCGGCCCACGTCACCGCCACTCGCGCCTCAAAGGGATGATCCCGCGCTACAGCCGCCAGCACTCTTTCTCGCCCCAGCGGGGCGGATCGAGCGGTCCAGCCCTCGCCGGTTATGATGATTGCGGCGTTCAGACGAGAGGCCGCCACGTCCCGCAGCAATCTCTCGCGTGGGCCGTCCGTGATCTGAAGGTCTATATCAGGATATTCAGCGTGATACCGTTCGAGAAGGGCAGCCACCGCGCCGCTGGCGAAGGACGCTTGCACACCGAGGCGGAGCCTGCCCATCACCCCGTTATGCCGCAGGCGCAGATGCAACATGGCCTCGTCCATGCCATCCAGCACGGAGGCGGCGATCTTGGTGAACGCCACGCCCGCCGCCGTGAGCCGCACGCCGGTCCGCATTCGCTCGAACAGGGGAATGCGAAGCGCATGTTCCAGCGCCTGGATAGAGCGTGTCAACGTACCCTGGTCCACACCCAAGGCCAGGGCCGCCCGACGCAGGCTGCGATGCTCCGCAACCGCGATGACACGCCGAAGATCGCGGATATTGAAGCCATAATCGGCAGCCATCGGAGCCAATTATCTCCACGCGCTATATATTTTCTTGCGTCGCGGGAAGGTGCAGAACGAAAGTAAGAGCCACGGTCGATGCACATGCCCCCAGCAGAAAAACAGGGGGATATCCAACTCGACCAGCGACCATACCGGCGAGCGGTCCGGCCAATCCCAATCCTATGTCCACGAAGGCAACATATGCGCCCATTGCCGCGCCTCTGTTCTGAGGCGGCACATGACGGACAGCCTCTACTCCCAGTGCAGGAAACGTCAGCGAGTAACCAGCACCGAGAACGGCGCATCCGGCGAGCGCGACCCAAGGATGGGGCGCGAGCCACAAAATGACCAGCCCTACCATCTGGAGAGGGATCGTCACGCGGGCAACGCGTCGGCCGCCCAGTTGATCTGGCAGGCCGCCGAAGATTAGCCGCGCCACGACATAAGACACACCAAACGACGTCAGGCCGAGAGATGCACCCATCCAGTGATGCGCGGCATAGTCAAGACCAAGGAAGGCGAACATCGTGCCAAACCCGATCGTGCTCAAGGCAAGGCCCGTACCATAAGGCCAGATCAAGCCAACGACTTTAAAGAAACCAAGGCGTCTTCCGCGATGCGGCGAAAGCGGCTCGATGCCTTTCATCAATAAGCAGGCCAGCAATGGTAATATGGCTGCAGCCAAAGCCATCGCCCCGAAGCCGCCCTGTTTCAACAAGACCGAACCCAGTGGTGCGCCCCCGCCTATTGCACCGAACATCGCAATTCCGACCCAAACCATCGCCCGTCCGGCATAGCGCGGCCCAACCATACCAATGCACCAGGTCAGAGCCCCGGTAATCAGCAGACTCTCACCGAGACCGAGAACAGCCCGTCCGACAAACAACAGGGCCAAAGCAATCTCGGGCGAGCAGTCGCCCCATACCGAAGCCCCGTAAACCAGAGCCGCGAGGGAACACAGCAGCATCCCGATCAATACCGCCGGCCGAGGCCCGCGCGTATCGGTCACAACGCCACCGAATTGGCGTGTCAACAAGGTTGCTATGGACTGCGACGCCATGACCCATCCTACAATCACAGGACCGAAGCCAAGACGATCATGCACATGGACCGGCAGGACGGCGAGCGGCAGACCAACCGTCAGATAACCAAGGAAAACCATCATGGCAAAAGGCAGCAAGCGGCGCGTTGCCTCACCACCGGAAACGGGTGCCATCGTCGTGGAAGTCTGTCTATTCATCCGTTATCTGCTCCGCATTCGGAAGGGGCAGCCGCAATATTTCGCGTGGCTTCGGTCAAAAATTCGTCACCAATATTGAAAATATTTCGCGATGATCAACCAATCTCACATTTTCGTCTTACGAAGACATCCCGGACTCGGTCTTTCTTTTGTAAAAATCCCAGAATGTCCTGATCAAATTTGGATCAAGAATCTGTGCTTTTTTCGAAGCAAGTTCGACGAGTGGGGTCGCGACGAAAGGCTTGCCTGTCGCCAGTATCTGCAACTGAGAGCGGCAGGCACGTTCCAGAAAAATACCGGTCAGAACGGCATCTGCGATACGAGTTCCGACGAACAGCACACCATGATTGCGCATCAATGCTACAGACTGTCGCCCCAAGGCAGCCGCCAGTTGACGGCCAAGCTCTGGCGTATCAATCAGACCGCGCGTGTCGTCGAACCGCGCGACTGGCAGGCCGAGATAAGCCGCCTCATTGGTAACCGCCTCAAGTTCTACATCCAGAGCGGAAAAAGTGGTCGCGTGAAATGGATGTGTATGTCCAACAACATCAATATCAGGACGTTCATGCAAAACTTCGGTGTGGATCGGCCATTCTTTATGGATGCGTCCCTCTCCCGCCAATCTGTTACCGTCGAAATCAAGCAGAACGAAATCTGCCGCTCCGATGACTTCTCCGAGACCGATCCCGGATCGCTTTACCCAGACACCGCGTCCCATAGGATCGCGCCAGCCGAGATGGCCGAGGGTCATATCCGCATGCCCTTCGGCGTGAAGAACACGGCATCCGGTAGCCAGTTCTTCCAAAACAGCCTGAACAGTCTCGTTCATCAATCATATCCGATCGCATTGTCGTCGCTTGCCGCCAACTATGCGAAAATCATGATATGCTGGAAAGCGCAGCAATAAGAACTTATAGTTGCGTCCAACGCCATGTATCGCAGGGCTCTGATATGATCCCGACTTACGATCTCAATCTCCTGACATCACTCGATATGCTGCTGGCTGAAAGCAGCGTTAACCGGGCGGCTGAGCGGCTGGGCCTCAGCAACTCCGCCATGAGCCGAACCCTGAGCCGCATTCGTGAGACATTTGGCGATCCCATCCTCGTTCGCGCGGGTCGATCACTAGTCCCCACGCCTCGGGCGATCGAATTACGTGAAACGGTCCGCCAAGTTCTTGAAAGTGCTGAAGCCCTTCGCATGGCCCCGCAGAAACCGGACCTTAAGCAGATTGACCGTGTTTTCGATGTCCGTGCGAACGAAGGGTTTGTGTTCCAATATGGCGGCAAACTGATCAAGGCCGTGTCCCGTGAGGCTCCGGGTATACGCCTGAGTTTCGTCATCAAGGCGGAGAAGAAACCGAATGCTCTTCGCGATGGACAGATCGATCTGGACATTGGTGTTTTAGGAGAGTCTGGCCCTGAAATCCGGACGCAAACTATCCAGCGTGACCGCTTCGTCGGTGTCGTAAGAGCGAATCACCGGCTGAGCAGTCATGAAACGATCTCCGCCAAGGATTATGCCGAAGCACACCACGTCAGTGTTTCCCGACGCGGCCTGTTCAGTGGCCCAATCGATAAAGCCCTGGAAATCATCGGGTTGAGGCGTCAGGTGAGTGCCGTTGTGACCAGCTTTCCATCCGCGCTTTCGGTCGCCCGCACCACCGATCTGATTGCAAGCGTTCCCGAACGGCAAACCGCTGAAGCAAGGCGCGACATGTACACCTTCCCTCTTCCCGTCGAGACCGAGGAAGTGAGGGTTTCGATGATGTGGCATCCCCGTTCGGAACATGACCCCGTGCATCGCTGGCTACGAGAACACGTCCGGCAACTCTGCTCGACCTGAAGGCATCATAACCGATTCGCGCCCTTCCCGGCCCTCTTCTGGCGCGCCTCGCACGCAGCGTTGCTACGCGTGAATTCGCTTCCGACTGATTCCTATATGATTCCAGTTAGCGCTCTGGAACGACAAAAGGCGGCTTGCGCCGCCTTTTAAGTCACTGATTTTGTTTGGATTTCATGGTTGCGGGGGCAGGATTTGAACCTGCGGCCTTCAGGTTATGAGCCTGACGAGCTACCGGGCTGCTCCACCCCGCGTTTGTGGTGTGGTGTGTGTTGGTGAGGGTGGGTCA
>Ga0157365_10001193_pt1 | contig 10881 bp, 11 predicted proteins | sample AttsexASBM3_FD_111478 | JGI IMG/M metagenome (GOLD analysis project Ga0157365, IMG submission 111478) | Fungus gardens microbial communities from leaf cutter ant in Ribeirão Preto, State of São Paulo, Brazil - Atta sexdens ASBM3 | ecosystem: Host-associated > Fungi > Mycelium > Unclassified ... | reverse complement strand
CGGGGTAAACCACATAAACTAGTGATCGTCGCTATCGCACGGCGCCTCATCACAATCGCCAACGCTATCCTCAAAACTGGAGTGCCATGGCGCATTAGCTCCGCCGCTTAAACACAGTTGCTAGGCGGCCTTGCCCATTTTACTGGTCTGCCGCTTATCGATCTGCGGGGTGACGTCGCGATTGTCACATCCTACCTCATGATTATTCATCTTGACCATGAAGGTCATCGACGCGAACTGCCAAATCATGGGGCCTCGACGGGATACCGCATTCACCGCGTGGTCGTGAACCGTTGGGAGCTTGAACGGCACAAAGGTCGCTGGATGATTGCCAGGCGCACCCTTCTGCCCGTCGACGGGTCGGCTGAGCAGCAGGAGCTGCTGCGCAGGGGTTTGAATGGGGTGTATCGCAGATCATTGGGATCTGAAGAGAACGAAGACCCGATCGACGGATAGTTGATGGTGTCGCAAAACGCCGCAGGTTGGTCAGTTTCTTACAACGATGGCCGACCAGAGACAGCAACGCCGCCCAAAGCCAGAATAATGGCGGCTATGAAGGCAGAACTTATATTGCCAGGGAGATATTCCAAAAACGATGACAGGAATTGCCCCATAAAAATGGCAACAGACAGGTAGGCAAGTGCTGAGCCGCGTTCGACAGAGTGGGTGCGTTCGATCGTCAGGTGATTGACGAGGGGAACTGTCAGTCCGAAACCGGTCCCGAGCATGATTGCAGCGCCAATCATCGGGACTGCCGTCATCATGGAAGCAAAAAGTGCATGGGCGGCTGCATAGGCCAGAAAGCCCGCCCGCAAAGTGTTTTGCTCCCCGATACGCCGACAGATTTTTGGGAGAAACCACGCTGCTCCTACAGCGACAAGAGAGACGAATGACAGAAAATACCCTGTTTGCGCCTCGGAGAAGTGAATGCCTTCCAGCCGTCTGGGCAAGGAGATGATCGCTGTGAAGAACACGGTCATGGAGAGGAGAGCGGCTATATATATTCGCGCCAGTTTGCCCAGAACAGAACCTCGATCTGCTTCTGTTTGGGGTGACGCAACGGGTTTGACTGGCGGATACGGTACGAACAGTTCGACGAGGACGAGAAAGACCCAACTCATCAGATAGAGCGAAAACGGCCATTGCCATCCCATACTGGCGAGGAGTCCTCCCAGAGACAGGAAGATAACGCCTCCCAGTTCAATGGCCATGCCCTGGAGTGCGATCATCTTGAGCCGCGCGTGTCCCTCAAAAAAATCGGATAAAAGCCCTGTGCCCGAAGCCATCACGATCGCTGTTGCTCCCCCGAGCAAAAGCCGGTCAGAAAAGATCAATACTGCGTTGCTCAGCCATATACATGCCAGCCCGAGCGCTCCGTACAGAGCGAGGCCAATACGCAAGGCCTGGCGAGAGCCAAGGCGTGTAATCAGGTGGCCGGCAAAGGGGCCAAAGATCACTACGCCGAGTGAGGGCAAGGTGACCAGCCAGCTTGCTTCCTGGGAGAGACCGAGAGCCGTCGCGATGCCGGGCAGGCCAGGTACGATAACGCAGCCGACCATGATCGTCAGACATGCGACACAGAGCAGAGCAAAGACGCCCCTTCGCTTTAACATGGACATTTCCTGTTTGGGCAATCTAAATACGAGACCAAGGTATCATAATATATACGAGACCGGCGTACCGCAATGACGAAAATGACAACCTCTACTCGCTCTCCGGGGCGCCCGCGCGATAATAAAGTTGGGCCAAGCCTGTTGGCGGCAGCCCGGCAGCTCGTCCTGCAACACGGATATTGCGGTGTCAGCATCCAGATGATTGCAACAGAGGCTGGTGTTGGCAGGCAGACGCTCTATCGCCGATGGCCGAGTAAGGCTGAACTCGTTCTGGCCGCGTTCCTGGAAAGCGCTGGTGATGCGGACGTTCTATCGGACGGCCGCGCCGAGAAGCGGTTGCTGCATTTTCTGGTCAACGTGTTCAGGAACTTGCAGCAGGATGGACCTGCGATCAGGAACCTGATTGCGTCCGCGCAGGACGATCCCGAATTTCTAAAGAGTTTCCGGGCCGGTTTTGTTGAGCCAAGAGCGGAAATCGTCGCCACCATTTTTCGTGACGGCATTGCAAACGGAGAAATCCTGGAAGATGCCGATGTGGAAATGGCGGTCGCCGCGTTTCATGGTGCATTTTGGTATCACCTTCTTCTGGGAGGCAAACTTGATGCTGAATTCGCGCAGCGCCTTACGAGGCTCATTATGAAAAGTATTTCAAAAGAGCCTCGTGAAGAGGAACTATTGAAATAGTTCATTCACCATGTGGACAGCGTCCAGATAAAATTATTTGAATTTATTCATCTATGTTTGACCGTATCGCCTGAATGGGAGCCATCGTGCCGAAGACTCTATCCCGGCGGATGAGCGCGTGGAACAAAGCGGCTGCAATATGAGCGAGGATATCTGCTGAAGTTCTGCGGAAGTCGATCAGACCGTTTGCTGATTCAGTCTCTAGCAACTGTGTTTAAGCGGCGGAGCTAATGCGCCATGGCACTCCAGTTTTGAGGATAGCGTTGGCGATTGTGATATGAAACACCGAAACGCTTCTCAATCACCCGCTTCAGATCAATACTGCGCCAACGGACCACACAGCCTCGGTTACGATCAGGTCCGGCGACGATCAATGCCGAGAGCTCCGCCTGCTGGTCCGCCGTCAGGCGGCAGACAGAGGCATTGCACCATTGATACCGCAGGCCGGCTGGGCCTGCAGCATTGAACCGGAGCACCCAGTCCCGCAGGGTTTGCCGGTCCATGCCACCGATCCGCGCCGCTTCGCCTCGACTGCTACCCTCACGCACCGCAGCCAGAGACAAAAGGCGCCTTGCAACATTCGCATCCCGTGTACGAGCGGCCAGCCACCGAAGCGCATCAGCCGTATAATCCGTCCGTAAAGCAATCGCTCTAGCCATACCCGACCCTCCGTCCAAGGACTGAATCAGAACAGCCTTCGGTATCATTATCAGGTGGACGTGTGGCGCGGGAACTGACGGCCCTGGTGGAAAGATATGGCAAACCCTCATGATTGTCAGTGACAACGGTACGGAGTTCACATCCCATGCCATCCTGAAATGGGCGGATGAGATGAAGGTTGAATGGCATTATATCGCCCCCGGGACACCGCAACAGAGCAGTTTTGTCGAAAGTTTCAACGGCCGGTTGAAGGATGAATGCCACAACGAGACGCTGTTCACGTCTCTCAGCCATGCCCGACAGGCTCTGGCTGACTGGCGGGAAAGACTACAATACGGTGCGCCCCCATTTCCAACTGGGTGGCAGAACACCGGATCAGGTTGCCAGACAAGTATCTCGGGGGCACGCCCACGAGATACTTGTCATCCCATCAACCCAAAGCCATAAAAAACGGGGTACGTCAAAAAGAACCGTCAATCAGAACGTCCAAAGCCGCGAATCAGAAACAAGACACATCAACCCAACGGTTCTTCGGTCCCTCCAGCTTCGTCCCTTAGCGCGTTGCCACTTTGCGGCGAGCTAGAAGAAAAATGATAATCAAAACAAACAATCCTGCAGCAGCTATTCCTGCAACACTCATGCTATGAGCGTAGCGTGCTATAAAGGGCTTGGGGCCGCCACGTTTGAGCAGTTCGACATCGCTAGCGCTGACATGCAAGGCGTCATTCCCAAATCTGGAGAGAACATAGTTTGCAACAGCGGCAACCTGCTCGTTGTTCAACTGGCCTTCGAAGGCTGGCATCGCAACGGTTCCGTTGTTGGTGGCACGGTCCACGCCTTTGAGGATGGCCATAACCAGGTTCTGAGACGTTGGACCACCGACAATGGTGTTCGAGGTCAGTGAAGGATAGAACTGGTCATGTGTCCCCTGCCCGTTCAACTGATGGCACGAGGCGCACGCACCGGTGTACAATTCCGCACCATTGGTGCTTGTTCCCAGTGTCATCGCATCAGGGCTGCGGTCGATCGGTGCGTCAAGCTTTGCGAGGTCTGCGAGCTTTGGCGTGCTGAAGCTGAAGCCCGGAGCTTTCTGGTTCGGGTCCCGAACAGGCTTGACGGTACGCAGGTACTCGACAATCGAGGTCAGGTCAGGTCAGGTCAGAATCAGTGAGGTGACGCAGACTGTGTTCGACCGCTTCTGCCATGCCTCCTGCCGCCTGGCTTTTGCCATGAGCACTGCCGTCACGCAGATAGGACTTGATGTCTTCGTCACTCCATCCGCCAATGCCACTGACAGGATCCGAGGTGATATTTGGTGCGTGCCACCCCCCGAGGTCCGCACCGCCGAGAAAGCGGCTCTGGTCTTCAGACATGGCAATGTTACGCGGTGTGTGACAAGTCGAACAATGAGCCAACACGTTGACCAGATACTCACCGCGCTTGGCGCCCCCCTCTTGTGTGGTTGCGGCGGGCATGGGCTTTCCGCTCGCATACAGCACGTTCCATCCCGCCATCAACCAGCGTTGTGAGAACGGAAAGGGAAGATTCGTTTTCTTGACCGGAGCTTCATCGACAGGCTTGGTGCCTTTCATGAAGTACACATACAACGCGTGAATGTCGGCATCACTGATACCGGAATACGCGGTATAGGGCATCGCCGGGTAAAGATTACCTTCAGGGGCGACGCCTTCACGAACGGCTTTAGCAAACTGGCCTTCGCTCCAGTTGCCAATACCGTAGGTCTTTGAAGGCGAGATGTTAGAGGCAATGATGTCACCCAGCGGTGAAGAAATGACGTAACCGCCACCATAATCTTTGCCACCGGGATTGGTGTGGCAGGCCATACAATCTGCCGCGCGGGCAATGTAAGCCCCCTTTTTAATGAGATCATCGGTGCCATCCTGAGCCATCGCGAAATGCGGGATGGCGGCAAGGGTGAGAAGGCCAAGACCAGCAATGAGAGAACGTGTCATGACTCAGACTTCCTTGGCGATAATATCGGCAGCGCGAATGGCGAAGGCCACGCCTGTCAAGGTCGGGTTGACGACACCGCAAGCCGGGATGACGCCAGTTGTCGCCATGAACAGGTTACTGTGGTCCCAGCTCCGGCAATCTTTATCGACCACAGAGGTCTTGGCATCATTACCCATAATGACGGTCCCCATGATGTGGTCTCGGTTCTGCCAGCCGGTGTTGTCGTTAATAACTGTACCACCCATCGTCTGAACGAACTTTGCGTAATCCGCCTTGGCTTTGACAGCTCCGCGCTCGATGTAGTCGTCGGTATTGTAGTGGATGGTCATGGTCGGGATCCCCAGCGCGTCCTTGCGGATCGCCGAGGGCTGAATGCGATTTTCAGGGTTTGGAAGCAGTTCGAACACCGAGGAAATATCCACCCAGCGTGCCGCCCAATCCTTGATTTTTTCATCGAGTTCGGGTCCCACGATGCCCTGGGACAGAAGATGCTGTGTGATAGCTCTGTTTGGCACGGTGTTGGTCAAGGCATGTTTGATGGCAGAATGTTCACGACGGAACTCGCCGTCACGCCAGTTGAAGATGCCACCTTGCTGAACCTGCCCGCGACCTGGCCACAGCGGTTCGTCTGCCAAGAACTGCAGCCCCATGCCTGTATGGTCCATAAGGTTGCGCCCGACCTGGTCTGAAGAGTTGGCAACATCTGACATGAGCAAAAGTTTTGGAGTCTCTAGGCCGTTTGCAGCGATGATGAAATACCGTGCAGTCAGGCGGATGTCTTTGTGATCGGACGTTCTGTAGTGCGCTGCGACAATTTTGCCGTCCGAACCCTTCTCGAGCTTATAGACCGTGGCGTCCTCGATAACTTTGCCGCCCATTTTTACGACGTGCTTAGCATGGACATCGCCGGAATACATGGCCCCGATGGGACAGACGGGCATGCAGTTGTTGTTGCCTGAGCAGCCAGGGCGACCATCCCAGGGCTGATTGGTGCGTGCGTTGGGCTCATGGATGAAGTTGAACCCTTCTGGAGCCAGGCGGGCCTTAAGTCGCTGGAAGTAGTAGGTTTCCGCTTCGGGAGGCACTGGATACGGTGTGGAACGGTGTGGAAACTGGCCTGCTCCGCCCTGCCCGGACTGATCCTGCGTGTCGTTGCCGGCCACACCAAGATTGAACTCGGCGCGTCCGTAATAAGGCTCCAGTTCATCATAGGAAATAGGCCAGTCGCGCCCGACACCATAAAGGCTTCTGAGCTTCATATCGTTGGGCAGGAAGCGCCAGGTGGCCGCTGCCCAGTGCCAGGTTGTACCACCGACCAGGCGGAGCATTCCGGGAAGGAATTTAAAGCTACCTGTGTTCTCAATATAATCGGGTGAGAAAGATGTCGGCGCCCAGGGCTGGTTGGGGTACGGGTCGTTATGGTTGCCTTTCCGCGGAGACGAACGAAAGTTCTCAACGATTTTCCAACGTGGGATCCACTTGCCGGATTCTAGGACAATGACAGACTTGCCTTGTTTGAGAAGTTCATAGGCTGCGTTGCTGCCAACTGCGCCTGAGCCGACGACAATCACGTCTGCATCGTATTGAGTGGTCATGATTCTACCTACCTGAAATCAGCAATCAACCAGCGCTCTGGCTGGCGGGTGGGTTCACCCAGTAATTGGTGTGACCACGGGAATAACTTGGGATGACGGTTGTGTCGGCTGTCGGCGCGTACATCAGGGCGCCCACATAGGTGACGAAGGTTGCGTCATCGACCGGATGGCCTACGGCGGGCGTCGCGTCCATGGCGGGTGTACCCGTATAGCCCAGATACCATGCGGAAATGATGCTCATCGCAACAGGAGCCTGATTCGCATTCTGCTCAGCAAACTGCTTGAAATCGGACATGTCCTTCAGACCATAGGTCTTCATGGCGCTGATGAGGCTGCCGACCTTCTGGGGGAAGCTGCTGTCCAGGACCGTCAGGGCTGTGAGGATCCTGTTGGAAATTTCAGGGTTGAGCCCTGATTTTCCGGTCAGGGTTCCACACAGATCATGAAACTCCGAAAGGGTGACGAGACCGGCTGCGTGCGCAAAGCCCGGAAGGCTACCGAGAGCTGGAAGCGTCAACGAGGTTGCGAGAACCTGCCGGCGGGAGAGACCCTTTTTCGTGAAGCGCATAGAGATAGATCCTCAAGTTCTGAAATGTCGTTCTGAAAGAAACTCAGATTTTAGCACCTTCAGCATCCCGCCTTTCCTAGAAGGCAACATTCAAAGCACTGCTCAGTACAGCAGCGTCGTTAAAAACAGTCGTTCCACCGACGTGGTTGACGTACTGGAAGTCGCCCTGAAGGGTAACACCGGTCCGGACATGATAGGTGTAATACGCTTCATAAATGGTCTCATGGCCCTGAATGCCGTATGGCGTTCCGAAGTTGGCACCAATCAGCGCCAGACCGTTGGCAAGAGCAGCCTGCTGGGACAAAACGGCACTGCGGGAGGAATGGGCCCACTGGAAAGCGATGCCGATACCATCCTCCGGGCGGCCCCACAGATGCCCGGTGTCCATAAGCGCCGCGACGATATGGTGGTTCATCTGTGAGGTTTTGCCGTCTGCATAGGCGTATTGAGCACCGAAGACGAGGCCGTTGGATGGGCCATCGCCGTGTCGAACCAGCATCTGGTCTGCCATGACCCATACAGACGTCTGACCGCTTTGTTTGCGAGCGGGCAGACCCGTGACAACCCATGGCCGCCCGTTGATGTCCTCATAAAGGTTGTTGTAGCGCGAGTTGTCGTACATCGCTCCAACCTTGTAGTGACCGATCAACTTGTCGTGTCCGAATTCAGGAATCCAGCCGATTTCAACTTCCGTTGAAAGTTTACCCAGGTTGGATTGTCCCTAGGACCAACCGGAGATACCGCCGTTATATGAATGTGGTGAAACGGCAAACACACCTCCCATGACATAAGCATGGGGGTTGGGCATCAGGCGCAGTACGCCGCCGATATTGCCAGAAGGCCAGTCCCGTCCACCCGCGAGGTACTTCGTCGGCGTAACGTTGCCGCACATCCAGACGTTCATGAAGTTACACACCCAAGGGGCGTTGTTGAAAAACGTCCCGGTCGGGATCCACCCCGCCGCCAGGTCGATTTTGTGGTTGAACCAGGATTTTTCGAAATACGCCCAGACGAGATGGGCAACGACGTTTCCACGCGCACCATAGATCTGCTGGACCTGATTGCCGTTATCACCAAAGGAGCGGCTGAGATTGGTTCCGTGGCCATTGACAATGAGGGTGTGCAGCCACAAATCATCTGACCACTGACCGGTTCCAAAAAGCTTGCGAAAGTCGATATCGACGGTGCTGCCAACCTGACCTGCAACGGTGTAGGTTTTCTTGCGACCTCCTGATACATTTCCGGAAATCCCTTCGTACAGTGCAAGAGCGACATAAACGCCGTGCTTTTGAAGCCAAGGCTGTATCCCGCCCCAGTCTCCGAGGGCGTGCGTCGTCCCATATGGTGCACCGAATGATGGGGCCCCATAGGGCGATTGCAGAAAACCGGGGATAGTCTGCTGCAGGTTTGCCATTTTCACAGATGCAGGCGAGCTCTGGGTGTTGGTCGCATTATCAGCGTAAGCTGCGGACGAACTCGCAAGCAGTGTTACAGCGGCAGCGAGGCAGCAGCGCCAAAGACGGTTAGAGCTCATACAAAGACAACTCCAGCGCGTCAGAGAGCCTTAGCTGCGGCATGGACGACTGCGAGATCCTTCGAGCCATCGGGAGTGCTTATGGCAATGGAGCCGACGACAGTTTTGCCGACGAAGAGCGGAACACCACCTGGGTTGCTTGAGAGATCCGGCACAGCGAGATTGTGAACCTCTCCTTTGACCAGCCCTTCATAGGACACGTTGGTGTCTGTCTTGAAAATGGCGGCCGACTTGGCTTTTCCTAATGCTGCAGAGAGACAATTGGGAGTAGCATTCACCTGACGCTCGACATAAAGAGGAACGCCATCAGGGTCCGCGATAACGATACAGCCATTAATGTGCTGCTCGGCTAAAGCTTTGCGGGCGGCCGACGCCATCTTCAAAACATCTGCGTCCTCGAGTGCTGGCTTTTGCTCAACAGCCAATACCTGGCTTGCAGAGCCAAGGAACGTAGCGATTAAGATAGATGAGGTAACAAAAAAGTTGTTTTTCATAACATTTCCTATGTTCGATTCGCTCTGCATACGACATTGAACATAATACGACGCTTGAAAATTCCGTGATCAGCACACAGTTGCGTTTTTATTTTAATGCCTGAGCCTGATGGGCTCGTCGAAAAACGGACCACCGGAGGATATGCGGGACCCGGATCTGGGCCTGGGTGATTTTCACGACGAGGCGACGGATTTCCTGAATTGACCACTGGATAAGCTTTTGCGCGTTGGAAGCGGTCTTTTTTTGAGCGCAAGGACGTTCGCCTGGGAGCGCACGGCGGCCATCATGGCGTGGGCGAGCATGACCAGAGAGACGTGGCGGTGCCAGCCGTGCCAGGAACGGGTCTCGTTGTGGTCAAGGCCAAATTCGTTCTTGGCGGTCTCAAAGCCTTCCTCGATCCGCCAGCGCGCGCCTTCAACGCGGGCCAGCGTTTCAAGCAGCGTCCCCTGGGGGCACCAGGTTATGAAATAGCGCAGATCGCCATCAGCGGGATTGCGGCGGACCAGCAGGCCTCGGGTCCATGTTCCGGTCAGGGTGTCAGCATATTCCGACGCGTGGAGATCGGCCATCGGGCAATACAACCAGTCATACCATCGCTCGCCCTTGGTACCGTGCCCGGCCGAACACCGGACCCAGGCCTCGTCAGGCAGGGTCTTGATAATCTCGCGGGCCTCGCCGACCCACATCACGTCAGGTCGCCAGGAGTGAAACCAGTGGTTGGCATTCACGCCCAACATGAAACCTTTGCCCGTGCGGCGTAGAGCCATTTCCAAATCGCCGACACCATACACGCTGTCGCCCGCGACCCAAGCGAACGATATGTCGGCATCCAGCGCACGTCCGATCATCGTAGTTGCCAGCGCCGGTTTGGTGGCAAAGCGGATATCATCAGGAACATGCGCCGCTGGTGGGCATGTCGCGCCCTGCGGGTACTGCGGACACTGGCGGATCGCCTATAACAGCTGCCGCAACCGTCACTGTCCGCGCTGTCAGGTGAACGCCGCGCGGACATGGCTGGCCGAGCGGGAGGCCGATCTGCTGCCGGTCGGGTATTTCCATGTCGTCTTCACCCTGCCGGCACGGATTTCGACCGACGCCCGTCTATAGAGAGAGGAAGGCCCACGACGAAAATGAGAAATGCGGTAGTCCAAGGTTGGGATGCACAGTTTGCCCGACATTACGCAGAATCCATCGCCTGTCAGATCCTAAATTTAGCTGCGTCCGATTTTGGGAAGTTGCAGACACCGTCTGAACGACCGCTTTGAGGGCGTAAGCAGCAGGTCCGCTTACGCCTACACGCCGAACATCAGCCGCGTTAAACGGCCATCCGGAAAGCGGGCATTAATAGAAACATTATGACAAGGTAGCGCATCGCTACAGGCTTGTGTGGGAGCCTGCCTCATTCAACAAAGAGGAATGAGCGAATTTTCTGTTCCGTCCACAACGCATATCCGACGTTTTCTGGCCTCTCCCGCAGGTGGGGCGTCTGTTCTCCTGCTGGCATCCCTGTTGGGTCTTGTCCTGGCGAATTCGTCATGGGCGTCGGGTTACGGCACCCTGATAACAACGCCCATGAAATTACCCATCTTGGGAGAGCGGGGGCCAGAAAACATTGATGCATGGGTCTCTGACGGACTCATGACCCTATTCTTTCTGGTGGTCATTCTCGAAATCAAAAAGGAAATTGTTTCCGGGCACCTCTCATCACTACGCAGCATCGCCCTTCCGCTTATCGGAGCGTTGGGGGGAATGATCGTG
>Ga0157365_10001191_pt1 | contig 10885 bp, 15 predicted proteins | sample AttsexASBM3_FD_111478 | JGI IMG/M metagenome (GOLD analysis project Ga0157365, IMG submission 111478) | Fungus gardens microbial communities from leaf cutter ant in Ribeirão Preto, State of São Paulo, Brazil - Atta sexdens ASBM3 | ecosystem: Host-associated > Fungi > Mycelium > Unclassified ... | reverse complement strand
TTCGTCGGCATCCTCTTCACGCATCGTCTGCAAATCCACAAGGAAGTCGAACCAATCAGAGCCAGTGTGTATCAGAAAATTTTCTGGATGAACTTGGAACTTCTACTGGATTGGTGTGCAGAAAATGACGTATATATAGACCCCCGGATTTCCGTCTGTTATGATATTAGTAGGGGTGTTCATGTTGTCTCCAAGAGCCAACCTATACCCCAAAACACCACTTGTAAGTTTCATTGAGAGCTTCGTTTTGCAGATTGAACTCAACCCGAGTTTTACAGTGGTCCGTGTTCCCAATCATGCCGTCCTCTCTATGAGGTCTTGTTCACTTTCAGAACACATACCATTCGCTTTGGACGGCTGGGATGCTCAGTTGGGTTTGACGTTTGCTTTGTACTCTGAAATGTAAGTTGAAGCATCCATCGCATACTTCGATGTCAATCTCCCATTTCAGCTTGAAAGGACGATCGTCTCGTTGGTCTGGATACTTACGTTCTCTCCGGTCAGTGGATCTACCCGTATTTTGGGCTTGTAGTTCTCCTCAGAAGAGACAAAGTGGTGTTATGCATATGATGGAAAATGAGCTCGATGACACCTTATTATGGTTGCGCGGTACAGAGGTCTCAAGAATTTGGAACAAGAAGAATGAGAAGGGTCAAAGATTGCCGGTGAGTATCCTGTCCTTAATGAGTGGATGATGTCATTGATATATCATTCCAGGATGCTATCGAAATTTACTATCGTGAATGTGTGTTGACAATCTTGCAACGACCTGACGTTCATTGCCTATTGGAGGAGGAGCCCAAATTGGCCGGTTTTCACTGTGCATTTTCCCTTGTTTTGTCCAGGGCGTTCCTTCTTGATACCTTTAATGGATTGGCAATGACACCTGTCGCGGATGCGTGAGCGATAAATTCTCTTTAGTATCCGCTCTACAACTAACTTATCAGATTTAATCAGGTTTAATCATGTAATAGAAAATCACGTTCACATTCAGGTAAGGACCTGCATTCACTACTGATAGAGTTGCTCAAAATTGCTTAGAGTGATTTCTATGTTTGCCCTGAATGTGGTTCTCTTCGTGAATGCCCACATGATGACGAGTACAATAGTCACTCCCTGAACTCGTCTACCGATGTCAACCATGATCTTTGCTATGAGATGGTGTCCAACGCTGAAATTCTTCCTGGTGAAGAGGTTTTCAATACATATGGTGAAAGGCTTTCCAATGCAGAATTACTGATGCAATACGGCTTCATCCTCGACCCCAATGACAACGATGTGATGCACTTGAGCGAAATTGAAATTATCCGTTTGTTTGCCTCTTTCTGTAATGAACCTGTCGTTCCTCCCCCTCTTAGTGATCGGAGAATCGCTTCGCTCAAAGAGTCATTCACAACTTCAAATCTCGTCTCTTACCAAAGCCCGTCCAGAACAGAAGGCTCCCTTTACATTGATAGCGATGGAAAAATATCAGTCCAATTATGGATGTTTATCATCCAGATTATATGGAAAAATACGTCTTTTGTGGGGTCCCTATCCGAGGGTGAGTTGATTCACCTGGCTACAACTCAATCCCACATGGAAGATATATTACATGGATCTCGATCACCTCGTTTGGACGAGGACTCCGATGGATCGAATGCACAGGCATCATCGCGGTTCCAGGTTATCGTGAAATTGGCTCGAACGCTCATTCGACTGTGTGAAGACAAGAAAGAGACCATTGGACATCCACGGTTCAAAGATCAGGACTTTGGGGAGATTTTGGATGTCAGTCGTCTGTACTTTACCGTGATGGTGATTTTGGCTCATTATGTTTTCTTGATATTTTCAGACAATTCCAGAAGATGAAGGCCGACTGAGACTAGCGGTATTTACAGCGATGAGTGAACGTTCTCTCTTGGATAGTTGCAGGTTTGGATGGATTGATTTCATTGAGGTATCTACCCTGGCTGATGGTGAGGGCATGATGATTGGGTAGTCCTGTACGATGGGGATGCAAGTGATTATATGAGGCTCAGTTTTACCATCCAACAGTATGGAACGAGTTAGATTGGCAGGCCTCCCGTGAATTTCCGAATGCTAATATTCAGTCATGGAATAACACGATAACTCGGTCTTCCTCACGTCCTAATCGATGAGAATGAGCTATGTGAGCTGCTTGGCAGATGCTAGGATGGTATTAATTCTGTCAACGGTTCCATGATGTCGATATTTCTTGGACATAGTCAAATCTAGAAATTTGATTGATCTTACTCTTAAGGTTTGTCTGAAATCATTCTGTAGTATCCTGCACTCTAGCTGGAGTCCTTGTTCGGTTTATAGCACCTTGTTCTTGCTGTGCCGAACAGGTGTTTGGATCGCTCTATTTGTCATATCGGATCAAGGTAGTAGATAATTCCCGCATCTCAACACTGTCCTTTTTACTCCTCTGTATCAAACTCTCTGGAATGTACCGTCGTCCGTCTACTGTGGGTCATGTCAATCGAAAAGGAAGCGATGAACCAGCAACTGCTCCTGCTTTACCACCATCACCAGTTCACTCAATAAGGTCCTCCATGACCCTCTATGATCATGGAGACTATATCTCTACCGAAAGGATATCTACGACAAGAGTCAGAGAAGAGCCAGTAGAGTTCGAATCCAAGACTCCTATAGTAGTTGAACTACCTAAACCTCGACGACCCAAAGGTCACTACAGACTCAATGATTTTATAATGCAACGGACGCTTGGCACTGGAAGTTTCGGTCGTGTTCATCTTGGTATGTATGTTATTGTTCAGTTCCAGAAGTGATACTCATTGCGACCTTGTGCAGTGCGAAGTAAACATAACCTTCGTTTCTACGCGATTAAGGTGCTCAATAAAGAGCGCGTGGTCAAAATGAAACAAATAGAACACACGAACAACGAGATGGTTGTCTTGGAACAGATACAACACGTGTTTATCATAAACCTATGGGGGACGTTTCAAGATTCAACTAATCTCTACATGGTGATGGACTTCGTGCCTGGTGGGGAACTCTTCACATTACTACGAAGGTCTAATGTGGGTATATCATCTTCACAGCCACGTACTTGTGCTTGTGCTTGAAGATGAATTCCTGTTGATTCTTGGTGGCAGAGGTTTCCTGATCCCGTTGCTAAATTCTACGCTGCTGAAGTAGCACTTGCATTAAAACATCTACATTCCCACTGGATCATATATCGCGACCTCAAACCTGAGAATATCTTGCTGAACGCGGATGGACATATCAAGATAGCTGATTTTGGATTTGCCAAAGTCTGTGCTACAACTACCTGGACTCTGTGTGGTACTCCAGACTACCTCGCACCAGAGGTGAGGGCAACATATTCCATCCATCAGAATGCTCGTTGACATTATGACACGCGCTAGATCGTGAATCAGCAACGGTATAATAAGAGCGTAGACTGGTATGCGCTGGGCGTTCTGATCTACGAAATGTTGTCCGGATTGCCACCATATCATCAACTGGAACCTAACCACATGCTTCTCTATGAGAAGATAACGCGAGGTCCAGCCTACATAAAATGGCCATCAGCATTCCACCACAATGCCACAGACATTATCCTCAGACTTATGGAGCCTGATCCCTCAAAACGATACGGTAACATGCAGTATGGTGCTGGGGACGTTTTTGCACATCCTTGGTTCCGTGAAGTCGATTGGTCCAAGCTAGAGAAGAGAGAGATTACTGCTCCTTATCTCCCTCGCATTACAAACGATGGAGATGCTAGTGCGTGAGTGGTCTCAGTTTACATCTAGCTGTATTGCTTATTGACCTGCAGCGGCAGGTTTGAGGCATATCCTGAGGATAATGCAGCAGATTTATATGGTCTTCCTGGACCTGATCCTTACGGTGGAGCATTTCCAGGCTTTGAGTATGCTAATAGTGTTACATCATGACGTGTACAACAATGTCGTGCGATACCCAGACATGAATTTCATTCCCATGAAAGGATACCATGGACACATTTGTTCGAGATTTATTTGTACTTGTCAGCAAGCACGAGCGCTATGTTGAAAAGCGCAGTTTGTGGGTGTGACTCGCATAGCATTTGACCAAACAAACTGTATCACACTCTAAAATAATGCCTAACCATACAACGATCTCACATTCCTCCTTGATTCTCCCTGCATCGGCATATACGTGAAAAACACTCCAAAGCGCCTCAAAAATCGCTTCAGACCGTCCCGTATCTGTCCAGAATCATCAGTTGTATCCCCCTACGAGACACGTGCAAGCAGTTTGAACGTTGAATACATCTTTCGGCATACATGAATGGAAGAACTTCTGCTGGCTCTAAAGCAGCCTCAGGGGTCGCTCCATCTTCCAAGTTGCTACGGGGTCATGAGAAAGACAAAGCGACTCCAGACAAGTCTGGTGCATCCGGTCCCCTGGCAGCACGCGCGAAAAATGTAACAGAAGACACACTAGCAACGGCTTTAGAGGAAGGGAAGGATGCCTTATTGGGGGAAAAACAACTACAGCTTCAGAGGGTTTTTGACAGGCATGATGACATGGTGCGAGAGATATCAGTTCCATTGGATACGTAGTTTATACGTCTACAGGTCCGGGAACTATACCATATGCATAAATATCAGCTCATGCTCGCCTACGATCCAAGGGTGCGTTCTATCATGCTTGTTTCCTGCCATACATCTATCAACACGCTCCTTAGCCTGCAAAATCGGAGAATTCGATTGATTTCAATGTGGTATGCACTCTACATCTTTCAAACTTTCAGCCGCTGACCTGGCATAGTGGAAAGCTGAAAATCAGTACGATCTACTGGGCAAGGTCAGTTTCGAAGCTGGGCGACGCACTCGTGGAACACAAATACCCGTTGCGCCATCTTTTCCCTCTCGACCCCTCCCTGTAACTTCCCAGAAATCAAAGACACGTTCTTCAAAAGATAAATCGAAAGACAAACTCAATGCAGAGGCGATCTACGAGATTATATCTGCGACAATTGAAAAGGCTCACGACCGGGGGAGACGAACTGTGCATGAAAGGACTGTGGATGCTAACACTAGCAAACCCAAGGATCCTGTGTCTCCATCTGCCGCAACTGTTTTACCCAAGAGAGCAAAGTCTGGGGGCAGGACTCATGGGGCACGTGCTGTCCTGTCGGCCATTGACATTGACCAGTCCAGTCAGGTAACTCCACTTATGATTCCTGCTCCCCCAACACGACGAACTAGAGCAAGGGATGATCTACCCTCCATACCGATTGTCATGACGCAGCAGGCCGCCATACAACGGGACAGGCTACCATCAGATGTTGCACAAGAAAGCATCTCCGTTGCTCTCGGAAAAAGAGGCTCCAGGCATAGAATGAAATTGGGGGAGGAACCACCTCCAAAGAAAGCTAAAATAATATCAGGGATACCACTGGTCGAGGTAAATGCCTTTCCTGTCGTCATGCTGCCACCTTATCTAATGAGCGTAGGATCATCCAGATCTCGAATTCTCGGCACGCCCTATAAAGGTTGTTCTACAACAGAAGGAGGTTCAAGATCCGCCTATAGTTCCGTTTTCAAATATAAAACGTGTCAAGCTTGTGGTTCGGAAGCCACCCCCATCACTATCACATCATCGGCAACGTCCTCCTCCACCGAACTACGGTTCCTCTCTTGCTAACTTCCTAAATTCCTACAAAACAATAGGAGATGAGGAGACTCACGACGATAAAATCGCCAGAAGAGTTTTGGTAGAAGCACGAATACGAAATCAAGAAGCAGATTTCCGTCACCAAGGGCGATTTATCCCTGGCACAGACCTGATTTTTGGTTCAGACCCCAATGCTGTGCTGTATGACCCACCGAAGCGAACGACGAGAGATGTCTGGGACGATATCATCGATATCGTCGCTGTTATCCGGGCAAAGAACTCTAAGAAATCTGTTGGCCAGCAAATTGCTGGTCAGATTGCAAGCAAGGTGCAGGTATATTGGGATGCACAAGAAATAAAGAAGGATCGGGAAAGGGCGCAAGAAGAGAAGAAACTGAAAGCTTTAGCAAAGGCGACGATGAAGATGGTTATTTCAGAATGGAAGAAAGCGCTTCATGTGGGTTTACTACCAACAATAGATATATTTCAGCTAACCGATCTTCCTAGCACGTTCGAGAGCAGGAACGGCTCAAAATTGAAGCTGAAGAGCGCAGGCGCGGTCACCAGCATCTTGACGCGATTCTCGATCAATCTGGACAATTATTAGAGACCCAGCAAGGGGACTTGACGAGAAGAGCGAGAAATCGGTCTGAGAGCATGGACAGATGGGGCGATCAAGAAGAAGCTGAAGAAGATGAAGACGACGTATACGATGGATCAGATGGGTCCGATGGCCGCGAAGAAGATGTTGATGTAGCGACGGAGGATGCAGAAATGGAGAGTTCTACTGCTTTCATAGAAGAACTTGTAGAAGAGTCCTCTGACTCCGATGGAGAGGAAGAGGGAGAGGAAGAAGAGGAGGGCGAGGAAGAAGAGGGGGAAGGAGATATGGACGAAGGGACTGCGCTCCTGCTCGGACCTGCAGCCAGACCGACTACCAACACCTCCAAAACACTTGAGGAAGATGTCCTTGATGAGGTGCATGATGTAGATCTGACCCCTCTTGAATCTTCACTTCAGTTCCCTATGTCCTCGACAACGGAAACGGATTGTACAAGTTCTAGGGCTTTGCCTTCTATCCGATCTACGGAAGACTTGTCACATAGGCGGGGGTTGTCTGAGGAAAGTGATGATGCTTTGATCCTGAAAATATCACCTGAAGGGGATATGGATATTGTAGAGGAAGGACAGGACCGCCGGAGGGAATCTATCTCTCTATCGAGGGCAGAAATGGTGGACAGCGAGAACGAAGTTTTGGAAGGTGGTTGCTTGAAGAGGGATATCGAAGAAGAAGAGGAGGAAGAGGAGCTACAGGAAAGAAGTATAATGTCAAGGAGGCAAGAGGAAGAGGAAGAGGAAGGAGAAAAAAAAGAGGAGGAGGAAGAGGAGGAAGAGGAGAAGATGGTTGAGGATTTCGTGAGGCCAGTTGAACCGGCAGCAATTAACGAGAATGAACTAAGGATAGAGGAAGGGGACCAGGCTCAGGATGAAGCAACGGAGTTCCCGTCAGATTTTCGCCTACCTAACTACTTACAACCGTTCGCTGTTACAAGAGTGGATTGGAATTCAGAAGAGAAGGTTCAATCTCCCCTGTTATTACGGGGGGTGCTGCGACCATATCAGCACTCTGGATTAGAATGGCTGGCAAGTCTGCATACTAATAATTTGAATGGAATATTGGCAGATGAAATGGGTCTTGGGTATGTCATCTTTGTTCTTACTGTCTCTTGAACTCATTTTTTTCAGTAAAACTATTCAAACTATTGCCTTGTTGGCCTATCTTGCTTGCGATCGGGGGATTTGGGGACCCCATCTTATTGTACGTTGTATTATCTCTCGAAACCAGATATCCTGTTTGAACGCCCACCCTAGATTGTACCAACTAGTGTGTTGCTAAATTGGGAGATGGAGTTTAAGAAATTTCTCCCCGGATTCAAAGTGCTCAGCTATCACGGTACCACGAAACGAAGAAAGGAGCTACGACAAGGTTGGAATGACAAGTATCACTTTAACGTCTGCATCACCTCCTATACATTTGCAAGTAGAGATGCACATATATTCAAGCGAAAACCATGGTACTACATGATTCTCGACGAAGCACACATGATCAAGAATTTTAAATCTCAGCGGTGGAATATTCTGTTGATGTTTCGTTCCTTCCGCCGCCTTTTGTTGACCGGCACTCCTCTTCAAAATAATCTTACAGAACTTTGGGCGCTGCTGCAGTTCTTGATGTCGGGCTCTAATTTTGCCAACCTCAAGGAGTTTGGAGACTGGTTTTCAAGTAAGCTCAACTCTTCGCTCCTGGCTAATCTTTAATATGCCTGATAGATCCTCTGGAAAGAGCTATTGAGACTGGAAACACTCTCGACGATGAGACTCTGCAACGGGTCACTAAACTGCACACTGTCCTTCGACCATATCTCTTACGCCGACTTAAACGCGACGTCGAGAAGGAATTACCTAGTAAATACGAACATCTTGTCTTGTGCCCTCTTTCCAAACGTCAACGATTCTTGTACGACGAATTTATGTCCCGTGCTCAAACCAGAGATGACCTTCAATCCGGAGTTTATCACAAGATCGCCAATATCCTCATGCAGCTACGTAAAGTTTGTAACCACCCAGACCTCTTCGAGGTCCGGCCCGTTGTCACCTCTTTCGCCATGCGACAGTCCGCTGTCGCAGGTTTCGAGATTAAGGAACTCTTGATAAGAAAAAGATGGTTGGAGGCGGAGAACGAGAGAGTGAATCTTGACTTGTTGGGATATCAATTTATCAATCAGCAAGACGAACCGCTACTCACTGCTGTGGAAACACGGCAGCTTTCTGCTTCTCTGGAAATGCCCTACATTCATGATTTACCAGGAGAACCCCCTCCGAAGGACACTCGTACCATCGTCGGGTACCGACGTTACAGGACCTATATGCAGCAAATTGAAAGGATGTCGTATTGGAAACATGTTGCCTACCTCAACGCAATCAAGTGTTCTCGACAACCGATCTATCCTTCTGAGATGCTATCAGTTGTCGGACGACTCTATAAGCCCCTCGTTCCGCTCTCAGCCGTTGACTTACACATTGATCATGTGCGGCCGGTCCATAGGGCTGTCCTTTCATATGCGGAGCGAACGGATAGCATGGCAGAAGAAATTAACAAGTTTGCATGTGTTACGCCTTCTGTCGCAGCTTTGGACCTCCCTCAGCTGGCATTGGGAGCTTACCAGAATCAGTTCTCTTCTTTGCCCCTGGAGTTTGATCAAATCCTCCATCCAGTGAGCGTGAAGCTCCAGATTGCCTTTCCCGATCCCTCGTTGCTCCAATACGATTGTGGGAAGCTCCAACAGCTGAAGAGGTTATTACAAGAGAAAAAAGCTGGAAGTCATCGTGTCCTGATCTTCACTCAAATGACACGTATCCTAGATATTTTGGAAATATTCTTGAACCTGAGTGGTTACCTGTATCTGCGGTTGGATGGGGCAACCAAGATCGAAGATCGGCAGTATATCACCGAAAGATTTAATGCGGATTCCAGAATATTCTGTTTCATTGCTTCCTCACGATCTGGAGGTGTTGGGATCAAGTGAGTGTTTTTCTTCACTTTGATCCATCAGTGATTGATGATTCTAGCCTCACTGGTGCAGACACTGTCATCTTCTATGACAGCGACTTCAATCCTCAAATGGATAAGCAATGTGAAGATCGTGCCCATCGTATTGGTCAAATCCGCGACGTGCATATCTACCGCCTTGTTTCGCAGCACACTGTCGAGGAGGCTATGCTGCGTAAAGCAAACCAGAAACGCTCATTGGATGATATCGTTATTCAAAAGGGAGAGTTTGATTGGAGGACGATTTTCGGCGACAGAGGAGGTGGAGTATTGGGGGCTAATGGCGCTGTCACTGCGTTGACGAAAGCGTTAGGAGAATTTGAAGATATAGAAGATGCTAGGGCCGCTGCGGTTGCTGCCCGAGAGGAATCTGCAATGGAGGGTGCAGATAATGATGATTTCGAGGGTGGTGAGAATGTTGTTGAATCCAGGAGCCGTTCCCGCACTGCTGGTAATGAAGGAGACCTGATGCCCGATGCACAGACAAGAATCGAGACTGAAGAACCAGAACTCGAATATGAACAAGATGATGAAGGTGGAACCATTGTTGACCATATGCTTGCAGTCGTCCAACGAGAGTATAACAGTTACTTCAAGGACTGGCGGATATAGATTGTTTTGTTACTTTTCCAACTAATTCTTGATGAAATTATCCTTCTACTTTCCATTGAGTATGTATACTATATAATTGATATTGAAATGGTGTAATTTGTGTTGAAGGAGATTACTGTGACAAGTATGCTATGTGTGGTGTGGATACAGTATGAACCCAGTGTAGATTGTAGATAACTGGAGTGGCTGTCCCAGGACTTTTTTTTCTTTGTTCTATAGGAAAGAAATTTACTGGATAATTTTTGTAAGGGCAACTGGACAAAACTTGGACATACTGCTAAAGGATATAACCTGAATTGATGCATTGATGCATTGCACTTACTAGATCACTTGTCACAAACTTCATTTGGACCTACCTCCACCAATACTTTGTCAATTTCTACAGTCTCAATGACACTCAAAAGCTCTTAAGAAGACCTTTTGAATGGTGTCCAAAGCATCTTGATGCAATTAATATTCACTGAGCTATGAGGCAATTAGTAGGTAATCTCTATGATACCACATTAAAACGCTGATGAATCTCAGGAACCACTGTGATCAATACCTCACTTTTAGGGACATCAGAAGCACTCTTCATTACACCCAGAACAACCCCAAAATAACCCCAAGGCAATACAAATCCATGGAGATAGAAGGTCCTCAATGTTTGTACATGGTACTTTATTAATTATCCATAGATACTCATTGTCCTTGAAAAGAACAAAGGATATCCCTAATTGTTGGAAGATAAGACATGCTATATGACCAATATGTTTCATAAATAAATGTCTATCTATTTCCTTAAGCTAGATGCCTTAGGACTACTCCTTATCCAAATTAACAAGAAGAACTCAATGGAGTTCTTATTAGATTTGGTGAACTACTTATACACAATCTAACCCTAACCCTAGCTAGTATCCCATGCATCCTAAAAGAAAAGAAAAGAAAAAGAATAATAGAAAAATAAATATTGACTTAGCTGTTTTGCCAAGTCATAACAACAGAGAATGTTCAAAATATTAAAAGAAGTATAGTTGAACATTGGGGTAG
>Ga0157365_10001190_pt1 | contig 10887 bp, 16 predicted proteins | sample AttsexASBM3_FD_111478 | JGI IMG/M metagenome (GOLD analysis project Ga0157365, IMG submission 111478) | Fungus gardens microbial communities from leaf cutter ant in Ribeirão Preto, State of São Paulo, Brazil - Atta sexdens ASBM3 | ecosystem: Host-associated > Fungi > Mycelium > Unclassified ... | reverse complement strand
TTTTTTATGATCTAGTCGGTCAAAAAAATCTGATATACTGTAGGGTGGTACGGCCGTCTTGACAAGGACGGTTTTTTCCCCACCATTGTCACCAACATTGACCCCACGGCGAAACAAAGTAGAGTCTTACACCCTTATGTACGTTTCGTTTCATTCTCTACCCCTCCCCCAACTTTTTTTTTTTTTCTAAATCCATGATTTCATGCCCTGTTACTCTCAAGTGCAAACGTATGGTCAGTGTCCGTGAACTTGCGAGAGCACAAGGATTCCCGGATTGGTTTGTATTTGAAACTCACAGAGGGAATGTCGTGACTGTAAAGTTTTTTTTTCTATTTTAGATAACATTTTGTGTTTACCCATGCATAGATTCACAGACAAATTGCAAATGCGGTCCCATTGCCACTGGGGCGTGCGTTAGGGAGAGAGTTTAGGGAGACGCTGTTCAGAGAGTGGAAGGAGGGTCGATTGGAAGATGGAGGAGAGGATCGAGGTATGCCTGGGGATGATGATAGGATGGAAATTGCTGATTCTGACGATGATGTGCGTGATCACGAAATGTCGGATAAGGAAAGAGGCATGAGTGAGGATAGTATGGAGGGATTGTATAATTGACCATGAGGTGATATAATGTTAAATTAGTGTTGTTGCTTATAAATTAGCGTGGATTGGTATCCAATGCCGCTTGATGAGGTCATAGACAGTGTCGAGAACTTTGTTCTCAGAGTCATGTAAAGAACAAAGTCATCGAAGCTCACCCTTCATGATCTTATAATCATCCATCCTGACCGCCGTCCACGAGCTCATATCCGACCCAAATAACTTCTGAACAGCTTCTGCATCCAACTAAATGTTGTCCATTGTCCATATCAGTTTCTGATATCCCGTATGTACCTCCGCATCTGCATGGATATTCCCACACCTCTGCTTCTTCTGATTGCACTTGTGTAAAATCCTCGAGAGAAACGATTTGTGCAGGTCTAGGATCCAATTTTACTGGCATCTGCAGAGGTGAGGATTTTTGAGCGTCTTTGAGGAACATGTCATGCTGAGAACGAGAAAGCGGCGAGGAAAGGGTTGTGTAAGCTTCTTTGAGGAGTGAAATGTCAAGAGGTGATGAGGAGTGGTTTTCAGAGAGGATCCTTTTGTCTGGATGATGCTTGAGTAGCAAAGTATGATATGCGAGTTTCATCTCGGCGGGTGTGGCTGTCGGCGGAACGTTGAGGATTTGGTAGTAGTTGTCCATGGCATAAATGAAGATCTGATAAAATTAGACTGTCCTCTTTATTCTTCTTTTGGAAATGATACTAGTTTGGGACAAGGAGACTACCAAGTCTGGAAGTGGCCTTGTTCCCCAGTGGTTTCGAGTTTTAGCAGTATATATACGGGTTTCTCGGTGACAGAAAAACATATTCTCGTCTGAGAGAAGATTTCAACTGAGCATCTATCCTCGGTTATCCAAATCTTGACCTCTAAAAGCACTCCTTCACTGGAAGCGCCACTCACACTCTCAGAACCAAATACAATGTCATCCAACTACGGAAGTTCCACATCTGGGCTTTTCCCGAGCCCGACCTCGCCCAACGCCTTCGCTATCTTCTCCATCCCTCAGTCGCCACGCGGCTCGCATGAGATGTATGCAGCGTTTTCTGCAGCTGCAGCTGGGCATCTTCCCTCTGCACCCCAGCCCTCACAGAGTTCGCAGGGCGGTTTGAAGAAGCTGTTCCGGAGGAAGTGGTTCTAGTTTGTCAAACAGACAAACTCTCGTATACCTTTTGCTGTAGCATTATGTCGTGTAGCCATAGTTATGTAATCACCGAACCGGGCCGGGCTGGCCATGTTTAGAGACTGAATTGAATGTTAGTGCTTGCCATGGTGAACCCTCGCGCGACTGCCGCCGTCTCTTCCTCGTCTTCCTCGTCGTCGTCGCCATCGTCGACCGCACAAATTAACACTGCATATTCCCTTTCTCTCATTTCAGAGTATGGTCACACCCTCGACTCTCTTCCCCTCGACCTCTCTCGTGGCATAGGCGAGTTGCGCGAGCTCGATGCCGTTCTCTCCTCCTCCATGATCACCTTTACTGCCAAAGTCCACTCTCTGACATGCATGATTGAAGAGCGTAGAGGGACCAAGGAAGAGCGCCTCTACCTCCTCCATGAGATTGCGGAAGAGGCGGCTCGGCTCAAGTGTGGGGGTGACGATAAGATTCGAGCCGCGTGTACAGCTGCGGACACTCTCAAATCCCATGCTATTCATCTTCATACCCTTGCAGAGCGCATGCCAGAGTTTGACATGACCTCGTTGAAGAGAAGGACCATCTACCCCCATGTCTCCGACAAGTCCTTCATGCCTCTTAATATGGACACTGGCCGGAGACGGCGAGGAGGTGCTTCTGGTTTGCTCAGCAATCCAAATGCAGTAGACCCTAGTCCTGCAAAGCGCAAGCGTCTTCCGCGCGACGAGGAGATCGACATCGGTAGTGGTCGCTCGCCACACAAACGAGAGCGCCTTCTCGGTGGTGACTTTACAAATCCGCGTTCACGACTCGGCAGAGGAAAAAAGTCTGTCTTTTCTTTTTCTTTTTCTAATCTGTGTACAGTGCGGCTGACAATGGATTAGGAATGAACGCATCCCATCACCTTCAGAATCACTTGTCTCTGTTACATCCCACCTCCCTCTCCAGAACCCAAATGGCTCATCCTCTGTTCGTGCAGGCCAATCCTCCGCAAATCCTACTGCCCTCACAAACTTAAACACATCAGGGCGCAACGCTAACGCGACAAGTTTCAGACGTCGAGGGCAAGGTGGTGGTGCTGCCAATAATACCTCAAACACCAATAACCGGGTATCAACGCCTTTATCCACAAACGACTACCCCTCTCACCCTTCCAACTCAACTTCCACCGCTTCCCACCGTGGCCCAAACGGCCTTGCGTCGTCGCACCATCCATCCAACTCTTCCAATGTACCTGGATATTCGAATAGTACGGGTAATGGTGGATTGGCGAATGGCAATGCGGGTCATTTTAATAATGGCACAGTTGGAGATCACATGAATTCCGTGTCGGAATCTCCCGATCTGAATATTTCCTCGAATCAAGTGTTGGCCGGTCCAGGTATTGTACCTCATGCACGGAGTGCGTCTGTGCATTCAAATGCGACGAATGCAAATGGTGCTTTGGGTGTAGGGGGAGGCGGAAGAAGTTCGAATAATGCTAATTTGAATGCGGCCGATGGTGACGGGGCTGATGGAGGGATCGGTGATGCTGGAGATGTTGATGGCGACAACGATGATAATAGAACTTATTGTTATTGTGATGGTGTTAGCTATGGGGAAATGATTGCTTGTGACGACGAAAACTGCGAACGTGAATGGGTATGTTCTCTCATTTCCTGTCATGTTCTTGATCTGATCAACTCTTTTGAAAGTTCCATTTGTCATGTATTGGATTGACGGTATGCCCGGAGGGATCTTGGTTCTGTGACACGTGTAAAAATAAGAGGAACAACAAACGATCAGGCAGGGGCGGAAAACGACGAGCTGCGGGCAACCGCACAGGTGGAAAAGCATAGCAAGTACATGGACATACAACTACTTGTTGGACTATTTTTTTTTTACTTCTCTCTATCCATCATTCTTTTTGAAATTTTCAACATTCCACCATCCCTTTGCTTGTAATATTCATTTCTCTATCCCTATGCCCTTCATGGTTATTTGCTTTCATATACTTTCCTTTCTGTTTTTACATTGTGATCCTTAGGTCAACTATTGATGACATGCAACAAAGTGAAATGGGTCAAGTATCTCGAGGATAGATTAGAGAAGTATGTCAATAAGTAAAGTTTCGATGAATCAGCTTTGTTGTCGTCAGCACACTAGCGCCGTTACTAGCGCCGTTTTGATGAACGCGTGTCTTCCAGTCCCGGCGAACTTTTCCGTTTCCTATAAAGGACACATTGAACATGACCACCATGCTGTAACCAAAAAAAACATACCGACTAGAACTCCGATCTTCAAGCTCTGCACTGGGCGTTCTTCTTCCTTCCTTCACACTTCTATCTCTCTCCCTTTCCCTATCTCTTTCTGACCTATCCGAACGATCTCTATCCCTCTCCGACCGATCTCGATCTCTGTCCCTATCTCTGTGAGAATCACGATCACGTTCTCCCCTGTCGCGATCTCTATGACTATCCCTTTCACTTCGTTCTCTATCTCTATCTCGTATATCTCTTTCTCTTTCGTTTGCGCTACCTACAACCCCGCTCCCACCTCCACCTCCACCTCCACCTCCACCGTAATCAAGTCCATCAACGGCGGGAGCATTACCATCCCTATCCCTGTATTTGTTTTGATTACGAGGGCCCGTAGGTACATTTGGTGGGAGTGGAGAAGCTGGTCGAACAGGTGCTATTACCCCTGTGTGTACACACGATGAGCTCAATAAATGATGAAGGATATATTACATACCGCGTCCACGTCCACCAATAAATCCACCTCTTCCACGAGCCATATTAGCAAGTGGCGCAGCGCCACGTCCCGCTGTTGGAGTAGTTCCTGTTGATACGACACTACCAACACCTGCAGCATTATTCGAAACAGCTACAGCTCCTCCGTTCGATGTAGCGCGATATGTTTGTAGAGGTGCGCCTCCAGTACCTCGCCCAACCCCAACTCCAAGGACAGGAGTTGTTCCACCCATACCTGGAGGTAATTGGCTAACAGGAATAGGTGTTCCTCCCGTTGAGGATGCAAGACCGCCAGCTGTTCCTATGAGATCAAAGTATTGAGCTAAGGAATTACCCTGGATTTGAAGTTGAGCTTAACCTGGACCTGGGCCTTGTTGTTGCCCACCGCCAATGGAGGTTGAACCGTCCATGGTTGGAAAAATCTGCATCTGATTTTGGTCTTGCATCTGGACAGAATACAGAATAGAAGACCAAAAACGAAGGAGGAAATCGAAATTTCGTTTACAGAGAATAAGAAAACAATTTCAGTCAATTTCAGTACTCAACAAACCCCCAAAAGACGGAACTATGGGGGGTTTTCGAATTCTAATATGTACAACGCACCTGCATACTATAATCTGCTGCACCCATTCCACTCAAGTTCATTACACCACCTGGACCACCAGTATATCCTTCTTGTATCATCATAGCTGCACCTGCATCCTGCGGTCCACCTAACCCTGGACCTCCCCCAGCACCAGCCTGTCCTCCAGGTCCTCCACCTCCAGCAGAACCATTAGCGCCAACACCAGTACCATCTTGAACTGTTTGTTGTTGCTGTTGGAGTTGTTGCATCATTTGTGCTGCAGCAGCCATATCTTGCACCCCCATACTCATCATGATGTTTTGCATTTCCATCATCATTTGAGGATTCATAATAGCTGAAGAGGGACAGGCAACGTTCATGGGATTGCCTTGCATGCCGTTGGACATCATGGCCGATGTACCTGTCATGACCATTTGTCGAAGTTCAGGTGGTAGAGCAGTTATTTGATCCTCGCCCATTCCAGCGAAATTCTAGAGAGACGAGAATGTCAGTTGACGAGGGAGATATGGAAAGATACTAGAGGGAAAACGTACGATAACATTTGTTTTTAGGACGCTGGCAATATCACCCAGCTCCCTCCTGCGATAACAATACGCCTCCCATGAGATCTCGTCAAATCCGTAATTAAACCAGTCGCTAATATCAGATCCAGGCCGGCGCCATGGCTTATCGGCCATAGCACCCAAATCAACTTCCAGGATAGAACGACCATCGAACATGCCTACAACATCCGGGTCAATTTCCGGGTGAGAAGGAGGTGCGGTAACGACTGGAAGCGTATTTGGGTCTGGTCCATCAGGTTTTTGAATTTGAATTTGTTGATACTGTTGGTTTTGAGCTTGGGCTTGAATGTGGTAGGGTTGGAGTTGAGAAGGTGAGATTGTTGAGGAGGATTGTTGAATTTGTTGTGCATGTAAGGGTGTTGAAGGCGTTTGAAGAGAAGGGGGATGAACGTTCGGAATAGCACCACCACGTTGGATGGGGCTGTACTCTGTTGTGAAAGCGGGGGCTGGTGCTGAGGAGCGTATATGTATATGTCGGTTGGATACGTAGGCAAAAGAAAAGACAGACCTCGAGATGTTGTTGTTGGACGGTTGGTAGGTCTACCGGGTCTTCAGATAGTAGCTGTAAATCTTACAGTACGCGCACAAAGCGAGAGGATCATACCGAAGGTCCAAAGAGTGCGATGGTCTGTCGAGGATAATTTCAATGTCCTAGCCACACCGCAGTCTCGTGAATCGAAAAGCAGATACAAGTTACGGAAATGCGACGTACATCATCACTTTCTTCTTCCTCTTGTTCGTCCTGTTCTTCCTGTTCCCCGTCTTCTGCGTCAGCGCCATTGACCATATCGCAATCCATGCCCTGTGAGGATTCCCGTGAATCTTTGGTTGGGGGCGGAATAGAAGCGCTGGTAAGCATCGACGTTGAAGGAAGTCGGTCGGAGAAGATATCGTCATGATCCTCATTTTGTTTCTGCGCCTGCTGTTCTAGTTGTTCAATAAGTCCCGGTCCGGTAGACGTTTTGGCATTGTCTATAGGTATCCTATGAGACGGATAAACTTCAAAACACATCAGGCTAACGAGGACTCAGAGTACTCACGGCTGAGGAGCTGGAGTTCCATTATTTGCGTTCACACGAATAAAGTATATGTATGAGAAACAAGTCAATCCATTTGCTCATCTTGCATTATGTTTACAAAATAATGTTGGGATTTGCTGGGAAAATTCTTACCGGTCGGTAATGGAGCGGGTTCAGCTGAACCTCCGTAAAGAAATTCATCATCATCATCCCTGTATATTAATTAATCCACAATTTTCGCGTCAACTGCACAAGTACACCTACATAGTATTCGTGGCGAGTAGAAGAGATGTGTAGGCCGTGACTAACGTGATGTAGTGTCACAAGGGTTGAAGTATTAATGTATACTGCTGTAAATATTTTCTAGATAATTACTTATTCTGTTCCTCCTCAAGTCCCTTCTTGAACCCTTCCAAAGTTCTTGCCAAGGAACTTCCACTGGCCTGAGCTAAGACGGCCGTCAATTGTGATGCTGGCGAACCCAACAGCCCAACGATCTGCGACCTCAATGCATCCAATGTCGGCAATTTTGATACATCAGCTACAGCCCCTTTAATGTACACCCGATCCTCAATCAATGCCCCGACAACCTTCAGTTCAGGCGTGCGGATTGGACGAACACGCTTCATCCTTCGGCCTGGTTGAGCAGGGTCAGCTTTCTTAGCTGCCTGCTCCTGTTCAATCTCCTCCTGTGATTTTGGTTTTCTCGGGGGAGCACTCTTCGCCATAGCGGCGAGGATAGCTTTGAGCTGCGGTGGATGGAAGTTTGACATTGTGAGAAGGGCGAAAGATCCCTTCGTTCCCTTGACTATCCTTTTCACAGCAGATTTATTAATCCCTGCGCGATCACGAAGAGCCACTCCAAGAATGTTCGTCCGTACAACAGTCAACGTAGGTAGTGAGGATGAGGCTTCTGATGTTGGATTTGCCAGCGACGGCGCAGAGCGTTGTGCAGCAGTCATTATGTCGAGCCGCAATTTCCGGAGACGGTCTGCGGTAAATTCCTCATGTTGTAAGAAGAGGATGACAGAGTCTTTGTATGTTTGGAGAAGGTTGGAGTACCAATTGTACAGATCTGCCTTTTTACCTGTAAAGACACGTGGATATTTCTTACCAGGCAGGCGCTGTGGTGCATCTAGAGAGATAGCATATGTCCGTATTGCCAAGGGTTTTTGATGGACTAGCCGCAAAGTGCGCTGGCTTGATAACTTCCAACCCAGCATTGTATGGACGAAGTAGAAATCTTTGTGTCACATTGCGTCACAGCCACACGTCAGGAGAGAGTTCTGTATTTATATACTGCAACAAGGCCATACGTCAGGATGAACGTCTTTCTAAGTAGCTCGATTTTGTAATCATACATAGACAGGAGCCCATATGCACAAAATATATAAGAAAACACTGGAGAGATAAGCAGTGCGATGACATACCCAAGTTGAATGTCATGTGCCAGAGAATCATTCATCTATGTTGTAGGATGCAAGTTAAGATTGAAATCTTGCAGAAAGGCAGTTGCCTGATAATACGGGAACGTTGTCGTATTTCTGTGTGAAGAGTGTTGACGGTGGACAAGAAAATTAATGAAGATGTTGAGTCACGGTTGGGCAATACAAAAGGGGGAAACACAAGCCTCCTCACAGCTGTCTCTATCGATTTCTAGTTAAGACAATAGAGCGGAACATGTTAATATTAAGACATGAAACAAAACCTAATCTAGTGTAGCGCTCGATAAAGCCATCACTTTGTGACAGACTGCCAAATGTCCTGACACTTATCTTCTCGCACCTCGAATTTTCAGAAATATAAAATCACATATCAGTATTTTAGAGCAAGATTCCAAGGAAAGGATAACCAGAGACCCACTTGCTAAATACACGTATCAAGTACAAGTGGTAGAGAAGATCAGATTAGATAAGTCAATAATTCGGTGGTGTCCTTAAATGGGTCCTTACATCCTCTTAGCCATGCTTTACTCATTCCAGGCAGTACAGATGAACGCATCTGGTAGTCCTAGACTGACTTTTAGGACATCCTTACATGTTGTCTGCATATATAAAACGCAATTACATTCTTCAAACATTTGACCTAACGTGTCTGATACAAAGGTACCTTATACCAAACAGGATAAAAAACACAAGCCAAATGACCTTAGAAGTCAACATTAATAAAGCAAAAAGGTATAAAAGGCACTGAAACATGAAAAAGTTTAGATACAGGTAAAAAAAATAGCTCCTGTACTGAAGAACAAAAAGGGCAGACTAGACTTGGAACCACAAGCTTAACCAATGTTGATAGAGTTGCACCCCAAATAAACCAAACTGTCTAAGAAAAACATTCAATGTCACTCGCAACTTCTGAGGCATCAGACTTACCACTAGTACTGTTCTGGCAACAGAGAACCTCGGAAGTGCTACATTACCAAGTCACTAAGATCATCCAAGAAAGATAGAGTTCAGACTCTCACCAGGAGACGGTTGACATCCCCTCGACAGGAACAGGAACGCATTGGAGACCCATGAAACTAAAGTCGGGTATGTTGGGTAGCTGACGAGCAAAATTCGGGCCCATTCGGGCAACAAGAGCACGGGCCTCTTTGTCACCGCTATTATAAACGGAATTACAGCAATGGGGAGAACCAGAATGGCACGAATATGGTAGGTCATCAGGACTTGAGCTACTGCTTGGAATCGGGCTGGAGGTCGTTGAGGTGGCGGGAGCGCCCGTAGGGACGAGGTTGCCAATTGGCAAAGGATCTCCGTATCCAGATGATTCTCCAGGAGGGCAATCATCCAGATTTGGGATGACACTTGCGGCGAGGGCAAGACTGAAAAGAGTGCAAAAAGCGATGAAGACGCGCATATCTGAGAGCAGAGAACTAGTAGAGAGCGACTGAGTTGGAGTGGTTGCTTTTTCTCTGCCCTTTCACTGGCCTTTTTAAAGCTCTTGGGGACGGTATACAGAAATAGAAATAAAACAGCCCGTGTGATGACTGTCTCAGTAAACGATCAAATAAAAGTCAGACATCAGAACCATTTTGGTTAGCGAGATTAATCTGAGACCGGAATTGCTCTTTTTCGAATCCTGAAGGACTGCGGACTGTGCCCGTACACTGTGGAACAAATTGTCTCAATAAAAAAAGAATCCTGAAAGACAAGCCAAGTTGGGACATAATCTTCATGTCGATTTTTGAATGAGTAATCAGCGTCGAGTCTGCACTGAAGCTGAACTGAAGCTGAGCTTGTGACACACGTGACCTTGAATGTCCTCATCTATAGTAAGTAGAATGATGCATCTTTATTAGTAGGCCCATCTCATCATCAAGTTTCTTAATCATACATCGGGAACTATTTCACCTATCTCCATCTGGTTAACAGGAGACTTGTCCACCCATCCAGTACTTTCTCAGTTAGGAATGTTGATTCACTGGATGGTGATGCACGCGTCTCACTTGTCTCACTTGTTTGACTTAACGTTCATCAACGACATCGATCAGGTTGCCCGAGGAAAGCAGAACGATTAATGGTGTTGTAACCGCAGAGCGTTCCGAATTTTTCCACATATTTGCCAAGATCCATTGCTACAGAATCAATAACGAGGCAAGTTTGTTTTGATTTCGACCTCTGGACCAATTGGTAATGGAAAGACTAATGCTAAAGGTCCTGCCCGAGAAGAACGCATATATTCTTTGTTTACAAGGAAAATGGTAGTGGACAGCGTAAAATTTTCTAGTCGGGGATATGAGTGAATGAGTGGGTACATGTTTTAATACTAATTATTACATTTAAGTGAAAGGAGGATGCAGTTACTGGCCAAACCAACGTTTTCAAGTATATTTAAGATCACAATCACGCTCTCAGCATACTGATCAAGCTTTCATCGAGAAAGTTGCCAATGGTAGAAGGAGGCCCTGACCACCATCAATCACACAATAGGTTGATGAACTGACACTATGTTAATACCACACTTATCATATGATACTGTACATGATCCCACAATCAATCAATGAACTTTCAAGCCGCCTTGTTCAACACTGAAGGTCTCTCTAATCTTTGTTTCCAGAGAATTCTGCCCTGATATTATATGTTTATAAGAACAATAGGCTATCATGCTGTGGTAGTGTAAGTACAGTGCTCATAGACCTGCGACTGGTGCACGTTTGCCACACCTCAGTAACTCCAGCAGGAAATTCAAGGCCTTTGACAAAGGATCAGGATATCCATATATAGCAAGGCCAGGTCCATCCATACTTCTC
>Ga0157365_10001189_pt1 | contig 10896 bp, 19 predicted proteins | sample AttsexASBM3_FD_111478 | JGI IMG/M metagenome (GOLD analysis project Ga0157365, IMG submission 111478) | Fungus gardens microbial communities from leaf cutter ant in Ribeirão Preto, State of São Paulo, Brazil - Atta sexdens ASBM3 | ecosystem: Host-associated > Fungi > Mycelium > Unclassified ... | reverse complement strand
GAGACGGCCTCGGTCATGACGAAGTTGACTCCCTTCATTTTTTCCCCTGCGCTCCATGTTGTCTTCTTGGGATTTTCTGTGTATATTTGCATCGTATCTGCATCCCTAATTACGTGTGTTTCCTACATATCTGATCTGGGTTATTCTAAGTTATACTCTCTGGAAGACTCCAATTGGACACGGTTTCCAGTGAGCAGAATCCACTGTCTTCCAGCCGATGGGAAGCTGAGCACTTGACTCAATTTCCATAACATCCGAGTTACCACGCTGAGAGGTAGGGTTAACACGCGAAGCTGAAAAGGAGGGTTTGGCAGTGTTGAATGATTGAAATTCTGTTAAACGATCTGTCATAACAGTTAAATCTTCGTCTACCCATTCCTATTCAGAGGGGAAAAAATGGCGGTCGAGATCTGTTTCAGGCCAATAATCACGGCTGAACCACATACCTTTGATGAGATTTGACTCAAGGATCTTGAAAGAAACTCCGTGGCGGTGCTGTATTCTGGATTCTGCGAAGTTATAGCTTGGAGAAGGGAAATTGCACTTCAAATATAGTCAGCGATTGGACTGGAGAAATGAAACAATTGGTCGTACACTCTACGATCCTTGAATTGAAGATCACCCATTTGACGTCCAAGGCCTTGCATCAGACCCACAACGACATCGTTTCGCAGCTTAGGGTCCGACTCTTCTGAGGATTTGGAGCTCGAGGTTGACCAAAAATCGAGGCTCCACATTACCCAGCGTGCGGTACACATATTAAATGAAGGATCACCTCTTGTAGTATTTTGAGAGCCAGGCACGGTGCTCGGGGAAAGTAACAATGAGATCATTTGTGTGCAGAGAATATATGCAAAGTTCACGTGAAGGTATTGAATATGTTGAAGGAGCGGTTTCCACAGTGAGATTGAGAGTTGGGACGGCCAAAATTTGTCCTCTGGGAATATACGTTTTCTTTCGAGAAATGTTAGCTTGTCAAAGCAAGAAAGAATCGAACCGCACTTCTTAGATAGTGGTACAAGGCCACCCTTTTCGAGTAGAGCATCACAAAATCTTTCTAGTGCCCATTTTTCCTTTAATTCTACGCTACTATCATTGTTCGTTTCTTGAAGGCCGGCTGCCCCTGTGTCCCAGCCAACTTCTCCAATGACCATGTTAGCAGCGACTTTGGCTTCTGCGATCCATCGCTCAACATCTCTCATAAGAGTGTTGATCTCCTGCTTGTACCGGGTTCTGAGAGACGCATCGCGAGTGATTATCTTTAAGACTGATTTGTACTGTTTCAACAAAGGTTCGAGAGGGCGTAAAAGGGGAACATTGCGCTGAGGAACAGAAGCCGGATTGATAGTTGGGAGAAAGTAATTGTGAAAGAGCCATGACATGGACTGATCATTCTCTAGGGTAGAAGCTGATTCTGGGGAAGCGAAGTAAATACTCTCACCTGCCTCGCAGCTTCACGTAGGATTTCCAGGCTAGGAAGGTCTTCATGAGTGGCAGCGTGTCGTAGTTCTACTAACCAAGAAGGAATCCCAAGCTGCATAGCAATTGAGGCGATTGAACGCGCATAGGCGCCCAACTGTAAAGGGTCAACTAGCCCGTTGACTAGGCGAATGATGGCAGCTGCATAACTTTGACGCAAGGATAGATAATGTGAGGTGAGGTTTTCAGTGCTACTATCTTGCTGTAAGACAACAAGAAGTGCCAAAGTAGACTCTAGAGCCTGAGGGAGCGGTGTTATGGCTTTCCAGGCGGACAGCTATTTGAGACTTCTCAGTTAGTTCAACGAAAGGCTCAGATGTTAATGACGCACTCGATTAATCGCTAATGTTTTAGTATGTAAATCATGTTCATCAGCATATATCCATGCACAAACTTGATCGAGCTCAGACAGGGAGGTCCAAGGTACTCGTCGTGGCAGGCGCATTTCGTGACTTGCAAAAAAAGTTTTGATTTTACAGCAAGATCTAATCTCGCAACACGTGTTGATCAACTTAGACTGCATAACTTCTATTCCTGGAAAGACCGGACTCTTCACTGCTTCATGCAGCACTTCTCTTTGCACCAACAATCATTGCTTAGCTGTACTTGACTTAATAAATCGTACACACCCGACTAACAGACAAAAAACTATGCCAAAGCTCGACAACCGTGGAATCATTGCTGCTGCGACTATTGGGTTCTATATACCTCCTGCAATATTGACCTTATTTCTGCTCATCCGCTATGCTTTACGACGTGATGCAGGATGGCTGTGGCTCTTCATATTCTCTCTATGTATGTGGATAAACCTCCATCCTTGACTTTACATAACGGTTCCTTCCTCCAGCTCGAATAGCAGATGGTGCTCTGCTCGTGGCTGCTGAAATGCTAGAAACAAACATTAACTTATTCATTGCATCATATATCATCCAATCTGCTGCACTTTCCTTCTTGATGCTATCTACCCTTGGTTTCCTTGGGATGGTGTGAGTTCCACCTCCTCCGCCTCCGCATAAGAAATCACAAGCATGCTGAACTCCTTTATCGTCAGCGGACTTCGAACCTTCAGCGAGAACCCTCGGATCATCTGTAACCTGAGAACTCTAGGGCTCCTGGCGACTGTGGCCCTTGGTCTATCGATAGCAGGTGGACTTCTTGGTTCACGTGTGGCCCCCACGCAAGGAGAAATCGGCTTTATCCTTCGGCGTGTTTCCTCTGGAATCTATGGGGGGCTGTACATTTTGCAAGTATTGGTGCACTTTGGTGCTTGGTCATATAGATGGCATCTGAAGATTTATCGACGAAGGGTGAGTTATCCAATCACGTTCTCTATCCCTTGACTCAACTCATGGTTCAACTGATAGTTACTGTGGGGGATCTCGTTTGGTCTGATACCTCTTGGCGTCCGCGTTGGTTATGCCATTCTCTCTTCGTGGTCTTCTTCAGATCTCTTTGGTGCACGGCCCTCTGCTAATCCAGTATTAGCAGAGAGCAATCCGATTACGGGCAATTGGACGTGGTATCTGACACTCTCCCTCATTATGGAGTATGTAGTGGTTTCAATCTACCTTTTCTCAAGTGTTGTCCTCGGCAGGAGGCACCATCAACCCGTCAGACAAGAAGCATCCCTTTTTCTGTGATACCTCAAAGACACGCATGACGACAATGTATTAATACGATTCTATATGTAAGTGCCTAGTAGGTACATCAGGAAAGTAAATAGATGGTCGGCGAGACACGGACTATTGTTGACTCTACGATAAGACTCCAAATGATATGTTTGAACTTCCTAGTCAAACCTCCCTTACCCTGCGAACAGTCACAGATGCAAATGCAAAGAGAGATTCCGGCTTAATTGAATTCTTCTTCATTCTACCCTGACACGATCATACCCCTCATCTATAATTACCCTGATGAAGAGTTGCTTCACTACAAAAAGAGCGAAGCCGCGGTGAGGGAGATAACTCAGAAACGAAAACTTCGATTGATGGTGACTTGGTCCACGTGACTTGCATGGCATGGCATGATATGTCTCAGGGGATCCCACAAGATATGTTCGTCCGTCTCACAGGCGTGCTCGGCCATCTCCCTCCAAAACTTGGCCCCCGTGCTGCAATGTCTACGGTACATAACACTAATCAAGGCTGCTGCAGTAACCCCGCAGTTCAGTCTGATTACCGGCCCAAGGGTACAATCAAGCCTTTCGGCGACTTCAAGCATGTATATATCACCGGCCCTGCGAAGAGTGACAATGCGCTGGTCTGTGTTTATGATATATTTGGGTGCCTGTCTTATGAGTGAGTCCCCAGTGCATCGGGATATTGACCGTATTATTTCTAGGTTTTACCCACAAACCCAGAAAGGCGCAGACATACTGGCAAACTCGCTGAACACGACAGTCTATATGCCTGATTTCTTTGAACCAGATCACCCTTTTCCTATTGAACACTTCCCACCTGGGACACCAGAGCAAAAGCAAGAATTCCACAACTTCTTTGCTACTGTTGCAAATCCATCCAAGAACACCCAGAAGCTCTTGTCTTTTGGCGAAGTACTAAAGGCGGCTGGTGCTCGTAAAGTTGGTGTATATGGTTTTTGCTGGGGTGAGTCTGGATGCTGAAAGCACGCCAATTGCAGTTCCTGAACTATATAGGCGGCAAAGTTACTGTGGCGGCTGCTGGGGAAAATACGCCCTTCAGTGCTTCTTCCATCGTCCACCCAGCGTAGGTCGCTTGACTCAAGGCCTGAAATACCGCATCACAGACCTACATAGGATGTTATCTGTAGATGATTCTGAGAAACTGACCATTCCTCTGGCTATCTATGTTTCCAAAGATGAGCCACTAAATGAAGTCTGTTGATCGCTTTCGCAGTATTGTGTGTTCGCTTATGGACTTGGCCTCCAGTACAACAAAATTCTGAGTGTCCTATCGAAGAAGTCTTTTAGCCACAAGAATGATTACAAGAATTATTCCAACATGTTGGTTCTCCTTCATCAGTCTCCTTGTTTTGATTGATAAGATCAGGTTTCATGGTTGGGCTGCCGCTAGAGCTGATCTCCAAAATGAGGAGAACAGAAAAGAGTATGTATCTGTTTCCTTTGGTTATACCTCACTCAAGTATGACAGGTTTGATGATGTTTATGGTCGATTGGCAGAATATTTCAAAAAGAATCTGTCCTAAGTATGGTACATTGAAATCTGTAATTTCTTGTTCTTTATGTGGAATCCACGGTTCGTCCACTTTCCACCTTCCAAAACCAAAATGGACCTGAGATCGTTTCGACTGCTAAATCATTTGCGGGAGATTGGTTCACTCACCTGCAGGGTCACCTATTACATTGACCTTCAGTTCACAAATCTGGTAGAGGTTCAGATAATAATCTTACCGTGTTGGTGTGTTGTAGTTGTCCATATACCTACAGCACCTCTTGCGCTGCCAACATCACCAATTTGTACACCACTTGAACTGACGAGGAGGTGAATTTTCATTGTTTTCAAGCAAGCAATAAACTAACCTCCACTGAGGGCCGTTTTCATAGATCGAAAGCTTTTGCTTGTTTAGGTAGGCTCAAGGTGGTACAAGCCTGGTACTCACAAGCTTCCATCGAACTGTCCCATCAACAGCTCGTACGTATCCCTCAATTGTAGTTTCGTCTCCATTGACGCCCTTGGAGATGCCATGAAAGAACGTCACTGGATGTTTTTCATTACAAGAAGGTGGGATCCTCGATGGTTCGATGAATCGGATTTCTGTTTGGGGTACGATATGAAGCTTGACGTCAATTAACCTAGTGGCTTCGCGGAACCGAGGATCTTCAAAGTATTTGGGATGCAATGGACCATGTGCGTGATCAGAATACTGTGATAAGAAGGCAATATTAACTAATCATAACGCCGACAGAATTGAATGTACATTGAATGCTAATCATGTCACAAACCATAAGCGGATGTAAAAGGTGAGGATCCCGCAATGGCTTACCGAAAAGATCTCTGGTAAATTGTGAATCAAGGTCAATTTGGAGATAGTCTAATCAAACCAGATCCTTACCTGTAATCCATAAAGCAAATGTATCTTCGCCAGTTGCCTTATTATCATAAGCTGGCTTCTGTAGATAAACAGCGAACCAACCTTCTACTCCTGCCCAATCTTTCGGGGAATAGCCTCCCGGAGCGGAATAAGGACGGAGGGAACCAAAACCTGAAGGAGGCCGGGCTGGTGATATCTGCACCGGGAGGTCTTGCAGATTGGAGGAAATCACATCGATGATGCATCCAATATGGATCCAGTTGACCTTTCCGTTTGCATGACACGGCGCATAACCGTTCCCGTGGTTATAGTTTTGGAGGTTATAGACAATGGCTCGGCTTCTGTTACGCCTCTTGCATTGAGCTTTTCCATCCCAGTTGAATTCGTCCATGCCGGATCGAATGCGTGCCTGTAATTCATGGATCTCTTCATCTTCCAGGCTCAGCGCTCCAGGCGCGATCACCATCGACTCAGAGAGCACTCGTTGCGCCCATTCAATGTCTGCAGATAGATCCTGAAGTTCACCATGGCCTACATCTGCGGGGAGTGCTTGCTCAAGTATAGAGATGAAAAGTTGGAGGACTGCTTCCTTATCTCGCAACGACAAAGACGAAAAGTGTTGCTGTCTCTTTGTCACCAAAAGCTCAGCCCTAATTCTTTGGGTAAATTGGGTCCTCCATTGGTAATTAGCAGAGAGTGGTTCCATCTCTGGGGTATACAAGCCGACTGCCTGACGATAAGCCAGGACAAGGTGAGGATTGTCGAAGGAATACGTGTGCCATATTTGACGCCAGAGATACCCGTCCTGCACGACTTCATGGGCCGAGCGGCATGTCCGAGAAAATGAAGCTATATCACATGGATGACAGAAGATCAGAATGCGGTGAAGGAGCTCAAGGGGGACAGTAAGGAGCTGCATGGAGCAGTGGCTTGTCTGATTGGGTAACTATTGATCGTGATCTGTCACTATCATTTATTTGTGCTGCTCAATTCTTAACACCATGAAATACACGAAAATTGCACTCGTCTTACCCGCTGTCGCTTCTTTCCAATTCTCTTTACCCGAATTTATCCAACTGAGATTCTTGTCACAGGCCACTGAGCAGCCTGCCGAGGTTGTCGTTGTATCTGACACTCCCATTCCTGACATCCCTAACATCCCTGAAACTCCTCGACTGGCTATTGTTGGTGCGGGCGCAGCAGGCAGCTCTGCAGCATTTTGGATATCCAAAGCCAAGGAACGGTTTGGTCTCGACATTGACATCGATGTCTACGAGCGGAATGACTACATTGGAGGCCGTATGTGAAAGCGCCCACAAAATTGTTTTTCGACTCACTCGCCTTCGCAGGTAGCACGGTTGTATACCCGTATGATGATGGCAACCTTCCTGCGATAGAATTGGGTGCTTCTATCTTCGTGGAAGAGAACAAAAATCTCTGGAGAGCATCAACTGAGTTCAATCTAACCCGTTTCGCGGGGGAAACAGATGGTGTAGGGATATGGGACGGCGAGAATGTCATTTTTACGGTACGTGGTTTATACATACTCTCTGCAGTGCTCACGACCGCCTAGTATGAAAGCGACTGGTGGGGATACATCAAATTTTTATGGCGGTATGGCCTCACATCTCCCAAGCGAACTCAAGAAATGTGAATGATGATAGTGATTTCTCAAGCTTCTCATCTAATCTGCCTGTGCAGTGTGGCTGAGGTGATTGAGCGGTATCTTGGCTTATACACGAAGGAAACTCCCAGATGGCGCAATGCTGCCCAACTTGTCGCGACATATAACTGGACAGAGCTAGTAGAGAACTCTGCAATGGAGTATCTGCTTCGCAAGGGTGTCTCTAGACGATTCGTCGCTGAATTCGTAGAAGGAGCTACAAGAGTTAATTATGGTCAAGTAAGCCTTTGGTTGCATCGAGCGGAATTTATCTCTGATATGGTCATCAGAACATTGACTCTATTCACGCATTCGGAGGCCTCGTTGCTTTTGTTGCTGACAATGCTGTTGGGATTAAAGGAGGTAATCGTCTTATTTTTGATCAGTTCTTGAAACGATCCGGTGCCTCTGTCTTTCTTGACACAAATGTTATCAGTATTGTCCCCAGTAAGAATTCACAAAATTGGACGATTACAACATCTCAGGAAAGACGGGACTACACTGCTGTCATCCTTGCCGCTCCCTTCCACTCGGCCGATATAATTGTTCCTCAAGCCATCTCTCAGAAAATCCCTCAGCTTCCCTACGTCCACCTTCACGTTACCTTACTGTCCACAACTTCAGAGTATCCCAACCCAGATTATTTCAACTTGGATGCTTCGGCTAAGCCCTCACGAATGATGCTGACTACATCTGAGAATGTTCGTAAAAATGGAAAGGCCCCAGAATTCAATTCACTTTCATACCATGGTCTGGTCCGTGACAACGAATGGGCAGTCAAGATTTTCTCCAAGGAACGGATCAGTGATGAATGGCTTGCCAAGGTTTTCAATGGCAAAGTTGGATGGGTTTTCAGAAAAGAGGCATGCAATATTTTGACTAGACAAAGGACCTTATTTGACAAACTTTTGTTAGTGGGATGCATATCCCAGACTTATTCCGAACGTTTCGTTCCCTCCTGTTAAGCTGGATAAAGGCTTTTACTACGTCGATTCGTTTGAGCCGTACGTCTTGTCACTTGAAATAAGTTCGTTTGGTTCAGTGATCTCTGGTTTAGATTGGTTTCTACGATGGAGACTGAAACGATCTCTTCTCGCAACACTGTCGACCTTTTGTTGAATGAGGAGTTCAACGCGAGTATTTGCGGCGCATCAAATGACTTTGAACTTGACTCAAAGAACGACTCTACTCGTACAAACGAGATGACCGCAACACAAGAACAAGACAAGGATGATTATGTACATGGCTGGGATTGTTGAGTGAACTGTGAATGAGCAAGAAACGAAGGCCGGAAAAGTTGATTGGAATTCGAAATTAGCTACTTATCGGATACCCAAAGAGTAGACAGGTAAATATCATACAAAGTCGTGCATGTAGGTGAAGTGCGTCATAAAATGCGTATGTGAGTGACAAAAGTATCAAGCCGAATGTCAGCACTGGGGGAGCTTTTGTGTCTACAACTTCCAAAATCAGGTCTATGTGCACCCTCGTTTCCTCACAAGATAAATATGAATATAAAAGAGGTGAGCTGAAGGTGCCAGTGTAGTGGGTATGTGTGGGGAGGAGACAGGTAATCGAGTGACACTGCATCACTTTATAGCTAAGCGATTGGCTGTGCGTGCTTTTCTTCCCATAGTGTTCGCAAGACATCCGTAAATGCCAATTTCCCTAGCTGAGCATTCTGCTCAAAACGTTGCACCAGCCACTTTTCGAGATTGTCCGCGGCTGACCGCCAGAGTGCCATTCGAGCTTGAATCTCAGCCGTTTGTGTGAACAGGGTTGTATCACGAGTTGCTGGCGTGTAGTGTATGCGCTCAAAGCATGTCGCAAATTGGGACAGTGAGAGATTTACTGAAGTGATTGTTGCGTTCTGGGTGGCTGGGTCCACGTAGATGATTTCACGCACAAATGCATCCTCTGAGCCGCCAAATAGCTGAGAGAGCGTTGATCAGATATAAGACACAGATACAGCAAGTTGACGGCTTACCTTCACGATCCAACCTGGTGCCTTTTGCTTGCAGCCCAGCACCCGCTCCGTCCGAATGATGCCAGTATTGGGATCGACAGTGCGATCAAGAACGTCAATGCTGATGACATGCGAGCACCTGGGATTGGGGTACTTTTTCCACATTCCTGTAACAACATGAGACCAGGGATGACTGAATCGTGCGACCGCTTAGTTGAGAACGATGCATAATGGCTGATCAACTCACCTGTAATCGAAAGTCTGAGAAAAGAAGTGCATTCTGAGTGCAAGCTACAAATAATATAAAGAGAAAGAAATGGATTCGGGAATGGTCCAGTTGACGGCCTCGTCAAAGTTTTGTGAAAGATTTTTGAGGGAAAGGCATCGGGTATTTTCCGTCGGCCATCGGTATCAGCTGGTGTTTCCCACGGTCAGCTCCTGGTCAGCACGAACCAATCATAATTACTCGTATTACACAAGTACATACACAAAGCTACTGTCCAGCTTCGACCGTCACTGCCGCCCTCAGTTCCGACAGTCGGACTTTCAGCTTCGGACTATTCGAGACGTAAGTAAACACTCCATTGTTTTAGCCACCGACGTACACTTCTAAGAGTTTGACCTCCAGTGCCTGTTTTTCTTCCTGCAAGGCGAGTCGCTTCTCTGCGTCCAATTGAGTGCTGCCATGGACCGGGTTTCAGTATTCTCGTGGCAACTAATAGTCAGGAGTGTGACCTACAAAACATAACCGCCTTGACCGTCATAATGAAGGATCAGCTGATGATATTTCCACAGCGATGGCCTATGCGAAACAGTTAACAAGGTGATCCCAAGATCAGTGGCAAACTCCATCATCATTCCTTCAACATCAGTCGGTACGAGAGATGTAGCTTCATCAAGGACAGCATACTAATCCGACGGAGAGCAAATGTAACGTCAACCAACAAGATTGGCACATAGCATCCACTCACCTTGGGTCGATGATAGAATAGCCTTGCCCAGGCAAGCTTTTGCTGATCACCACCACTGAGTGATTCTCTCCATTCTTGTGCAGCATCCCAGCCGCCTTCTCTCTCCACAATGTTGGCCATCTGCAGCGTGACAAGGATCTGACGTAGATTATCGTCCGTAACCCCTCCTGAAGATCGTTAAGTTACTGAGAAAATAATCGAATCACTGGCGTACGCACGAGCTTTCATATCAGCCTCAGAGTGTGGATAAATAATTTGATCCCGAAGTGTTCCAAGTGACATATATGGTCGTTGGGGGATTAAGATAAATTGTGAGGACGGCGGTTTACGAACAATTCCACCATAGACGGGCCAGAGATCACCAAGGATGCGGAAAAGAGATGATTTGCCGCATCCTGTAACCAATTTCATGAATCACAGAAACAAATATTTGCGCTGACTTACCGTTTGGTCCAACAATGAGAAGATGTTGCTGCATTTTTGAATCAGCAGGTATGTAGATCAACTTGCGAGAGAATACCTGCCCCTGGTTTGACGTGGAAACTTAGACTTTGTACGAGAATATCACCATTGGGCGTCACGATTGGAACATTCTCAAATTGGATGTCCTCCGCCTCCAGGACCTGTCCTCTTCCGCTGAGAACTATAGGAGAGACAGAAATTATGTCACTGAATATCAAAACGAACATAACATACTTTTTTCATTTGCGTCCGTCCTTGCGGAACTGACAAGGGCCTTCTCAAATTTGGCCTGCTTCACATCCCCGATTGTCTCAAGTAGCCGAGAT
>Ga0157365_10001188_pt1 | contig 10897 bp, 9 predicted proteins | sample AttsexASBM3_FD_111478 | JGI IMG/M metagenome (GOLD analysis project Ga0157365, IMG submission 111478) | Fungus gardens microbial communities from leaf cutter ant in Ribeirão Preto, State of São Paulo, Brazil - Atta sexdens ASBM3 | ecosystem: Host-associated > Fungi > Mycelium > Unclassified ... | reverse complement strand
CGATTCCTATGCCCTACGCGTCTTTGTGCCGCAGGATCTGCGCCAGTATGTCGTGGAAAAAGGCTCTATTACCTTTGATGGGATCAGCCTGACGGTCAACGAACTGCATGATGGGATTGTTCGTGGAAACCAGACAGGGTTCGAGGTTGGTCTGACCATCATCCCTCACGCCTGGGACCATACGAACCTCTCTTCCCTGGAAATCGGCACGCGGATGAATGTGGAGGTCGATGTGCTGTCCAAGTACGTCGAGAACCTGCTGCGCTTCTCCCCTACTCTTGGAAAGATTGCATCATGAAGCCATCGCTGAAAGCCGCCATTGAGGCCATCCGCGCAGGCGGAATGGTCGTCATGGTGGATGACGAGAACCGCGAGAATGAAGGCGATCTGGTTATGGCGGCACAGTTCGCCACGCCGGAAGCCATCAACTTCATGGTGCGAGAAGCGCGCGGGCTGGTCTGCCTTCCCCTGGAAGCCGAGCAGGTGGATCGTTTGGGTCTGCCGCCAATGGTCAGCCGCAACCGTGATCCACGCGGCACGGCCTTCACAGTTTCCATCGAGGCGGCCACGGGCGTCACGACAGGCATTTCCGCCGCGGATCGCGCCCGAACAATCGTGGTCGCAGCCAATCCAAATGCGACGGCTGAGGACGTTGTTTCTCCCGGTCACATCTTCCCCCTTCGCGCTCATCCCGAAGGTGTGGTTACGCGCAACGGGCACACAGAAGGCTCGATCGACATTGCGCGCCTTGCGGGCCTTGAGCCGGCCGGTGTGATCTGTGAAATCATGGCGGATGACGGCAGCATGATGCGCCTGCCGGAATTGCGCCGATGTGCAGCAAAACATGGTCTGCCGATTGTCAGCATCGCAGATCTTCAGGAATGGTGCCGTGAACATGGGCGTGGCCCTGTAGGGGAAGCTCAACTCATCAGCACACCAGTTCCGGCCGCTGGAGAAATGATTGCGACTTCGGCTCTCCCAAGCATTTTTGGTGGCCATGATCTACGTATTCATGCCTTCCGGGCCGTTGACGGCGTAGAGCATGTTGCACTGGTGAAAGGCGATCCATCCAAAGGAGTGCCACTTGTTCGGCTGCACTCCGAATGCGTAACAGGTGATGCCCTTGGCTCCCTGCGTTGTGACTGTGGCGCCCAACTTCGGGAAGCTCTGGAGCGCATCTCCGCTGCGGAGTCCGGCGTGCTGGTCTATCTGCGAGGCCATGAAGGCCGTGGCATCGGCTTGGCCAACAAGATTCGCGCCTATGAATTGCAGGATGCCGGCATGGATACCGTCGAAGCCAATGAAGCTCTCGGTCTGCCTGCGGATGCGCGGGAATGGGACGCCGCAGCCGATCTACTCAGGCATTTAGGCGTCACCTCCCTGCGCCTTCTGACAAATAACCCGGACAAGGAATCGAACCTTGTCAGCTTCGGCTTTGATGTTCAGTCTCGCGAACAACTGGAAATCGAAGCCAACCCTTTTAACCGGGCCTATCTCGCTACCAAGCGAACGCGGATGGGTCATTTTCTTCAGGAACAGCCCGCATGAGCAAGCATATTCCCGTCGCCCCGGACCTGCGTCTTTCGCCCGCACCGAAAATGGCCATCATCGTCAGCCGCTTCAATACAGAAATTACGGGTGGCCTGAAGAATGGTGCGCTTGAATGGATGGAAGAGCGCGGCATTACGGATGTGGATGTTTATGATGCTCCTGGCGCGTTCGAATTGCCACTTCTCGCGCAGAAACTGGCGAAGTCAGGCACGTATGAAGGCGTGATCTGTCTGGGGTGCGTTATCAAAGGTGACACGGCCCATTTCGAGTTCATTTCCCTGGGCGCAACCATCGGCATCATGCAGGCCCAGCTTGCTACGGAAGTGCCAATCGCTTTTGGTATTTTGACGACCTATACTGAAACGCAAGCCGTTGCGCGTTCGCGCCACGATGCAGAGAACAAAGGTCGGGAAGCTGCTGCTGCCTGTGTTGAAAGCGTTGCTTTCCTGAGAAATTAATATGAAATTTATAGGAAGCTGCTTATTTTTAATTTAACAATAAGCAGCTTCCTACTTTATCCCCGTAGGGTATTATTTATTCTTATAGTAATAATACCCCTTATGAACCCAACAGATTGCGACTCTCCGGAAACCGGATTAATGTAAGATTAATTCGTGCGGTAGTGCCATGATGAAGCTCCAAAAGCTTCGTTCTGGATCAAGGGAAACAAGTAATGTCAGAACGCCTAGCCCTCGCTATATTTGTCAAAAATGAAGAGCGGGATATCGCTTGGTGGTTAGGGTGGCATATCGCTCTCGGGTTCACGACGATCTGCGTTTACGATGACGACTCAACAGACAGGACAGCAGACATTGTCAAAGCAGCTGCCAAGTCATTTGACGTCCGGCTTGAAACATCTGAGAAATCCATTCGTTTCAATCACCGCCAGAAGCTTACTTACGAAAAAGCTATTTCAGACGCCAAAAATAAATTCGATTGGTTAATGTTCTTGGATTCTGACGAATACCTAGACCTAGGCGAAAATCAGGATCTGTCTGCTTTTTTGAGTAAATTTCCCAAGGCTTCCGCTATTGCCATAAACTGGTGTTGTTTTGGAAGCAGCGGTTATATAACCCGGCCGCCTAATTCGTCTCCCTTTGAATCCTATGTCCATGGATCCCATCCTGATTCGCTAGAAGCGAATAAGATTGTAAAATCCATTTTTCGCCTGGACAAAACAAGCAGTCGCTACATCAACCCACATCACTTTAATGTTGAGGGTTTATATGTTGCTTCAGATGGCACGGAAATGCAGTGGGATGCTGTTCATCCAGAAAGAACGCAGAGCTACCCCTCTTGGGCGAACGCACGTGTTCGCCATTACGCCTGCCGAAGTCTGGCAGACTTTCTCGACAAAGTAGAGCGACGGAGCGACATTCGAGACGCACCAACTCCGATGAATTATTTCAAAGATTTTGACATCAATGAAACGCTGGATCCGCCAGCAGATGATTTCTTGCTCCGCGTCAGAAAAATTGTTCGTCAGATCCGCCAGAATTATGAACTTTCAACCTATTCCGAAATAAAGAAAAAACAGCCCTGGAAGCCTTATGCTGGTACGGTTGACTTTCAAGTATATGAGATAAGGTCCATTCACTCTTCAAAAGCCAGCCTAGATCGAAAAAGTGGTAATCTGGTCAGTATAAATGAAGAGGCAGACAGTGAACGCTATACGCCTGTTTATGGTATTATCCTAGAAGATGACCCGACAACACTTTATCTGACATGCGTCTCACAATACGACTTTCTTCACATTCCATTTGACGACCGCTTCGGAACAATTATTCCTTTCAAGATTGAACCTACAGAGGGCGATAGCTTCAATGTTGGGTTACGCAATCCCCATTCAGGGCGCTCCATCTGCTGGCTTGCACCAGACCCCCAAACACATTGTGGAGAGGTACAATGTAACCGACAATGGATCCACGCTTGGGAACAGATTTATCTTCATCGTTTAGACGCGTTCCCTAAAGCAATTAACGAAACAGTTGCAAAAATAGCCCGATTTTCTCAACCACAAGCCTATTCAGAACACATTCAAGCAGAAGAAAGTGATGCAGCATTCGCATTTCTCTCTTCCCGATCACAAGAAGAACAAATTACATGGGCAAGGGAATTTAATATAGCACTACCAAAATGGATGGAAAATTCTCCAAAAATTACCCTTTAAATCATAAATTTCGCTCCACATAAATAGCGTTGCATCAAAAATTATTACTTTAGATGCAACGCTATTTATGGGTGTAAATATATAAATTTTTATAGCCATATTCTTTATATGTAATATAATTTTTCCAACATAAACTTTCTCATAGAGAAAATTCAAAGGGAATGACTATGTTCTCGGAAGCCGTGAGATGCAAAAGCAACTCTAAGGACAACCAAGATTACACAATTGAAGGTCTTCCGGATATTAGAGTGGTTCCAAATGCTCTATATTTGCCCAAAAATCCTCACAGAGACCAAGGGTATTTCGGCATATTTGATAGATACGGAAGATTGGTCAACGAGTGTTCAATGTTCTGGCATAAAGACAATATTCTTAGCTCCCACCCTAGAGAAACAAAAATTTCTCAACTTTGGGATTATCATGAAATAGATTCTGCTGTTTATTGTGGATATATTGGCCTACATTACGGACACGTTCTTTTGGATTTTGTATCCAGATTGTGGTTTATAAAACAAAACCTTCTACTTCCAAAAAAATACTTAATTCATTCACACTACACAAAAGAAGAAATACTATCAAAAACTTGGTTTTGTGAGCTTATAGATCTTATTGGAATAGATCCAAACGATATTATTTTATTTGATATTCCAATAAAAATAAAAACCCTATACGCTCCCAATCCTGGATGCGAGGCCGACAGCTATGTCTACACAGGGTTTACAGACTTCTGTAACCAAGTGGGAGATGATGCAATTCAAGGGCTAGACCAAATAGATTATCCTGTTTATCTTTCTAGAAGAAAACTTTCTTATGGGTCTCTGTGCCTAGATAACGAAAATTACATTGTTGATTATCTTACCCAACGCGGTGTGAAAGAAATATTTCCAGAACTACTTTCGATCCGTGAGCAGATAGCCATATTTTCTGGAAAATACCCTGTATTAGGGATTTCCGGATCTTCTTTTCATACAAGTATTTTTAGCCGAAAGCCTAGGGCCGTTGGAATACATTTTGGCCCTCAGCTTACGGAAACCTTTTTTGCTATTGATCGGGCCAATCACGCTGACATCGATTATCTTTATGCAAAACACATGCACTCCATCGAACCAAGCAGGCCAGGTTTCCCGAGAACTATAAAAATAGAGAATTCAGAAAAATTTATGTCAGAAGTTTTTGAATGCTGGGAAATAAAAGTAAAAAATATTCCCGTCTCCAGTGAGAAAAAACCCTCCTTACAAGGGGACGAATTTTTTATACAAGATCATGCTGCCAAGTGGATTAAAATCATGAAGCATAATGGTGAAATTGTATCGGATTCTTCATTTGGAGAAGATCGCATAAGCTGTATGGCAAAAATTATTCAGAATGAGAACGGTGCATTTATCATGGCCGATCACTCAACTGGCTTTCCTATATTTGCTGCCGATAAAGCTGATGGACAGCGCTCTATCGCAGTCAAAATCGACGGTGCCCATATTATGCTAGATGATGGTAGGCATCTGAGAAGCCCTGCAATTGGTGACTATACGCCCGTTGATTTCACGGGAAATTCCCCTTCATCTTGGGAAAAATTCACACTCCATCATAAAAAATAAATGACCCCACAACACAATCGAGGGGATATAATTATCCCCTCGATTAAAACTTCTGAACTAATTCACCAGTACTCCATTCTGACTATCAGTCCATTTAGATACTGATGCATGCCAATACGCAGAAACACCTGAGATTCCATTTAATTTACAATCCGTACACCAAACCTGAGCACCATCAGAAGAGCCACTCGAAGGAAGAGACGCAAGACTATAAGCACCAGCGTTTAATCTTCCATTAGTTATTGTATCCCCCGTAACTTTCAGATTTTTTAATACCGTACTCGCATCGACATAATATGTGCCGTTAAATCCACTTTTAGGTAAGAGAACAGTATGAATTTCCGGGCCTGATGAGGTACTCGCATCCACAAGATACTCATACCCGATCAAGGCACCTTGGTTATCCTGAAACCCGAACGCCTTATTCGGTGCTACAACAATATTATTGTCTGCAAGAACACCCCCTTCAACATGAAGTGTTTGCGCTCCCTGCGCGCCAGAGTTAGATTCAGATGTACCAGAAGGTGGATTAAACGCGACATTCATTTGGTAAGTGTTATTCGCGAATATATAAGCAGCCCGGGAACCATTTCCATCTGTTGTGTATAACGACTTTCCGGCGCCAGGCATGATGTCTGCACCTGCTATTATCTGACCATTCGCATCAAAATAGGAACATTTATTATATCCACATAATCCAATACCATTTTTGGCATTCTGCGGATTAAGTTCAATATGCTCCTGAATAGTCCCTAATTGACCCCGATTGCCCCCCACAGAAACACCATAAGAGACCGTTTCATTCTGGAAATCTGTGCCAGAGCCATCTGAAGCGAACCTCGATGTCCAGATCGTCGGGCGGATATACATAAATTGCCCGAACGTACTTGGTCCCGTATTGGTCGATTGAGCAAAAGACGCCATTACAGCAGTCGTGTTGCCACCGCTAACATCCAGAGAAGGCCCCGCTAAAGGTGCAACATACAGCGGGTCGGATTGAATAGCTGTCGTGTACCATTCAGGAGCCATAACGATATCATTCGCAGTTCCCCCCGCGAGGCTAAGATTGTAACTCCCATTTGCAGGCCGTGCCCCCCCGTAAGAGATTGTCAGGCCGTTAATAGCACGTCGAGCAGCATCATTTCCGCCCCACAAATCAATCTCGTTCCCTTCACATTGGCGCGACAAAGTGTCTTCTTCTGTACTGAGGCAAGAAACTGTCTGGTTCATATTGAATTTTTTATTAGCCAACCCAATAAAAACTGCTGGATTTTTATAAGTCCATGTTGGGCTATCCGAGATAGCATCAATAATATCACCAGTATTTGTACCAGGAGCTGTCGTTATTGTTGTTGGGCTATTCTCTGTTCTCCACCCGGGATTCCGACCAAAAGGATCACTTACAATATTTAATACCGTTGATTCGGAAGAACTAGACCATGATTGTATGTAACCGTAATACAAGTTAGGAATAAATACTGATCCTTTATCAACCTCTCCATTCCAATTTTTCCAGAAATTCCCACCTTTTGCATTTCCACCCGGTGCATCATAATTTGCATAAACGCGCATCCATTGGCGTAGCAACCTGGTTTCAGCAACGTTCAAGGCTGGTGTTACAACAATAGACGTTCCACTCAATTGAACGGTTCGAGCCAGACCATCTCCACCGGCGAGATTATCTAAAATATCCTTCCCCAAACGAAGGCGAGGGGGAGTGATTTGTGTACCTACAAAAAGAGAAATCGCATCATCGTTACCCGCCCCATTTCGTGCCGTTCCTTGATCGCCTACCGTATCATAAATTGCCGCAAGTGCTCCGCCAGCATCGCTCATGGACCACGGAGAACCCGTAACTTTTAAATAGGCATCATCATGATCTTCATGACCACCAATTAGTGTTACGTTAGGATAAACGTAAGGATCTCCATTATTCCATCCCGAAGAAAAGCTGGGTCTAGCAGTATAGTTCTGCCAGGCTGAAAGCCATCCTGCACCAATATAGGAATGCGCAACTACGGAGCTAACTGTATTAACCGGAGCAACAACACTGCCATTTTCATCCAGACCAGCCACACCATTTGCGACATTTGTCTGGGCTGTTGAAAGAAAATTACATGCAATTGGTGCTCCGAGATCTGTGGTGCCACATGTTTCAGCTACCACCGTCGTAGGCACCCATTGCCCGTTGGCGTTTTTATAGCTTTCGACCAGTGGCTTATTATGACTATTCAGAGCACTCGTCACAAGCACGGGCCTAACAACTCCCGTAGAACTCTTATAAGTCGCCGGGATATCCCCCGCGAGGCTACAAGCTGGCCACGAAACCAAAGCAGCGAGTGTAATTTGCGAAATATATTTCAAGATAGGAAACTCCCAACTCCTGAACGTGTCCGCCCATAAAAAAACCGTCGCAAGTGACGGTTTTCAATCTAGAACAGACCTCGGAAATACGCAGGATTTTTATTAAATTTCATGTGCATTAAAGTATAATTACAATGCTCGCATGATAGTAAAGTGCTTACCAGAAAAAGCGACCAAAAGCAATCTGGATGTTCCCTCTGTTACATTCTTCGGTAAACAAAGTCTTTTACAGTATTCGTATAAAGGGCCTGCTCGACTTTCTCATGAAAAGGAGATCGGCTGCATACCGGATCCATATTAGCGGCATCTCCTGTTAGGGCCAAAGCCTGACAACGGCATCCACCCCAATCGATTTCCCGGCGGTCACACGCCCGGCAGGCTTCCGGCATCCAATCTGTTCCCCGAAACATATTAAACAGACGAGAATTGTTCCAGATTTCCGCTAAAGACTCATCTCGAACATTGGGAAACGTGACGTTCGGGATGATTTCTGCCGCGTGACAGGGAAGAACACGCCCAGACGGCGAGATATTCACGAACCTCTGCCCCCAACCGCCCATGCAAGGCTTAGGCCTGTCTGCATGGTAATCAGGCGTTACATAATCGATGGCGAGGCCACCTTTAGCGCGCTCTGCCTCAACCGCCCGGGTAGATTCCTCAAGCTGCTCCCGGCTTGGTAAAAGAGCATCTCGGTTCTTCAGGCCCCAGCCATAATATTGGGTATGCGCAATTTCGACGCGGCCAGCTTTCAACTCACGGGCAAGCTCAAACATCTGCGGAATCCGGGCCACATTTTCCCGATGAACGACAAAGTTCAGCGTCATGGGAATGCCGGATTCCTGAATAAGCCTAGTGGCCTTCAACTTGCGCTCCTGCGCGCCTTTCAGGCCACCAATGCGCTCAGCGCCCTCTTTCGTGACATCCTGAAATGAGAGCTGGATATGATCCAGTCCGGCCTTATCCAGAGCCTCCAGCTTGCTCGCATCCAGCAGAACGCCGGATGTAATGAGATTGGTGTAAAGGTTCAGCTTTCGCGCGAGCGTGACCAACTCGACCAGATCCGGCCGCGCCATAGGTTCGCCGCCAGAGAAATGGACCTGTAGAACGCCCATCTCCGCTGCCTGCTCCAACACCCGACGCCACCCAGCCGTATCCAGCTCTGCCGCCTTCCGCTCCAAATCCAATGGATTAGAACAATAAGGGCAGGCAAGCGGGCAACGATGGGTTAGTTCAGCCAAAAGGCTCATCGGGGGCTGGGGCAAGGTCATGCGCGAAGAACGCCCTTTTCCGTCAGATCAGAAAGAAGCGCGAGAACGTCCGTTGAGATGACCTCGCGGGGAGCGGAGAACTGTTCCGTCAACACCTCGATGATCGTGCCGACAGTCCTCTCTCCGTCCACAAGACCCAAAATATGTGGTGCAGCGCCTTCGATAATAAAAGCCTTCTCGGGAGCCTGGACGAGCCAGAGATCCCGAACGCGGTCTTGTTGAAGGCGATGACCGCGCGCGAAAGACAGCACGGTGTCTTCCGTCACACTCATGGGACAAACGCGCCCGGCGGGATATGGCCTTCAACATACGCATAATCCAGCGCATCCAGCATAGACCATAGAACGGAGCACTTGAACTCCAACGCGCCCAGAACTTCCCGCTGCTGTTCCGGTGTACGGGCATTCTCCCGAACATAAGCCAGTGCAAAATCGGAATCTCGAGGAGCCTGTGTGAGACGCGGCGTGAAATAGGCCAGCGTTTCTTCGGAAATGAAGTCGTAGTGACGCAGCATCCCCGAAACCCGTTCGCTGATAATCGTCGGGGAAAATAGCTCGGTCAGTGAGGAGGCAATGGCGGCCAGTATGGGCTGATCCCGCACAAAGTTCACATACGCATCCACGGCAAAGCGTGTCGCGGGCAACAGGCCATCGGTACTTTCCACATAGTCCCGATCAAGACCCAGACCATCCGTGAGCACGAGCCACCGGGCAACACCGCCTGTTCCCGGCTCCGTACCGTCATGATCCTCGATACGGCGACGCCATTCGCGGCGCAGCTCGGCGGTCGGCAGGCGAGCAAGGAGCGTGGCATCCTTGGCCGGAATCTTGGCCTGATAATAGTAGCGATTGAGAGCCCAGGCCTGAACCTGCTCTTTTGTCAGAAGACCGTCATGCAGCTTGCGGTGGAACGGATGACGGTTGTGATAGCGTTCAGCACCGATCTGGCGGAGGCGGGCTTCGAGTTGGTCAGGGGTCAGAAGTGTCATGGTGTTTCCAGTCTGAAAGTCATGCCGTCTTCGGACACGGTCCACCCCGCATTCTCGACGTCTTTGCGTTCCGGACTGTCTTCCATCAGAACCGGGTTCGAGTTGTTGATGTGAATCAAGACTTTACGCGGTTTTGAACAGGATGCGAAACTCTCGACCGGGCCACCGCTGTCGCGAACAGAAACATGCCCCATACGCTGACCTGTTTTCGGGCTCAGACCGGCACGGATCATTTCATCGTCGCGCCAGAGCGTTCCATCGAAAAACAGGAGATCCGCCTGGGACGCACGCTCTATGATGTCTGGGGCAATGTGAGCACAGCCGGGAATGAAAAGAACCGTTTGCGTCCCATCCGTGATCGAGACACCCAAAGTTTCATCCGGGCGCGACCCTTCAGCCTCAGCGTAAAGCGGGGCCTTCCCTAGGACTGCGAAGGCCGTCAGCACCAGGCCAGACGGAGTGCCATCTTTCAGATTCAATGCTGTCGGCGTGTCCAGCTTCAGGGCCACACGCGGGACAATCGCAGGATCAAGCGCACCGAAAATGGGATTGGCAGCCAGTTGGTCCAGTGTGGACTCGCTGCCCATCAGCGTGAAAGGCTCACGCTCGCGTAGAGTCAGCAGGCCCGTGATGGCGTCGATTTCACCGCAGGTCAGGATGACACTCTGGATCGGCGTGCCACGAAGACTACCCTGATGGTGAAGGGCTGGCGTCTCGATGATCTGCTGTCGCAGGTCGGGAGAAGCATTAAGAACAAACCAGTGTTCTCCATCGGCACTCACGGCAATGGCGGCCTGAGTGCGAGGGCGTGCGCCCTGTCGCGTGCGGGCGGCAACACATCCCGGCGCTGCGGAGTTCCATTGGGGGAATCCACCGCCGGCCGCGGAGCCGAGCACGATGACATCAATCATTTTTCAGAAAACCGTCTGGTAGGCGTCAACAGAAAAACGGCCGCCCCTGT
>Ga0157365_10001187_pt1 | contig 10906 bp, 5 predicted proteins | sample AttsexASBM3_FD_111478 | JGI IMG/M metagenome (GOLD analysis project Ga0157365, IMG submission 111478) | Fungus gardens microbial communities from leaf cutter ant in Ribeirão Preto, State of São Paulo, Brazil - Atta sexdens ASBM3 | ecosystem: Host-associated > Fungi > Mycelium > Unclassified ... | reverse complement strand
TTGCATTTTCTATTTATTTTTCTGTGCCCGGGGAAACCCACGATTTTGCTCATTCTATGTTGCCTGCCAACCCTCCGCAGGAAGGAGGGGAGGCTCCCAATCTCCCCATAGGGGTCATGGGGCTCCCAATCTCCCCATGGGGGTCATGGGGCCGGCGGAAGCCCCTGCTCCGATGTGGTTGAAAAACTACATTGAGCAAGTTTTCTTTCAAATAAGAGGAAGGAAATCCGGGGAGAACGTGCTCCAGAAACTTTTTGACGATCTTAGGCTGGAAACGGCTTCTCCGCAAAAGCGGCGGCAGATCGTTCAAATTCTGGGCCATCTTTTAAAAGATGAAACCCTTAGGTTTGGAAATCGAGATAAAAAATTCAATCTCAATACAGAATTATTGGTCCGCATTTCCGATTGGGAAAGGGATCAGTGAGTGATCGTTGTTGGCGTGGTGAAAGGTGGGTGCCCTCTTTATTGGGGGTTGATTCTAGCTAAAGCTAAAATATCTAGAATAGGTAAGGTAGTTTAACAAGTACCTTACTACTTTCTAGTTTATCGTTTGACCCTTCATTCTTACTTCGACTACTTAGGACTTGATCTTAGGCAACCGGTGACCGCCTCTATGAGGACCTTTGGGCGGCACTAGAGATGTGGAATCACGTCTTGCGCCATATGTACTGAGGAGATCATCACTCGGGAGACATGGTTACAAGCCCGGCAACCAGTTCCTTCCTGAGAAGATGGGCTTATCACTCCGTATTGCACGGCTTGCATTAGGTTCTCTAAGAATGACCTCATTGTCATGGAAGCCCTTTCCTTACTCCTCAATATAGTCTAGGATAACGTTTTTCTGACCAACTCTCATGGCTGACGGAATGGGCCCCTAAGCTAGCGCCTAATCGAATTTCTTTTTTTTTTGTAACCTCGTGCGAGTCTAGCTCTTACAGGTCTAGGATTCCCGTTATCACTAGTCTGAGTGCCCCGAGATACAGTGCCCGTAACGTAATATGTCTAGTCTCCAGTGCCCTTTCTTTGGGAGGAGTATCTCCAGCTTTTTCTTTTAAGTCAGCGGTATCTCACACGAAATCTCCTGCAGAGTAAAGGTCAAATATATTATTTTCTTTCAGGATTCACTACGGAATAGGAGTACTGCTTCACTCACAGGGACATCATCGAGAAGAAGAAGCCAAGATTACTCTCGAATAAAGAAGGAAAGAGGGTTGTGACTCAAATGGATCGTTGAAAGACTGAGTCTAGGACTTGATTGAAGACTTGCGGGGAAATCAGTATGCGGGAGGAAGTAGCTCCAGATAATGAGAAAGAGGACACACATGTATGTGCCCATAGCATTCCTCTTATTTTTATGTGTGCACTAATTTTCTTTTTAATTCTTTGATCGTAGAGCAGGCACGTTTCGCCGCTAAAAGGCTATTATGGATCACACCTCGTCCAGGTCCGAGGCAGGATCTTCCGAGGTGGCATTCAGTCGCATCGGGGATCACACGTCCAATTCTCTGGCTCAGAAAGGCTTTCGATGTTTTGATCCTTCTTCTCGTTTTCTCCGTCCCGGCATGTTACCTTCCATGAGCACGAGTTATTCAACTCCCCCTTTTTTTAGTAGGCGCCTATTGGATCAGCATCTTATGGATCTTCTTCACCAGTGGTTTTTCCTGCGTCTCCCGTGCATCAGGGAGAGTCAGAGTCTCAAGGGAATCAGGGTCGCAGCCCTCTATTGAGCAGCCAGCACTTGCACCTCGCTCTTCTAATAATAAAGAGCAGCCTGCAGCTTTATCATCTTCTAGTAACGACCAGTTGCCTACGGATTCTTCTTCATCCTCTATCGCAGCAGAGCCATCTCTGCGCTTGAATGGTTCTCCCGGGCCCGATTTAGAGAAAGAACTTTTCCTTTGCTTGCGAAAGAACTTTAAGTGGCTGGATGGTTGGTTGACAGGTGTCTGGCTAGCAAAGAACCCGACAAAAACTAGTACAGTAGCGCCCTAGGCTATTTGATATAGTATAGCCGCGGAGACGACTTGCGTCAGGCTAAAGCCCCCTTGCTTGCTGACCCGAAATTGACCAATACGAACTCGGGCTAGGCTGTGTTGCTTGATGAAAGAAGCTTATCTGGGTGGTTCAGCTGAACTCGTTCTATCAGTTTATTCCTTATATTGTACCTCTTTATTCGGATAAAGGTGAGTGGCAAAGTCTGGTTCCACTAAGGAGTAGGTTGTCCTATCTGATTGAGCGGGTCCAGACTTTTTTCCGGCAAAGCTAGGAACGTGCGTCAAACCTTTCGGCCCCGTGTTAACCACATAAAAGAGACGATTCATTCTATTCCGTCGGTTCTATTGGACTAAGACCCAGAGGATATCCTCCAGTGGGCATTCGGGCTCCTCCCTCCCTTCACGGTCGCAGTAGTCTTCTTAGCCATAGGGTTTCCTTGCTCGCCCGTAACTCCTCTGTTGGCATTGGTTCCTTTTCGGTATGGCTACTGAGAATGAACCCGACACATCGGTCGAACATTTGATTTTACCAGGGGATGCAGGATTAGATGACGCTTTCGACAGCAGGATTGGATATGATTGATTGGGGATACCGAAAACTTACCTATTGTTTTAGATGCCTTAAGAGATCTTTATTTCAATGGACCCAAAAGTGAATGCTACATCCAGGCCGTAGCAGTCTACGTCAATATTTTGGGAGGGACATAGTAACCCGGGGGCTAGATCCTAATATATATTATTTCTTCATCAGGGAACAATTTGAGATCCAAGGGTGCCGTTTCTCTACGCAGAAACTCTACAAGAGCCCTTTTAGGTACGGGTTGAGCGGCCTACCACGGCCAAGCCATAATTCAAAAGGCATTGACCGCTTCTGAAACATCGCAAGTAGCCTACCAATGCGAGGCGACTGTCGATGAGGGAGGCTGGAAATGGTTCTATACCCAAAACCACCTATCCTACAAAGTGTTGAGAAACGTTTTTTCTGTAGGATATGTCATTGCCATCAATCCATAAGGATGGTAAGGGTTAAGCAAACATCTCATTGACACTGGAGATAAATCCACAGTTAATGAGCGTGCATAGAACCGTTTCGCAAATTCCGCACCCCCATTACATTATCTGAGATGAGTGATTTTTGATAAGATATTTATACACCCATCTGAGATAATGCATGTTCGTAGACCTTGGCCACCTGCTCGTCGGCGATTACGACATCATCGCCGAGCACCGCATAACGGTAAAAGACACGCTGAGGATATACCTGCTCTGCACACCACCAAATCATAGCATGATGAGTTAGTGCGAAGAGCGGCCAAGAAGAGTAGTATCCTAAAGGCTGTCCGGTTTGAAAGCAAACAACTGAGCGTCGTTTTACCCAGCTGACCTCAAACACATTAGTGACTAGTGCTGAGTTAACCACAGCACTAGCGAACTGCCTTCCGAAGCAAACCTGCATTAGATAGAACATTGAAAGCAGCGGCCAACGATCAGTCGCCGATTTCAAGTCAAAGCTAAAGCAGTGCTTATCGCCACTGAGTAAACTCAAAGGTCGTGTTTGGCTAAATGTACCCAAAATTGGAATATGTCTTAGATCTCAGCCTCTACAGAATCCCCAGATCTTGCTCTACTTCTTCGCCCTTATCCACAACTTCTTGGCTTGGTTCACCGTCTATCTTTGCTCTTAGGGCAATGGGATAGCAGTGCAGATGTGATGTGCACATGAATTGAATCAAGAGTCAAGCTATCCACCACTTGCAATTGAAGCAGCTTAGGGACTTTTTTCCTTTCTTATCAGTTGAGACAAGAAAGCAAGGAAGAGAATTAGGTCTGCTATGAGGCCTTCGAAAGTACCCCCTGTCCCAGCCAGGCCTTGGTCCTTATGATTTGTATTAGAACGGCCTATACCATGGGAGCTTGGGGATGTCATTTAGGGGGGGCTGGTAAGAGGAGGCTATTGGCAATCGCTAACTATCTTAATCAGAGCTTATTAAGACCCCTGATTAACTGCTTGATGCCTTTTTTTTTGGTTGGAAGCCTAATGTATGCAATGACGTGCACTCGCCCGGACATCGCTTATGCCGTAAGTGTGACTAGTACATTGACTAGTAACCCCGGTTTGGGGCATTGGAATGCATGGCTAAGGATAATGTTTTCTCTCGCGCATTGATCTTGATCTGGTGTATGGAAGATCAAGTCTTCTACTAAAAGAAGAACTGATGCTCTGACTTCACCATAGAAGGGAAGGAAAAGAGGCTAGTTCGTGGCTTGGTCTTCACTGACACACTATCGGACCTTTTAGGTTAAGTTAGTGTTCAATGAGCCCCACTAAGACAGTTTCTTACTTAAAGGCTTAACGAAAGCAGATTCTATAATAGTTGATTCTATACCATTGGTTGATCAAAGAACTTTCTTCCCTTTCGACTGCTAACTCTTAGAAATACAGTAAAGCGATGCCTTACCAAAATAAGAATATGTTATCTATCTGTCCTCTAGAACCTTTGTAAGGCAAAGCACAGAACTGGCTTCGTGTACAAAGTCTACCGCTGACATGGTAAGGTTCAAAGTTAGCTCAGGTTAGCATCAATCCGGAGAAGGCAATTCATTATACAGTCGAGAGGAACCTTTTCGTACACGGTGCGTGTGTAAAAGCATGTAAGGAGTTAGACAGACTTTATTCAGCTTGAATGCAAGGTTACTGGTTAGATCCAGATCAGATTTCATATCAGATCTTTCCGGGACGTTTATGCCATTACTGGAACCAATCCCCGGATTAGTATTATCTAAAGCAATTGCCTTCCATGCAAGCAAAGCAGTTTAGTGCCTTTTGTGCTTCATTTAGTTTTGCGTATCAGTTAAGTTTCAGGTCTGTCATTAGCGGGCTATCGGGACAGCTACTGGATCTCTCTATCCCAGGTTATTGATCAGGTTATTACCTATTAACAACAAGGTACGTTCTGTAGCAATGGCTAGCTTAACTAAAGCCTAACTCTAGAAGGGTCACCGAAACATTAGGCTTCTCTTACCTCTACATGACATCTACCAGACGAGCAGCTGAGTGGCATCAATCCCAGTTGCCTTTCTTGCTTGCTTAAATGATCATGATCCTGAAGCATTAACTGAGCATAATCTAGGAGCTGGTTCTTTACACCGCTTCTCAGATGATGACTTACCCAATGGTAAGCTATCTCCCCATATCAGAGCCCTGAACTGAACTCTTCTTATTGGCAATCGGAAAGAGAGGAAGGTGAGTAACTAGGGCTTACGCGGAAACTAAAATCTACGATCGGGATCAATTATTCGTTTTATGAACGCTTTAGTTTAGTGTCACCATACTTCAAGCATCGAAAAGTCGGTTTTTCGGCATTCAAATAAGCCAATTAATCGACCTTGAATGTGACGTAGATAGGGTTTAGATTCATTCATAGGCTGCCCAAAGATCAGCCTTCAAGAGCCCTCCTTTTTAGGACATCTGAGGAGTAAGGCCCTCGCGCAGGCCAGGCGGGAACTTGTCTTTAACGGGATTTTGAATGATTTTTCCTGCAAACAAAAGAAAGATAGAAAGACCAGTGACAGCTACGGCTAATGCTATTGTTACCTCCTCCTTTTCGGATAGCAATGATATAATATGCCTTCTGTTTTCCAGGTTTTTATCACTTACTTGCTAGAGTAAGGAAGACATCGCACTTTTTTAACCTTACCTTACCAAAGTAAAGTATCAAGCTGTCTTTGCTTTGCCAGCGGATTCCAATTCTGCTGTGCCGGTGCGCAAAGCAAGCACGCTTAGACTGCGATGTGCAATCTTTGGTCTGCCTATCATTGTCCATTAAGGGCTGACTCCGCTAGGCAAGAGGACCACTACTGGGATTATTTAACTACTAATTGATGACCAGGGGACTACTCTGTCTGCTTTTTCCACTACTGATATTGACTGACCTGTTGAGAAGATAGCTGCAGGAAAAAGAAAAGAAGTAGAGTTAGGTTGTGTTCTAGTGTGTAAGCATCTCTTTCCTCGGTCGATTCGTCTGCTCATTCAGCCTATGATTCTTATCCAATTGTTTCTTCCGAAAAGTCTTATGAAACGAATTCGGCTGGAGATAGGCATTCGGATTCGTTACTTGGGGCTCCTGAGGATGAGTTACTTCGGGCTCCTGAGGGTGAGGAATTATTCCCTGAAGCCGTTGATCCAGAAAGAGAATTACCACCATCAGATGATGACCCCTCAGAGATAGAAGTCCAAATCCGTTATTTTGACCTTGACCTGCCTCTTCCCCAATGGGCACAAGATGCTACAAACTATCATACACGGGCCACTCAAGAGTTCATATCCAATCTGGACTTCTACTTTAGGCAACGGAATCGTGCAGAGATTCTCTACCGAATCGAACTCAAGCTCCTAGCTAAAGACCACCTGAAAGAGGAGCGGATCCGAATTTGGCCTGATAATATAGCTTTTCCTTGACGAGCTCATCTCAAAAGTATAGGAAGACATACGAAAGGAAGAATGTAGAACTGCAAGAAGTCACTTCCAAGGATACAACTGCTGGGATTGCGAGACTCCCGGAAAGACATGCAAATACATTCGCGCGGCTACAAGAGAGTTCTTTTACTGTGTCAACCTGCTTAATGAATGGGGCTTTCGTTGACAGTCCCTATGAAGACTTCATCCGTCATCACAAATGGTGGCTGCGGGACTGTATCTTTTGTCCCATGAAAGCCAGTCTCTCTCCTTAAACTTCCGATAAGATTATAGTTACATGAGTAAGCCTTTAAATAGCTACCTGCCTTCATCAAAGTTTGTACGCATCTGCCTGTTCCTGTGAATGCTCCTTTTTAGGAAATGTAAATACTGGCATTTCTTCCGTAGACATTAATTATGAAAAAATTATAAGTTTAAAAAAAAACCTTGCGTGTGTTCATAATGAGTTGACGGTGCTGTTAACTCGAGCTCACTAAGTGTTGAGCCTTAACCATGCAAGATGGGCATTCGATCTACGTAAGATGAAGTTAGCCAAGTATTAAGCCTGCCCATGCAGAGCTAACACTTGGTCTACGCTAATTTGTGTGGGATATCTACATCGACTTTTTAGTCCACATCGGATCAAGACCTACGTGGATTGGCTTGCTTCCTTGAGAAGACAGTCGTAACCATCAGGAAGTTGTTCTCAAAGCCTCCATAGACAGGTGGCAGCTTCCCATGCAAAGCTTAATCGTTAAGTTTTTGTCAATAACCGTTTTTACGCCTGGGGGGAAAGTCTAGAGATTTCCACCTCGATTTTACGGTTGTAAAAACTATCCGCTTTAGGTGGTAACCATACGGACACCGCCTCTTGACCTCTTGTCTTGGGTTGAGAGAGCCTTGGATTGCTTTCGGCAAGGAACTTTCTCTCTTAAAGAAGGTCTTCCAGGCCAGGCACTTTCCTCATTAAAAAGCGAAATCACAACAGTATCATTTCGTGCTTAGGAGGGCATAGCCCCTAGGGCAATCACTCTTTAATAAGGTGCTCCGGGGAAGGAGGTGCATTGACCTTGTCAGTTCATAACCATTTCTTGTCCAGGGGGGACTTGGGCAAAAAGCATCTTTGGGCGTAGGGAAGCCCTTCGCTCGTTCGTCGCTAGTCTATTGTATTCTCAATCGCATTTTTTCTCTGTGTGGCTACAGGAAGAATGAATGGAAAAGTGGTGTAGATTCTACCCGTCAAGTCTGTCTTGTCTAGTTATTTGGTAAGCAATGCTTTGAATGTCGGAACGTACGTGGGAGTGGAAGGGTTGCGCCTTCTATCGTTCGATCAATCCTCTCTCTGTAACCTCGGAACATAGGGTCTTTCTTCTCCTCTGGTCGTCAAGATAGATCTTCTTGCACTCCGCTTCTCCCGATTTCTTCAATCAAACTCTTTCTTCTTCGGTGGGGCTCTTTAATGGATGAAGGGTAAGCGAACCCCGCTCTGGAGCTTGGGTTCAACTTTCTTCATAGTCGATCAAGTTGGTGCCTTTTCACTTGTGTACGTAACCGCGAAACGTACTCGCTCAGGAGAGACAAGATATGGAAGATTTTAATTCTACGCGCTCGGTCCGAACATCAAAAGAAGATGAAAATTGGCTCAGCACAAAAAGACTCACTCTCTTCTTTACAACGATAGCTTACTTAAAGTGAAAGAGATGGATATGGGAGTCACCCATAAACCGTGTGGGAGTCCTTTGTACCAGTTAGGAAAATCAAAGTACAAGCGTGAGCTTTCATAGACAAAGGCAAGTCAGATTCAGCCTTCATTTCCTTCTATGGGTCTTAGTGAGATAGATCCCATCAAGGTAGCGAAGGTAGTAAATCACACCTACTGGAAGCTGGAAGCGCATAGCACCATCACGCGATAAGGGAGTTCACTACAAGCGCATGAAGGAGCACCCTCTCGCCTCTCATAAAAGCATACGATAATAGAATCTCATCTAACATCATATCACACCAATGGGGAAGTAAGGAAGCGAAAGCTGGATCGACCAATAAATGAATGATAGGCCAGAGGGATGGGCTCATTCGACTAATCAGAGATCCCTGCCTGGTCCAATAGAAGAAAGCAGAGTCAAGGGGATAGGTACTTTGAACAGCTATCTATCCCCCATTCTACCAGCAAACCAGCTAGCAAGTACGCTCGAACCTGGTTCTATCAAACCAGCTTGTAAACTCCTTGTGATGAGCTTGAAACTAGCCTTGAAGCGGCAAGGAAGCTCTCCAACAACTCGATAATACTCGACGCCATAGAAGCCCTTTTCACGCTTAACATGGGAAAGAGATAAGAGATAGGGAAGGAAGCATAAGCAAGACTTTTGTCAAGCTGAGGAAGGGCCACTACTTAGGCCAAGAGCTAGGCTAGCTGCTTTTCACTTTTTGTTTGTTAATTCAGAAAGAGAATAAGAAGAATCCCATCTTTCAGAACCGTGGATTGAGTCAATCTTTGTTCAGCATCCCCTGTGACAATAAGATGCTCGAAAAGCACATTTACACACTTTTCTAACGTGCGTTGAGCATGGTTAGCGGCTCGAAGAAAGATCTCCTCCGAAAGAGGAAGTGAAGTTACAAGACGGCGGACGGGTAGGTGCAAAGAGGAAGCTGCCACTTCCTTATATACATAATACGCATACGCTATGGATTGAGGAGGGGAGCGCTACAAGCCCATTAGATTAGTTATCAAATGAATGATCTTTCCATCAAGCAGAAGGCTAGTTAAAAGAAAACGGCATAGAATGGAATGTGTGAAGCATCTAGCTAGCCTGACAGTTAAATCAGAGTTCTTGACAGGTCGGGTTCATGCCCGAAGAAAGAGGCCTGCGACGGAACTAATCTCCTTTAGAAGGCGGAATGGAATTGGACAAAAGAGAAGATAAAGAGGAGCCTTCAGCCCTCTCCTTATCAGTCGAGAGCTTCGCACCACTCTAATAGTTCGCCTTACGGCTCACCTTGGAAGTATGGTTATAGCCCCATTCCATTAGTGGGATCCATAGCCTACGGGTCTTTACCAAGCCAGTAAAAGAAGAAGGTTTTCGAGGACTACCCTAAGCCTACAAGTAGGCAGGACTTTCAGTTACAATGTCTAGGTTGGGCAAGCTTGGATGCCCCAACTCCCTATGAAAGAAAGGTTCTCGTTCTGCCTTATATTGAGCCAGCATTCAGAACCAGCCGTGAAGAAAAAAAAGGATCATGAGCGCGAAGCGACAGAAAACTTTAATTAAGTTTGTTTACTACTCCGTAGTGCTTTTTTTGGTTTTCCTTCTAATTCTCCTTTTTCCTTTCTTTTTTAAAAGGTGGTGTTCCATGCTGCCAGACCTCAATCTGCCTCCGGAAAACCTGTCGGAGCTCCCGAAGTTAAGTGAGGAAGAGATCCAAATTCTTAATGATAAGATGAACACACGAAAAACGATAGAAAGATGGATAAAAGCCATCTACTTGTCGGAGAGCAATAAGCGTCCCAAAGGTCGAAGACCCAGAGGGCTTCTCTCGTATGACAAAAAGGGGTTTCATCCATTTTGAAGATGAAACGCTTTAAGAGCACCTTGCAGTTTTACGCGACCTTAAACTGAGAGGTGCAAGCAGCGACTACTACCAAAAACTAATAAAAACTAAAGCCCCAATCTATAAAATAGGTAAGGCTGTCTAAGATCGAAAAATAACATTTTTGGATAAAACTCATTAGCAATAGTCAACCTAGCTTAAAAGGTTGAAATTAAGCCTAAAAAGAAAAATAAAAGATAAAGCTATTCCGACAAAAGAACTAAGAAACCCTGGTTTGCCTAAGCATGTTCTATTCGATACGGGTAGTATAAGAGGAAAATCCTCGCTTCAGTGAATCACTGAATTAAAAGAGGGCGGGTGGTGATTCGGATCGATCGTACTAGCGATTGGACAAGAAGAATTGGATTAGGCTTCTCTTCTGAGTGAGAAGGTCGCTGAATAGAAAGATAGAAAATGGGTTGGATAATGAGAGAGTGCCCTATCTAAGATGTCATCCACCGGAAGCAGCCTTCAGTCCCACTGAACTCGCTTTAGCGAACGACTTAGAGCTATTAGCTTCTCTTAGAGATCCTCTCTCTCCAGAAGCAAACTTACTTAAACCAACTCAAAACCTCATAAGAAAGGAAATGGTTCAGGCAACATTCTCTCCAATCTCTCCCCAGTGATGTTGATGATGGGCTTTGATGCAAGTAGCTCGATTGAAATTGAGGTTCTTAAGGGAAGGCGCGAAGCCTGTTTGAAACTCCCTTTATAAATAACCTTAGCTTTGGTTTATGCCATTTGAGAAGTCATTGTCGAAAGTTGAAAGCTAGAGATTGCTTATTACTCTTAGAAAAACTTATCCTATCTGCTTGTTCATAGCCGAGCTTCACTCCTAACCTTCCCTACTTAAGGATCGAATGCCGCTCGT
>Ga0157365_10001186_pt1 | contig 10911 bp, 8 predicted proteins | sample AttsexASBM3_FD_111478 | JGI IMG/M metagenome (GOLD analysis project Ga0157365, IMG submission 111478) | Fungus gardens microbial communities from leaf cutter ant in Ribeirão Preto, State of São Paulo, Brazil - Atta sexdens ASBM3 | ecosystem: Host-associated > Fungi > Mycelium > Unclassified ... | reverse complement strand
CTCTATCTTTGCTCGCCCTCGGAGGTCGATGTGTCATAGGGCTGTTTGTCATTCAGAATCAATGTTGGGCGCTAGGACAAAATACCGATAGGCAACACAGGCCGGATCACCTAGTCATCACGTCATGATATCGACGCATGACAGGGTGGGAGGAAAGGCAGTGTTCTGGCTGCTCTCCCTGCTTGCGCTCATGATGCGTCTTGTCATGACGGCGCCCTCGCCGGGTCTCGTTCCGGACGATGCGCTCGACGTTCTGACCCAGATCTCGGTACTGTGCGACAGCACGCCGCTGCCCGGGCCCGACAAGCACCCTTCCACTGTTCTTGCCGATGCCGATCTTGCACTGACAGGCCTGCTCGATGGGCATGAGATGGCTTTCGCCGGGAGCGTTCTGCACGCCGGGGCCATACTGTACGGCGTCATGACCCGTTTCTGGTGTTTCCCTCCGGTGCGCGGTCCGCCGCTGCATCGTCTGGGGACACGTTTTGCACAGGGACCGCCCGTTTTTTCCTGACCGCCTTCGTTTCATGATTTTCCGGTGCGCGATGCAGCGTGTGGTGAATCATGACCCCGTCTCCAGTCAGGTTATGGTCAATGTCACGTCTGTTCCATGCTGCACGCCTGTGCGGCACGTCTCTCCCTGCCTTGCTCCTGCTGGGCAGTGCTCCGTCTCTCGCCTCGAACCGGCCCCACAGGAAAACTGCCACCCGGCCTGTGCCGTCCCAATCCGTATTGCCCCATTCTGTATCGCGCGGCTCCGTATCCTCCGTGCCGCGACCGGGATCGAAAACACCGCCAGGGCCCGAGGCTGCGCGCCACGGTCACAAGCGCATAATCGAGTCCATAGAAGTCAGGGGGCAGTCCCGTGGCCCTGTCACGCTTTCACCCGTTGGGCAAACCACCTACAGCGCCGAACGTCAGGATTTTGCCGGTCACGTCGCGCAGAATGTCGGTGACATGCTGGTGACCGTACCGGGGGCGAGCTTCCTGCAAGGCAATGGTCCGCGCGATACGGTGGTCTCCATCCGCGGATCGGGCGCTCGCCAGTCCTATGGGCTACGCAACCTTCAGGTGTCTGAAGACGGGTTTCCCGTCACCCAGCCCGATGGCACGGCGCGCGCCGATCTGATCGACCCTCATGCCTATGAGGGGGTCGACGTGTTTCAGGGACCGGCATCCACGCTCTATGGCAATTACGCCATCAACGGCGCGATCAACTTCCGCACGCGTAGCGGCGCGTCGATCCATGGGCTCGAACTCGGTTCCGATTTTGGCAGTTTCGGCATGTTCAACAACTACATGACGCTGGGTGCCGGCAATCGTGCCTATGATTTCATGCTTTTTGCCAGCGATGTGCGCAGCGACGGGTTTATCGCCAACAGCCAGTATGCGACGTCGACAGAGAACATGCACCTGCGTGTCTCGCTCTCACCCAGAGACCGTCTCGTTCTCAAATTCATCAACAACGTGACCGACGCTTTTCTGCCCCTGCGGCTTTCACTCAACCAGTATCGTCTCAACCCCTATCAGCAGGCATGTGCCACTGCCTCCGGTGCTGCTGCCGGGTGCGCCACGGTCTCACTCTATCGCAACGGCGCTTATGGCGCCCAGACTGCCGTGACACCGCAACAGGCCAATCTGGGGCGCTTCGACCGACGCAGTATTGTCGGACTGCGCTGGGAGCACGATTTCACGCCGCGCATGGTCTGGCGTACCCAGTTTACCTATGACCAGCGCCATGTCGAGCAGCCGACCTCAACCACCAGCTTTGTAGGGCCGTTCAACTCCTATAATGTCCAGACCGATCTGACCCGCCACGATACGCTGGGCAAGACGCCGCTCACCAGCTTCGTTGCCGCGAATTTCGACTACATGGATTACGGCTATCAGGTTTATGCCCTGCTGCCGCAGCCAGGTGCGACACGGGGCAGCGAGACATCGACCTCTTATGGCCACCAATGGAATATCGGCCTGCGTTTTGAGGAAGATTGGCAGTTCGCGCCGAAATGGCATGTGGTGATCGGACTCGGTGGCACGCAATCCGATATCGGTGCTGTGCAGACCGTTTACAGCCGAAGCGCCAGTGGCATGCGGTCCCAGTATATTCCGGCTAACCGGCGCTTTTTCAATCTTGCGCCTGAGGCCTCTGTCGTGTTCGCGCCCGACAAGGCCTGGACCTGGCATGCCCGACTTGGCACAGCCTATGCGACACCGGGCTATTCCAGCTTTTTCGTCACGCCCCAGGGCAATTACGGCAATAACACCCAGCTCAAGAGCCAGAGCAGCCTGGGCATCGATCTTGGCACGGCATGGCATCCGTCACCTGCGCTCGATATTCAGGCAACCGGGTTCTATGAGTTTTACAGAAACGAGCTGGTCAGCCAGTCAGCGGGAGTCAACACGCAGGCCGGCAGCTACACGTTCAACGCGCCGGCTTCGCAGCATCGTGGCGTGGAGCTTGCCGCGACATGGCAGGCCCTGCCGCATTCCCTGCCGGGGGCGAAGCTGCGTCTGTCCTATACCTATGACAACCAGATCTATACGAATTACACCGAAATGCTGTCGAACACGGCGCTGTCTCGCAGCTTTTCGCGCAAGGGCAATCTGATACCGGGCGTCATGCCGCATTTCCTGAATGCGCGCGTGCTCTACGACCAGCCTTCTGGACCGCTCGAAGGTCTGGGCGGATTTGCAGAAGTGACATGGCGCAGCGCCTTCTTCATCGATAACGCCAATCTGCTCAAAGTCCCCGGATATGGTCTGCTCAATCTGGAAATGCATTACGACCCTCCCGCAAGGCTGGGCTGGGTGCATCGTCTGCACAGCTATCTCGAGGTGCAGAACGTTGCCAACACTGTCTATGCCGCGGGCGCGACGACCATCAGCGACAGTCTTCTGGCCAATGGGCAGCAGGCTGGCGCGTCTGTACTCGCGGGCAAGACAGGGTCGATCTATGCCGGTAGTCCACGCGCCTTTTTCGGTGGCGTGAGGGTACGGTTCTGAGGGACGATCATGACACAGGCTACGCGCTTTTCCCGTCCCGTCCTCGCTCGCCCATTCTGGCCCGATCGCGCCACGCTTTGGCGATGGCATTTCTTTGCCGGGCTGTTCTGCCTGCCTTTCGTCATCATGCTTTGCGTGACCGGCTCGCTTTATCTGTTCAAACCGCAGATAGAGACCTGGCTCGACCGCGATATCGACCGCACCGTTTCAACAGGGTCACCACGAAGCGTAAGCGCCCAGCGCGATGCGGCGCTCGCGGCCGTGCCGGGCGGTCATTTTCTCGCGCTTGAAATGCCGTTCCAGGCAAGGCAGGCCACACGTGTCCTCGTTGCGCATGGAGCCGATGTGGCGCGGGTCTATATCGATCCCGTCACCCTAAGGGTCATGGCCAGTCGCAATGAGCAGACACGTTTCGAGCGCCTGGTATTCAGGCTGCACGGGCAGTTGCTGATCGGCAACTGGGGCTCTGTAATCATGGAAATGGTCGCGTCATGGACGCTGGTGCTGATCCTGACGGGGCTGCTGCTCTGGTGGCCGAGACGAATGGTCGCAGGCGGGACTGTCCTGCCAAGGCTGGGTGCGAAAGGCCGCCTGTTCTGGCGCGATATCCATGCTGTCGGAGGCGTGTGGATTTCTCTCGTGCTCGTGCTTTTTCTCGTCTCCGGCCTGCCATGGTCCTTTATCTGGGGATCGGCCTTTTCTGCCGTGGAGAGCCGTATCGGCAGGCTCGTCGCCATTCAGGACTGGGAGATCGGGGCGGTGCCCATCGCCGCAACGCTCTCGGGACATGCCACCATGCCCGGCATGTCGGACGCCGAGATGGCGGGGATGACTATGGAATCCCGGCCCCAACCGGCTATGACGCAGGAGGGGCTGGATGCCGTCTATGAAACAGCCCGTAAACTCGCCTATCCCGCACCGGTGCTCATTACCCCACCCGCTACCACAGGGGCAGCGTGGCATATACGCTCTGATGCGCAGGACCGTCCGAAACGGATCGAGGCCAGCGTGACGGATCGAGGGCAGGTCACTCATGTTGTCCGTTTTGCCGATAAAAGCCTGTCAGACCGGCTGATAGGCTATGGCGTGGCCTTTCATGAGGGGCATCTGTTCGGTGTGCTCAATCTCGCCCTCAATCTGCTTGTCGCGTTCTTGCTCACACTCGCCAGTGTGGCAGCGCTCATGCTCTGGCTCAGACGTCGTCGCCCCGGCCATCTCGATGCGCCCTGTGCCTCGCCACGCCCCATCGGCTGGGGTACGCTTTGTATCATGGGGTTGATGGGGGTGCTTTTGCCCGAGCTCGGCGCCTCGCTTTTATTGCTCGTTCTGGCGAACTGGGGGCTGGGCAGGCGGTTTTCAGCGCTTCGCTAGATAAGGGGCAAGATCATGTGCCACGACAGCCGGGCTTGAATCGGCAGGAAGAATGGCCTGGAGACGGTTTTGGCCGTCCATCAGGTAAAGTACGGAGGAATGGTCGATCCGGTAATCGCCCTTTTCCTCGTCTGCCCCGTCACGATCGGCTGCAGGATCGAGCGTTACGTGCGACGTGACATGAAATGCCTTTGCGACAGCGTTGATCTGCGCTGTCGTGCCGGTCAGGCCGATGATCTCGGGCGAGAAGCGTCGCGTATAAATCCCGACATCCTCCGGGTGATCCCGCTCCGGGTCGAGCGTGATGAAAACCGGTACCGGGCGCAGCATGTCGGGGGGAAGCAGTGTATAGGCCTGCGCTACAGTCGCAAGCGTCAGCGGGCAGACATCGAGACAATGCGTGTAGCCGAAATAGATGAGTGTCTGCCGTCCTGCAAAACGCGCCTGCGTGGTGGGGCGGTTCGTACTGTCAATCAGGCTGTAAGGACCACCGATCTGCGTTTGATGCCGATGGGCAGACAGGGTCCGTAAACCGGTTGCTCCGGTGAAAAGTCCGGCGATGACCAGCGTAGGCACGATCCAGAGGCGGAGCGCAGCACGTCGCGCGCTGGATGGCTTCGATCGGAGAGGTCTGGCGGTGGAGGATTTCCGGGCCATGCGCGTCTCCCTTGTAGAGAAAGAGGCGGGACTTTGGCCCGCTCCTTGCAAAGAGGCAAACCCCTTTTACCCCCAGTGAGAGGGGACCAGAGAGCAGAAGCCCCGGGGCGATAGCTCTGGACAAAAGCTCTGGGGCAATAGCGCTCTGGCGGTGTGCAGGGCAGAGCCCTGCACGCCTTTGTCAGTAGCGGTATTCTTCGTGCTTGAACGGACCGGCAACCGGCACGCCGATATAATCGGCCTGCTTTTCGCTCATCTTGCTTAGCTCTGCGCCAACCTTGGCGAGGTGAAGTGCAGCCACCTTCTCGTCCAGCTTCTTCGGCAGGGTGTAGACCTTGGTTTCGTACTGTCCGGGCTTTGCCGTCCAGAGTTCGATCTGGGCCAGAGTCTGGTTGGTGAAGGATGCCGACATCACGAAGGAAGGGTGACCCGTGGCATTGCCGAGGTTCACGAGACGGCCTTCGGAGAGCAGGATGATGCGCTTGCCGTCGGGGAATTCGATCTCGTCCACCTGCGGCTTGACGTTGTCCCACTTGTAGTTGCGCAGCGCCTCGACCTGAATTTCGCTGTCGAAATGGCCGATGTTGCACACGATGGCACGGTGCTTCATCTCGCGCATATGCTCGACGGTGATGATGTCGACATTGCCCGTGCAGGTCACGAAGATATCGCCACGCGGTGCGGCGGCTTCCATCGTCACGACCTCATAGCCTTCCATCGCAGCCTGAAGGGCGCAGATCGGATCGACTTCGGTCACGAGCACGCGGCAGCCTGCATTGCGCAGCGAAGCGGCAGAGCCCTTGCCCACGTCGCCGTAACCGGCAACCACGGCAACCTTGCCGGCCATCATGACGTCGGTGCCACGGCGGATCGCGTCTACCAGGCTTTCGCGGCAGCCATAGAGATTGTCGAATTTCGACTTGGTGACGCTGTCGTTCACGTTGATGGCCGGAACCTTCAGCGTGCCCTTCTTCGCCATTTCCCACAGGCGGTGCACGCCGGTGGTCGTCTCTTCGGACAGGCCGCGCACATCATTCAGCATCTCGGGGTACTTGTCGTGCATGAGCACGGTCAGGTCGCCGCCATCATCGAGGATCATGTTCGGCGTCCAGCCATCGGGACCCTTGATGGTCTGCTCGATGCACCACCAGAATTCTTCCTCGCTCAGGCCCTTCCAGGCGAAAACCGGCACGCCGGTTGCAGCGATGGCAGCAGCAGCCTGGTCCTGGGTCGAGAAGATGTTGCACGACGACCAGCGCACGGTCGCACCAAGGGCCGTCAGCGTCTCGATCAGCACGGCGGTCTGGATCGTCATGTGCAGACAGCCAGCAATGCGCGCGCCCTTGAGCGGCTGGCTGGCGCCGTATTCCTCGCGGAGCGCCATCAGGCCGGGCATTTCACCTTCGGCAATGGAGATTTCCTTGCGGCCCCATTCGGCCAGGGCGATGTCGCGCACCTTGTAATCGATCATTCTGAAACCCTTGTTTCTCTGGTGAGGGGCATTTGTATAGAGCGAGTTCCCGCTTTGGGCCAGCGCGCATGAAAAAAGCGCCTGCCCAGAGGGCAGACGCTTCGTTTTTCACCGGACCGGTCCGGGTGTCGACTGGATCGGAATTACTGCTGTGCCGACTTGTCGGACATTTTCATGCCCTTCATCCCGTGCTTGTGCTTTGACGCTTTTTCATGCTGCGGCGAGGAAATCGGCATTTTTTCCGATGTCTGACCGGTGGGGGTCGCCATGCCCATCGGAGCGCCCGGCGCCTTGGGGTCCGGCTGCTCGTTCATCTGGTTCTTGTACGTCTTGTTCTGCTCGGTCGGGTTGTGGATCTGCGTCGACTGGTTCTTCAGTGCTTCTGCCTTCTGGGCAGAGGGGGCCTGCTCGCTATCCGTGGCCGTCGTCGCCTGAGCGAAAGCGGGGCCCGAAACCAGGACAGGGGCAGCGAGGAGGGCGGATGCGGTCAGAACGGCCTTAAGTGCATGTTTCATGACAGGCTCCTGTCGAATAACGGGGTAGGGATGCCAGACCTGTTTTTGGACTTGTTTATGGTTTTGCTGGACATCTTGATGGACAGGTAACAAACCGGGGGCGTTCCGGTTTCCTTGCCGCTACATTAAGCTTGGAAACCGGTTGCCTGGACCTCTCGCCCATGCGAGACAGCGAGCACGTTCGCCCGGATTGGACGTCTGGAATGGAAGTCCAGGACAGACGTCTATAAACAGACGCCCATAACGAGATTTCCTCAGGATGGAGGATGGCATGTCCAACACACGCTCACAGCTGCCGTTCTCCGTTATCGCAGGTCAGGACGTGAAGCCTGCCGGGACCCTGCCGCATGGCATTGCCAATGGGCTTGTCTGGGCAATCAGGGCGCGGCCGGGCGAGGACCCCGTGCCGCTTGAGCCTCATGAAATCGAGAGTCTGCTCAACGACCGCACACCGCCCTCAAATTATCCCAAGCCGTCGGAAAGCTGGGCCTGGCTGCATTTCGACACAGTGCACAGCTCGGCGCGCCAGCACGTGGCAACCCTGCCCTGTCTGCCAGAGGACGTCAGCGCGATGCTGGCCGAAACCGAATATGGCGTGATGCTCGAAGCCATGCCCGGCCTTGTATGGGGCGCGCTCCCGGCATTCGACGATGCGGTGTCGGAAGAGGATCGCGACATCTGCGCCTGGCGCTTTGCCATGCGCCCCGATCTTCTCATCACGACAAGGCGCAACCCGATCCCCGTGCTTGGAGCAGCCTTTCGCACCCTGCGTGCGGACTCCATTCCGCGCAGCCCTGCCGGTGTGATCGACCGTGCCCTGCGCGAGTTCACCGGCAGTGTGCGTCGCCAGATCGGCAAGCTCGATGACGAACTCGATCGCGCAGAAGACGCGCTGTTGCTGATCGAGCGACGCACGGATCTCGGTCATCTCGGCGGTATTGTGGGCAAGGGCAGGCGACGTGCCACCGAACTCCGCCGTGTGGTGACGCCGATCGATCGTGTGTTGCGCGATGAGGATCTGGAGTTGCCCGAATGGGCCGAGGACGAATTACGCGACCGTACCGAGCGTCAGGTTCATGCTGCGCTCGATGACATGATCGCCCTACTCGACCGTGCCCGCTCGCTTCAGGATGAGCTCGGTTCGTCACAGGCAGAAGAAACCAACCGCCGCCTTTACATTCTGACGGCGGCGACCATCCTCATGTTCCCGGCAACGCTGGTGACCGGGTTTTTCGGCATGAATACGGGCGGCATGTATCTGGCCAGCGGCCAGTACGGCACGCTCGAAGCGGGTGCCGTGTGCTTTATTGCCATGATCCTGACCTGGGTATTCCTGAAGCTCGCCCGCCTTCTCTGAGACGACGATCCAATACGTCCCGCGACAGATGCGAGTCGATTGCAAGACGGCGGTCGGTCGAAATCCCTGTGCCTGAAACGTCAGGAAGAGAGTATTTCTAAATTTATGTAATATTGATCTTCATCAATACTTAATCGTTCGCGAATAAATTTCGAGACAAAAGTCATACCGTACCTTTCTTTAGGATTGCCGTGCCATTGCAGAAATCGGAACTGCGCTGTTCGGGAGTCGGTTGAAAAGCTGTGAAACCTGCATCGACGGGCCAATCAGCAGAATTTGTCACATGAGGCGATTGTAATGTGGGCGAATGTGATTGATTTCAAAAATTATTCGTTAAAAGAAAACAAAATAATAGCGGTTTAACAATTATCCATTATTCATGAAATAACTCGGAATCCGCACGGGTTTGTGATCGTATTCCAGAGAACAGGAATGCCGGCTCTGGAGTACTCGGAAGTCCTGTTATGGGATATTTTTGACGGGATAGTCAGAAATGAGTAGTAAAATAACAACAATTACAGATTCTGGCGTAACTTATGAGGTTACGTATAGTACTTCGTGGGGAACAACAACTTATTCTGTTGTTATCACAGACCCGGATGGAAGCATTCTTTATGATGGATCTATAAAATCCGGTGTAATAAATACCGGTAATGTTGCGATTTCAGACGGTTTCTCCATCAATATAGGTGCCTCCATTCTCGGTGCGGTTTATGTCGTTCCTGCCGGTCTGAGCGGTACCATCAATATTGCAGCCAATATACCGGTTGGATCTCCTCCGACCATTTATGTTGGCGGAACTGCCACTATTTCGACTGGGTTATCTCTGGCAGGCAGCCTGAATATTCAGGTCGACGGAGGCTCTGCCGTTCTTGCCAACGGTATAGTGGGCGCACTCCTCAGCGGTACGACGGTCACGCTCTCCAATGGAGGCTCTTTCGCCAACGGCAATGGAGGGCTGAGTGTCCTGTCCGGTATCACCATAGACTTTGCGAAGGGCGGTGGCACTTTCGTGGTCAATAGCGGTGGTGCGGTGATCAATCTCTCTACGGTGGAGATAATTAATTACGACCCGCGATATGATGTGATCGAATTCGCGGGTATGACGACGCAAGTCAGTAGCTACACGATCTCGGGTACAGGGACCCAGCGTACGATTGTTCTGTATGACGCCCTAGGACAGAATGTTGGGGAGTACACAGTTTCGCTGGCATCCGGCGTCGTGCTTCCTGCCGGGACCTATTACACGGGATCGTCAGATAGCAACCCTCTGAGCATCAGCCATGTCGATGGAAATACCTATGTCGGCCTGTGCTTTCTCGAAGGGATGCAGATCAGCACGCCAGAAGGTGAACGTCCTGTCGAGACGATCCATGCTGGCGATATGGTGCATGTCTTTGCCGAGGGTGAAATGACCGTCCGTCGCGTGCGCTGGGCAGGCATGGCCATTGCGCACGTCAATACGGACAGACCCGAGGATATGGCGGGCTATCCTGTGCATATTCTCAAGGATGCATTCGAGGAAAATGTTCCATCGGCAGATCTCGTGGTGACGCCGGAGCATTGTCTGTACTTCAATGGGACATTCGTTCCCGCACGTATGCTCGTCAATGGTCTGAGTATCTATTACGACAGGACACAGGTCGAGTATAAATACTATCATATCGAGACTGAGGATCACTCAGTCATCAAGGCCAATAATACGCTGACCGAAAGCTATCTCGATACCGGTAACAGGCATGTTTTCAGAAAGCATGGCAGGTTTTGCGCGATAGGCGGCAAATCGAAGATCTGGAACCAGGACAGCGCCTGCCCCCTGAGGGTCGATCAGGAGCATGTCGAACCGATTTACCGTCATTATGAAGCCAGGGCGAAGCTGGCCGGTATCGAAGACAAGCGCCCTGCCTGTGTCAGGAGTTCCGATCCCGATATCTATCTTGTCGATGATCACGGGCGACATATTCGCAGTGCCAGAGGTAATGGGTCTCTCTGGGTGTTCATGATTCCCGCGCTGACCAATGCGGTCAGAATCATGTCGCGGACAATGCAGCCCAGTCGGGTTATGGGATCATTCGTGGATGATCGGCGGGAACTGGGCGTTCTGATCGGAAAGGCTACATTTTTCGACGCAAGGCGTTTTCATGAACTGACGAAGCACCTGCACGATCCCGATCTCGATGGGTGGAACAATCTGGAGCCGACAGCATGGCGCTGGACCGCAGGAAACGCCCTGTTCCCGCTCGACAGGGAGGATGTGGGAGGTATGGGTATCCTTTCGCTCACGATTGTACCGGCTTCGGAATATCTGGTGTCGGATCATGCGGGCGAACCGGTTGCACTGCGTGCCTGATCGGCGCGACAGGTTTTATCCATTTCTGCTGAACGACACAGACCGTACGCCTCAGTAAAACGGCGCGTACGGTCTCTTATTCGTCCTGTTGCAAGGAGTGCTGTGTTCGCAGTCTGCTGAAATACCCCGGCGGCAAATGTTCCGTAGGCAAAGGCGCCGAGAGGCAACGGTTATCTGGGGCGCCTTT
>Ga0157365_10001185_pt1 | contig 10913 bp, 12 predicted proteins | sample AttsexASBM3_FD_111478 | JGI IMG/M metagenome (GOLD analysis project Ga0157365, IMG submission 111478) | Fungus gardens microbial communities from leaf cutter ant in Ribeirão Preto, State of São Paulo, Brazil - Atta sexdens ASBM3 | ecosystem: Host-associated > Fungi > Mycelium > Unclassified ... | reverse complement strand
GGCGAACCGCCTCGAAGAAGCACAGCCGGTCTTCGAAGTGGCTCTCGCCATTCGTGCGGAAGCCACCGAATCGCCGGAAACCGAAGGCGGCGCCGCTGGCCGCACGGTGTTCATCGCCGAGCTGACCTATGCCGCCATCGTCACCCTCACCGATGCGCCGGCCGAGCTGGTCGAGCCCATTCTGCTGGTCGAAGTACCACGCCTGATCTTCCCGTATGTTCGCAGCATCATCAGCGATGTCACGCGTGACGGCGGCTTCCCCCCGATCGTGCTTCAGCCGATCGATTTCGTGGCACTGTGGCAGGCCAAGCGCGCCCAGCAGTTCCCGGCAACCGAAGGCAACGCCTGATTCCCGTTCCGGAAAGCCCAGGCTTTCCGGAACCTGGCATTGCCGGGCTTTCCACCCCGGCAACAGCCCGACCGCGATCCGTCATGCGACGATGATCCTCTAATAAACCGGGAACTCTGCCCATGACACTTCGGTCAGAAATGATCGTCGACGCTCTGAAAGCGCTCGGGAAACCCGCAACAGCTCCACAGATATACAAACAAATCAGCTTAACGCTTCCTTACGAACCCTTGGGCAATACCCCGGTTGCGACAATTCGCGCACGGCTACAGGAAGCTTGCCCGCAATCCATCCAATTCCAACATCGGTCGAGACTGTTTCGGCGCGTTTCTCCCGTAGAGTCACGGCAGGGCTTATGGAGCTTACTGGAACAGGCCGACATACCAGCCATCGACTATACGCTGTCTGATCTGGCAGCGGTTGCGAATGACGATGTGGTGAGCGAGACCCAACGGCAAATTTTGGCACAAGCACGCATTGGACAGGGAGAATTTCGACGCAAGCTCTGTGTGATGTGGGACAGCGCATGTGCCGTAACTAACGTCACAGTTCCCCACCTGCTTCGGGCATCACACATAAAACCTTGGAAAGATTCCACGAACGTCGAGCGTCTTGATCCAAACAACGGCCTTCTGTTGATCGCAAATCTCGATGCCGCATTCGATAAAAATATTATTTCCTTCAAGGATGATGGGACAATTATTTTTTCATCATCACTCGGCGAAGATCCCCGCGCAACACTCGGGATCCAGAAGGATTCCTCGATCAGGCGAAAGCTTAACTGCCAACAGAAAGCTTATCTACGCTCTCATCGGGAAAAACTTAAATAGGGTCTACTGGGAGTCAAATCAGCAGCGTACAGTGGAAGTAATTTCTGGCAGAAGTAGTCGTATGTTTTTTGTATGATCTAAGCTGTCGCTTCACATCAGCTATGACTGATCATGATCTTCGCGCAGTGAGCCTCCAGATCAATCGGCGCACTGGCGGAGAGGGTGGGATTCGAACCCACGGTACGCTTACACGCACGGCGGTTTTCAAGACCGCTGCCTTCAACCACTCGGCCACCTCTCCTGCGCGCCTGCGAAACAGGTCCACAGCGCGGGAGCCGCCTCTTTGCCCGGTTTCAGGACACGATGCAAGAGGGGGGGCCGCATCGCAGTCCGGGCGCTCTTTCAGCCGAGAAGATGAAAATAGGAGATCAGCAGCCAAAGCGCGCAGATCAGGAACACCCCCATTGCAATACAGGGCAGAACGATCGACCACAGAAAGCCGCGCGTAGTCTGGGCCGGTTCGGCTATGCCCGCCTGACGTTCGAGTTTGCTGGCTTCTTTATCTGCATCGAACCAGGCATCATCTTGTTTGGTCATGTGATTTCCCCGATATGTCCCACCTTGTTACACGCAGGAAGAGAGTCGGCGCCAGTCAGCTCTTCGCGTGCAGCACAATCACCCGCCCTTACGTGCTGGATCGAACCGACGCAGCCACATACTGAACCGTCATGGATCAGGCGTTCTGTCGTAAAGCGGGGGCCACGATCTCACCCAGAGGCCAACGAGGACGTGGTGCAACGGGGATGCCGTCTTCAAGCGCCACTCCTGCTGCTGCGCAGGCCCTGATAGTCTCGATAGCAGACCATCCGACCATGACCGCATTATCGGTGCAAAGACGCAAGGGCGGCGCAACGAACGGGATATCGGCTTCGTGGGCGACCTGCTCCAGCGCTGCACGTATGGTTGCGTTCGCAGCAACGCCGCCCGCCACAACCAGCGTTCCGGCTTCAGGCATCATCGCAAGTGCGTGGCGGACACGATCAACCATCACGTCGCAGACACAGCGCTGAAAACTCGCCGCGATATCGGCAGAAACCTGACGCGGCAATGCGTCCATGCCATAGGGCTCGATATGACGGGCCACGGCAGTCTTGAGGCCGGAGAACGAAAAATCGCACCCGTCACGCCCCAGAAGCGGACGCGGGAGCGACACGGCGCGATCGTCGCCTTCAGCAGCCAGTTTTTCGAGTGCCGGCCCACCGGGCCACCCCAATCCGAGGAGCTTCGCCACCTTGTCGAAAGCCTCACCCGCGGCATCGTCGATGGTCCCGCCCAGCTTCTCGTACTGGCCAATGCCCCTCACCGCGATACACTGGCAGTGCCCACCCGAGACGAGAAGCAAAAGATACGGAAATTTAATATCGTATTCCACCAGTCCGGGAAGCCGTGCTGTCAGGGCGTGCGCCTCGATATGATTGACCGCAACGAAGGGCCGATCCATGGCCACGGCAAGGCCCTTCGCATAGCTGCTGCCAACGATGAGCCCTCCGATCAGACCCGGTCCGGTGCAAGCGGCGAAAGCCCCCATATCGCGCAGGGAAAGACCGGATTTTTCCAGTGTTTGCGTCACGATATCAGGCAGCAGGTTCAAATGGGCTCTGGCTGCGATTTCCGGCACGACCCCACCGAGCGCGGCATGGCCCGACTGCGTGTGAACGGTTTCAGCCAGCACGGCACCATCGGGCGAGAGGATCGCACAGGCGGTCTCGTCACAGCTCGATTCAATAGCCAGAACGGGGGCAGTCAGCGAAAAAATAGCCATATTCCCTGATAACGCGATGCAACGCTTCAGGCGAGCCATCTCTTTTCACGGATCACGCGGTGGAGTAGCAAGATCAGCCATGAAACAGATGACGATGCCAGAAGCGCTCATGACACAGAGCCTGCAGTTGCAGCAGGTCGCTGCCGAAGCCATGCGCCGACAGGCCTCGCCCCATCCACCGACGTCACGACACTCCCTGCCCCTGCGTGTCGGCACGCGCGGGTCGCCACTCGCTCTGGTTCAGACGCGCGCCTTTCTGACACGCCTGACACGGTTCTGCCCCCTGTTGCGTGACATGGGCGCGTTCCAGGAACACCCGATCAACACCACAGGCGACCAGGTCCAGTCACGACGTCTTGCCGAGATCGGGGGCAAGGGCCTGTTTGCCAAGGAAATCCACGAATCCCTCCTTGCAAGGCAGATCGATTTTGCAGTGCACAGCCTGAAGGATCTGGAAACAGTTCTGCCGCCCGGCCTGACGCTTGCCTGTACGCTCAAGCGCGAAGATGCGCGCGACGTGCTGATCCTGAGCCCGGCCCTGCGTGAGAAGGCCAAGGCACTGGTTGCAGCCGGACATTCGCCGCTCGATGCCCTGCCCTTCGGAGCCTATATCGGCTGCGCCTCCGTGCGACGTCAGGCACAGCTGCTCCACAGACGCCCCGATCTGCGCTTTGGCCTGCTGCGCGGCAATGTGCAGACCAGGCTCGACAAGCTTGCTGGCGGAGCCTGCGATGCAACGCTGCTCGCACTGGCAGGACTGCGCCGCCTGGGCATGGAAGATCGCGCCGATCTCATTCTCGACCCGGAGCTGATGATCCCGGCCGCAGGGCAGGGAATTGTGGGGGTTACGGTGCGCGAGGAAGACCGTGAACTGCTCGATCTGCTCTCCGCGATCGAAGACCCGGAAGCCCGCGCTGTTGCGACCGCCGAGCGGGCCCTGCTGGACGTACTCGACGGCTCCTGCCGCACACCTATCGGTGGCTATGCAAGACTGCGCGCCAAGGCCCAGCCGAGCGGGCGCAGTCATTTCGGCGACCGGGAGCTGGTCCTGACCGGGCTCGTCGCCCGCGAGGACGGGTCGTTCTTCCTTCAGCGCGAAATCTGCGGCGAACCGACCGAAGCATTGCGTCTCGGGCGCGAACTGGGGCTCTCGCTTCGTGCCGACTCTCCTGCCGATATCTTCGAGGACCATGGCTGAGGCCCTCGCCCGTACGGTTCTGGTTACACGCCCCGAACCGGGGCTGAGCGACACCCGTGCCGCCCTGGAGACCCTGGGATGGGAGCCGCATCTGGCCCCCATGCTTAAAATCAGCAGCGTGCCCATGCATCCCGCCCGTCATGTCGGGCGGGTCATCGTGACAAGCAGTCAGAGTCTCGAAGGTCTGCGCGACGCGATACCGCTCTCGACCCCACTGACTGCCGTGGGTGAGCGCACGGCGGCTCGCGCCCGCGCAGCAGGCTTTACCTGCGTCGATCATGCCGCTGGCAATGCAGCCTCGCTAGTGCGCCATCTGGGACAGCCGGAACACGGCGCGTCGCTTCTGCTGGCCACCGGTGAAGGTCTCGGTGTGGAGCTGGCGGCCGATCTGCGCAACCATGGCTGGCGTGTCACGCGTCGCGTGGTTTATCGCACGGCAGCGACACCGACCCTCGATGCGTCGACCCGCGATCTGCTGTCCGGCGACCGCGTTGCTGCAGTCCTGTTCTACTCCGCCGTAACGGCCCGATCGTTCCTCGATGCACTCGGGCCGGAACGCGCCATGCTCACGCGTATCCGGGCACTCGCTCTATCCAGCCGTATCGGCGATGCACTGCGCGATGCGCCCTTTGCGGATATCGGCGTTGCTGCCCGCCCGAGCCAGAACGCCCTTCTTTCTCTTCTGGGGCCATCCCCTTCGATGCCTGCACCCCCTGCCTCTCCACGGAGGAAAGCCACTCCTTGAATTACAGACACGCCTACCATGCCGGTAATTTCGCCGACATGATGAAGCACGGGCTGCTTCTCGTCATTCTGCGCCATCTTCTGCGCAAACCTGCCGGTTTCTGCGTTCTTGACACGCATTCCGGCTGCGGGCTTTACGACCTCAGCGGAACCGAAGCCCAGAAAACAGGTGAATGGCGCGAAGGGATTGGCCTGTTTCCAGAAATTCCGCAGGAGCCCGAAGAACTCAGGGATTATCTGACGCTCGCGCGCAGCTTTCACAGGCCGGATCTCTATCCCGGTTCGCCAAGCCTGATCGCCTCGGTTCTGCGTCCGCAGGACAGGCTGATCTGCTGCGAACTTCATCCCGAAGATGCCGGCATTCTGAGAAGGAATTTTCGTTTCAACAGTCAGGTCGCTGTTCACGAACGCGACGGATACGATGCGCTGAGGGCTTTTCTGCCCCCGCGCGATCTCAAACGCGGTCTTGTCCTGATGGACCCGCCATTCGAGAAAACCGACGAGTTCGACACATTGGCCAAGGCCATAGCGACATCGCGCCGCCTTTTCCCGATGGGGATCGTCGCCGCCTGGTACCCGATCAAGCATCGCACGCCGGTGCGCCGTTTTCATGACATGCTGCGCGATTCAGGTCTGCGCGATATCGTCGATTGCAGCCTGTATCTGCGCCAGCCGACAGACCCGACACGCCTGAATGGCTGCGGCCTGACCGTCGTTGCGCCGCCCTACCGCTTCGAGGACCAGGCAAAGCGCTTTCTCGATGCTTTAACCCCTGTTCTCTCGAAGGACGACGAGGCCTTTGCCGAAGTGACGAGGATCGTGGAAGAATGACAGATCATCCGTCCTACCCCCATATCGGTGTGATTGGCGCGGGTGCCTGGGGCATCGCCCTTGCCTGCGCCAGCGCGCGCGCCGGTGCCAGAGTCACGCTATGGTCGCGTTCACCGGTACCGGCAGGGTGTCGCAATCTTCCGCGCCTGCCCGCCGTCACCCTGCCAGATAGCATCGAGGTAACTTCAGAGCTGCCGGAAGATGCCGATCTCACACTGCTCGTCGTCCCCATGCAGACATTGCGGCAGATTGCACCGCGCCTTCGTGGTCATTCCCCGCTGATCGCCTGCTGCAAGGGGCTCGAACTCGGCACGGGCGATCTGCCGCTCGATATTCTGCAGCAGACGCAACCCGATCGACCTCATGCCGTGCTCTCGGGGCCGAATTTTGCCATCGAAGTCGCTATGGGAGCGCCTGCGGCAGCGACGATCGCAGCCCCCTCGCTCGATGACGCCCATCGATATGTCGAGCAGCTTTCCTCACCCTCGTTCAGGCTTTACGCCAGTGACGACCCGATCGGCGTGCAGATTGCAGGCGCTGCGAAAAACGTCGTCGCCATAGGTGCCGGTATCGCAATCGGAGCGGGTCTGGGCGAAAATGCCCGCGCGGCACTGATCACCCGTGCCATTGTCGAGATCGGTCGTCTTGCTGCTGCAATGGGCGGCCGACCGGCCACGATTTCCGGCCTCAGCGGACTGGGTGACCTGATCCTGACCTGTACGGGCGCGGGATCGCGCAATTACAGCCTCGGACTCGAGCTCGGCAGAGGAACGAGCCTTGCGGAAATTCTTGCCACGCGCAGCACGGTCGCCGAGGGCGTGGCCACAGCCCCCGCTCTGGCCGAACGCGCGAAAGCACTCGGCATTGCCATGCCAATTACCGAGACCGTCTCGGCTTTTCTTGCAGGTGAAATCGATCTGGCTCAGGCCAGACGCTTCCTGCTCGAGCGTCCCATCACCGTAGAATAAGATCTCAGCAAGGACAGACTGCACCATGTGGATGCGCAATGAAGCCATGCGTCGCCTCGTCAGCCGGAACCGTTTCGTCCGTTTCGTGACTTTCGGCATACATAGCGCCATGCAGATGAAGCTGCTCGGTGGGCACAAACACCCGGTCACGCTGCGTCGCCTGCAAAAGGCGCGCGCAGGGACGCATTCCCTGCTCAGCAGCGATGAGGCTTTCGTGCTGCACGAGCTTGCCCAGGCGCAGGCGGTCTATGATGGCGATATGGCCGAATTCGGCGTCTATCGCGGGGCCTCGGCCGAGCTGCTCTGCATGGTCAAGAACAATCGTACGCTGCACCTTTTCGACACGTTCGAAGGTCTGCCTTCACCCGGAGGCAAGGAAGGCAAAGTGTTCGAAAAGGGTGAATTCTCCGGATCGCTCGACAGCGTACAGCGCAAACTGGCCGGTTATGACAATGTTCTCTTCCATCCCGGCTTCTTTCCTGATTCAGCTTCGGGCATGGGTAACGAGCGCTACAGCTTCGTGCATCTCGACGTGGATCTCTATGAGGCGACACTCGCGGGGCTCGCCTATTTTTACCCGCGCATGATCCCGGGCGGCATCATCCTTACCCATGACTATTCGATCATCGAAGGCGTCTCGCAGGCTTTCCTCGAATTCCTGGCCGACAAGCCCGAACATGTCATCGAGCTGCCCACCACACAGGCGATGATCATACGCCACCCACGCGAAGCATAAGCGGGGACCTGCCATCGGCGCGTCTACCGGCTGCGCCTGCTTCCCGGCAGTACATTCCGGATTCTGCCGCCAAGCCGCTCGAAGCGGGCGACCAGCGCGTCGCCCGGTCGATCCATGAAAGCCCATGCCATGAGCGGCACCCACATCCAGAACTCCCAGAAAAAGACCAGGTTGATCAGCGCAATCAATCTGAACGAGGGGTGACGGCGCAGGCCGGCTATCAGGGTCGGCAGAAATACCCAGATAAAACCGGCAATTCCCACCAGGGCCAAAGCCAATGGATCGTGCTCATGCAGACGGTGCAAAAGCTCGTTTTTTCCGATCATAGCGGCTCCACTCATAACGATATGATAACGTTATGAGGTGTTCGAAGGCCGGGCAAGGGCCAGAGACCAAACTGGAGATCATAATCATGCGCCCTTCCCATGAACGCACGGCGCTAGGTATCGGCGCTCGATGCACCGGCTTTGTGTCGCAGCCATCTCGACCAGAAGTAGGGGGCTCTTCCCCCATGACCGAAATAGGACAGGCGCGCCTCGTGAAGATGAACCCGCCCGAAGGTCTCGGCCCGGATCAGGGCGATCATGATGGCTGCGCCGCAGAACGGTCCGGTCAGATAGACCCAGAAATCGCCCCATGCGCCAGATATGAGAGCCGGCCCGAAACTGCGTGCAAGATTGGTGCTGTCACCTGAAAGCCAGGCCTCGAACGGATTGAGCATGAAAAAGACAGGCCCCGCTGCCCAGGCGGCAAACGGACGCAAATGAGGCCGGGCACCGCAGAGCAGCACGACAGAAACAAGAATCGCGGTTGTCGTTACTTCGCCAACGAAAGCCCACCAAGGGGGCACGAATGGCGATGGCATAGTGGCAGCAAAATGCATCGCAACGCACCATCGTCCCCAATGCGGCCAGATCAGCCCGCTCGCTGCCACAAGCCCCGCTCCGAACACTGCACCGGACATCTGGGCCAGCATGTAAAAGACCGTGTCGGTCAGAGCGAGACGCTTACCCAGACAAAAAGCAAAGCTGATGGATGGGCTGAGGTGAGCACCGCTGACACGACCGAACGGCGAAAGCGCGGCCAGGGTCGAACTCAACCCGAACAGCAGCCCCTCAAGGGCAGTCAGAAGATTGGGCCAGTTGGAGAGTGCCTTGCCGATTGGGCTGAGTGGAGAGCCGATCGCAACATTGGTGCAGATGCCTCCGATCAGGAGAAGCGCCGTTGCCCAGAATTCGCACATGTAGAGGCGGGGGTGGAAATATCGCCCGGCGGCCGGTTTGCCGACAAGGGGGCGATCCTCAGGATGCGGATAGAGCGCTTCCAGACGATCCCCGCATACCGGTTCTTCTGCCTCCACGCTTCTCCCCTCTCCCTGCCGGATATGGCCATTATCGACGGCCAATCCAGTGCGATGCGTCCTGCGCCCTCATTGCGCGGCGTTGTGTCCCGCTCCCTTAGACCGACCAGGACCCGGCAACCCGGACATGGCGTGCTCGGAAGGACCGGTGGTCAGTGAGCACTCTGCGCCGCAGACTGTCAGACGGCAACAAACAGACCGGTGATGGCTGCACTCATGAGGTTGGATAACGTTCCGGCAATCACGCAGCGTGAGGCGATGGTCGCGATCTCGGCCCGACGCTCGGGCGCCACGCTACCGAAACCGCCAATCAGAATACCGACGCTGGAGAAATTCGAAAAACCGCACAGGGCAACGGAAACGATCGCCAGACTATGCACCGAAAGGGCATGAGCATGGATCAGCGGTGAGAGCCCGACATAGGCCACGAATTCGTTGAAGGCGATTTTCTGCCCGAGCAGACCACCAACAAGATGAGCCTCCCCCCATGGAATGCCGATCAGCCAGGCAAGCGGTGCCATGACCACGCCGAGAATTGCTGACAGGGTAAGATCGGGCATATGCAACGCGCCCCCCAGGCCGTGCAGCAAGCCGTCAAGCAGTGCCGTCAGGCCCACGAACGCCACCAGAACGGCTCCAACAGCCAAGGCCACGCGTGCGCCACTCATGGCCCCTTCAGCCAGGGCATCGAACACACCGTTCGTTTCGAGCTCCGCTCTGGGCATGGGTGCCCCGGCATATGCGGCATCCTCAGGCGTCGGCCAGAGAATTTTGGCAAAGAGCAGACCACCGGGTATGGCCATGAACGATGCTGCAAGCAGGTAATGCATGGGCACACCGAGACCCGCATAGCCTGCCAGCACCGATCCCGATACGGATGCCGTTCCAGAACTCATGATGGTGAACAGTTCGGCGCGTCGCAGTTTCATGACATAGGGACGCAGCACCACGGGCATTTCGCTCTGCCCGAGAAACACGGTCATCACGGCAGAGAATGATTCGATGGGCGTGGTGCCCAGCAGGCGGCACAGGCCCTGACCGATCAGCCGCGCCAGTCCCTGCATGACACCCCAATGGTAGAACAGCGCAATCAGGGCGGAGACATAGACAATGGCGGGAAGGACCTGAAACGCGAAGATAAAGCCGTCTTCGCCGAAAAGCGTCCCCATTCTCGGGCCTGCCAGACCCCCGAACAGAAAATGCGTGCCGACCTGACCGTAGGAGAGAACCGCACCGACGCCATCGGACAGCGCACCGAAAGCACGACGCCCCCAGGGGACGAACAGCGCAAGGGCGCCTATGGCAGCCTGCAAGGCAAGCGCCGTGCCGACCAGCCGTATGTTGATCGCCCTGCGATTGGTCGAAAAAAGAACACCCAGCGCCAGAAGAACGACGATGCCTAACAAACCACGCAGATACATTAACGGGCCTTCATCACTCATCTCCCATCGAACCGGCTATAAGGTGCGAGGGAGGCCATTGGACGCTGCGTTACCGCGAAGAGCCCTGCAAAGCAAAACCGGGAACCGTTCCAGACGCGGAAGGTTCTGAGTTTGTCGGGATGCTTGCACGGTGTCCAGCACAAAGCCACATTCCCGACAGGCACATCACGAGGCATGACGGACTATCATGACAACCAGCTTTTACGATTTGCATATCCCCGCCTTGTGTGGCGAACCCATCTCCATGGCGGATTTCCGTGGAAAGGTCGTGCTGATCGCCAATACCGCCTCAAAATGCGGCTTCACCCCGCAATATGAGGGGCTTCAGTATCTCTGGAGCCATTATGCGAAATCCGGGCTCGTCGTTCTCGGTGTACCGAGCAACGATTTCGGTCAGCAGGAACCCGGTTCGGCGTCTGAAATCCAGACGACCTGCTCACGCAATTACGGTGTCAGTTTCCCCATGGCAGCCAAGTCTCACGTGAAGGGACCGCACGCCATTCCGCTTTTCCGCTGGCTTGCCCATGAGGGCGGCATATTGTCGCGCCCACGCTGGAATTTCTACAAATACATCGTCTCGCGCGAGGGAAAGCTGCTGGCCTGGTATACCCCGCTCACCTCGCCCGACTCAGGCCGCTTCAAGGCCAGCCTGATGCGCGCGATCATGGATCGCTGACAGAAACGACGGTCCGG
>Ga0157365_10001184_pt1 | contig 10914 bp, 12 predicted proteins | sample AttsexASBM3_FD_111478 | JGI IMG/M metagenome (GOLD analysis project Ga0157365, IMG submission 111478) | Fungus gardens microbial communities from leaf cutter ant in Ribeirão Preto, State of São Paulo, Brazil - Atta sexdens ASBM3 | ecosystem: Host-associated > Fungi > Mycelium > Unclassified ... | reverse complement strand
TTTGATCTGGGCGGGTAGCCATACCGCCCATTTGATGTATCTGACTTCAGATGAATACCAAAGGCAGGTTTCGGCGCGAGCTGACGTTCACCGGGGCGCTCTGGAACGGCGTGAGTCGGTCGAGAGCCGTCATGAACGTGAATTCTCCGAATGGCTGCTTTCTGCTATCGCTTCCCGATAACCGACCTTTCACTTCCCCCCAAAGCGGTCGTCTACTCTTCAGCAGTAAGCGGCGGTCTGTTACCGAGCATCGAAACTCTCGCCACGCAGCAAAGCACCCGGAGTCATACAATCCGGCGTGAGCACGCGGAGCGAGGCGCTGGAGGACGAACTCCGTACCTCGTGAATCAGGGCAGGGACGGGCGCAACGTTCGTAACGACGACAATGCGCGCTGGCTCCGTGCAGCCTTCAACGAAGCGCGCCATGTCCTGAAATGAGCGGACGCCAGTCACGATACCGCCAAGGCGCGTGTCAGGCTGCGGACAGATATGGCTGCCTTGCCTCAATCTGGTGGTTGCGCGACGCCGCCTGTTCCTATAACGTTCGTGTTGCGGTCCAGTGTGCCGCCACTCAACAACGCTCCCTCTAGGTCGACTATGGGCACGGGGAGCGCGCACGAAACCCTGCACAAAGACTACCACACCTGAAATCTGCCGCGGCCAGACCAGGCCCGGCAATCCGTGGTCCGAATGTTCGGATCTGGTGGCTCGCGTAACGCGGGTGAGGTTCGCCAAGGCGCATGCCGCGGCGAGGTGCTGTGAGGGTTGTCCATGTCTACGCTCGACCGTGATCCGGATCTGCGCATGTTCGTCACGCGCCAGGAGGCCGCCGACATGCTGTGTGTGGTGGTGACGACCATCGACCGCTGGGTGAAGGACGGCCTGCTGGTCAAGCACAAGGTGGCCGGGCACCGGACGGTGTTTCTGCTCTCCGAGGTCCGGCGGATGCCGCGACCGGTGCAAAGGCGCTGACGGATGTTCGGCGCCACCCATTCGTCGAACCTGTCTTGCGCCGGCGCGCGGGAGTCCGCCCCGTACCGGCACGCTGCCAGGTCAGGAAACCTTGCGGATGCGATTGCCATCGCCGGCGCGGTCGATCCGGACGCCGCCGGAGGCGAGGGGGCCCGGACGCTCGCCGGGCCGCACACTGAGGCGAAGGCGTGCGCGCCGGCATTGCGCCGCTGGATCTCGGTCCGGATCTTGTCGCCGAGATTTTCCCGGGGCCCGGGCAGGGGCATGAGCGAAGAGGGTGGCATTACGCTGCCGCCGCAAGATGGAGGCTCCCGATGAATCACGAAGCCGCGACCCCGGAGAAGCTGGCTTGCCACGATCTCACCGGGGTTAATCTCTGGGCGGCACTGATGGTGGGCCAGAATCTTTCGGTCGATGCGCCCGACCCTCTGTTCGGCGCGTTCACGGCAGAGGTGATGCCACGATTACCCCGGTGGGTCGGGGCGTCGCAGACGATCCGGAGCACGGCTCCCAACAAGGGATCGTCGCGAATGCGCCTGCAGGAAGGGGTCCTGATGCCATGGGTGTGCCTCAACACCTCCCGGTTCGTGAACGCCATCGCGGTCGATATCGATCATGCGGACGCTCGGCAGCGTCTTGCGGCCATCCCTGCGGAGATCCGTCCGACGTGGATGGAAGACCCCTGTACCGGCCGTGCGCACGCAGTGCTGCTGCTCAAAAACCCTGTCTGCATCGGGGAAGATGGCGCCCCAGGGCCGCAGAAGCTTCTGCGGCTCGCTCATCGCCTTCTCGCCGCAGCACTGGACGCAACGCTGATTCCATACGGTTGTCTCATAAAGAGCCCGTGGGGGAAGCACGAGAACCTGATCGGAACTCTGCTGCATCGGCCGTCTCGAACGACCACGCCGGCCCAATCTTCAAGCGGAACTGAGGTGACGGGCGGCCGGTTGCTCTGGAGAACCCATGTCGGGGCGCCGCCCGTGGCATTGCGCGAGGTCGTTTCCCTTCTGATGCCGAAATGGCAAGGGTCACTCGCGAAGGATCAAACGGCATCGAGAGGCCAGGCGGACAGGGAGCCTTCCTCGCTTGGCCGCAACTGCGCTCTCTTCGACCGCGTGCGCTGGTGGTGCTACGACGGCGTGATCCGGGATCCGGGGGAGATCTCCGCCTATGCCCACTGGGTCAACAGCACGTTTCCCGTGCCTCTCCCACGGAGCGAGGTCACGAGCATCGCGCGAAGCATCACCCGGTTCATGAATGAACGCTACGACGGCGGTCGGCGCGACAGACGGCGTCGTATGACGTTCAGTGCTGAGGACCTCACGACGCAGCAGAAACAGGCCGAGGCGGGGAAACGCACGGCAGTCCTGAAGCAGGAGAAATCCCGCACGCTGATCGTGGCGGCGTTGAAGGGGTGGCCGGACAAGACACCGCTGACACAGACCGCGCTTGCGCGTGCGACCGGACTGTGCGAGCGCACGATCCGCCGCCACTGGGGCGCGGTCTGGCCGACCGGACTTTCGGTCGCCCTATCAGGAGATAACGCCTTTTCCGCGCTTCTGAAGACCAGGACCCCTGTACAGTCGTTGGCGGATCTCGCGGCCGCCCATAATCAGGACGTCGACGACAATCGAAACTATGATGAAATAGTAGGACGCAACGCTCGACGCGGCGCTGCGCCGGAGATGCCGGGAACACCCACGCGCGACATCTGGAACCCGGCCGTGATGAAACTGATGATATTGGCATGGCGGTCCTATGAAGACGCGGGCCGCCGCGCCAAAAATCGGATACGGACCCGGGAGCGTCGCGTGAGGAAGGAGCGTCTCATCGACGCCGGGGAACGGGGCGACAGGACGCTTCTCGACGACCTGCTGGCGGAAAATGAAAGGAAATGGCAGCGGCGCGAGTGGGTCGGGCAACGGGTCGGCTGGTCGTGGGAAGAGCGGCAGAAGTCGTATTTCAGCAAATTGAGCGTGGAAAGAAGCGTGTTGAATGCCTACTGTCTTGGCGTATCGGGAGAGGGACGGACGAAAAAGTCTGCCGTCTCCCGTTCGAAGGCGCGGGCCGCGTCTCGCGCGCGCCATGATGCTGAATGCCCCTGATCGCCTCGACCGTGATGGGCGGAAATGCGAGGCGGCCGCCGTTTCCGGCTTCGGGCGGTGACGATCCCGGTTCCGGCTGAGCGGTCCGATGCGTCATCGATCAGCCGGTTCTCAATCCCCAGACCCTGGATGCAGCCGAAAGCGTGGGTATTGTTCGTCACGAGGGTCGCCCTGAGGGGATGCGCACCGCCTGGCTGGAGGGGACCGCACGCCCCACCAGCTGCCGGGCTTTACCGGAAGTCTCTCGCCCGGACCGTGATCGCTTTGTCGCCTTCCGCCGCGTGGGCGACTGGCCTGGTGCCCCCGTCCGTGTCCTCCCGGCTGACGGTCCCCAGCAGGGGAGTGAGATCCTCGACCGTCCGGGCGATGACGTGGATGACCTCGCCCTCGCGCTGGAGGGGGCCGCGCACACCGATCATGCTGGCGCCGATGACGATCGGTCGCTGTGCCTCGATCCGGTCCTTCTAGAAAATCAGGTTGGCAACGCCCGTCTCGTCCTCGATCCTCATGAACATGATGCCCTTGGCCGTGCCGGGCCGCTGACGCATCAGCACCAGGCCGCCGAGCCACACACGACGCCCGTCGCGCGTGCGTGCGAGATCCGCGCAGGTGAGCATGCCGCGTCGTTGCAGATCGTCGCGCAGGAACGAGACGGGATGCCGGCGCAGGGTCAGTCCTATCGTGCCGTAATCCTCGACGACGTCCGCGCCTTCGATCATCGGGGCAAGCGCGAAATGGGGCTCGTCGAATTCGCTCTCGATCCGGTTGGCAAAGCGCTCGGCCGCCGCGAGGAGCGGCAGCACGGTCGGCGCCAGACCCTTGATCGCCCAGAGCGCCGCACGGCGATCGGCGCCGACGCTGCGGAAGGCGTCCGCTTCCGCCAGGAGCTCAAGCGCCGCGACGGCACCTCGGCCCGACGCCAGACATCCTCGATGCTCTCATAGGGTGGCATGCGGTGCGTGACGATCCGGGCGGCGCGCTCGTTGGACAGCCCCTTCACCATGCGCAGACCCAGGCGGACCGTGAAGCGCGTGGCCCCTGACCGCCCCTCGAGCGTGCAGTCCCAGCACGAGCGGTTGATATCGATTGCCCGGACATCGACGCCATGCTCGCGGGCATCGCGCACGATCTGCGCCGGAGCGTAGAATCCCATCGGCTGGGCATTCAGCAGGGATGCGCAGAACACGTCCGGGTGGTGACACTTGATGTAGCTAGACGCATAGGCCACCAGGGCGAAGGACGCGGCATGGCTCTCGGGAAAGCCGTAGGAGCCGAAGCCTTCCAGCTGGCTGAAGGTCCGTTCCGCGAACTCACGGTCATAGCCGTTGTCGACCATGCCCTCGATCATCTTGGTCCTGAAATGGCTGACGCCCCCCGTGATCTTGAAGGTCGCCATGGAGCGACGCAGCTGGTCGGCCTCGCCCGGCGTGAAGCCGGCGCAGTGGATCGCCACCTGCATGGCCTGCTCCTGGAACAGCGGCACGCCCAGTGTCTTGCCGAGAATGCCCTCGAGGGTCTTCGACGGATAGGTGACCGGCTCGCGCCGCTCGCGACGACGCAGATAGGGATGCACCATGTCGCCCTGGATAGGACCGGGACGCACGATCGCGACCTGAACGACCAGGTCGTAGAAGGTCCTGGGCTTGAGGCGTGGCAGCATCGACATCTGCGCGCGGTTCTCGATCTGGAAGGTGCCCAGCGTGTCGGCCTTGCGGATCATCGCATAGGTGGTCGGGTCGTCGGCCGGGATGCTCGCGATGTCCATCCTGAGGTGGCGGTGGCTCTCCATGAACGCGAAGGCCCGACGCAGGCAGCCGAGCATCCCCAGACCCAGCACGTCGACCTTCATGAATTTGAGCGCGTCGATGTCGTCCTTGTCCCAGACGATGATCTGCCGCTCCGCCATCGCCGCGATCTGCACCGGCACCAGTTCGTCGAGACGATCATGCGTCAGCACGAAGCCGCCCGGATGGGTGCCGAGCTGGCGCGGGAAGTTCAGGATCCCGGTCGCAAAGGCCACGGTCAGTTTCAGACGCCGCTCGGTGAGGTCGAGCCCGATTTCCGCGGCCCGGGAGGCGATCAGCTCGCGATCGCCCAGCGCCGAGGCGAGATGCCTGGACAGCAGGCCGAGCACGTCGTCGGAGAGGCCCATGACCTTGCCGACCTCGCGCAACGCCCCCTTGGGCTGATAGCGCATCACCGTGGCGCAGAGGGCCGCGTGCTGGCGGCCATAGCGGCGGTAGATCCACTGGATCACCTCCTCGCGCCGGTCGCTCTCGAAATCGACGTCGATGTCGGGTGGTTCGCGCCGCTCGACCGAGACGAAACGCTCGAATAGCAGGCCGGAACGCACCGGGTCGATCGCCGTGATGCCGAGCACGTAGCAGACGGCGGAATTGGCGGCCGAGCCACGGCCCTGACAGACGATGCCCAGCGATCGTGCCTGGCGCACGATCGTGTTCACCGTCAGGAAGTAGGGCGCATAATCGAGGGACGCGATCAGATCCAGCTTGTGCTTGAGTTGCTTGAGCACCTCCTTCGGCGCGCCGGCCGGGTAGCGCGTCGGCAGGGCCGCGCGCACCAGACGGGTGATGGTGGCCTGCGGCGCCTCGCCCTCGACGTCGCTCTCGGTCGGGTACTGATAGCGCAGCTCGGCGATCGAGAAGCGACAGGACGCGGCGATCAGGACCGATCGGGCGAGGGCCGCCTCGAAGCCGGCATAGAGCCGGGCCATGTCGCCGGGAGATTTCAGGCGGCGGTCACGCGCCCATTCGCGTGCACTGCCCAGCGTGGCCAGGGTCCGTCCGCTGCGGATCGCGCCCAGCACGTCCTGCAGCGGTCTGCGGGTGGCCGCGTGATACAGGACGTCGCCCACCACCACGCTCGGCACGCCGTGGATGTCGGCCAGGGCCTGCAGCTGCGCCAGCCTGCGGTGATCGCCCGGCCGGAAGTGACGGGTCACACCGAGATAGAGGCGCTCTTCCGTCGCCTCGGGATCGCGCAGGCGGGCGATCGCCTGCAGACGGTCGGCGATGCGATCGTCATGGGGCTGCGGATGGAGAATGAGGATCAGACCCTCCCGCTCCCGGGCCAGATCCTCCCAGGTCAGTTGAAAGGTCTGCCGATCGCCCCGCTTGTTGCCCAGGGTCAGCAGGCGGCACAGCCGCCTCCAGGCCGCCCGGTCGGTGGGGTAGGCGAGCACGACGGAGCCATCGGTCAGCGACAGCCGGCAGCCGGGGATGAGGCGCACCCCCATCGCCTCGGCCGCGACATGGGCGCGGATGATCCCGGCGACGGTGTCGAAATCCGCGATGCCCAGGGCCTCGTAGCCGAGGAACTTCGCGGTGGCGAACAGCTCCTCGGGATGGCTCGCGCCTCTCAGGAAGGCGAAGTTGGTCGCCGCCTGCAGCTCGACATAGGGCGGGTCCTTCATGGCTCGCCCCCGCCACGCTCGGCATGCGGATGGCGATGGGGGCTGGTGTCGGGCGGGGGCGCGGACGGCACCCGCATGAGGCGAAAGCCGCAGCGCCGTAGATGAGCAACGAGACGCTCGGCGACCAGACGCGCCATGAGCTCGTCGGCGTCATGCACGCGACGCCGCCCGTCAAAGCGCAGGGCGTGCATCAGCGCATCGGCGATCTCGTCCTCACCCGCCGCCTTGAGATCATCGGCCATGCTCAGAACAGACCGTGCAGGAACCAGGCGCGGTCGCCGGACCCGTCATGGACGCCATCCCCCCGACGGAACGGCCAGAAGCGCTCGCCCGCCTCGTCCTCGGCGATCCAGTCGTCGCGCACCGCCCCCATGGCGGCGTCCGGCTCCCACCAGTCGTCATGCAGACGCTCCGGACCGTCCGCGGCCCGGATGCGGCAATGCGTGCCCTGCCAGACGAACTGCCTCGGCGCGCCGTCGGGCAGCAGGCTGGTGACGTCGACCGGGGCGGGCGGAGACACGAGCCGCACCGGTCGGCTCAGCCCCGAGGGGAGGTCGAGCGCATCGTTCCCGGACGCCCGCGGCGCATCGTCGCCAATCGGCATCGGCGCCTGGGCTTTCTCCGGCCAGTGCGCGGGGACCGGTCGCAGTGTCCGCACCCGGTGCGGGCCGACGCGGTTGCGCAACCGGTCGAGCACACAGGCGATGTCGCCACCCGCGACGTCGATCCTGCCATCGGCCGGCCAGGCGGCGATCTGGCGGGCGGACGCCATCGCCTCGTCGCGCGTGACGAGAAGCGTCATCGCCTCGATCTTGAAGCCCGGCTCGATGCTCGGGATACACTTAGTCAGCAGCCGCCTGATGTGGGGCCCGTCATTGACGGGTGCGGTCATGCCGATGCGCAACGCCTGGATGGTGTCATCGACGCGGCGACACTGCAGGTCGACCAGCCGCGCCCCGAGACCGCGTGCCGCCAGGGTCGCGCAGATCTCGTCGACGAGGGCCCCGAGGACGACGGCGATCGCCTCCGCCGTGCCGATGGGCTCCACCATGCCACGATCCGCCCGGACGCGCTCGATCGGTCGCAGCGGCTGGATCGGCTCGTGGACGGCGCCGAGCGCCTGATCGAGCGGCGTCATCGATTCAGCGCCGAAGCGTCGGACCAGCGGGCCGCGAGGGGCTGCAAGGAGCTGGGCGATGCGCCGCAGTCCCCGGCGATACAGACCGGCGACGGTCTCGCTCTCCAGCCGAAGGGCCGGGATGGGCAGGGGGGCGATTGCGGCGCGCTCGTCGCTGGGTGCGACGACGGTCAGCGGGTCGCGGCCATAGAGCGCGATGGCATGCGCCGCACCCGGCGTCCCGGCCAGGCCGAGGCGAGTGACATAGCCCTGCGCGCCGAAGCGCCCGGACAGATGTTCCAGCATCGCCGCCTCGCCGCCGTGCAGGTGGTTGCAGCCGGTCGTGTCGATCCACACGCCGTCCGGCGGCGGGTCGACGGCCACGATCGGCGACAGGAACAGGCACCATCCGGCGAGACGGGCAAGGGCGCGGTCGTCACGATCCGGCGTCGCGGCCTCGGCGTGCAGGTCGGGCGCCAGACTCTGGGCGTGGGCGAGGCTCATGCCGGGGCGGATCCCGCGCGATCGCGCCACCGGATCAACGGCCAGCAGCACCGGCCTGCGGCCGTCATGCGCATGCAGCACCAGACCCGACGAGACGGCGCGGTCGGGATGACGGCGACGCCACAGATCGGTCCGCCACGTCGGCAGCCAGACGGAGAGAAAGCGTCGTGTCGTCATCGGCGATCTCCGTCAGCCAGGTTCCGGACGGGCCGCCGCGCTGACGCAGCAGCTCGAGCTGCCAGCGGGCGTGGCCAGGGGTGGGCGACTGGGCAGGGGATCGGCGGGACAACGTGGAGCAGGGAAGGACCGAGGCCACGGATCCGATGCGCCAGCGTGTCTGGCACGCCGAGGGTGGCAGGGCCGACGCCGTGCCGCGCGTCGCCTGATGGACGAGAAAGCCCGTCACAACGCCCCTTTCGGCGGCGAGCTGCAGACGACGCGAGGCGATCAGGGTCAGCGGCCCCGCCAGATCGGCAACCATCGCGAGGACGCCACGCTCGCGCAGCACGTCCTCGCACAGGGAGGCAACCTCGTCGGGCTCCGTCTCCACCAGCACGAGGCGACCGGGAGACAGGCCGAGTTGCCGCAGGCCCTCGAGGCAGAGATCAGGCGCCGCGCCACGGACCCACACGATGTGGCCCGGAATCCGCGCCAGCAGGGAGGCGATGAACCGCGTCGGCCGGACCCCGAAGGCACGATCCGCGCCGGTGCCGACGAACTCGTGCACGCCCCCGCGGACCAGCCCACCGCCGATCGCCGCGTCGAGATTCCCGATGCCGGTTGCCAGTCGGGACGCCGAATGTCCGGGGGCGTGGCGACGCTCGATGCGCGTCACCTGCTCGCGCAACGGCGCCAGAGTATCGTCCTTTTGCCGCGTCATGCTCTTCCTCCTCCGGGCAGAAGGATAAACAAGAACATAACGAGAACACAAGCTTCATTATGTTGCACACACCCGGCATGACGCTCTGTCAGGAAGGCACGGTCAGGGGGCCGCGCGTCAGCGGAGCGGCCTGGCGGCGATAGGAGGCGCCCGAGGGGCCGCCACTGCCTCATGCAGGAGAGCGGAATGTTTGGTTAGAGTAGAGCGAGAGAGAAAGGCGGCCGTGGGCAATCATGGGCTATGCCCGTAGTCTCATCGCGTCGAGAAACGCTGTAAATGCCGGTGAGTGCTGTTTCCGGCTGGGATAATAAAGATGGTAGCCTTCATAGTTGGGGCACCAGTCTGCCAGAACGTCGATCAGCTGCCCGCTTTCCACGAGGGGCCGGGCGAGGTCATAAGGAACAAATCCAAGGCCCAGTCCGTCCGTGGCAGCCTGTAACACCAGCATGCTGTTGCTGAACGTGGCCTGCCCTGAAACAAGGAGTGAAAACTCTTTTCCACCCGGTTTCTGGAACTCCCATTTCAGATTTCCGCCGGCCGTTGTCATCCGCAGATTGATGCAGTTGTGGTCACTGAGTTCGTAAGGCGACGCGGGGACCGCGCGCTCCCGGAAATATTCGGGCGATCCAACAACGCAAAACCGCCAGTCGGGGCCTATGCGTGTTGCAACCATATCCTTTTCCAGGGCTTCACCAATGCGAACCCCGGCATCGAACCGTTCGGCAATGATATCGACCAGAGCGTAGTCCATGCTGAGTTCGACGCTGATGTCAGGATATTGTCGAAGGAAGGCCGCGAGCTTCGGCCGGAACACAAGTTCGATCGCCACATCAACGCAGGTGATGCGGATGGTCCCTGCAGGCTTGTCACGCAGGGATGTTATGGAATCGAGCTCTGCTGACACCTGTTCGAACAACGGTCCAAACCGTCGGGCGAGTTGTTCCCCGGCCTCGGTTGTCGCAACATTTCTTGTGGAGCGGGAGAGAAGCCGCAGTCCCAGCTTTGCCTCAAGCCCCTTCACGGAATGGCTCACAGCAGAAGGTGTCACACCCAATTCGGCCGCCGCCCGGGTAAAGCTTTTCTCTCTGGCAACGGTCAGAAAGGCGGTGACTGCGTTGATATGATCGCGCGGCATTACGAAACTTATTTCAATGATGCATGTACTTTATGCGGGCTAATCAGGGTCTGTCTGCAGGTTTAGCTTTCTCCGAATAAAATAAAATCCATCGAGTTGGGCAGTACAGGAGAACACAATGAAAATTTTCCGCATAGGTCACAAACCTTCAATGAAGGGACCGGCAGACTGGTTCACTGGTACGGTTCGCGTCGACATGCTTTTCAATCCGGCAGATCCTGACCGGGTGCAGGGTGCCAATGTCACTTTTGAGCCAGCGGCACGAACGGCATGGCATACGCACCCAAAAGGCCAGACGATTATCGTCACGTCGGGTGTCGGTCGCGTACAACGCTGGGGCGGAACCATCGAAGAAATTCGTCCTGGCGACGTGGTTTTCTTCGAGCCGGATGAAAAGCACTGGCACGGTGCAGCTCCTGAGACAGCCATGACACACCTCGCCATCCAGGAAGTCGAGAACGGCAAGGTTGTCGACTGGCTGGAGCAGGTCTCCGACCAGCAGTATGGCCTCTGACCTTAGGGGGCAGAAGCCATGGAAAAGCTCTACGACCAGTATGTCATTCCGCCGGAACGGATCGCCAGTTTTGTTTCGTTTGCCATTGATGCGCCAGAAGGCACGGCCATCAATGAGTTTACTGTCGGTTCGACTAATCAGGCCTGGTAAAGACGGGAAGCGGCGGGTCGGGGGAAACAGAAAGTCGGTTATCGGGAGAGGGGTGACCGAAAGCAGCCATTCGAGGTGTTCACGTTCATGACAGCTGCCGACCA
>Ga0157365_10001183_pt1 | contig 10918 bp, 9 predicted proteins | sample AttsexASBM3_FD_111478 | JGI IMG/M metagenome (GOLD analysis project Ga0157365, IMG submission 111478) | Fungus gardens microbial communities from leaf cutter ant in Ribeirão Preto, State of São Paulo, Brazil - Atta sexdens ASBM3 | ecosystem: Host-associated > Fungi > Mycelium > Unclassified ... | reverse complement strand
TCCCCGGCCTTTTTGCCGTCTGGACCGCAGGCAGGATCAGGCCCTGGGCGCGTAGCGGGCCGTCTTGCGCACGCTGATTTCCTTTACCCCCAGTTCCTTTACCCCATCGGCAAAGACCTTGAAGTGCGGCGTGGCGAGATGCGTGTCGAATGCGGCTTCATCGTCATACACTTCCACCAGGATGATGGTCTGCGGATCGTCGATCGGGCTTACGGCCTCGAAGCGCTGGCAGCCTTTTTCATCCGCGACCGAGCGTTCGCTGTCATAGGCGCAGAGTTCGAGAAAACGCGCCCGGTTTTCGGCAGATACGCGAAATTCGGCCACGATGGTCAGCGGGGCGGTGGTCATGGCTGGATGATCCTTATTTCTGTTCCGGGCGCACGGGGCAACGACCTGTCACACTGAGCGCCTTTCATGGATTGACTTGGCATATCCGGTCATGTCAAGTCAGGCCTGTCGACACGGGAGAGACTGGCCCAGCGCCAGCGCCGAAGGAGCAACCGCCCCGGAAACTCTCAGGCCAAAGGACCGGTCGGCCAAGACTTCTGGAAAGAGGCGTCCGGCAACGGGCGCCCGCCGACGGGATAGCGATCTCAGGCACATGCGACAGAAGGGGCACTTGGAACCCATCCGGGTTCGACAGGAGTGCCGCATGTCCAGAACGCTACCTGCCTATTTTTCCGTCTGTTCTCCCTTTCCCATTTCCTGTTCCGCTGGCGCGTACCGTGCCACTGCACCCGCATGCCCTGCGTGCGCGAACGCATGCGCGCACGCGGACCTGCACAAGGCCCAGCCCGCATGAACCAGCCCCTGCTGCGCACCCCGCTTTACGACCTTCACCTTGAACTTGGCGCCCGTATGGTGCCGTTCGCGGGTTATGACATGCCCGTGCAGTATCCTGCGGGCGTCATGGCCGAACACCTGCATACGCGCGCCAGCGCGGGGCTGTTTGACGTGTCCCATATGGGGCAGGTGCGGGTCCGTGCCCGTTCGGGACAGGTTGCCGACGCCGCCCGCGCGCTTGAGGCGCTTGTCCCCGCCGATATCGTCGCCCTGAAGCCGGGCCGCCAGCGTTACGCCCTGTTCACCACGGAAGATGGCGGCATCAGCGATGATCTGATGGTGGCCAATATGGGCGACTGGCTGCTGCTGGTGGTCAATGCGGCGTGCAAGGATGCGGATTTCGCCCATGTAAATGCCGCACTGGCCGATAGCTGCACGGTGGAAATGCTGTCTGACCGCGCGCTGATCGCGGTGCAGGGACCGGCGGCGGAAGCAGCCATGGCCAGCCTGAACCCGAAAGCGGCGGCGATGCGCTTCATGGACGTGGCCGGGCTTGATCTGGCCGGTGTGCCCTGCATCGTTTCGCGCTCGGGCTACACGGGTGAGGACGGTTATGAAATCGGCATGGATAATGCCGCTGCATCCACCGTTGCCCGCGCCCTGCTGGCGCAGCCGGGCGTTGCCCCCGCCGGTCTGGGCGCGCGTGACAGCCTGCGGCTTGAGGCCGGTCTGTGCCTGTATGGTTCCGATATCGACCTGACCACAACGCCCGTCGAAGGCGCGCTGGAATGGTCTATCCAGAAAAGCCGCAAGCCCGGTGGCGCCCGTGCAGGCGGCTATCCCGGTGCCCGGATCGTGGCGGACCAGCTTGCGGATGGCGCGACACGCCGCCGGGTGGGCCTGCGGGCGGAAGGGCGCGCGCCGGTGCGTGGTGGTGCCGAACTGTTTGCCGATGAAGCAGGCCAGATCCCGGCAGGGCGCGTGACCTCCGGCGCATTCGGGCCCAGCGCGGGCGGCCCCGTCGCCATGGGCTATGTGCCCACCCATCTCGCAACCCCCGGCACGCGGCTGTTCGCTGGCGTGCGCGGGCGGTTCCTGCCGGTTCAGGTGGCGGCGCTGCCTTTCGTTGCACCGACATTCCGCCGCTGAACCCTGCGCGGATTTTTCACAGACCATCGTAATTTATGGAGCACGGACATGACCGTCTATTACACAAAAGAACATGAATGGCTGCGGGTCGAAGGCGATGTCGCGGTTGTCGGCATCACCGCCCATGCGGCCAATGAACTGGGCGAACTGGTCTTTGCCGAGGCACGCGACCCCGGTACCACGGTGGAGCAGGGCGACAGCGTGGCCGTGGTGGAATCGGTCAAGGCGGCATCGGACATCTACGCGCCGGTAACGGGCGATGTGCTGGCGTTCAACGACGCGCTGGGTGATGACGCGGCTCTGGTTAACCGTGACCCGGAAGGCGAAGGCTGGATCGTGCGCATGACCGTGGCCGATGCGTCGCAGCTTGAGGGGCTGATGGACCACGCGACCTATACCGCGCTGGTTGGCTGATTTTCCACTTTCCTACCCTTACGGAGTATGCTGGCCGTGACGTCTTCCTCCTGCGGTTCTTCTTCCCTGTGGCACGATCTGGGTGATGATGCCGGTGCGTTCTGCGCCCGCCATGTCGGGCCGGATGCACATGACGTGGCGGGTATGCTGCGTGTGGTGGGAGCCGACACGCTTGATGCCCTGATGGCGCAGACCGTGCCGGGCAGCATCCGCCTTGATGGTGCGATGGGCCTTGGCGCGGGCGTGCCCGAGCATGTGGCGCTGGCGCGCCTGCGCGCGATCGCGGGTGAAAACCGCGTCCTGACATCACTGATCGGGCAGGGATATTACGATACGATCCTGCCCGGCGTGATCCAGCGCAACGTGCTGGAAAATCCGGCATGGTACACGGCCTATACTCCGTACCAGCCTGAAATCAGCCAGGGGCGGCTTGAAGCGCTGCTCAATTTCCAGACCCTCGTCATGGAACTGACCGGACTGGATGTGGCCAATGCGTCCCTGCTGGATGAGGGAACGGCCGCGGCCGAAGCCATGGCCATGGCCCGCCGTGTGGCGAAAAACAAAGCCACGGCCTTTTTTGTCGATTCCAACTGCCATCCGCAGACCATTGCGGTCCTGCGCACCCGTGCCGAACCGATGGGCTGGGAACTGGTGGTGGGCGATCCGGCAACCGATCTGGACCCGCAGGCGGTATTCGGCGCGCTGTTCCAGTATCCCGGCACGTCGGGCGCGCTGCGTGATCCGCGTGCATGGATTGAGGGGCTGCATGCGGCTGGCGCGATTGCCAGCATGTGCGCGGACCCGATGGCGCTCCTGCTGGTGGAAAGTCCCGGTGCGCTGGGGGCCGACATCGCCGTGGGGTCCATGCAGCGTTATGGCATGCCGATGGGGGCTGGCGGTCCGCATGCGGCCTATATGGCGGTGCGCGATGCGTTCCGGCGCAACATTCCGGGGCGTATTGTCGGCGTGTCCATCGATTCGCGCGGGGAACCGGCATACCGTCTGGCGTTGCAGACGCGTGAGCAGCATATCCGCCGGGAAAAGGCCACATCCAATATCTGCACCGCGCAGGCGCTGCCCGCCATCGTATCGTCCATGTACGCGCTGTATCATGGACCGCAGGGGCTGAAGGCGATTGCCGGACGCATCCACCGCCTGACAGCCATCCTTGCGGCAGGGCTGCGGGCGCTGGGTGGCACGGTGGTCACGCAGGCGTTCTTTGATACGCTGACACTGCAAACCGGCGCGCAGACGGATGCGATCATGGCGCGCGCGCTGGATGCGGGCATGAACCTGCGTCGTGTTGATGATGCGCATATCGGCATAAGCCTTGACGAGACATCGACCCCCGATACCGTGCGCGCCATCTGGGCCAGTGTCGGTGGGGAAGGGGTATCGGTTTCTGAAATCGAATCCGGCCTTGGCGATATCGCACCCTCCATCCCGGCGGAGCTTGCGCGCAGGGGCGACCTGCTGACGCAGCCGATCTTTTCCGCCTGCCGGTCCGAAACCGACATGCTGCGCTACCTGCGCCGTCTGGCCGATCGTGACCTTGCGCTGGACCGTTCCATGATCCCGCTGGGGTCATGCACGATGAAGCTGAACGCCACGGCGGAAATGCTGCCGATCACATGGCCGGAATTCTGCAACATCCATCCCTTCGCGCCCGCTGACCAGATGCGCGGCTATGCCCGCCTGTTCACGGACCTGCAGCGCATGCTGTGCCAGATCAGCGGGTATGACGCCGTCTCCCTCCAGCCCAATTCCGGCGCGCAGGGCGAATTCGCGGGGCTTATGGCCATTCGGGGCTATCATCGCGCGCGGGGGGATATGGGGCGTGACGTATGCCTGATCCCGGCTTCCGCCCATGGCACGAACCCCGCTTCCGCGCAGATGGCGGGCATGCGGGTCGTGGTGGTGGCGTGTGATGCGCAGGGCAATGTTGATATCGACGATCTGAAAGCCCGGATCGCGAAACATGCCGACCAGCTTGCCGCCATCATGATCACCTATCCTTCCACCCATGGCGTGTTTGAGGAAAACGTGCGCGAGATCTGCGATCTGGTGCATGCCGCAGGCGGACAGGTCTATGTGGATGGCGCGAACCTGAATGCGCAGGTGGGGCTGGCGCAGCCGGGGCGCTACGGTGGCGATGTCAGCCATTTCAACCTGCACAAGACTTTCTGCATTCCCCACGGCGGCGGTGGTCCCGGCATGGGGCCGATCGGGGTGGGGGCGCATCTGGCACCCTACCTGCCCGGCGCGCCGCAGCAGGGCGGGGCGAATGCGATCTCGTCCGCGCCGTTCGGTTCGGCGGACGTGCTGCCCATTTCGTGGATGTACATGGTCATGATGGGCGATGCGGGGCTGAAGCGGGCTACCGAGGTCGCGATCCTGAACTCCAACTACATCGCGGCCCGCCTGTCCGGGCATTATCCGGTGCTGTATCAGGGTGCGAACGGGCGTGTTGCGCATGAATGCATCATCGACCTGCGTCCCATCAAGGACGAGACCGGGGTAACGGTGGACGATATCGCCAAGCGCCTGATCGACCATGGCTTCCATGCGCCGACGGTCAGCTTTCCGGTTGCGGGCACGTTCATGATCGAACCGACCGAATCCGAAAGCCGGGCCGAACTGGACCGTTTCTGTGATGCGATGATCGCCATCCGCGCGGAAATCAACGCGGTGGAGAAGGGGGATCTGACGGTGGAGCAGAGCCCCCTGCGGCACGCCCCGCATACGGTGCGCGACCTGACCGATCCCGACTGGACGCGGGCATATGACCGCGCCGCCGCCTGCCTGCCCGGCGCGGTTGTGGCCGCCAGCAAATACTGGTCGCCCGTAAACCGGCTGGATAACGCATATGGGGACCGCAACCTTGTCTGTTCGTGCCCCGACATCAGCACCTATGCCAGCTAGGAACTGATTGCGTCCCTCCGGTTCGTGTATATATCTGCAAGGATATAACAACACGACCGGAGCGGGGACCATCATGAACTGGGGCAGATGGAGTGTAGCCATGGGGGCGCTGGCATGGGGCCTGATGACCGGCGCCGCCGCCCCTGCCGCCAGCGCGCGCGACATTACCGACATGGCGGGCACGCCCTCATCCGTGCCGGATCATCCCGCCCGCATTGCCGATCTGTGGTTTGCCCATAATGAACTGGTGCTGATGCTGGGTGGCGCGCCCCAGATCGTCATGACCGTTGACCGCCCGCAGGCAAGGCCATGGATGTATCAGGTCTTTCCCGTTCTGTATCAGGCCCATGCGGTCAACGGCCCGCAGGTCAATGCCGAAACCCTGCTGCGTGACAGGGTGGACCTTGTATTCGTGCCCGAAGCCTCCGCCACCATCGCGGCCTTTCGCGCGGTGGGGGTGCCGGTCCTTGTCTCATCCTTCCATGACAGCGACGGACTGCTGCGTGTCGTGGATATGACCGCCACCGCGCTGGGCACGGATACCGCCCGCGCCACGGCGGCGGCCTACCGTGCCATGATGCACGATACGGTGGACAGTATCCGCACGCGGCTGGCGGACCTGCCCGCTACGGCGCGTCCGCGCGTCGTGCATATCCAGTCGCTGCATCCGCTTCGGGTGGATGGGACGGACAGTATCGTGGATGAATGGATTACCCTTGCCGGTGGCGTGAACGCGGCGACGGGGATCAGCGGGAACATGAAACCGGTCTCTGCCGAACAGGTGGCGGCATGGAATCCCGATGTCATAATTCTTGGCCCCGATAGTGGCACGCTGGACCAGAATGCCGATGGTGGTGTGTGGCAGCGCATGACCGCCGTCCGGGCCGGACGGGTTTACCAGAATCCATCGGGTGTTTTCCCATGGGACCGTTACGGCAGCGAACTGCTGCTACAGATCCGCTGGGCGGCCAGAATCCTTCACCCTGACCGTTTCGCGGATGTGGACATGGTGGCCGTAACACGTGATTTCTACCGCACCTATTTCCATTACGACCTGAATGCGGGGGATGCCGCGCGCATTCTCGCAGCGCGGCCCCCGCAGGCAACCCCGGACAGGAGCCGGTGATCCTGCGCATGCGTGCGTCGGTGGTCGGATGCCTGTGTTTTGCGGGATTGATCGTGGTGGCGATGGTATCGGCCTGCGTGGGGCGTTTTCCCCTGCATGCGGGGCAGGTGCTGCACGCGATGCTTGCGGCGGCAGGCATGAATCCCGGCCCGCCGCCACCGGATGCGGACATGGTGCATACCATCCTGTTCGGCGCGCGCCTGCCCCGTATCGGGGGGGCGATCTGTGTGGGCGCGGCGCTGTCGGTGGCGGGGGCGGCGTATCAGGCCGTGTTCCGTAACCCGCTGGTCTCCCCCGGTCTGCTGGGCGTGCTGGCGGGGGCCGGAACCGGTGCCGCACTGGGGATCGTATGGGGGGCGGGGCCTGCGGGTGTGGCGGGCCTGTCCTTTGTAGGGGGGCTGGCGGCCGTGGCGTTCGGGGTGGGGGTTGCGCATATGTTCGATGCGGCTTCCATGCTGATGCTGGTCTTTGGGGGGCTGATCAGTTCGGCGCTGTTCACCGCACTGCTGTCATTGCTCAAATACGTGGCGGACCCGCAGAACCAGTTGCCCGATATCGTATTCTGGCTGCTGGGTAGCCTGACGCAGGTGACGCCGCGCGCGCTGTCCGTGCTGGTGCTGCCGGTGCTGGCGGGGACCATGCTGCTGTCGGCCTGCGGGCGGATGCTGGACGGGCTGGCCATGGGGGACGAGGAGGCCCGTACCCTTGGCATTCCCGTCATGGCGCTGCGTTACGGGGTGATCGGCTGGGCTACGGTGCTGGCGGCGCTGACGGTGTCGGTCGCGGGCATGATCGGCTGGGTGGGGCTGGTGGTGCCGCATGTGGCGCGGCTGCTGGTGGGGCCATGCAATATGCGCGTACTGCCGGTCAGTGCGTGTATCGGGGCGATCTTCCTGCTGGTATGCGATGATCTGGCGCGCAGCCTGTCGGCGGAGGAAATACCAGTGGGCCTGATTGCTGATCTGCTGGGGGTTGTGGTGTTCGTATCAGTCCTGCCGCTGCTGCGGCGTGGGTGGCGGGCATGAAGGCCGATAGGCCCGTGCTGCGTCTGGATCATGTGAGGTTCCGCCATGGCAGGCGTACGGTGCTGCATGACCTGTCCTTTGCAATCCATGCGGGTGAACTGACCGCGCTGCTGGGGCCGAACGGTGCAGGCAAGACCACGCTGCTACGCCTGATGCTGGGCCTTGCGCAGCCCGACACGGGGCAGGTCTGGCTGGACGGGCGGCCCATGGCCGACTGGTCACGGCGCGAGGTCGCGCGGCGCATCGCCTATGTGCCGCAGGGGCATGTGCCGCTTTTTCCTTATACCGTGCGTGATATTGTCGGCATGGGCCGACTGGCGGAAACACCGTTTGCCCCATCGCTGCGGGCGACAGATTGCAGTGCGGTCGAACATGCCATGGCGGAACTGGCCATAACCCGGCTGGCCGGGCGACCCTATACCGATCTGTCAGGCGGGGAACGGCAGGCCGTGCTGCTGGCGCGTGCGCTGGCGCAGGGGGCGCGGACCCTTATTCTGGATGAACCGGAAACCGGGCTGGACCATGGGCAGAAACAGCGCCTGTACGCCCTGCTGCGCAGGCTGGCGGAACAGGGCCATGCCGTCGTGGCGACAACACATGACCCGTTTCAGGCGGCACGGGTATTTGACCGCGCCGTGCTGCTGCGCGATGGCCGGATTGTGGGCGATGGCCCGGCAGAAACGGTATTATGCGCCGACATGGTGGACAGGCTTTACGCGCCCCACGGCCAGACGGCGATTTAATCCCTGATTCTGCTTTTGGGAAAGCGCTCCTTACCGGCTGGACGGGTTCATATCCACCCGCACGGCCTTGCCCGTGCGGTCGTAATACAGCACGGCGTTACCGCGTTTTTCGGCATAGCCGTCCGGTTCTCCGGATTTGGTCCAGAACAGCAGGCGGTTCAGGTCCGGCTGTTCCTTGATGACGTCGCCCTTGGGAATATAGCGGTACTGTCCGTAATCCATATGCAGGCGCGGCAGCGGCGGGCGTTTGGAAAGCTGGTGCATGGTTGACTGGCGCTGCGAGGCCTCGCCGGGGTCTTCGTTACCGGCATCGGCATGGCCGGCATCAGCCCATGCCACACCTGGAACCATAGCGGCGCAAAGCCACGCGGACAGCATCACGTGACGTAACCTGACTGACATAAGCGCCGACCTCTCCATCATTCCCAATCGCGGCCCACCATCCTCCTTTTCCCTGCGGGGCGCAATATCCGGTGCGCGGGCCGGGATTACTGGAAGGGAAGGTAACGGAAATCGAAGAAGATCTCGCTCAGGCTCGTGGCGGGTGCGCCCCCCATGCCCGCCCATGTATTGACGCGGGAATAGGCAAGCTGGGTCCCTGCCTGCACGGTGCCATACTGGCCATGGATGAAGCGGTACCACGCACCGATGGTGAACTCCTCCACCGAGCGGATGTTGGCGGTACAGTCGGTCGAGCCTTCGGTCCAGCAGCCCATGTTGGACGACATGGGGTTGCCATAACCATAAGCCTGTCCGCCTTCATCAAAGTAGCTGCGGCCCGAACGCTGCATGCCGAAATACCCGTAAACATCAATCAGCTTGTTCGGGTGCGCGATAACGCCAGCCGTGGTCTGGGCGCTTGACAGCAGGGCGGGCGCGCCATTGGGCTGCAATGTGGCGTCCGGCAGCAGAACGGAGCCATAACGGCCGATACCCCGGCCCGCCAGCCCCGTCAGCCGCACTTCCAGCCGGTGCGGGATGACCGGCAGGATCATTGATCCGCCCGCGCCCCATGCAATGGCGGTATGGTTCTCGCCCACGCCATTGATGACGGAGCGGTCATGCGGGAAGTGGACGACGCCCTCGACTTCGTAATGGCCCCATTTCGGGTCCCATGCCAGCTTGCCGATCACGTCGGGCGCGATTTCGTTGGAGTAGTTGGTGGTCGCGCTGCTCAGCCCCACGCCATTGGAGCCGATCTTGGCGTAGCCACCGTTGGCAAGGGTGTATTCCCCGTTGTCATCCGCGGCGGAAAATCCGGTCGTATCGTAGATCGTCGCCGGGTTTTCGATCGAGATGCCCGCCCACAGGCGATGCTGCATGAAATCCTTGACCGCGCGCACCTGCCACTGCCGCGACCATGTCTGCCCCGCGAGAATGGAGGATTCGATCGTTTCGGGCAGGCTTTCCTGTCGGGGGACGATGCCCACGCGGTCTGGCGTCAGCATGGTCCATGCCTGACCGATCAGGAAGTGCATGTTGGCGCGTGAATCGTCCAGCGTCAGGTAAGCCTGCCGCAGGCGTGGCACGTAGGAATTGCTTTCATACGGATTGGTGGTTTCGGCGCTGGCGCCAAAATCCGTTTCCACGAAGCCCGCCACCGTCAGGTGCGGGTTAAGCTGTCCCCGTGCCATGAGCGAGAAGCGCGAATACCGCGCATCGCCATTGAAATTGGTGGTGTGGTAATTCGAACTGTTGCGGAAGGGAATGGCATTCCAGTAGTTGAAGATGCCTGATGAAACCTGCCGGTTTTCCACCAGCGCCGCAGCATCGAAGAAACCGCCGAGGATGATGGAAACCGGACCGAGGTGGAACACCTTGCTACCCAGCGCGCCTGCGGACTGCGCGCCCACCGTTTCGCGGTTGTGGGGGCCGACATTGTTGTTGGCCATGTGGGCGATCAGGTCTTCCTCGCGGTGGGCCACGACGGATTCATATGTCGGCTTGTCATCAAGCATTGGCATCGGGTCTGAATGCCCGCCGATATAGGGGCGACCGACCGGCTCGCCCCCGTTGGCATGGGCTGCCGCGCCGCGCCCTTCAACCGGTGTCCAGCCGCCGTGGACATGGCCACCCGACGCCGTTACCTGTAGCGGATGCGTGCCGCTTCCCCCCGACGTGCCGCCCAGATGGGCGCGATGCTGGGCGATCTGCTGGCGCATGGCCATGAGTTCGTTCTGGAGCGACATCTGCTGCTGCTGCAGATGCTCCATCTGGCGTTCCATGATATCCAGCGATTCGGGGTCTTCATCACCCCATGCCAGCGGAATGGGCCCCAGTGCTGAACACAGCATCAGCATGCCGGCAAAACGGCCATGCCGGTTCGTAGAAAAAAACGGAATCCGCATTTAGTGTCAGGAGGCCCCCAAACAGGTGTTCTTCTATTTTATGTCAAAACATTTCCCATTCCATAGGTAAATGATAATTTCTTTTAATATACACGGATTTTATCGCCTGTGCTGTTTTGGTCACCCTGCACGCGGCAGTCTGCTACGGCAGTCTGCTACGGCATTATTTACGTAATGTTACACAACGTCAGGACGCCGCGCGGTCATGGCGTGGACGGCGTCGTGCCAGAACATGTCTTCGGGCGCGGGGGTGACGTTGCCATTGTCCACCGGGCCGAATCCGGCGCGCTGGAGCAGGACGGTCAGCATGCGGCGGCGGTCCCCTTCATCCAGCGCCTGCCACAGGGCGGTCGCCTTCTGCGGGATCAGACGCGTACCGAAGGTAATGACGATCAGGCCACCGGGTTG
>Ga0157365_10001182_pt1 | contig 10922 bp, 9 predicted proteins | sample AttsexASBM3_FD_111478 | JGI IMG/M metagenome (GOLD analysis project Ga0157365, IMG submission 111478) | Fungus gardens microbial communities from leaf cutter ant in Ribeirão Preto, State of São Paulo, Brazil - Atta sexdens ASBM3 | ecosystem: Host-associated > Fungi > Mycelium > Unclassified ... | reverse complement strand
TCGTCAATATCAGAGCGAAAAATATCTTTTTCTTTTCCTCTGTCAAGAATACTTTTTAACGTGCTGGAGACTTGAATGCCAATAGAGCGTGCGAACTCATGGTCTTTTAAATGGCAACCTAGATAGAGATTTTCAGAGTTGACCAGGGAAATAAATTCTGGATTTTTGATGTAATATTCCCAAGTAAAACGAACAAATTCTTCGAGTGCCTTTCGTGGTTCCATATCTTCTAAATGAAGATCCCGTTCCGCGCGCCGAATATCTGTGTAGGCACACTCCAGAACAGTCTGGAACAGACCATCTTTACTTTCAAAGTAATGATAAATCATTCGCTTGTTGGCTTTGGCCTCCAAGGCGATCGTATCAACCCGCGCGCCATCAAAGCCGCTACGAGCAAACTCCTTCTTTGCAGCTGTCAATATTCGCGCTCGCGTTGCATCTGCGTCTCGCCGTACGCGTTGCGCTGGTTTGAATCGTGATGACGAACGCTCTGATACGACCAAGATAATCCCACTGCCTTCAAGAGATGCACACAATCTACAAGCATTTAGCATCGGGCGTCAAAGACGCTGTGCGTGTTACGAAATCGCCTCATGATGTTATGAGCATATCACCTTCATGTGATTTCCCACCAGGCACCATGCGGCTTATCAAAGTAACCAGTTGGTGCAAAAGTCTGAGTGCTGCCTCTTCGTTCGCGCTCATTGCATTCCTAATACGCATGATTCGGAGTTTTTGGGATGAGTCAGTCCGGCCAGTTTGATCGCCCGCCCGAAAAGCCACGCCACTTTCGGTTTTTCGTCGATGGAGAATGGCGTGAAGGACGCGAGGTTTCTACGCGTCGTTCGCCGAGCCACGACGTGGCCGTGTCTCAAATTCCTCGTTGTTCAGTCGAGGATCTCAACGACGCCGTCAAAGTTGCGCGCCGTGCGTTTGAAGAACGAGGATGGTCAGGGGCGCCAGGTGCCGAGCGCGCTGCAGTTCTGCTGCGTGCCGCTGAAATTCTGCGACGTCGCACGGATGAGATTGCTTATTGGGAAGTTCTTGAAAACGGCAAGCCATTTGCGCAGGCTAAAAGTGAGATTACTGGCTGTATCGGTTGCTTCGAAGTCGCGGCAGGTGCAGCACGACTGCTGCATGGCGAAAGCTTTAATAACCTTGGCGACAAGTTGTTCGGCATGGTGCTGAAGGAACCCATAGGCGTTGTTGGTCTCATCACACCCTGGAACTTCCCATTCCTTCTTCTCTGCGAGCGGGCACCGTTCATTCTCGCATCTGGCTGCACCTTGGTCGTCAAACCGGCTGAGGTAACCAGCGCGACGACGCTGTTGTTGGCAGAAGTGCTGCAGGAGGCGGGTCTTCCCAATGGCGTCTTCAATGTCGTCACTGGTGAGGGCCGTGTGCTGGGCGGTGCGATGAGTGCCCATCCTGACATAGACATGTTGTCATTTACAGGTTCAACCGCGGTCGGTCGCACCTGTGTCCACGCTTCAGCAGATAGTAACCTCAAAAAGCTCGGGCTTGAGCTTGGTGGCAAAAATCCAATCATCGTTTTTGCTGACAGCAATCTGGAAGATGCTGCGGATGCAGCAGCGTTTGGGGTCAGCTTTAATACCGGACAGTGCTGCGTTTCATCGAGCCGTCTCATTGTCGAGCGTTCCGTCGCGGAAAAGTTCGAAGCCATTCTGGCCACGAAAATGAAAAAGATCCGTGTCGGCGATCCGTTCAGTCCAGATACGCATATCGGGGCGATCACAACAGAGGCTCAGAGCAAAACTATTTTCGAATACATCGAAAAGGGCAAGCAGGAGGGCGCAACACTTCTGTTTGGTGGCGCCAGTGTCAATGTTGGACAAGGAAGGTTTGTCCAGCCGACGCTATTCACTGATGTCAAACCCTCGATGTCGATTGCTCAAGACGAGATCTTCGGGCCGGTCCTTTCCTCGTTCCGCTTTGATACGGTCGACGAAGCGATCACGCTGGCGAACGATACGGTTTATGGTCTTGCGGCTTCCCTGTGGACAAGCAACCTCGAAAAGGCCTTGACGGTCACGCGCCGGGTACAGGCCGGAAGATTCTGGATCAACACCATTATGGCAGGCGGCCCTGAAACGCCGATTGGTGGCTTCAAGCAGTCGGGGTGGGGTCGCGAGACGGGGCTCTATGGTGTTGAGGAATACATGCAGGTCAAGTCCGTTCATATTGAACTTGGCGCTCGGACACATTGGATCGAGTCATGACATCAGGTTTTGATTATATCGTCGTGGGTGGCGGCTCTGCCGGATGCGTCATTGCATCCCGCCTGTCCGAAAATCCTGCTGTCCGGGTTTGTCTCATCGAAGCCGGACATAAGGACACCAATCCCTTGATCCATTTGCCGGTCGGCTTCGCCAAAATGACAACAGGTCCTCTGACTTGGGGATTGGAAACCGTGCCGCAGAAATACGCCAATAACCGGAAAATTCCGTATGTTCAGGCGAAAGTTCTGGGCGGCGGTTCATCGATTAACGCCGAAGTTTTTACGCGCGGGCATCCCAGCGATTTCGATAGGTGGGTCGGAGAAGGTGCTGAGGGTTGGGGCTTTGATGATATCAAGAAATATCTGATCAGGTCGGAAGGTAATACGATCCTTGCTGGCGAATGGCATGGAACAGAGGGGCCGCTCGGGGTGTCCAACCTCAATTCTCCCAATCCATTGAGCCGCGCATTCGTGCAAGGCTGTCAGGAAATGGGTATCCCTTACAATCCTGATTTCAATGGACCAACCCAGGAGGGCGCCGGCATATACCAGATGACCATCAAGGACGGTCGTCGCTGCTCTACGGCAGTAGGATACCTGCGACCCGTTCTTTCACGGGAGAACCTTACGGTTGTGACGAATGCGCTCGTTTTACGGGTGCGTTTCGAAAAGAAACGCGCCGTAGGAGTAGATTATGTCGCTGATAAGGTGAAGCAAACTGCGTATGCCGATCAGGAAGTCATTGTTGCATCGGGTGCGATCGGGTCGCCAAAATTGATGATGTTGTCCGGGATCGGGCCTGCCGCTCATCTTGCAGAGCATGGTATTCCCGTGATTCAAGATCTGCCGGGCGTGGGACAAAATCTTCAGGATCATTTCGGGGTAGATATTGTTGCGCAGGTGGATGGTAACGATAGTTTCAATAAGTATGCCAAATTACAGTGGATGATCTGGGCTGGGCTTCAGTACATTATGTTCAATTCTGGTCCGGTAACCTCCAATGTCGTCGAGGGAGGCGCTTTCTGGTATGGTGACAAGCAGGCGCCTTGTCCCGACCTGCAATTTCATTTTCTTGTCGGTGCCGGTGCCGAAGCAGGTGTACAGTCAGTTCCCAAGGGGACTGCGGGTATAACGTTAAATAGCTACAATCTACGCCCCAAATCACGCGGTACCGTAACGTTGGGGTCAGCAGATCCAAGGGTTCAAGCTGTAGTTGATCCCAACTTTCTGTCCCATCCAGACGACTTGCGTATTTCGGCGGAAGGTGTGCGACTTAGCTACGAAATATTCAATCAGCCTGCAATGCGCAAACATATCAGTGCTATTCAGTATTTCGACAAGAATTCTATCATGGAAGATAGTTTGCGCGAATACGCGAGACAGTTCGGGCGCACATCCTATCACCCGACATGCACATGCAAGATGGGCATTGACGAAATGGCGGTTGTGGATCCGTATCTACGAGTTCGCGGCGTGGAGGGACTTCGTATTTGCGATAGTTCTGTAATGCCATCAATCGTCGGGTCAAACACGAATGCGGCGACGGTTATGATTGGTGAGCGGGCAGCCGAGTTCATACGGGGAAATGCCTGAAAACATGCAATCGCTTTTGAAGTAGGCACATTTTCAATGTTTATTACAGGTAACCACCCAGATAGTTACAAGAGTGTGCGATGAACAAGATCAGAACTGCCGAGCAAGCTGTCAGCCTTATCAAAGATGGCGCGGTCATCGCAGTAAATTCTTCCTCTGGATTGCTCTGCCCAGACGAGGTGCTGAAAGCACTGGGGGCGCGGTTCGAGCGTGAGCAGGCTCCGGGAGGTCTGACTACAATCCATCCGATCTGTGCGGGCGATATGTTCGGCACCAAAGGCGTGGATCACATCGCCAAGCCAGGCATGATCACGCGCATTATCGGGGGATCTTATCCATCTGGTCCGAGCCGCGCAGATTCACCGCTGATCTGGCAGCGCATTCTTGCAGAGGAGGTCGCTGCCTATAACGTACCAGCTGGGGTCATTTTTGACATGCTGCGCGAAGGGGCAGCCAAACGTCCAGGCGTATTGACGAAAGTCGGCATGGAGACCTTCGTCGATCCGCAGCATGAAGGCTGCGCGATGAACGGAAGAGCCCAGGAAAAGGCGATCGTATCGCGTGTCACATTCGATGGTGAAGACTGGCTGTATTTCCCAGCGCTGCGACCGGACGTCGCCATTATTCGCGGGACGACGGCGGATGAGAACGGAAATCTTACATTCGAACATGATGGCGCAACGCTCGGGGCCATGGAAATGGCGCTTGCCGCGCATAATTCGGGTGGTCTTGTCATCGCTCAGGTCAAGCAGATCGCTGCCAACGGCACACTTCGGCCGCATGACGTTAAAGTGCCGGGTATTCTGGTTGACATCGTCGTGGAGGCGCCAGACCAATTGCAGACAACTGCGACGATCTACGACCCTGCAATTTCCGGTGAGCTTATTCGACCACTTTCGACTTTCGAAATTCCCGAATTCAGCGTGAGTAAGGTTATGGCTCGCCGTGTCGCGCAGGAATTGAGAACTGGGTGGGCAGTCAATCTCGGTTATGGCATTTCTGCCAACGTGCCGCGCATCATGCTGGAAGAAAACCTGCACGGCCAGGTGACCTGGGTGATCGAGCAAGGCGCGGTTGGGGGTATCCCCCTGTTGGACTTCAAGTTCGGTTGCGCGAGCAATGCGGAAGCGTTTGTCGCATCGCCGCATCAGTTTTCCTATTTCCAGGCAGGTGGATTTGACTGCTCCCTGTTATCGTTCCTCGAAATCGGGGCTGATGGTTCCGTCAATGTAAGTCGACTGGCTGCGACGCCGCATCGAACGGCGGGTGCCGGGGGCTTTGTCGATATTACGGCGCGTGCACCACGGATCGTCTTCTCCGGCAATTTCAATGCTGGGGCGAAAATGCAGATAGTGGATGGACGTCTCGTGATTGAGAAAGAAGGCAAGATCGCAAAAGTCGTGCCGGCGGTCGATCAGATCAGCTTCTCTGGCCCACGTGCCACGGCTCAAGGACAGGAAGTGACGTATGTGACGGAGCGCTGCGTTATGCGTCTCCTTGAAGGCGTCCTGACTGTGACGGAGATTGCGCCAGGCATTGATCTTCAGCGCGACGTGCTGGATCAAGCGGCGACGGGTCTGCATGTGGCGCCCAATCTTCGCGAAATGGATGCTGCACTCTTTCGCGATGCGCCTATGGGTCTTGAATTGGCGTCGGTATAAATCCATGGAGCAGCAGGATCGCACATTTCTTGAAAGCCTGTTTTTCGCGGCAGTTGAAGCTGCGGACGCTGAGCGCATTCTGGCTGCCAACCTGCCTGCGCCGCCGAAAGGGCGCACGGTGGTGGTCGGCGCTGGAAAGGGCGTGGCGCAGTTGGCGGCGGCTCTTGAAGAGATGTGGGAAACACCCGTCAGTGGCGTTGTCGTCACGCGATATGGTTACGGTTGCGCGACCAAGAGGATCAGGGTTCTGGAGGCCTCTCATCCCGTACCGGATTTGGCAGGGCTCGCGGCCTCATATGCGCTTCTCGACGCTGTGTCTGAATTGACTCCGGATGATCTCGTAATTGCACTGTTCTGCGGCGGGGGGTCGGCGTTGTTGCCTTGTCCGCTTGACGGATTGTGTCTTGATGATGAGATCGCCCTTAACGAGGCGCTGCTGGCGTCAGGGGCGCCGATTTCCGTGATGAACGCGGTGCGCAGTCAGATTTCCGCCATCAAGGGCGGGCGCCTTGCTGCGGCAGCGGCACCGGCAAGGGTTGTATCGTTAATCGTCTCGGACGTCCCTGGCGATGATCCCGCGCAGGTAGCGTCCGGTCCCACCGTGCCGAGTCCTCTGACGCGCGCTGACGTCCGTCGTCTGATCGCGAACTGGCAATTGAGGCTGCCGCCCGTCATCGAACAGTGGCTGGAAAACGATCGTTCGCGTTCACCGATGCTGGAAGACCCGGTGTTCCGCAGCCACGAAGTGCGCGTCATTGCATCTGCAAAATTGTCGCTTGAAGCGGCGGCGCAGGCCGCGGCAGACCAGGGGGTGACGGGTATTATTCTCTCAGATGCGATGGAAGGTGAGGCGCGTGATGTCGGGTACGTGCATGCTGCACTGGCACGCGAGATTGCGGTCAATAATCGACCTTTTCGTCGTCCAGTGGTGATGCTTTCCGGCGGGGAAACGACAGTGACAATGCGAGGACATGGCAGAGGTGGTCGTAACAGCGAATTTCTGCTCGCTTTTGCAGCAGCGGCACAGAACCTGCCGGTTGCTGCCATTGCGGCCGATACGGACGGAATCGATGGTTCAGAGAGCAATGCCGGTGCTTTTGCATGTGGAGAGAGCGACGTAAGGCTGCGGCGGCTAGGACGGGATGCTGGAAGCTTCCTGAGCAATAACGATGCCTATTCAGCATTCGAGATATTGGATGATCTTTTTATCACAGGCCCAACTGGAACGAACGTTAATGACTTCCGGGCTATCTTGATAAGATAAATAATAGGTGAGGGTAATTCGCTTCAAACGCAGATTGCCAAAGTAAAGCGAGACAATCAACTTTGAGTGATACTTGGATTATTCACGAGTGCCGACATCCAAGGCGTAGTAAGTAACCAACCAGTTAGTTATGAGGAAAAAGGTTATGTTTCTCACAGAAACTCAGGAGCAGGTGAAAGAAATGACCCGCTCGTTCGTTGACGAGGTCATTCGCCCGGCTGCGGAGGCATTAGATCGTGAAGAGCGTTTCCCGTCCGAAATTTACGACCGAATGGCTGAACTCGGCCTCTTTGGTATTGCGGTGCCCGAGGAAATGGGCGGTCCCGGTTTCGACGCCCTAACTTATGCCGTGGTTATGGAGGAGCTCTCTCGTGGCTACTCTAGCGTTGCCGATCAATGTGGGCTGGTTGAACTGATCTCGACGCTATTGGTCCGTCATGGCACCGAAACGCAGCGCGCAATGCTTCCCGAAATTCTCGCGATGAAGCGCAAGGTTGCCTACTGCATTACCGAGCCCGAGGCAGGCACCGATGTATCAGGTATTCGCACGACTGCAGAAAAGGATGGTGACGGCTGGGTTCTGAACGGCAACAAGATCTGGATTCATAATGCACCGGTGGCGGATACGGGTTTTGTTTTGGCGCGCACCGACAGGGAGGCCGGTAATCGTGGCATGTCGATCTTTATCGTAGATCTGCATGATCCAGGCGTTGAACGCGGCCCCAAGGAACACAAAATGGGCCAGCGTGCCAGCCAGGTAGGTGGTCTCAATTTCAGTAACGTGCGCTTGGGACCGGACGCGTTGCTGGGCGATATGAATCGCGGTTTCCACATGATGATGAGCGTTCTGGACAAAGGGCGCGTCGGGATCGCCGCTCTGGCTGTCGGCATTGCGCAAGCGGGGCTTGAAGCTGCTGTGGACTACGCCGCGACACGCAAGCAATTCGGCAAACCAATTTCCGATTTTCAAGGCGTGCAGTGGCTTTTGGCGGATATGGCTAAGGACATCGAAGCAGCCCGTCTCCTTGTTCATTCTGCTGCCACAAAGATCGATCGTGGAGAGGACGCGACCCGCGCCTGTTCCATGGCGAAATGTTTTGCCGGAGATATCGCCGTTGCGCGCACGGCCGATGCGGTGCAGGTCTTTGGTGGTTCCGGATATATTCGTGGGTTCGAAGTCGAGCGACTCTACCGTGACGCGAAGATCACGCAGATTTATGAGGGCACGAACCAGATCCAGCGCATGATCATCGCACGTGAACTCCTAAAGAAGGGTGCACGCACATGAGACAGGTCGCGCTCATTACCGGATCATCGCGCGGGATTGGTCTGGCAGCAGCAGAAGCCCTGGCGCGTGAGGGTTTTGCGATTGCCATCAACGGACCATTTGAGGACGAGGAACTCCATACTGCTGTAGCGCGCGTGGCAAAAATTGGCGGTTCGGTCATGCCAGCGCCGTTCGATGTTACAGATGTCGAGGGACATAATGCGGTCATGGCCGGCATCGAGCGTGAACTTGGTCCACTCACGACTCTTGTCAATAATGCCGGTGTAGGCGTCCTTCAGCGGGGCGATCTTCTCGACGTAACGGAAGCCAGCTGGGACCGGTGCATGGAGATCAATGCCCGCGCTGTGTTCTTTCTATCACAGGCCTTTGCACGCCGCCTCCTGAGCCGCGACAGGCCGAAGAATCTCGTGCATTCGATCGTGAATGTGACGTCTTCCAATGCGGTAGCCGTTGCGGTTCAGCGTTCGGAATATTGTGCCTCGAAAGCGGCAGCGGCCATGGTGTCAAAAGCTCTGGCCGTTCGCCTGGGTTCCAAGAATATCGCCGTCTATGATGTGCAGCCGGGCCTGATCGCGACCGCCATGACGTCGTCTGTGATAGAAACATATCAGCGCCGCGTCGCTGAAGGTTTGACGCTTATTCCTAGGATCGGTGAACCCGAAGATATTGGTGCGATCATCGCGTCCCTTGCGTCCGGCAAACTTCCCTACACTACGGGACAAGCAATTTCGGCAGATGCCGGGATGCTGGTCTCGCGTTTCTGAGGCAGATCATGAAAATATTCCTGCCAGATCACAGCGGAAAAAAACTGGAATATTCGCTCGTTGGTAAACCGATCGCCAGCGCGGTTCTTCCGCATGACGCTGTTCGGGTCGTCTATTCCGCCGCTCATGTCGTTGCAGACCCATTCACCAATAACGATCCCTCCGGATCGGCAACGATTAACTGGGAAAAGACTCTTGCTTTCCGCCGCTATCTTGCCGGACTGGGATTGGGCATCGCCGAGGCGATGGATACGGCTCAACGCGGCATGGGGCTTGATTGGCCGACCGCGCTCGAGTTGATCCGACGCACGAAAGAGGAACTGCCTGACGCGCGGGTCGTCAACGGTTGCGGCACAGATCAGCTCGGTCCGGATCAAGTGACATCTGTCGATCAGGTTGTCGCCGCCTATATGGAGCAAATCGGCGCCATTCAGAAGATCGGCGGTCGCCTGATCATGATGGCCAGCCGGGCACTGGCACGGGTCGCTCGTGGGCCGGAAGACTATGTGCGCGTTTATCGCACGATTCTCTCGGAATCTGAGGAGCCGGTCGTATTGCACTGGCTGGGCGAGATGTTCGATCCGGCATTGGCTGGATACTGGGGAGCAAGCGATTACCGGGCGGCAGAAGATACTGTTCTCTCAATCATCCATGAAAACGCTGCGAAAATTGACGGGATCAAGATTTCTCTTCTCGATAAGGAGAAAGAGATCAGTCTGCGTCGCAAATTGCCGGCAGGCGTGAAAATGTTTACCGGCGACGACTTCAATTATCCGGAGTTGATCGAAGGCGACGAACAAGGTTTCAGTCACGCCCTGCTCGGTATTTTTGATCCTCTTGCTGCAGCGGCTGCCTACGCGGTCGATCAACTCGGCAAGGGCAATAGCGCAGCATTTCGGACGACACTGGACGCAACGGTGCCTCTCGCGCGCGTGATTTTCCGCGCCCCGACGCAATATTACAAGACCGGCGTAGTGTTTCTGGCCTGGCTAAATGGCTTTCAGGACCATTTCATCATGCTTAACGGTGCGCAGGCCATGCGTCCGCTGCCGTATTTTTGCGAGGTTTTCAGACTGGCCGACGGCGCCGGGCTGTTGCGTGATCCGGACCTCGCCATACGTCGCATGGCGTCGCTTCTTGCGATTTACGGGGCATAGCATGCGCGATGTTACCCAAGATTATTCCTGTCTCGCTCTGAACACCGCAACGCTCGGCCATAATATGGCCGGCATGGGCGCTGGCTGGACACCGGAACAGACGATCGAGGCCTGCGCGGAGAGAGGCATACGCGGCATTGTATTCTGGCGGCGGGAGATTGCGGGCAGGGCCCTGGAAATCGGGCGATATGCGCATTCTGTGGGTGTCGAGGTCATCGGACTATGCCGTGCGCCATTTCTCACCGGACCGTTGGCCTTTGAAAGTGAACGCGCCATTCTCGACGATTTCCGTTACGCTGTCGAAGAAACAGCTGAACTACGGGCGCCAGTCCTGACGATCGTGACTGGCGGTATTCAGCCAGGAACAAGGGGCGTATCGAGAAGTCTTGCTGACGTCGAGCGGCTTGTGAGCGACGTGCTGCCGTATGCGGAACAATGCGATGTCAAACTGGCGCTGGAGCCACTCCATCCCATGTACGGGGGCGATCGTTCTTGCCTGATGACCACGCGTGATGCGCTCGACATCTGTGATCGGTTCAGGTCGAAGCATCTCGGAATTGCCGTCGATGTCTATCACACTTGGTGGGATACGGACCTGCCACGTCAACTGGCACGAGCCGGAGATCGTATCTTCGGATATCACGTCTGTGACTGGCTTTCGCCCACCGAGGATATGTTGCTTGATCGCGGAATGATGGGCGATGGCATCGCCGATCTAAAAGGCATTCGCAGAGATGTCGAAGCCGCTGGGTATGCGGGCTTCTGCGAGGTTGAAATATTCTCCTCACGAAACTGGTGGCAGCGACGCCCGGAAGAAGTTCTGGACGTCATGATCGAGCGCTTCCAGACGTTCTGCTAGAAGAAGAGGGTAAGATGAAAGTCATCGTTCCTGTAAAGAGAGTGGTTGATTACAACGTCAAAGTTCGCGTCAGACCTGATGGTTCGGGCGTTGATCT
>Ga0157365_10001181_pt1 | contig 10924 bp, 17 predicted proteins | sample AttsexASBM3_FD_111478 | JGI IMG/M metagenome (GOLD analysis project Ga0157365, IMG submission 111478) | Fungus gardens microbial communities from leaf cutter ant in Ribeirão Preto, State of São Paulo, Brazil - Atta sexdens ASBM3 | ecosystem: Host-associated > Fungi > Mycelium > Unclassified ... | reverse complement strand
TAGCCCTTTTACACCAAAAACGTGCTCGTGTCCGTGGCGAGCTCAATGAGCATTTGTCAGCCACGCGAAACCTTCCTCCAGAGGTTCTCACCGAGATATTCTGGCTCTCAGCATGCAGACTGAATCTCCGAGAACCTCAATTATACTCGATCAAGATACAGATGCTTCTCCGACTCGGCTCTGTCTGTTCCCATTGGAGGAGCATAATCTGGTCTGCTCCGTCCCTCTGGACTACATGCCTCCTGGAACAGAACAACCCAGTTCCTCCCTTGATCGTCGCGCTTATGTTTTCCAATGCGGGAAATTGTTGCGTCTCTATTAAAGTGAACTTGAGAAAGATACCTGACGAGAGCCTGCTGCTCATTTTTCAACATCACCGTGCGCAGATTCGAGCCCTCAGAATTCAACTATCTGATCATGACTCCACGCATGATAGATGGGATGAATTGGCATCTTATTTTTCCCAGCCCACAGAATGGCCAAACCTCACAGAGTTGTGGGTGCTTTCACCGAGTAAGAAGACCTTTTCTAGTGGTTTGATGCTCCAGATCCCCGGAGTTGACTCGTTCCACTACTGCAGAAAGGAATGGGATGATCTCGCGTGGTGTGCCCCGATGCTTCAACTTACTATTCTCCGTTTATGTCATGTCCCCATCGACCAATGTCTCTATCTGCTCTTCCACTGCCCTAATCTTATCGAATTTCATTGTTCCGCTTCGAAAACCGATACTCGCATCATCTTTGCACCCGAGGTCATATTCAACCCCTCTCGCACACCGAAAATTTGCCCGAATCTCCGAATATTTCATTGGAAAGCCGAGGATGAGGATTGGAATCGATTTTTGTTTTCCTCGATTCGATTTCCTTACCTTGAGAAGCTCTCCTGGGGAGTGCCTTATGACAGTCTACGTCAGCCTCAGTCGACAGAACCTATCGACAGCGTATTGATAAACGAATTCATACCATCGCTGAGCCGCATTACTGCTCTTGACTGGGATATCCCTCCTCCGTCACGCACATGTTTTAATGAGGTCTTTTCCCGAGCAGATCTGAATTCATTGCAACGACTGTACATTTCACTCCCTAACCAAGTCCAGGTCCTTTCTTGGCTCAAGGCATTAACCATTGGCATACGACATGCCAAGTGTTCTCTTCCTCAATTGCAAAATATCCACATTGAAACACCATATGTACAGCTTGGTAGACCATTGGTATTTGAGGCCCTGTACAAGTGCCTACGATCAAGATTTCCCCTGGATGGTGAAAGTGGCGCCATACAGGCGTTGGGACATAATCACACTTGTGCATTATTAGAAGTTTTTACTTGGGAGGGCTCCCTCGGTCTTGATCAACGTCAAAAGAACGCCCTCAAAGTTCTTATTGCTGGTGGTCTTCATATCAATTTTATTGCAGCACCCAAGAACGGTGAAGTCCTCAAGATTTGATAGATGCAATTCTGTGATTGATTTGCTCCCCTTCGCCACTATAAAATCGCAACTAATCCAAGATCCACTATACGATGAAATATGATCTAATTCGAGGTCTTTGAGCACTGGAACCGCATCGGCGGTGTCCTATTTTTAGAAAACTATCCTTTTCTTTTCTCTGGAAAATTGAATAAAACCAAAAGCATTTACTTTGCCCGAGATTTTCCTCATCATTGACTCCTTACTATCACAAAAACTTATTTTCTTCTAAAAAATATCACCAGTATAATTACACGGTGCTCGATCGCTTCATAGACTATCACGCCAAAAAGGTATCAATATATATATATACGCACGGAAATACACCTGGTATATGATTCTCCTCCAACGTTTATATTCCAAACTTTACAAGAAAGAGTTTATAACAACAAAACGATCACCATCATCATCATCATCAAAATCAAGAAAAAAGCAGAACAGAGACAGAGAGAGGGTTATATCCCAAAACACTGACTCACCAGAACCTAACACTCCCCAAGAACAACAAAAAAAGGTAATCCATGTATACAATTAATCAATTACCAGACCCATTTCCACCCACACTCCCAGGGCCAAGAGTAAAAAAAAAACCAAGAGACCAACAAAAATCAAGAAAGCCCCTTGAAAAAAATCCTGCGACCAAAAAAAAGCATGGGAGGAAGGAACAAAACGATGACGACAGATGATGATGAAATCACAAAAATCCATTCCAAAAGGGATAACCACCCATTCCAGGTATTATAATCATCAGGCCAAAAAAAAAAAGAGGAAAAAGTAACGGTCTGCACATGAAAAAAAAAATCATGTAAAAGGGGGCGGGTATCATAATCAGAACAAGGAGCGTCAAATGAACCAGTAGCATGGTCATTGGGCAGATAACAATCTCAAAAGGCTTGAAACGAATCTCGATATGAACTGAGAGGGAGGGGGGTTGACATATGACAGGCAGGAGGAAGTTAAGCCACAGATTCAGCGCTCAAAACATCCCTCCATATGGAGATCCGGCTCCTCCAATGGAACCAGACTCCCCAGCCACACTATTGGCTCTGTTCCCAAATCCTTGACCAGTCAACGATCTGATACTACCTCCGGTATTCTGCGACATCACACCTACCCCATGTTGTTGTTGTGACGAAGACATGGGCGATCCAGGTATTTCAATAGCCATCATGGGTAGACTAGCAATCTGAGTCATTTGATAGCCAGGTCCAGAAACCGACCTTTTCCTCTCAGCATAAGCGCGAAGCATCTCGTCAGGCGTCATGGCATTTGCAGGCATAGGCATAGATCCCATGATAGGCGACATGGCCGATGGTGGTGATGTAGGAGACGTAGGGACAGGATGGAGAGGAGAGTAAGATTGGGCTGGTGGGGAAGGGAGAAGGAATGCATCCGTTTGATCCGTGCGCATGACTGTGCCAACCCAAGGGTTAGAAAATCAACATATCCAGGGCAGGTGAGATCACGTACTAGAAAGTGCAGGAAGAACATCATCGCAATGTTCGCCTTTGATCGGCGCTGAGACATTTGAGATGCTTCGAGCGCGAGAACCAGCTTGGATACGTGCCCGGATATCCTCAGGAGTCAGAGTAAGCGGCCCAGAAGTCTGTCTTGGACTGAGTTGGACACTGTCATCGACAAAGGTAGGACTGTCATCAGGCGAAGCACCAGCAAGAGTAGCACTAGGAGGCAGAGTAGGAACAGGGGGGACGTGACCCTCATGATACGCCCTAGTCTTCTGAATTCCTGAATCCATCGAAGGCCGGACATCGTTGGCGAAGGAGACACGGGATTGGCGGGTCACGGACCCTGCAAGTGAGACGCGCTCGCTAGGAATGGAATTGGGATGGCGCAAACCTACACCAGTACGCATTTGTGACATCTGTCTAGCTGCTCCAATACCGGCTTGATTGTCATCTGGATCTATAATAGAAGCAGGACGGATAGCACCAAAGGAGAAAGAAGATGAACGGTTGCCAGTAGCGATGGAATTGCGGATAGCAGCGTTAGCTCCAGCAGCAGTGATAGACTGCCAGTTGGTGGAGATGGTGGACATGCGCTGGTCAACCTTGGTGGTAAAGAGTTCACTCCTTGTTCCTGCTTTTTTGCGTTGCCAGTGGACGTATGCCACAGCAATGGCAATGACGACCAGCAAGGGAATGAGAACGGCTGCAGCAGTTTTTCCAGCAGTCATGCCATGGTTTGACTGTGATTGAGCTTTCTGGTCCATGTCGATGACAGGACTGGTAGTTATGGAGACATCAGCAGCAGCAGGGACTTTTCCAGAAGAAGGAGGGGTATATGTGGCGGTAAAGATGGGACCAGCAGGCAACTGAGAGGACTGGAAAGGAGCCTGACCAGCAGGGACGATGCCGAGCTGAAGATGAATTGACGCAGTCGCGTTCCACCACCTCGGCATCAAATCAACCGACACAAAACCAGTCGTGAAATCCACATTCTCCCACACGGCCAGGCGCGACCTTGACGCAGAGGGTGCATACAAATAAATGTCTGCCTTTGCGGTGTCCAAGCAGCTGTTGTCCCATTTTATCTCCAGCGGCTGGAGCGAGTCGACTGTCTCCTGATTCGACGGTGCTTGATAGAATCCACCAGTTTTGCAGGCTTGTGAGATAACGGTTGGCTGATCATTCCGGGCAACGACAATCATGATACGCACAGGCATTTGGCGCAGCAGCACGCCGTGATTTACACCCATGCCCTGAGGCGACGACATGGATTTTGGCAAAACCCATGGTAAAACAAAATAAAAGAGCGGAAGGACAAAGGAAGGAACGGAATAAGTCTTGGCAACCAAAATCGTGGGACTTGATCAGTTCACACGCTCTCTTTATTATTGACTAACAATTGGCTTGGGAACATCCGCCTTTCTATCTTCCTCAGTTGCCCCTAGAATGTCGAGTATCTTATCTTGCCCAAACATCATGGCTGTATGTATTGCGGTCGGGGCCCCAGTTCGGGGATCAGCGCCCTTGGTCATAAGTGCTTGCACAATTTCTCCATGGCCTTTGAATACGGCACCAGAAATGATCGATTGTCCAGAGTCATTCAGCCGGTCCACATCTGCACCTCTCTGTAAAAGTTCTTTTGTAAGGTTCAAATGTCCAGCGTAAGCAGCGAGCATCAGGAGTGTGTTTCCTACAACTCAAAATGAGAATCACCTATTTTTTTCTTCTCGTGTACAATCTTACCTCGATGATTTGTTAAATTGACTGGCAATCCTGCATCTACTGCCTGTAGAAGTAACTCCTCTTGCCCAGAACGAGCAGCTTCGAACATGCGCTCCGCAAACGCAAGTGTTTCGGGCGGTAGAGTGTTGACATCAGGAAGCCTAGAAGCCGGCTCGCTCTATAGTTTCATATCAGATCTAAAGACCCCTCCAGGTTTGTCTACTAACCATTTTGCAATGGTCGTGCGATCGAAAGAACAAATCGCAATTCGGTCATGCAAATAAGACTAAATATATAGATGTAACTGATGCTTTGTCAACCTCAGATTATCGATAACACATACTGTTGCAATGAGGTGCTGAGCGACCCTCCTGCAGACACAGTGGGTAGCCCTAGGCTTATCTTGGGTACAGGCTAGTCTCACTTAGATATCTATGGAATAAAAAGAACCTAATTTATTGGGATGATAGACGTCCTCCTTATATTGTATTTATATATAGATAGTAGATATGATGTACCTTAGTCAGTGTAGACCCTCACGGTTCTACGACTTATGTTCAACATGAGGCTTTAGAAGCTTACAATGATGACAATTATTGGCAAGGGAGTAACCAGGTCCATGATACATAGGCTTCTAAATGATGAACAAGGACTACTCGCTCTGTTTTATTCTCCGTAACTGCTAGTATTGCATCCTTCAGACTTGAGAGTGTGGGTCACCTTCACACTGCAATCATCCTTATCCTTTTGTTAACTTTTCTCCCGTAGATATGCCCCAGACATTGGGGCTCTTTATGCCAGTAGGCTGAATCCGAAAAAAAAAGTGTGGGTCACCAGACCAAGCATATGACGTAACCCATCATACTCCAAAAAGTGCTGTGCTCGGTAGATACAAAGTCTGTATTAGCACATGAACTGCTTTTAGAGCAAACGAAGACATAGCTGCTGTGTTGTTGCATAACGACAACATCCGCGGACTGTCATTTAACAATGGATGAGGAGTTAAACTCGGAAAGCGGTAACGCGCTGAGGCCGGTGTACAGCCATCCCCCTCCTATCAGACCTGCATAAACCCGAATAGGATAGGGTCTTCATTGGGGTATGTATGTATACTTTTCTCTTTTGTCCTGTGTACTAGGTAAATGGCAAGTAATATGACAAACAAATCAAGAGAAATACCAGCACTCCCTCTATGGAAAAAAGGGGGAGCAAGTCAACAAGTGGGGGAATTCCTTCTGACTCTATTGAACCCTTGAGCCGGAACAAAGTCAATTTTAATCAGATCCGCACGTGTCAAAATTAATTAATCACAAATCTCATGGGACCATTCCTTTATTGATTATCAGTCAAGCAGGCTGGTTCTATTATGATGATCTGCCCCAGGAAACGGTATCATGCAATGAATCATTGAGAAATACGTGATTCGGTACCCTAGAATACATATTCGCGTTCCCAGGTACACAGTGAAACCCCCAGTCATGTGGCGCAAGTTCGAGGAGCATCACAACCATATTAGTGACAGACAGATATTTTTTACAATTACAGCTTGAGCTTTCTTCCAACTATTGGTGAATAATAGTATGGCCAAGCCTCTCAACTATGCCCATTACATGATTTTTTTGGCCACCATCCCGGGGTAACTTGTCCGTCGTTCGCAGGTATAAGTAGTTAGCATCAAGTCCTCAATACCCTCAGTTCTCTCTCTCTTTTTTTACAGAACAATGGTCCAGAACTCAGGCACTTGTACACCTGTTTCTTTTTCGTTGCCAGATATTTTGGTCAATTGGCCTTATGAACCACTCTTACACCCCAACTATGGCATCGTCGACCTCGAGTCCACCAACTGGGTCAATGACAGTCATCTCTTCAGCCCAAAAGCTCAACGGTCTTTTGACAAATCTCTCTTCGGTCCGCAATCAGAAATAATGGGTTTAGTTTACATTCAGATGCTTAACTGACTGTGTGTCATCTTGTAGGTCTCCTAGGCTGTCTTGCCTTCCCTCTCAAGTCAAGAGGTACCCAACTTTGTCAGTTTCTTGCATCCAGATATGCTAACATTTGACTAGCTTTCTGCCGTGCGGGCTGCGATCTCGCGAACATTTACTTTGCCATTGACGAGTACAACGACGTCGCCGATCCCGAGGCGGCAGTCCAGGTCCGCGACATCGTGATGGACGTCCTTAACAATCCGTACAAAGCGCGCAAGCAAGGAGACAAACTAGGTCTTTTAATGCAAGGGTAAAAGCACCTGTGCAAAGCATATCGTCGCCCTACTGAGCTTTTTTTTTTTACAGATTCTGGCAGAGAGCCCTTGCATTGACGATGTCAGGAGATGCCTGTATCAGTTACTTCATCAAAGGCTTTGACATATACATGAGGTCCATGATACAAGAAGCCGAAGATCGGGAGACCAAGCACGTCCGCACTGTCAATGACTATCTGCAACTTCGCCGAGAGACCTTTGGTGCACAAGCAACGATGTCGTTTTTAAGCTTCGGATTAGGGCTTCCAGAGCAAGTTATTTCACACCCCGTCATGCAAATGGTCACACTCGCAGCGATGAACCTCCTGTGCATCATCAACGTGAGTTTCAACATTGTAATGAAAAAAAGAACGGACAAGCTTACATATAGTATTCCAGGACATGCATTCCTACCCTGTTGAAGTCTCTCGAGGAATCGCATTTCACAACATCATCACATCAATCATTCACGAGCACCAGGTAGACATTCCCGCTGCCATGAAGTGGCTCGAAGTATTCGGCAGAGACACGGTGGACAATTTCCTAACCGGGATAAATGCATTGCCGTCATGGGGGCCTGAGATTGACGATAAAGTCCAGCAATACATTAATGACATCGGTTATATCGTTCGAGGGACAGATGCCTGGTGTTACAGGTCAGAGAGATACTGGGGAGAAAAAGGAAAGGAAGTCGGAAGGACCCGAATAGCGACACTCTTCTTGGAACAAAATCAACAAGGCCTGTTAACCAAGGAAGAACTCGAAGCTGCCATGGCACCTTATTCATAATTTTTATCCATTCGAATAACATGATTTAATTGCGGTAATGTATGAAATGGGACGATATTTATTATTACTATTTGAATATGAGTATTTACTTGAATATGATTTGTTGTCGCTTTTAGAAAAACAAATCCACGGCCAAAACACGCCCGTATACACCAATGCTGAATAACCAGGTTAATGCATCTCAATGTATCTCAGGGAAGAGCAAGTATAACTGCTATCTATTCAAAATTGAGTCTAAAATACCTATGGCAGACACCCTAAAATACGTTAACAAGATAAAATTAGATTCCCCGCGTCCACAAGAACTGCACATGGGACCCAAATATGCTTGCTTACGTTCTCCCAACCTCTGCCGTTGACTTTTATTGATCCCGAAACAAAACGCTCAATCAACAGTCACATCCTCTCCCGTCAATGCAGCAAGTGCATCATTACCTTGCTCTCCAGGCATCTCGTATACCGCAAATGCTTTTTGCCTACATTCCCTCCCATCTCCGCCACTACAGCCACCCTTTTCCTTGGATGAGTCCCATCCAAGTCCACGTTTCTTGAACACCTCCGGTCTCCTGTCCAACAGCATTCTCAAATGCTCATCGCTCAATACCTGACGCTGCCTCGATTTCCGTTCCATCGTCACATCATCAACATCATCCTCATCATCATCGGGTACGACGTCAATTTCTTCAACTTCGAGGCGCAACAAATCGGCTGCCATTTCTATCATTGCCGCCGTCATAACAGTACTAGTCTGTGCTGCAGGCTTTTTGAATTTGCCCTTGGCAATGACCATCACCTCAAGCTTCTTCTTTTCTGTTGCGCGCTGCAAGATCTTGTCCTCGATAGTATGGGCGCTGACAATCCTGTACACAAGGACAGGTTTGGTTTGTCCTATACGATGTGCCCTATCTTGTGCTTGCGCGTCCATTTGTGGATTCTAACAACCGAAGTCGTATGTCAGTTACCTATCATCTTACGGAGTGACCCAGCAAACAATGTACCCAGTCCTGATCATAGAAAATGACTGTGTCCGCAGCAGTCAAGTTGATGCCCAACCCACCAGCTCTTGTGCTTAGTAAGAAAATCTTAGGCGAGCTCTCCGTTGCTGATTGGAATAGATTCATCTGCTCTCGCCGTTCTTCCAGAGAAGTCTGGCCGTCAATACGACAGATTCCCCATCCCATGAAATCGGTAGCCCAGTCCTACGCATTCAAGTCAGATCCAAATAACAGTAAACACAGTAGCTACCTCGATGATATCGAGCATTGTCACGAACTGACTGAACACCAGAACCCGATGTCCGCGTCTGAGGAGTTCACGAAGCAATCGATCAAGAACCATCATCTTTCCACTGGCGTTAACTAACTCTGCACCGAGAACCGGTTCCTGTGTCTTCGGATCGATAGGCCAATCGAATAGAAATGGATGGGAGCAGACTTTTCGCAATTGCATGACTGCGTTCTGAAGTTTCATGTTGCTGGTAGCTTTGACTATAGAGAATATTAGCGAGAACGATCGACATCTAGATAGACGAGTGAAATGCTACTTTTAAGTCTGGACAAATAGTCCAGCGCAGCTTGCTTTTGTTCTTCTTCCTTCGCCTGCTCAGACATTTGTCTTATCAAGCCCCGCTCGCCAAACATCCCATTATACAACATCTCAAAATACTCGTCATCATCGACGTCAACAAGGTAATTTATCGTTCCATGACGTTTGCGGAGACATCTGGGGGATGTAGACTTATTTTCAGGCAGGTCATCCTCCTCTTTCAGGGTCTCTACCGCTTGCTTCGCACCGCCCTTAGATGTACCCCCAGCAAGTAACCATCCTCTAATGTTTCCGCTCAAGACCGCTTGATATGCTTCCTTTTGACGAACGCTGAGGGGTGCATAGAGCACGTATTCCTTCTTGGGAGGGAGGCCTCCCTGACCATTTTCGTCGTTTACGAGGACATCAGCTTTCAATCGTCGCAAAAGGAAAGGTTTAAGGATTGCGTGTAGTGAAGAAATAATCTGTGTAGTTTGGTCGGAAGGAAGTGTGGACTGGAGCGTCGGAAGATTGAACCATTCTTGAAAAGCATCTAAGTCGTCGAATATGTCAGGAAGAATAAAGTTCATCAATGCCCATAGCTCGGCCAAATTATTCTGAGGACACAAACATTGGTGTGATAATGAGTGATGGAATTCACATACTTACATGTAATGGCGTTCCAGTCAAGATCATTCGTCCTGCACTCGGGTATTTCTTAATTTCTTGCATAAGTTTACAGTTCAGGTTCTTCAGTCGATGCCCTTCATCTACAACAATGTAACCCCAATCGTACTTTGCAAGGTGCAAACGATCCTTAATGATCATGTCGTAGGTGGTAACGATAATTGGGAACGATGCATACGGATCATCCTCAGCTGATTCTTCATCGGAGTCTTCGACAACAGGCTTGCCAGTTCGTTTCTTGGGACCTCGACCAGCTCTGAGTTTGGCGTTCCCTTTAAACTTGGACCTTGACTGCGAAGCAGATTTGAGGTGTGAAGGTACCATGACTGTACGGCGTAATTCAGCACGATCACTGGGTGTTCCATGATATATGCAAACAGGTATCTGTTGTAAAATTGTTTTAACAGGATGACTGCATTAAGAGAAGTACATACAGAAGGAGCAAATTTCTTATATTCATCATACCAGTTGTGTAACACACTTAGGGGACACACGATGAGGAATGGTCGGGTATTATGGCACTCGCGAAGGTAGGCGCTGAAAGCAATGGTCTGTAGTGTTTTTCCAAGGCCCATCTCGTCGGCTTAATAATGAAAGGAAATAAACGATGTGGAAGGCTACCAAGTAGGAAAAACCCACCAAGAATTCCACTGATGCCATTCTGGTCCAGGGAAACCATCCATTGTACGCCTTCAAGTTGATACTGCTTCAATTTGGCACCAGTCACAAGCGCTGGCTGTTCAAACAATGGGTGCTCTTCAGATTTCGCAACAACTGGTTCTCCATTCTCGCCTTTGAATCGTTTAGCTCGTGAAGCCTCGCCATCCACGTGATGACCATGATCTCGCTTCCCTGTTTTACCATCGTCTTTTTTTGCTTCCTGGGCTGCCAGAAATCTCTTTCTGTCTTCCTCCATTCGTTCAGCGAGAATACTGGTGTATACGGTCGACTTTTCGAGAATAAATTTCAATCTAGCAAAGCGTTGGGCATATTCCTAGTAGAGTCTCAGGTACTGGAGTAGCTAAGGC
>Ga0157365_10001180_pt1 | contig 10931 bp, 6 predicted proteins | sample AttsexASBM3_FD_111478 | JGI IMG/M metagenome (GOLD analysis project Ga0157365, IMG submission 111478) | Fungus gardens microbial communities from leaf cutter ant in Ribeirão Preto, State of São Paulo, Brazil - Atta sexdens ASBM3 | ecosystem: Host-associated > Fungi > Mycelium > Unclassified ... | reverse complement strand
TACCCCCGCTGCCAACGCGGCACAGGCCCGTCGGGTTGCAGCAAGCAAGGGCCAGCCGCTGCCCGAAAGCTACGCACGCGATATCCATATCGGTGGCGATAGCGGCATGGGTGGCGGAATGGGCAGCAGCCTGGGCAGCGCCATGCAGAAGGCTGATCTGGGCACGCCGCCGTCCGACCGTGGTGTCTCCTCCTCCTGGGCGTCGTTCCGTGCGGCGACGGAAAAGGAAGAAGCCGTGCACATGGGGGGCATGGTTGTGGGCTTCCCCGGTGGGCGTCCCACCATCTCGTCTGAAGACGGGATGTATGCCATGTCCATCGGCCTGGCCTTCCATGAAGATATTGGTGGCTTCATGGGCATGTCTCCGCGTCATGGGGAAAGCAAGGGCGATTACGAAGGCCTGACTGAAAACGCCCGCCGCCTGCGTATCCCCATCTCGTTCCGGTACAAGAACTGGATTGCGAACATCACCCCGGATTTCGGGTCGTCCAATGCGGATGGTTCGGCCACGCTGTATGAAGCGAACCTGAACTATGCCGGCTTCCATAACACAGTCATCACCGCAGGTTATTTCCAGCCGCGCGTGACGGAAGAAGATTCCGAAAGCTCGAACGAATTCGAGATGATGGAACGTCCCGCCATTACCGATATCGTCCGTAACATCGCCGCCGGTGACGCCCGTATGAGCGTGGGCGCCCTGCATTATGGCAAGCGCTGGTGGATTGCGGGTTACCTGACGGGGCAGAGCTACGGCAAGCGTGCCGCCGGGTATGACAGCCAGACGGGTGGCACCTTCCGTGTCGCGGGCCGCCCCTATGTGTCCAAGGACATAGATGTGCATGTCGGCGTGTCGGCGATCAGCGCCTTCAAGGTCGCGCAGGCGACGGCGTCTGACGACCGTTCGGCGACATTTGCCGAACAGCCGGAAGTTGATCTGACCACCACCAAGCTGCTGAGTGCAACCGTTGGCAACGTGGGCAGCATCTGGTCGGCAGGTCCGGAACTGGGCTTCCGCTGGAAGCGGCTGGTGCTGAAGGGTGAGTACTATAATATCGGGGTTACGCGCGGAAACAATTCCAGCGGCAGTGCCGCCGATCAGGGCACGGTCAACTTCACCGGTTACTATGGTGCGGCCAACTACACCATTTTCGGCAAGCCGCGTTCCTATAACATCAAGGAAGGCGCATTTGCGGCGCCCGGCGTGGATCATGCCTTTGATCCCGCACATGGGTACTGGGGCGCGCTGGAAGTTTCCGCGCGTTACAGCGTGACCGACCTGAACAGCAACCTGAACTCGGCCAACGCCATCCGCGGTGGCCAGCAGACGGTCTGGTCGGCTGGGCTGAACTGGTATCCCAACCGTCACTTCCGCTTCATGCTTGACTTCAACCACTTCATCGTCAGCGATGATAACAAGGCAAGCAGTGGCAGCACCTCGCTTTATGACATCATGGGCCGTCACGGTAACTCTGTCGCCGGACGTATCCAGGCAGCGTTCTAAAATGCTTTCCATCATTTCATGATGTCATGCCTGCCAGTGTCATACAGATATTGGCAGGCTGCTTTTTCATAATGCCCGTTTCTTGTTCAGAAATAAGTTATCAAATAAAAAAATTATAATAATAAGTAATTAATGTGGGGAATTGAACAATGGATATTTCTGCACAGACAGGGCCGTCCTCCTTTCTTGTCATGGGGGACATCGCCAGGAAGGGTCCCGTCATCCGGCCTTCTGATCTGGGGGAATGTCTTTTCGATCTTTTTCATGCAGATCCGGAACTGATGCTGGTTGCGGTTGTGGGTGAGGATGATGTGCCTGTCGGTCTGGTTGAGCGACAGGCTTTTTTTCTGAAAGTGTCAGGTAAATTCGGTCATTCCCTGTTTAATCGCCGCCCTGTTTCATTACTGATGGATACAGCCCCGGTCCTGATCGACGCCGGGGTTCTGGCATCTGATTTTACCGCCCGGACCCTGATGGGTCAGGCAGACGACCTCCTGCGCGGCTATATCGTGACCGATAACGGACGCTATCGCGGGACGGGGTCCGTTCTGGACCTGATGAACGCGTCCCATTCCCATGCGGTCGCGTCCGCCGCCCGCCTGGAGCAGGCGGCGGAAGACCTGCGCCGGGCCAATAAAAGAATATTACGCGACAAGCTGTTCATAGACACGATTGTAGAAAACATTCCGTCTGCCCTGGTTGTCCGGTCCGTGCGGCATGAACACCTCGTGCTGGTCAATCGTGCGGCCGAGGACATGATGGGATGCCGGCGTGACCTGCTGATTGAAAAGGATACCGCGCAGGTCTTTGGCACGGACGAAATCGGTCACCTGCTGGTCAGTCGTCCGGCTGAAGGGCAGCAGGGCATGCGCGAACAGGTCCTGTGTAATCAGCATGGGGATCCGCGCGCCATTGCCACCCGCCATGTCATGATTGCGGATGAACGCGGGGGCGCGCGCTGGGAACTGTGTGTGGCTGATGATGTTACGGAACAGCGTACTGCCCAGCAGCAGGTTGAGCGGCTTGCGCATTATGATCCCCTGACCGGCCTTGCCAATCGTGCGCTGTTCAGTTCCCGTCTGGATGCGGTCTGTACTGCCGGACAGGATGCGACATTACTGTGTATCGACCTGGATTACTTCAAGACGGTCAATGACGTGTATGGCCATGCGGCGGGGGATGCACTGTTGCGGCTGGTGGCGGAGCGGCTGCGGGCATGCAGTCGGCCCGAGGATCTGGTGGCGCGGCTGGGTGGTGACGAATTCGCCATTGTCTGGCCCACTGTGCCCGCACAGGCGGAACTGACGGGACGGGCGCGCGAAATTGTCGAAACCGTCAGCCGTCCCTACATTATTGACGGCCACCATATTGTCATTGGCGCCAGTGTGGGCTCGGCTGTGTACCCACAGGATGCCGATAATGCGGATACCCTGCTGCAATATGCCGATATTGCGCTGTATCGCGCCAAGTCACAGGGGCGCAATGGATTCCAGTTCTTCGATGCCGCCCTGCGTGATGAAATCCAGACACGCGCGCGTCTGGGCAATGAACTGCGCACGGCCATTGCCAGCAGCGGCCTGACCCTGCATTTCCAGCCCCTGTATTCAATGCCGGCCAACCGTATCAGCGCGTGTGAAGCCCTGGTGCGCTGGCACCATCCCACGCACGGCATGGTTCCCCCGGACCAGTTTGTGGGCCTGGCGGAAGAAAACGGGCTGATCCATGATCTGGGGGAATGGGTCCTGCGGGCTGCCTGCCAGGAAGCGGCGGACTGGCCCGAACAGGTCAAGATCGCGGTGAACGTGTCCCCCATCCAGTTGCGGAACCCGCGTTTCCTCAGCATTGTCGAAGGGGCGCTGGCCTGTTCCGGACTTGCGCCGCATCGGCTGGAAATCGAGATTACAGAAAACATTTTTGTCCAGAACAGCGCCGCCAACCGCCATATCCTGCAACAGCTGGGGCGTATCGGGTGCAGTATCGTGCTGGATGATTTTGGTACGGGGTATTCCTCGCTGGGGTACCTGCGGTCCTTCCAGTTCCAGAAAATCAAGATCGACCGTTCCTTCGTGCAGGAACTGCCCGAACGCAGCGCGTCAGGCATCATTCAGGCCATTATCAGCCTGGCGCAGAGCATGGATATTCCCATCACGGCGGAAGGCGTGGAAACACATGACCAGTGGGCGCACCTCAATGATCTTGGATGCAATCAGGTTCAGGGCTTCCTGCTTGGCCGCCCCCAGCCTTCGGATGTGATCCGGCAGTCCATCCTGTCCTATGCCTGATTGCCGGGTGTCCCGTTTTCTGGGCGCATCAGGCAGCGCCGCCCTTTTCGAAAAAAGGCGGCGCCTGCGGACAGCAGCCGACTTTTCAGCAACAGCGGGCCGGCACCATTTCCTTACAGGATGGCCATAGGCATGTCCGTGACCATGCCTGTCTTCAGCAGGGTGGACAGTTTGCCCAGCGCTTCCCCCCGGTCCACGGATTTGCCATAGGGCATGTTGGGTCTCAGCCGTTCTTCCAGCCGTGCGACAGATCCCCGCCGCGGCCACGGACGGCGCAGCAGTTCCTCCACCAGTTCAGGATAGCGCCATGGAATATCGATCCAGGCGGAGGCATTCTTCATCGTATCGGGATCGGTGCGCAGGATCTGCGGGAACAGGGCGATCAGGGTGCGTTCATGCAGTTCCATCGCGGCGGCGGGCATGGCCACCTGCGCCCTGCCGCGCACATGCTGCAGCAGGCGGCGGATCAGGGTATTGCCACCATGGCACAGATGGCCGATCTGGGTCAGGCGGGGATTCATTTCAATAAAATGATAGGTGCCGGTTTTTGCGCATCGTACAAAATCCAGGCCAAAAAAACCCGACAGCTTCAATGCCGCGCAGGTGACCCGTGCCGCGCGTTCCATATCGGCCGACTGTGTGATCTCGATCACCGTCGCAGCCCCCGTGCGTCCCTGATAGGACACGACATTGACCCCCAGCGTGCCGATCACTTCCCCTTCCCAGCAGGCCACCATGATATTGGCGGGCATGCCGGTGACATGCGCCTGCGCCATGACGGGCAGGGGATGCCGGGCCGTTGCATCCATGAAGGAATAGATGTCGCGATCCGCCAGCAGCACACGCAGCGCGCAGATCATGCGCACCGGCTGCGACAGGCGATGGAAACTGCTTTCGGCTTCCTGCTGCGTATCCGCGATCACCACGCCGGAGCCGCCCCAGCTCCGGTCGCGCTTGAGCACCCACGGGCCGGGCGTGGCCGCGCACCATCGCCTGACATCCTCCATGGTGGCGAGGTTGGCTGCGGCAGGGGTGGGAATGCCCTGCTCGCGCAAAACATCGATGAGCCGGAGCCGCGTCTGCGCATAGGCAAAGTATTCATGCCGCCCGAGGGATCTTTCGATGGTGTCACGGCATAACCGGCCCATGGCGGTTGTGGGATCAGCCTCGCTGAAGACCTGGTGCAGGGTCACAACGACCCGATCATCCGCCGGGATGATCAGATCGGGGCGGAGCTGTGCAATGGCATTAGCCAGCGCTGCGGTCGGCGCGACATACGGATAGGTCTGTATGCTCCTGATCGCGCTCAGGCAGCGCAGGGGATGTCCGGCCGGGCAGATGGCATGGACCTCCACCCCGCTTTCCAGGAATTCCACCGCAGCGCGCGTGATGGCCGACCACCACACGGAGGAGACGATAAGAACCGTAAAATCGTTTTTCATGATCCGCAACTTTCCAGTTCGGGTCGGGCTTCAGGATGACGGCAGGGAAAATCAGGACGCGAAGGCGGCCTGCGGGACCGGGACCGGCACGGGTTGTCGGCCCAGTCGGGCGCTCAGGCGGCGCGCGGCAAAGCGCGCGCCCCAGGCAAAGCGTAAAAGGGGACCAAAGCTGCCCGCCGCCATGGGGCCGATGAAGTACAGGCCCGGCACGCTCGACTCAAAACTGCGCGACAGGGCGGGCATGTTCTCCTCGGTGCGGATGGCGCGCGCCAGCACGGGGTCGAGGAAGGGAATGCGCTGCATATCCACCCGGACGCCGGTGCCCAGGAACACATGGTCGACATCTACCGTGCGCGGGCGTTCGGCCTTTGTATCGCGAAAGACAAGATGGATGGCGTTATCGCGCATCTGCGCGGACTGCAGGTCGAGATTGAGCCAGATCGGCACCTGATCCCGGACAACCTGACCCGTTACCCATCCCGCCGCCGGGCCAAGATGGCCGCGTGTAATACGCAGGCGCAGGCGGGCGGGCAGCATGTGAAAGACATCGGGCAGGTCACAGGCCATGCGCGACCGCCACCCCGTCCCCAGACCGGAAACGGGCTTCTTGATCCGGGTCCACAGCAGCTTCAGGCCCGTTAATTTCCGTGGGGGATGGTTGATCCATATCTTGGGTCGGCGGGTGCAGATAAAGGTCTGCGCGCCAGCGTTATGCAGGAAGCAGGCCGTATCCACCGCTGATGACCCCGCGCCAATCACGGCGACCCGCTTGCCCGCAAAGCGGTCAAACGTGAGTTCGTCAAAGGTATGGCTGATCCGGTCGGCAGGCAGGTGGCGCGCGGCAGGGGGGGTGTAGGCGAAGTGTTCGATCCCGATCGCCATGACCACATTGCGCGCCAGGACACTTTCCCCATTGTCCAGATGAAGGACAAATCCATCCAGCGTGCGTGCCAGATGCGTGACCCGGCATGGCTGGAGATGCGGCACGTGGGTTTTCTGGAATTCTTCGCCGTATTCCCGGAAAACCTCGGCAGGAATGGGTTTGCCGATGGGGGCGTAGGGATATCCCCGTTCCTTGCAGAACCGTGCAAGGGTTGACCTGCGGGTGGGGTCAAACAGGTCCAGTGCGAACCCTTCTGCCTTAAGTCGCAGGGCGGCGGGGACATGATCGCGCCAGAACCCCATCGGGCGCCCGAAAATACGGAAGTTGACACCCCTGTCGCGCAGATGGGCTGCAAGGGAGAGACCATAGGGGCCAGCCCCTATAATGGCTACGTCGGTATTCATCAGAAATCCACCAGCCAGTAAGTGCAGAAATGGAACGGGGCCAGATAATGACCACAAAACGTCTGGTATTTATTTTCAGTATGGATGTAACACGCGCACGTTTCTTGTTTCTGGCCCATCAGGACCAGAAGTGTGAAAACGGACCTCATGCTCCGCCATATATTCACCATACATTTACCTTATCTCAGACAACAATCACAAAAAAAATAGGTATGGGCGTAAAGTTCAGGTCTGGTACAAATCACACACTTTCGACGGATTCCTGTGGCCTGAATCGGATTTTGAAACATTTTTTTGATTAACTGACTGTAGTCAGGGAACTTTTTGCGCTCTCATACTTTATATGAATTGAATATTTTCTGTTCGTTATGGGCAGGTCGTGCCTGTTTATGAATAGAAACACTTTGTTAAGATAGCTAGGATTGGAATAGGATCAATTCATAAATTGATCTTATCGATGCGAATTGTTTATTATTTTATTGAAATGCAGTCTGAATGAATATCTTCATTCATTATGTTTATGAATATATAAAATGAAACAGTAAACGGCAGAAAATTCTGCATGGAAAGAGAACTTGTAGTCTGTAGATTTAAGCTGTTTTTTATTCTTCCTACGAGGAATTTCGTAGAATGGATTAAAATATAAATTATAGAAAATCTGGATTTTTTATGTATTAATGATATTATTATTATAAGTTTATAATGTTAAAATTTGACTTATGTAATTAATTACAAATTAATGTTATAATATGGATGAAATGGAAGTCCGTATATTGATAAGGTTTCCGTCGTAAAAGTATTCGATATGGTGATGACAACAGGCTGTAATATATCGCAGTGTTTCATTGTGGCAGGCCTGTTTTCGATGGAATGGCAATTCGTGCATAAATGCCAGCCAGACAGCATCCGGATGTCATGTCAGACATGCCTGAAAAGTAGTCGGCCATCTGCCATGTCTGCCGCGAATGGAACCCAAACGGCGGACGCATTCAACAGGCCGGCATGGCATCGGACAGGGGGCGTTCCCTGTCCGGGATGGGCTCCCGGACGGTTTCAGCTCTGGTTGACCATGCGGGGCAGCCATCGTCGTGCCACGAACGGGCAGATCCTGTCAGGGATCTGGTCGTCATGAGATTGGCAGGGATTTGTGGTGTCCGCGGCGGGATTCGAACCCACGGCCCCAGGATTCGTACCACTTCGGCTTTCACCGCCGCCATAGGGGTATGGCGTTCGTGGTCTGGACTGTCCCTTCACCATAAACCGCATGCGGTTGACAGGTGCTGCCCATCCAGTCTCTACACCTTGCCGGAAAACCGGCCTTGGCTCGGGATTGGCACGGCATTTGCCAGAGCGTTCCCCGAATTTGAGCAGATCCGCCACGTGGTTTCCCGTCGTGACGCCCAATTGCAAACCAGGAATCCTGTGCTCTATCCGGCTGAGCTACGCGGACACACCCGGATTTTCTAACCGAGGCAGCCCAGCCCGGCAAGATGTTTCACGAAGGGAAGGGGGAATATTTTCCCTTAATGCCGTCTGCGCATCTGTTGCGCCTGCGCGCATAGCCGGGCGATATGGCGCAGGCACAGCACCACATCGGGGCTGCCGGTCTGTTTGCATGCCAGTTCCAGCGCCTGCGTGTCTTCCGCCGCGCGCAGCAGGGCGCTGGCGGACCATATCATCATGGCCTGACCGAAGCTGTCGGTGCGTTTGAAAAAAACGGGGGGGCGCAGCTGCCGCATGGCGTCCGCCCGGCTTGCCCCGCCATCCACCGCAATCCGCGCCCGTCGCAGCCGGTGAATGTGCGACAGCAGCACGCGCGCCAAAGCGACCGGACTGCTGCCATCGGTGGTCAGCGCCCGTTCCGCGGCGGCATCCGCCCCCCTGCGGTCACCCGCCATGGCGGCAAAGGCCGCATCTTCCAGTGATACGCCCGCCGCGTCACCAATGCACGCGCGCACGTCCTCCATCCCCAGCCTGCCACCCGCACCGGCGAACAGGACCAGTTTTTCAACCTCGCTGCGTGTCGCCGCGCGGTCGGGGCCCGCGCGTTCCACCATCCACCCCAGCGCATCGGGGTCGATCCCTACATTCTGTGTCGATAGCATCTGCCGGATGGCGGCTTCCAGCGTCCGTCCCTCTTCGGGGTAACAGCCGATCACGCCGCACTGCCTGTCCTTTTCCGCAAAGGCACGCAACTTCGAACGCGACGCAAGGCCCGGCGCTTCCATAATTATCAGCGTATCGGATGACTGGTCCAGGCTGCGCTGCAATGGGACAAGCAGGCTGTCACCCGCCTCGCGCAGCCAGACCACGCGTCGCCCTCCCGTCAGGGCAAGGGCGGTCGTCTCCTCTTCCAGCCGGTCATGGTCTTCGCGCCCCAGAATGGCGACCCGGAACGGATCGTGCAGATCCGCGCAGACCGCTTTCGCCGCGGTCGTGGCCCGTTCACGAATCAGCCCCGCGTCATCCCCGTGCAGGATAATGGCCCGCAGCGCACCCGGGGCCTGCAGGGTGGCGTTGACGGCGCGGGCATCGATCTTCACTCGTTCGCGCCCCCGCCGCCTATGCTGATGCCGGAGGAGGGGGATGTATCGACATCCGGGGCCATGGTGCCCGTACCGCTCCGGTTGCCGCTGGTGGATTGCGGCGTGCTGTCCATGGGGACGCTTTGGGTGGACAGGCTGCTGCCTTCGTTGTTTTCCTCGTTCAGCTGGGAATCTGTCCGGCCCGTCGCCAGCGCGGGCAGGCCATCGGCACCCGGCTGCTGGGATGGCATCTGGTTATTGGGGTTCACGATGCTGTTGGGATCGACATAGCGTGGCTGGTTCTGGTCCGCGACCGATCCGTCCACCGCCGGGCGGGCATGGGTGCGGAACCACGTCGCGACCTGCTGGGTGACCTGTTCGGCCATGTTCTTGGCGACGCGGGTCCGTACGGTTTCCAGGTTCAGCGTCAGGGCGAAATACTGTTCATATGTATTGTTGACCCCATCCACGACCGAGGCATCCCCCCCCGCCAGCATGCGTGGGTTGTCCCCCAGCGTATAGAGCTGCCAGTGGGCGAAGGCGGTGGTTCGTGTGCGGCCACTGGTATTGTCCGCGTGGATGTCCACCGCCTCGTTCATGATGTATGTGCTGATGCGCAGTTCGTAACCGGTCGGGTCTTCCGGCCCCGCCCCGCCCAGATCCTGCTGCAGGAACTGGCGAAGCTGCTGACCGTACCGTTCCTGGATGACCGGTACGTACACCTGTTTCAGTTCCGCCACCACATTGGCCACGGTGGGTTTTCCATCCGCGCCAATATGGGTTCCCGTCGTCTTGTACATGGGCGAAAAGCCGCATCCCGCCACCATCAGCAGGATGCCCAGCAGGACAGGATGACGGACGGGATGCGCCATGGGCTATTTCGCAACCACGAAGTTGACGATCCGGCCCGGCACATGGATGCGCTTGACGATCCGCGCGCCATCCAGCAGGCGCGCCACGTTGGGTTCGGCTTCCGCCATGGCGATGACCCTGTCCGCGGGCATGTCCGGCGGCACGGCGATCGTGCCGCGCAGCTTGCCCATGATCTGGACGGCGATGGTCAGTTCGTTCGCCTTCAGCAGGTCCGCGATGGCGACCGGCCACGCGCGGTCCACCACCGGCTGGCCACCGGGTTCAAGCAGCGCCATCATCGTTTCCGCCTGATGCGGCACCATGGGCGCGCACAGCAGCGCCAGCGTGGTGGCCGCTTCACGCCGGGCGAACGCCATGCCGTCCTCGCCTGCCGTCTTTTCCGCATCGGCCATGGCGGAGGTCAGTTCATGCAGTCGCGCCACGGCGACGTTGACACTGAAGGTTTCCAGCGCATCGGTCACTGCCGCGATGGTGCGGTGGGTGGTGCGGCGCAGGGCATCCGCATTGCGTGAGATGGTGGCGGGACACGCGGCATCCGCCGGGGTCTGTTCCGCCACCGTGCGGACAAGGCGGAACAGGCGCTGCAGGAAGCGCGATGCCGCGGCAACGCCGGATTCCGTCCATTCCATGTCGCGTTCCGGCGGGCTGTCGGACAGTACGAACCACCGTGCCGTATCCGCGCCGAAGCGTTCGATGATGGCGACGGGCGCCACCGTGTTGCGCTTGGACTTGGACATCTTTTCCACGCGACCGATGGTGACGGGCGCACCATTGTCGCGGCGTACGGCCCCGTCGGCCCTGCGCTCGACCTCTTCGGGATACAGCCAGTTGCCGTCCGCGTCGCGGTAGCTTTCGTGGTTGACCATCCCCTGCGTGAACAGCCCGTTGAAGGGTTCGTCCACATGCAGGTGTCCTGTCTCATGCATCGCGCGGGTGAAGAAGCGGGCATACAGCAGGTGCAGGATCGCATGTTCGATCCCGCCGATATACTGGTCCACCGGCAGCCAGCCATCAGCCGCGG
>Ga0157365_10001179_pt1 | contig 10932 bp, 10 predicted proteins | sample AttsexASBM3_FD_111478 | JGI IMG/M metagenome (GOLD analysis project Ga0157365, IMG submission 111478) | Fungus gardens microbial communities from leaf cutter ant in Ribeirão Preto, State of São Paulo, Brazil - Atta sexdens ASBM3 | ecosystem: Host-associated > Fungi > Mycelium > Unclassified ... | reverse complement strand
TCCTGCTCTGCGCAGGCAGCAGTTTTTCGCTTTCGGCCATCAAGGGAATGTATACGACGGTACGGCATTTCGACTGGACGCATCGTACATTCGCGGCGACCGCGATCGTCCTGTCGACCGTCCACATTATATACGCACGCGATCACGTGCGCAGCCGATGGACAAGCGCCCTGATCGCGGCCTGTGCCGCCGGAGCGCTCGCGATGCCGGCGTTGCGTGGCCGGCTGACGCGCGGCGCACGCGTTGCGGGAAAGCCGCGGGCGCGCCGGCGGCGCGTGCCGGAGACACTTCCGGCGCGCCTTGTGCTCGCCTTTCTTGTGGGCTGCGCCCTGCTCGTTGTGCCTCTGGCCATCTCAGCCACTCCATGAGCCGTCAGCCTCACCGGATGATTCCGACGACCCTGCTGTGCATATTGGCGTGTCTGTGTGTGGGCGCAGCACTCGCCCATCACTGGCACGATACGAAGCAGCGCGCCCTGCCGCTGAGTTTTCCCCATGAGCCGCACGGGCAATTCAGCTGTGTGATGTGCCATCACGACGCGATCGACCCCGCATTCGAGCATGCGAGGTTCAAGCAATGTATTGCCTGCCACAAGCATACGCCGGCCCTGTCAGCCCAAACGGAAGCAACGTTTCATGACTTCTGTGAGAGCTGCCATCAGGTGCGCCGCGAGGAACATGAGCAAGCGGGGCCAATAAAAGACTGTGCAGGGTGCCATTACACGCATCATCCATCCACAGCGGGCACGTTTCTTTTCCGATAGAGGCTACTGGTCACCCAGGCGGCCGTCCTTGCGATGCAATCTGCCGCAGAGGAGCTTGCGATCCCAGCCACGAAGAACCAGCGGGAACGTTTCGGTTCCCTGGCGTCAGGCGACACCCGGGCAGATTCAGGCGTATTTCACAGCAGCATGCGAATCGCCACACTTTATTCTGATGTGGCAAGGAATCCACAGGTGCGCATAATACGCAGGCATTTTTTCCTTCACCCCCGATTTAGCGCTGTTACAAGCTTACATTTCGAATTATGAACATTCCGGACTTTAAACAACCGAGAGAAGATGCCGATGCGATTCTGCGAAGCGTTGAGCGTCGCCTTACCCCTGACCAGAATAGGGGGGGCGGTTTTTCTGCTTGCGGCCACCTCGCACGCTGCGATCGCTGCGGCGTCCAGAACGCAACGCCACCACACATTGCCCGGCACCGCGCAGGCCATCGGGCCGCGAAAACCAGCTGTATCCAGGAAGAGTGCGCACCCAAGCGTGGTCAGCAGATCGGAGTTCGTTCAGGTCACCGCAGCGCGCCGCGCACCGTCTCACAACAGCGAGAACGTCATCGGCGCGCGTGCGATGGCGCAGCAGATCCCGGGCCAGAATATCCTCAAGGCTGTGGGTCAGCTGCCGGGCGTAAGCTACAGTTCGACTGATCCGCTGGGTATGGATACGTGGGGCGCTAGCGTTTACATGCGCGGCTTCTTTCAGTCGCAGTTAACAATGACCCTCGATGGCATGCCGCTCAACGATCAGAGCTACGACACCTCCAACGGTCTCAATATCAACAACGCCTGGATTTCCAGCGACATTGCTCAGGTGAGCGTGTCACAGGGCGGCGGCGCGGTCGCCCTGCCGTCGAATACAAACCTCGGTGGCTCTATGCAGTTCACGACCTCCGACCCCAAGGAAAAGCGGGGCATGACCGTATCGCAGGGCTTCGGCAGCTACGCGATGAAGCGCACATACGTGCGCGTGGACAGCGGAATTCTAAATCGCACCGGAACACGTCTCTACGTCGCCTATTCGCGCTCCTACGAAAAAAAGTTTGATTCATCGTCTCCCGGCTTCATGCAGGCGGTCAATACCAAGATCGTGCAGCCCCTTGGGGACAACAGCCGCATGACGGCATTCTTTGCGTGGAACCAGGCGGCCGTTTACGGCTACTCCGACAGGACCCTCGGCCAATACCAGATCAACGGCTGGCGTACGGAGTGGCTCTACCCCAACTATGCGCTCGCCTATAAATACGCTGCGGGCGCCTACCCAGCCAATTGGAACAACCTAGAGAGCCGAAGCTACACGCAGATTTTTGACGGCGGTCAGTCAACGGACGATTATCTTGGCGGCCTCAACTTCGACATTACGCTGACCGACCACCTGAAATGGCGCACCGTACTCTACGCACACAACGACAGTTCGACCGGCACATACAACGCGCCCGGCGTTTGCTCACCCGGCACGAGCCCCGCCGGAACCTGTCCTGCTGACGGCTCCGGCTATTACAACTACATTGCCGGTCAGACCCCCTTGTCCGAGGAGGCCTGGCCGTCCAAACAGATGCGCGAAGGGTTCACGACGCAACTCACCTATGCGCTCGCACACCACGACATCTCAACCGGAATCTGGTTCGAGCACAACAATTACTCCCGTGCCAACGAATACTTCAACGAGCCGCAACTCGGACAGGGCGCACCTCTCAGCGCAACCGGACCGTATGGCGTCTACGGCAACGCATTTGCCATCGCCTGGGCCTATGCATATCATACCAATACTTTCCAGTATCACCTTCAGGATCGCTGGCGCATCCTGGATAACCTGGTCGCAACATACGGCTTCAAGTCGCTCCTCCAGCAGACAAGCGGCGGCAATACCATCTGGAACTCGGACTCGGCACTTTCGGCACAGACCAACCCTGGCCCCCGCGGCTCGATTACATCTGCGGAGGGTTTTCTGCCGGCCGTGAATCTGGACTGGCGCTTCCTGCCGCATCACGAGCTGTATCTCGACTTCTCCGAAAATCTGGCTCCGTTCATTGGCTCTACGCATGGCAGCACATCGCCCTGGGGTGTGCAGAACCAGCAGTTGTTTAATGAATTCAGGCGCAGTACGCCTGCGGAACGCACGTTCGACTACGTTTTGGGCTACCGTTACAATTCGCGCATCCTTACGGCTGGAATCGACGGCTATCACGTCGACGATCACAATCGTCTTCTGTCCCTGTCATCGGGTTCGATCGGTGGTGGCGAGCAGGGCGCAACCACTCTCAACACACATCGCGCCACGATGTGGGGCATGGACGCCGTCGCCACGATCATGCCAATCCACGGCCTCTCGCTGACGAACTCGGTCAGCTACAATCATTTTGACTACGGATCAGATACCCAGATATGCTGGTCGGATACCGTCGATCCGAACGGGTCGGCAGTAGGGGCAGGATGCGGAGCCCTCAAGGGCAAGAAGCTCGACGCTTATCCATCCGTGATGTATAAGGCGAACCTGACTTATAGGTGGAACAGGGCCTCGGCATGGGTCGATGTTAATTATTACTCGAAGAGACCGTTCACCGTTCTCAATGACCTGTATGTTCCCTCTTACTGGCTCGCCAATCTCGGTTCGAGCTACAATTTCGGGAATGTCGGTCCGCTGAAAGGCGTCAGCGCGAGCTTCATGGTGTATAATCTCTTCAATGCGAAATACATTGCCATGATGGGTGAAAACGGGTTTGCGGTCGCCGGCGACTATCAGTCGACCGAGCGCGGTTCGCCCCGCGAATTCTTCGGCACCATCAAGGCCTCCTACTGAGGCATGCACGACATCTCCACAAATATGGAATCCTTCATGTACTCCTCCTTCTCGCGGAAGATGTGCTCCGACCTCATGCGGCCTCCCGTCTCAGCGGCAACCGGCGGGACAGGCATTTGACCGCGCCGGTCATGATCGCAGGCGAGAGCATGCTTGCGGCCGCGCGTTCATTTGCCGAAGGCGGCGTGGGCATGATGCTGCTGATGGCCGCCTCGGGTAAACTCTCCGATCGCCGGGCGTTCATCGATACGGTCGCGGCCTATCGTATCCTGCCCGGCTCGGCGCCCTATTTCCTTTTCCAGGCCACGAGCGCCGGGCTCATCCTCGCCGAACTGGCGATCGGAGCGGGCCTCCTGACCTCGATGCGCGTAGCCTCCTTCGGAGCCGTGGCCCTGTTTCTGGTCTTCGCCGCAGCGATCGCGCTCAACATGCTGCGCGGCCGGACTGAAATTGATTGCGGTTGCGCAACAGCAGGAACAGCCACGCGCATATCCTGGCCGCTTTCCCTTCGCGCAGTAGTGCTCGCCGCGGTGATGATGGTCGTAGCGATGACGCATAGCCTCGCCTCTAACTCCGACGTGTTCGTTCTGCGCGCAGTCGGCGCCGGGCTATGGGTCTGCATCGTGTCCGCCGGTCTGCTGCGCGCGCCTGCCGTCGCCGGAGGCATCGCGCGATGATGACAATCCTTATGATTTCGCAATGCGTCATGGCGGCGATTCTCGTGTCGTTTGCGCTCATGTTGCTGGCGCTCGGCCGGCAGATTGGCGTCCTGCATGAACGGCTCGTGCCGCTGCAGGCGACCGACGGGGATCAGGGGCTCAAGATCGGAAAAGCGCTGCCACGCATGACGCTTGAAGGCGTCGGTGGCCCCGGCGTCCTGGTCGGCGAACGTCTCACGGCCGGACACAGGCAGCTTCTCCTTTTCGTCGCGCCCGATTGCCCGCTCTGCAAGCGGGTTCTCCCCTCGGCGTTGACGTTGGGCGAAAGCCAGCAGACGGAGCTCGTCATCGTGGGCGACGGCGCCCCGGTCGAGATCGAGGCCCTCGGAAAGGCAGTGATCAAAGGACGCGCTCCCTTGACCATGGGGGCGGAACTCGGCCTGATTCTTCAGGTGAACAGATTGCCGTTTGCCGCCGTCATCAATGACGACGGGATTCTGGCAGCTCGCGGGCTCGTCCAGAGCGGCGCCCATCTCGAAGCACTCTTGCAGGAGGCCGCATGACAGACGCACTCCCGCGCACTCGCAAAAGGACGAAAATCATGGCTGCGCACAAATCCACCGCGCTCAGTTGTTTTGCTTCCGGTATCGCTCTCTGCATGATCTGCGCATCCCCCGTGCGCGCCGCGGCGCCTTTAGAGCCGGAGACGGACTATACGGAGAAACTGCCGCCACTGGGCCCGCACTGGACGCTGGTCGCGACAGGGAACGACGCCTACACGCTGTACGATGCGGACAAGGCCAAGCTGATGGGCACCGTGCCCGCCGATTTCGAGTCAAATATCGCCGTAGCGCCGGACCGCCACGCGTTCTATGTCGCCACGACCTTGTGGACGCGCGGCGATCACGGCGACCGCGAGGATTTTCTGCAAGAGTACGATTCATCCACACTTACACTGACGCACGAAATTGCCGTCCCGCCCCGCGCCCTTGCGGTCTTCAAGCAGCAGGATCTGGGGCTCAGCAATGACGGGCGCTGGGCCTTCCTGTTCGATATGACACCGACCACGCGGGTCACCGTGGTCGACCTGCATGCTGACAAGGTCGCCACGACCGTCGACATCCCCGGCTGTGCCCTGTCCTTCCCGTGGAAGAGCGGTGGTTTCTCCTCCCTGTGCGGTAATGGCGGCTTGACCAACGTCGCCTATGACGGCAAGAGCGCCACGATCACGCATACCGCGCCCTTTTTCGATGCGAACGAGGCACCTGTCTTCGAGCAGAGCCCTGTCGACCCGGTAAATGGCGTCGCCTATTTCATCACTTATGACGGCAGAGTCTTCGAGACGAAGCTCGGCCCGAATGCCAAGCCCGCGGCACCATGGGGCCTGGCGGAAGCCGCCGGCGAGCCGCCCGCCGGGCGTGGCGTGCAGGAGCTGGCATGGCGTCCTGGCGGCGTCCAGCCGTTCGCTTACAGCTCATCGCAACAACGCCTCTATGTTCTCATGCATGTCGGCCATTACTGGTCACACAAGGACCCGGCGAATGATGTCTGGGTGATCAACACGCACACGCACAAGGCTGTCGCCCGTTATCATCTTCCCGCCCCGGCGGTGGCGATCAGCGTGAGCCAGGACGCGTCGCCACAAATCTATGCTGTTACCGGCGGCATGCACGAGCCGGGCAAGCTGACGGTTATCGATGCCAAAACTGGCAAGATTGTGCACGATATCGACGCTGGCGCCCGGCCATCCACCGTCGTCGCCGGCATGTGAGCATGACATTCGCGTCCTATGCTCCGGTGGCAAGCGAGATCGCGCTTTATCTCGGCGTGGCGGCTGTCGGAAGTATCCTGATCATGACACGCCGGGCGTTGTGCACATTCGGCGCGCGCATCGCGCCGGCAGGCGCGTTGATGACGGCTGGCGGTCCACCCCGAGGGGCCCAGCTCGGCGCGCTCACGGCCATGACGCTGAACGGTGAAACGCAGGCGCTCGGCGCATTTGGCTCTCCCGCGCTCATCATGTTCGTGGCTGATTCATGCCCCATCAGCAGCAAGCTCATCCCGATCGCGCGCGCGGTCGCCCGGGCGGAACGTCTCGTCCTCGTGCTGGCGGGGGACGAAGAAACTTCCCGTCAAAAGCGCTTCGCCGAGCGGCTGGGACAATCGGACGCCCGCTTCATCAATGACGCAGACCTTGGTCGCACCCTCGGCGTGGACAAGCTGCCCTACGCCTTTCTGCTGGACGCGACAGGCGGTCTGGTCGCTCGCGGTCTGGTCAACAGTCGCGAACACCTTGAAAGCCTCGTGACCAGCGGAGAGCTCGGTATCGACTCACTCCAGGCTTATCTGGCCGCAAATCCTGCCAAGGCAGTGGCCTTTCATGTCCCACCCCGAGAATTTTCACAGGAAATCACGGCATGACGAAATCCAAATCTCCGTTCGATCTCTTCGGCGAACGTGTCACGCGCAATCTCGCGCGGCTTTCGTCGCGACGGAGCATTCTGGGCGCGATGGGCGCCACAGCCGCAGGGCAGATGATCCCCACACTTCCCGTCGCCCGCGCGGCGGAGACTTCGCTGACCGAGTTCGAACTCACAGCGCAGACGACCGACGCCAAGCGTTGCGACTACTGGCGCCATTGCGCGATCGACGGCGTGATTTGCGGATGTTGCGGCGGTGGAATTCATTCCTGCCCGCCCGGATCCCAGCCGTCTCCCGTCTCGTGGATCGGCACGTGCCGCAACCCCGATGACGGAAAATCCTATGTGATCGCCTATCGGGATTGCTGTGGTAGAACCACATGCGAAGCACCCAAGGAGTGCGACTGCAATACGGCCGATCGCGAATTGCCGATCTACCGCCCGCAGGCAAGCAACGACATCATCTGGTGCTTCGGAACGGCCTCGCAGCGCTACCACTGCTCCACAGCTGCCATCATCGGCTCGGCGGACTGATGACGTCCGCACGGCGCATGATCATGCGCGCGCTACTGCCCGCAATCCTGCTCGCCTGCACTGTTGTCGCAGGCAGACCGGCACGCGCGGCGCCGTTTCCCGAACCGCGCGAGGCGGGCACGGTATATCCCCTGCCGCCAGCCCGCACGGCCTACCTGCTGGGCTGCGGCGGCTGCCACGGAGAAACAGGCCGCAGCAGTCCTGCGATCGTACCCGACCTTGCATCTCAGGTGGGCTTCTTTCTGTGCTCGCCGCAAGGCCGTGATTACCTCGTGCGACTTCCAAACGTGGCATTCGCCCATCTTTCGACCGAGGATCTGACACGTCTCATGAACTTCATCGTCTTCAGCCTCGGCGGCACAAGCGCACCAAAAAATGCGGCTCCCTACACCGCCGCGGAAGTGGAGCGCCTCCGTCACCAGCCTCTGCAGGCCGGCAATTTCATGGCGTATCGGCAGCAGGTCATCGCAGGCGTGGTCAAGACATGCCCTCAGGCAGCTCACTATTCCTCATTTGCGACTGACAGCCCCTACCTCACTTCCAACATCCATTGAGAACGCCCAGACGCGATAAGCACACGCCTGCCGACTGACCGATAGCGCACATCGTGATGCCAGTGCCGCAGCCCGGGCGTGCCGGTTCGGTCTTTCGGACATCGCGTCGCTCGACGAGGTGATGTACAAGTGCCGGCTATTCAAAATTTAATAATTACCGGCCCGAAAAGAATTTCAGCGTGCCGAACCGGCGATGGAGAACAGGTTCCGGAAAATGGCGGACGGCAGATGGATAATCCGATGATAGATAAACATCACCCCCAATCGCCTGCCCGTTAACGTGAATAGAGAATCGTGCCAGGACAGGCAGAGAACTGATTTTCATATTTTGATCGGAACGTTCCAATATCGGATTGTGTAGCTCCGCGGGACGCGCGCCGACGATTGACTTCATAACGGCTAACCGGAATAATCCGTAGTCGCATCGATATGCACGAGATACCATGACTGACGCCAGCCCCCCCCCGCCCCCGGGAACGAGCGAAGCGACGCCCCGTCCAAGGCACAATCCCGGGACGCGGCGACGTGATGTGCTTGCGGGCGCTACGATCAGCGCAGGATGCGTTGGCGCCTGTGCATTCGCCTATCCGTTTCTCGACAGCCTTAACGGTACGCGCAACGTCATCTTCGCGGGCGCGGATACCGTCGAACTCGATCTCGCACCGATCCAGTCCGGTCAGCAGACGGTCGTTGCCTGGCGCGGTTGGCCGATCTTCGTCCAGCGCCGAACGCCCGCGATGCTTGCAGCACTGCGCGACCCCGCTCTGCATGCGCGGTTACGGGACCCGGAGTCCGAGGTTCTGCAGCAACCTGACGATGCCCGGAACTGGCATCGCTCCGTCTTGCCGGAAATTGGCGTCTATATCGGAATCTGCACGCATCTCGGCTGCGTTCCGCGTTATGGCGCCCCCGTCCCCACCGATGCGGCCGGGCACTACGCCTGCCCGTGCCACGGATCGAAATTCGACGCCGCAGGGCGTGCGTTTCGCGACGCGCCCGCGCCCTATAATCTTCCCGTGCCACCGGTGACCGTCCTGTCGGCCCGGCACCTGCGCATCGGCGTCAGCACGGGCGATCCGAAATTCGACATCGACGCGATCCGGCAGCTCTGACATGTCGACACCGAACGCCCACCCAACCGCTGCAGCGGCGGAACCGAACACAGCCCGATCCATGAAGGGATGGCTGGACCACAGGCTGCCTCTCATTTCCGCTTTCCGGCGGGAATACATCGATTTCGCCATGCCGCGAAACCTCAACTATCTCTGGAATTTCGGGGCGTTCGCCACCATCGCGCTGGCTCTGTTGATCCTGAGCGGCCTGTTCCTCGCCATCAACTACACCCCGACCACCGCCGCTGCCTTCGCGAGTATCGAGACGATCGACAGGGCGGTGGCATCGGGCTGGTTCGTGCGCGCGATCCATATGGGCGGCGTCTCGATGCTGTTCGCCGCCCTCTACGTCCATCTCGCCCGCAGCCTCTATTACGGCTCCTACAAGGCACCGCGCGAGGTACTCTGGCTGACCGGGCTGGGGCTTCTGCTGCTGGTCATGGTTGCCGCATTCGCAGGCTACATCCTGCCCTGGGGCCAGATGTCATATTGGGGAGCAACCGTCGTCATCAATGCCATCAAGGCAATCCCGCTGGTCGGTCGTCCGCTCACCAACTGGCTGCTCGGCGCCGACGGGCTCGGTGACGCTGCGCTTCACAGGATCTACGTGCTGCATTTCACGACCGCGTTCGCAACGCTCGGCGTCATCGCGCTGCATGTCATGGCGCTGCACATGACCGGATCGAACAACCCGACCGGTGTGGAGCCATCAGGGGCGGACGAGACAATTCCGTTCCACCCCTACTATACGACGAAGGACGGCCTGGGCATATGCCTGTTCCTTGGCGTCTATGCAGTGCTGATCTTCTTTCTGCCGAACTTTTTAACTCTATCGGATAATTATCTTCAGGCCGATCCACTGGTCACGCCGGGCGACATCACCCCCGAATGGTATTTCGCACCGTTTTACGCCATTCTTCGCGCAGTACCGTTCAAGCTCGGCGGCCTCATGGCAGCGGCGGGCAGCATCGCGGTCCTGTTCGTCATCCCGTGGCTCGACCGTTCGCCTGTCCGCTCGGCGCGTGCCCGTCCGCTTCTGCGCATAGCATTCGTAACATTGATCCTCTCGTTCTTGGCGCTGGGTCTCGCCGGGATGCATGCGCCGACATGGGGCTGGCTCTGGCTCAGCCGCGTCGCGACACTGGTATGGTACGGGTATTTCCTGATTCTGCTGCCGACGCTTTCCGCGCGGGAATGCAAAAAACTTCACGGCATTACGTGGCGGGAGCCCGCCCCATGAAGCGCGTCCTGATCGCTGTTTCAATCCTTCTGGTTACAGGAATCCTGACCGGAGCCGCTGACGCTTCGGCTTCGCAAGGATCTGCATCTCGAGGGCTCGTCGTCTATCGGCATGTGTGCAGCACGTGCCACAGCCTCGATCACGTCCGTTACGAGGATTTGATGGGCCTCGGCCTTTCCGTATCGGACATCAAGGCCTATGCGGCGCAGCATCAGGTGCCTGACGGTCTCGACGACGACGGCGACCCCAAGACCCGCGCTGCCGCACCCTCAGATTTGATTGGTTCACCCTATCCCGGTCCGGCCATGGCGCGTCTTGCCAATCATGGCGCACTTCCGCCTGATTTCTCCAGAATCGCGCTGACGCATCGGGGCGGTAGCCCATGGATTGCGCGGATGCTGCAAAGCTTCGTGCCGACGCCGCCCGACACGATCCTGCCGCCCGGCTCATACGCCAATACCGCAATGCTCTCTGGCCTCATCATGATGCCGCCGCCGCTGCACGACGGCCTGCTGCGCAACCCGGACGGAACGCCTGAAACAGTTGCGCAGATGTCCACCGACGTGGCGGCCTTTCTGGATTGGACGGCCAATCCACACCGTGCAGCGCGGCACAAGACTGGCGTGATCGCGCTGCTCTATCTCGCCGTGATGACGGTACTGGCCTATGCGCTCAAGCATAGGGTCTGGCGTCACCTTGGACGTTAGGCGCTGTTATGAAGTGCTCCCCGATTTTGGGCCATTCTGAGTTGGAATTTTCCGTGGGTTAAGGCTTGACCGGTAGACATGCCGGCAAGTCGTTGAGCAGCGATATCGGTGGTTTATTGCCGATCGCGCTGT
>Ga0157365_10001178_pt1 | contig 10933 bp, 9 predicted proteins | sample AttsexASBM3_FD_111478 | JGI IMG/M metagenome (GOLD analysis project Ga0157365, IMG submission 111478) | Fungus gardens microbial communities from leaf cutter ant in Ribeirão Preto, State of São Paulo, Brazil - Atta sexdens ASBM3 | ecosystem: Host-associated > Fungi > Mycelium > Unclassified ... | reverse complement strand
GCGCCGCACCATCATGTGCCGCGACATAGGCGGGCTGCTTATGCAGCGGAAGGGGATAATAGATGGCCGACGCCACGCCATGGCTTTTCAGCCGGTGCTGCAGGGCGGCACGGTCTTCCTCCCCCTTCGTCAGGACGGAATAGATCGCCCATGAACCGTGGCTGTCCGGCACGCGCGCCGGTGGGATCACATGACCCGCAATGCCCGCGTCATACGCGTCGGCAATGGCGCGCCTGCGCCCCAGTTCCATGTCGAACACATCCAGCTTGGCCAGCAGGATCGCGGCCTGGATGGTGTCCAGACGCGCATTCATGCCGGTGCGCAGGACTTCGTACCGGGTCTTGCCTTCCCCATGCGTGCGCAGCGAACGGTACAGTTCGGCCCGCCTGGGATCATCCGTCAGGATGCCACCCGCATCGCCGTAGGCGCCAAGCGGCTTGGAAGGGAAAAAGGACAGCGTGGTCGCAACGGCCTCGCGCCCCAGCCTGCGGCCCGACAGCGTCGCGCCAAACGCCTGCGCGCAGTCCGCCATCAGGAACAGATTTTCCTCCGCCGCGATCGCGCGCAGTTCGGACCATGGGGCAGGCTGGCCAAACAGGTCCACGCCGATCACCGCACGCGGCCGCAGCCTGCCTGCCTTGCGGACATCGGCAATGCGGCGGCGCAGGCTGGCGGGGTCGATCTGGAAGGTTGCGGGGTCCACATCCACAAAAACCGGGGTCGCCCCCAGCACCAGCGGCACCTCCGCCGTGGCGGTATAGGTGAAAGCGGGCAGGAACACGGCGTCGCCCGCGCCGATTCCCTCGGCCATCAGGACAATCTGGATGGCGTCCGTCCCGGACGAGACGCCCACACACTGCGCAGCGCCACTGTAGCTGGCCAGCCGCCCCTCAAGTTCGGTGACTTCAGGCCCCATGACAAAGCGGCAGTGTTTCATGACCGCATCGACACGCTGCCTGATCTCATCTGCAATCAGGCTCTGCTGCTGGGGCAGGTTCAGAAAACCTATGGGTGCGTCCGCCGGAGCGTTCATGATGCATTCCTTTCCACATCGATCTGCCCCGCTGTGTCCGGAGTGGCCACGCCATGCGGGTTATGGGCAAATTCGGGGACAAGCCTGCGGACAAGCGCCAGCGCGCGCGCGCCATCACCATCCCGGCATGCCAGAGTAAGTGCATCCATGATATTGGCGACCTGCGCAAGGTCCACAGTACGCGGCGTTGCCATCCGCAGGCCGGGACAGTCGGTGGGCTGGAGGATTTCCTGCTTGTAAAACAGGTCTTCAGCCAGCTTTTCCCCCGGTCGCAGCCCGGTAAAACGGATCTGCACGTCACGGTCGGGCCGCAACCCGGCCAGGACGATCATCTGTCGCGCCAGATCGACAATGCGCACCGGCGTGCCCATGTCCAGCACGAACACCCCGCCACTGCGCAACAGCGCGGCCATGCCATCCGCCCGCGCGCCCACCCCGCGCGCGCTGGCCTGCAGCACCAGCCCCACCGCTTCGGATACCGTCATGAAATACCGCGTCATGCGCGGGTCCGTCACTGTCAGCGGGCCGCCGCATTCCAGCTGGTGACGGAACAGGGGAATGACCGACCCCGTCGACCCCATGACATTGCCAAACCGCACCGTCACGCACCGCATGGCGCTGCTGTCGTGACGGTTGCGCGCATCCACATCCAGCGCCTGACAGTACATTTCCGCAATGCGCTTGGATGCCCCCATGATGCTGGCGGGATTGACCGCCTTGTCCGTTGAAACCAGAACCATGGCCATCACCCCATGCCGGGCTGCGGTATCGGCCACGATGCGGGTGCCGGTCACGTTGGTCAGCAGCCCTTCGCACGGGTTTTCCTCCACCATGGGCACGTGCTTCAGCGCGGCTGCATGAAAGACCAGTTCGGGACGGAACCGGGCGAAGATACGTTCCATCCGCCCGGCATCGCGTATATCGGCCAGGACAAGGTGCCGCGTGACATCCGGCGCCTTGTCCGCAAGGTCGATATCCACCTGCCATAGCGGGAATTCCCCCATGTCCAGCAGGATAAGCTGATCAGGACCGTGACCTGCGATCTGGCGGGCCAGTTCGCTGCCGATCGATCCCCCTGCCCCCGTAATCAGCACGCGCCGCCCCCGCAGCATGTCCGCGATCCCCTGCCCGTCCGGGGCGATGGCCGGACGGTTGAGCAGGTCGGACAACCGGACCGGATGCAGCGGCGCCGCAGCGCCGCGCGCGATTCCCGACAGGTCGGGCATGCAGCGGACCTGCGTGCCCGTTGCCTGCGCCATCCGCAGCACGGTGGACAGCCGCTCCCCCCGGAAGCGTGGGTCCGCCACCACCACCAGCAGGTCGTCTTCCGCACGGAAGGACGACAGGATGTCCGGCAGGTCCATCACCTGTCCCAGCACCGGTACGCCACGCAGCCGTCGGCCGGGGCGGCGCTGGCGTCCCTCGACCACCATACCCACGACCAGCCCGCCCATATCCGGCATCAGGCTGAGGAAACGGCTGGCATCCTCCCCATCACCCAGCAGAATCACACGCCGGCGCGCGGTGTCCCGGCCACCGCGATAATATCGCCACCGCTGATAGGCCGCCCGAGTGCCTGCCATGATGACGAAAGCCGCCATGGCGTACGCCACGCCAAACGCCACGGCATCCGGCCCCCACCACGGCGCAAGGCCGCCCATGACCAGGGTTCCCGCCAGCGCACACGCCCATCCCAGCCGCCAGAAATCGGACCGCCCCGCGAAACGCCAGTGCTGCTGGAATATGCGAAAAGGCCCCCCCGCGACAGCAATGGCCACCATGCCCAGGACAGGCAGGCCCCACCATGACCATGCCGTGCCGGGATAACGGCACAATCCCATCGCCACGACCGCCGCCTGCGCGCCCAGCAGCGTATCAAGGGCACTGTTGACCGCCAGCGTCCGTATCTTGCGCAGACACTCCGCCATGCCGCCTGAGGATTGCGTAACCATTACCCTCCCCCTATAGCCGAGCAGGTGCAGGGCAAGAAGGAGAGATCATGCGTCCCCTCCCGCTTTCATGACGATGACCCATTCATTTTATGCCGAAACCGGCCTTTTCGGGCTGTTTCTGCTGGTTGTGGCCGTGATGTCGGCCATCCTGTCGCGTCGGGTCATCGCATTGCGCGTGCTGGATTACCCGACCGGACGCAGCGCCCATGACACCCCGATACCCAAGGGCGGCGGGCTTGCGATTCTGATCGTGTTCGTGGTGGGCGTGCCGCTGGGGCAACTGCTGTTTCAGCATCATGCGGATACGACCGACGTGACGCTGCTGCTGGCCACGGTATGGCTCGGGCTGTTTTCGTGGCGCGATGACATGCACCCCATGCCGCCCACATGGAAACTGGGGGCGCAGATTGCTGCAGCCGTGCTGGTGGCATGGGGCGACATGGCGGGCGCTGCCGCCCATGTCGTGACGCTGGAGGGCATGGGCGTTCGGGTCGTGTGGCTGGTGGTCCTGTGCAACTGCCTGAATTTCATGGACGGGCTGAACGGACTGGCCAGCGGCTGCACGCTGCTTGCGGCACTGGTGACGGCGGGGCTGTGCGCGGCCGTGGGCGGCGGGGTGGAAACATGGGGAACCGCGCTGGTACTGGCGGCGGCCATCGCGGGGTTCCTGCCCTTCAACATCCCGCAGGCGCGACTGTTCATGGGCGATGTGGGCAGCCAGTGCTGCGGACTGGTGCTGGGCGCGCTGGGGCTGCGCATGGCGGGCATGGCGCAACTGGCCCATGGGGCGTGGCTCATGCCCCTCATGCTGTCGGGCCTGCTGCTGGATGTCATCATGACGTTGCTGCGCCGGGCATACCATCGCCGTCCGCTCGTGCAGGCGCATCGGGAACATGTCTACCAGATGGCGCAGCGCAGCGGCATGCGGGCCATGGACGTCACCACCGTGGCATGGGCAGGCACCATATGCGGCGGCATGGGGGCCGTAGCCGTTGGTCTGGGATGGATCCCCCCCGTCCCGGCCCTGCTGGGCACGGTCCTGATCCAGTCTGTCTGGATCGGTGCGGTCATACGCCGGGTGGGACGGACGCCCGACCTGTCATGGTAACAACGAAAACAGGGGGAACCGCCCGCTGGCCGTTCCCCCTGTTCCCTGTGACCTGACAGCAGATTTTATTTGGTCAGGGTAATCTTCATGCCCTGCGCCGCGGCAGCCAGTCGGCCGCCGGAACTGGACGTATCAAGGCGGATGCGGACGCCAGCGGGATTGTTGAGCAGCACCGCGCCAATGCCGGTGCCTGCCGTGACATCACCATTGACGGCGGCATAGCTGCCTTCGAAATCCTTGACCTTCGTGAGGTTATAGACCTCCCCATGGCCGCTGATCTTGGCAAAGCCCACGGCCGCCAGCGATCCGCCTTCGATCCTGAAGCGGTACGTGTGGTTCTGGAACACCAGCTTGCCAGTACCCCATGTGTGCCCCACGCCCACATCAAGCGACTTGAACTTCATCGTAACCTGCCCGGAGGGCGTGCCCAACGTGGATTCCGCGGCATGGGCAAGCACTGGTCCGCCTGCAATCGGCGCCATGATCATGGCAAGGGCAACCAGACGTCGTGAGATACGCATGGAACTGAAACCTTCTGTCCGTATCGGCATGAAGTGAACCCTCATGTAACTCAGCCTGCGCGGCGGAGTTCCTCCGTCCGCCGGCCACGTGCGGGCTTGCGGGCAGGGGCTGCGGCCTTTTCCTGTGCCGCGGTCTCGGTCACGATGGCGCACAGGTCGCGCAGATAGGCATTCCCCTTGAGCGTGCGCTTGATCAGCACGGAACGGCGGTCCATCGGGTCGGGCGTGCGACGGGCGAGGTCAAGCGCCTTCAGCCGGTCCAGCGCGCGGGTGATCGCGGGCTTGGACACGTTCAGGTCGGCGGCAAGGCCACGCACGGTGTGCGAATCGTCGCGGAGGTAGCAGGTCAGGAAAACGGCCAGCTGCCGCGCGGACAGGTCGGGCCCGTCGCGGCGGACCATCGCGACAATGGTGTCGCGCAGGGAATTGATCATCTGATCCGTGTTTGCCTGTGATGACTTGGCCATCGGTGAAAATCCTCTGTCAAAGGTCAGCCTGCACACCCGTGCGCCTGAATGCGGACTCGGGTGGGCTGGCATGGTGCGATTTGGTTCTGCCTATATAATTGGCATTTACGGCATATATAAGTCGCACCATGCATTTTAGTTCGCATCCGGCATTGTTTCTTTAGTGATGCATTCTGTCCTCGATATTAAAAATTTTTAACATCGATTCGTAAGTTGCTCTTAAACCAAGACTTTCCCCACCCTCCGGTCGGCCGGGACGCGAAGAATCATTCCATCCGTATGTATCGATATGAACCCAGCGCACATCAGTTTTGACAAATTTCTCTAGAAAAAGCGCCGCCGTGATCGCCCCGGCCATGGGTTTGGATGAAATATTGTTCATATCCGCAACCGGACTCCCCAGCCATCTGCGATAGCCCGGCCATAACGGCAGGCGCCACAGCGGGTCGCCACAGGCCATGCCTGATGCCACAAACGCCGCCGCCGTTCCGTCATGGTTGCTGAACAGCGCGGGCACATCCGGCCCCAGCGCCACGCGGGCCGCACCGGTCAGGGTCGCGGCATCCACCAGAAGGTCGGGCTGGCGCTCGCACGCCGCATGCAGCAGGTCACACAGGACCAGCCGGCCTTCGGCGTCGGTATTGCCGATTTCCACCGTCAGCCCCGCGCGCGTCTTCACCACGTCGGACGGTCGCATGGCATGTCCCGACACGCTGTTTTCCACACAGCCCAGCCGCAGTTCCAGACGCACCGGCAGGTCACGCAGCATGATCAGCCGCGCAAGGGCCAGCATGATGGCAGCGCCCCCCATGTCTTTTTTCATGCGCAGCATGGATGAGGGCGGCTTGAGGTCGTACCCGCCCGTGTCGAAACACACCCCCTTGCCCACCAGTGAGACCAGCGGGGCCGTATCGGTCGCGGTGCTGCCGTGCCAGCGGGCTTCCACCACGCATGGCGCACGGTCCGATCCCGCGCCGACATGCAGCACGGTGGGGAACTCCTGCGCCAGACGCGCGCCACGGATGATCGAGACCTCCGCTCCCAGCGGGGCCAGCGCCGCCTCCGCCGCACGGGCCAGGTCATCCGGCCCCATGAGATTGGGCGGCGTATTGATCAGCGAGCGGGCAAGGTTCATGCACCGCGCCATGCTGGCGGCCGCCTGCCCCTCAGCATCCACCACCAGTCGCGCACATGGCGCGGCGGGCGCGCTGTCACGGCCAAAGGCGGGCATGCGATAGGCCCCGAGGCAGAAGCCCAGCGCGACATCGCCAGCGCGCACATCCACAGGCGCGCGTACCCGCCATGACCCGGCGGGAAGCGAGTCGGGCAATGCCCCGAATACGAACGGGTCGGCGCCGTCCGCTTCCTCCGCAATACCCAGCAGGGCCGTCGTAATGTCGCCATCCACGCCGGGCAGCAGCAGCACCTGGCCATAACGGGCGGCAAAACCGGCCTGACGGGCAAAGCGGACCGTGGCGTCGCCCACCATCGTACCAAGTTCATCCAGCATGGAGGGACGGATGGCATACACCGTGCCCACGTTCCCATCCTGCACATCATCTGCCGAAACCAGGCAGTCCTGCGTGTCCAACACGTTCATCGCACGTCCCTTCCTGAATATGTTCCTGTTTCCGGCAGGGTGCGTCCCCCGTCCGGGCAACGCAACACCCCAACGCGATCAGCATGTGGTTTTGCTTGCATTTGCCGCCACTTGGCCAGAGCATGCATTCATGACGGGTGTACCCAAGGGCACTGGTGGCCCCTATCGCGCAGCGGCCGGACACGGTTCCGGCCCCCATTCCGATATGCTGGTGCGGGCCGTGCTTGGCCCGACCAATACCGGCAAGACCCATCTGGCCATAGAAAGGCTGCTTTCACATTCCAGCGGCATCATCGGTTTCCCCCTGCGGCTGCTGGCGCGTGAAAACTATGACCGCATGGTCGCGAAAAAGGGTGCCCATGCCGTCGCCCTGATCACGGGCGAGGAGAAGATCATCCCGCCAAAGGCACGCTGGTTTTCATGCACGGTCGAGGCCATGCCGCTGGACCGGCGCGTGGAATTCGTGGCGGTGGATGAAATACAGCTCTGCGCCGACCCTGACCGTGGCCATATCTTTACCGACCGCCTGCTGCATGCCCGCGGCCTGTCGGAAACCATGTTCCTGGGCGCGGACACCATCCGCAACCTGATCCGCCGCCTGGTGCCGGGGATCGAGATCGAACATCGTCCCCGCCTGTCGCAACTGACGCATGCGGGGGCATGCAAGCTGACGCGCCTGCCGCCGCGGTCGGCCATTGTCGCCTTTTCAGCGGGCGAAGTTTACGCCATTGCCGAACTGCTGCGCCGCAGGCGCGGGGGCTGCGCCATTGTCATGGGCCAGCTTTCACCACGCACCCGCAACGCGCAGGTGGCGCTGTATCAGGAAAAGGAAGTCGATTACCTGGTCGCGACCGATGCGATCGGCATGGGGCTGAACATGGACGTGAACCATGTGGCCTTTGCCAGTCTGTCCAAATTCGACGGCACGCGCATCCGCCCGCTGACGGCAGGAGAAATCGCGCAGGTGGCGGGCCGGGCGGGGCGGGGCCTGCGTGACGGCACGTTCGGCACAACCGGCACCTGTCCACCCTTGTCCGAAGAACTGGCGGAAGCGGTGGAAGAACACCGTTTTGACCCGCTGACCCGTCTGGCGTGGCGCAACAGCGATCTGGATTTCGCCTCGCCCGCCCACCTGCTGTCCAGCCTCAACCGCTCCTCCCCCCGTCCCGAACTGGTCGCGGGGCACGAAGCGAGTGACATGCTGGCCCTGTCCGCACTTGCGGCCAGCGCCGACATCCGCCCGCTGGTGCATTCGCGCGCCGCCACGCGCCTGCTGTGGGAAAGCTGCCAGATCCCTGACTTCCGCAAACTGGGCGATGACAGCCATATCCGCCTGTGTGGCCGGATCTTTACCCACCTGATCCGCGATGGGCGCATTCCGTCGTCATGGATGGACAGCCAGATCACCCATTTCTTCCAGACGGCGGGCACCATAGATTCGCTGATGCAGCGTCTGGCGGGAATCCGCGTATGCAGCTACATCGCAGCCCGCCCCGGCTGGATCGCCAATGCCGAACACTGGCAGGCCCGCACGCGGGAAGCCGAGGACCGGCTGTCCGACGTGCTGCATGAACAGCTGACCGCCCGCTTTGTGGATCGTCGCGCCACCACCCTGATCCGCAGGCTGGATGAAGGCGGGCATGACAACCTGCTGTCCGCCGTAACGGCGCAGGGCAATGTGGTGGTGGAGGGGCATGAGGTCGGTCGCATTGCCGGGCTGGACCTGATCGCGGGCGAACATACCGATGCGGAGGACGGACGCCTGCTCATGCGTGCGGCACGGCGCGCGGTCCGCAGCGAAATCCCCCGCCGCGTCGCGCTGCTGGTGCGCGATGATGACCGGCAGTTCGCGTTCTCCGCCGATGGATCCCATATCCTGTGGCAGGACATGCCCATTGCGCGGATGCTGCCGGGCGGCAACATACTGTCCCCCCGCCCGCAGGTTCTGGACAACCCGCTGCTGGATAATGCCCAGCGCGAACGCATCCGCAACCGCCTGCAGACATGGCTGGAACAGGTCGTGCGCGAACACCTCGCCCCCCTGTTTGCCGTGCAGGCCGCGGTGGCCAGCACGCCCGAACTGCGCGGCCTCATCCACCGGCTGATGGAAGGAGCCGGAATCGCCCCGCTGCATCGTGGCGAGCGGCTGGGACATGACATGATCCAGCGGCTACGGCGGCTGGGCGTACGGGTCGGGCACTACAGTATCTTCATGCCCGCGATCCTGAAGGAACGCCCCATGCGGCTGCGGGCGTGGCTGGTGGCGATCAGCCTGAACATGCCCTGCCCGTCCCTGCCTGCCATGGGCCGCATTACATTACTGCCCGATGCGCTGCCTCCCGCCTTCATGGACCGGATGGGCTGGCTGGATGCCGGGCCGGTGCGGATCAGGCTGGATATTGCGGAGAAATTCATTCTTGAACTGGCCCGCATGACGCGCCGCGCGCCCGTGCCGCTGCCCCTTCACCTGGCGTCCCGGCTGGGCATCCGCCGGGAAATGCTGCCTGCAGTGATGAAGGGACTGAACATGCGCGTGCACCATCCACGGCCCATGGCGGCCACCCACTACGGACCGCCCGCGCCCCTCATGATCCGCTTCCTGCCCGAAGGTGAAAAGGGCGGAAAGGCAAAAGCCGCACATGCCGCCACCCCGAAGGCTGGCAGGCAACCGGCGGCAACGCTGCGTCCCCGGCGGGCCGACAGTCCCTTTGCCGCCCTTGCTACCCTACTCAACCGTCGTTGAACGCCATGACACAGATGCCTGCCCCCATACTGAACCAGCGACTGGACCTGTGGCTGCTCCATGCCCGTTTTGGGCGCAGCCGCAGCATATGCGCGAAAATTGCCTCCGGCGGGCAGGTGCGCATAAACCGGCAGCGCGTGACCAAGGCACATGCGCAGGTGCATGTGGGCGATATCCTGACCCTGCCGGCGCCGGACCGGAAAACCGTCATGGTCATACGCGTCGTAGGCTGTGCCGAACGGCGGCAATCCGCCCCACTTGCACAACTTCTGTATGAAATTGTTCCGGAAACTGTCTGAATATTGTGTCGAACAGGCCAATACAGACCATGATTATGCATTACCCGCCGTCTTGGGCTTGCCACGGCCGGAAAACACTCTCATATCTTCCGCCATTCCCGATGAGGTCATGCCCTGCGCGGCGCCTCATCCCTTTCAATGGCCGGGCCTATTGCCGCAGGCCGAACAAATAATGATCGGAGATAGGCGATGACCTATGTGGTCACCGAAAACTGCATTCGCTGCAAATTCACGGATTGTGTCGAAGTCTGCCCGGTTGACTGCTTCTATGCCGGTGAGAACTTTCTGGTAATCAACCCGGACGAATGCATCGACTGTGGCGTGTGCGAACCCGAATGCCCGGCTGAGGCCATCTTCCCCGATAGCGACGACCGCGCCACCCCCTGGGCCGAGCTGAACGCCAAATACGCCGCCGTGTGGCCCAACATCACGCGCAAGCTCGATGCCCCGGCCGATGCCGAGGAATGGAAAGACAAGCCCAACAAGAAAGAGCTGCTTTCCCCTGAGCCCCAGAAAGGCTGATCCAGACCTTTCCATCGGGTTACGCCACAAAAAAAGACCGGCACGATCACTCGTGCCGGTCTTTTTTTATGCCGTCCGGCCCGGGGGCAGTCACCTGCCCCCGCACCCTGACATGACGCCGCTTAGCGCGACATCATGTTGATGGCGGTGTCATGCATGATGAACATCGTGCCAGCCACAAGGACCAGAACCGAAAGCACCGTGAAGACAAAAGCCATGACGTTCCAGCGCTGTTCGGACGAACCGTTCATGTGCAGGAAGTAGATCAGGTGAACAACAATCTGCACCACTGCCAGCAGGGCAATCGCCCCGCCGGTGCCAGCCGGTGACATCGCATGCGACATCACCAGACCGAAGGATGCAACCGTCAGGATAACGGCAAGTACGAACCCGGTAAGGTAAGACCCTACACTCCCGTGGCTCTCTCCCGAGGAAGAAATATGGTCTCCCATCAGATCACACTCATCAGATAGACAAAGGTGAAGACACAGATCCAGACGATATCCAGAAAGTGCCAGAACAGGCTGAGGCAGGTCAGCTTACCGATCATGCGTTCGTTCAGCTCGGTCTTGCCAGCCGTCTGGAACAGCAGAACCGCCATCCACAGCAGGCCGCAGGTAACATGCAGACCATGCGTGCCAACCAGCGTGAAGAAGGCGGACAGGAACGCGCTGCGATCCGGGCCATT
>Ga0157365_10001176_pt1 | contig 10946 bp, 8 predicted proteins | sample AttsexASBM3_FD_111478 | JGI IMG/M metagenome (GOLD analysis project Ga0157365, IMG submission 111478) | Fungus gardens microbial communities from leaf cutter ant in Ribeirão Preto, State of São Paulo, Brazil - Atta sexdens ASBM3 | ecosystem: Host-associated > Fungi > Mycelium > Unclassified ... | reverse complement strand
TCAGATATGACGTCAGCCTTAACATTCCCAAAGGTTGTTTCTGGCTTATGTCGGATACCTTCATAAAATGCCTGTATAATGTCTTCCTTGAAATGAGGCGTCCGAGGAAAAGCCGTTACGACAGCGTCACGCACCGCATCAGAATACTGGTCGTATGTCAGACCAAGAACATCCATTTCGACCCCGGCAGTGGTTAGTGCAATCACCGGGTGCATGAATTCAGGCACGCCTGGTGTTGTATGAAGAGCAATGCCGGTCCAGACTTTTTCGATATCCGAGGGATCGACTTTATAACTTTGCAAAAAATCTCTTGCAGCGTTTGCACCATCGACTTCAAATCGCAGATTTTTACTGCTGTGAGAAGGCATCAGCCCTATGTCATGAAACATTGCTGCAGCGTACAGGAGTTCTGAACTAAAGATCAGTTCGCGCTGTTGCCCAGCCAGAGCGCCAAAAAAATAGACCCGGCTTGAATGGTTGAAGAGTAGCTCGCTTTCAGTATCGCGAATAAATTCAGTAATCGCACGTCCAAGAACAGAGTCCGGAACCTCAATTCCATTGATGCTCGTTCCGGATCGAAACGTATCTATCATGATATTATCTCCTCTCATTGAAGAAATAGACCCAAAGAACCATTATGAGGCGCCGCAGAATTCTTCAGCTGGCCCACCGTAACGTTATGATCATATTCCCGGATCCTGACGGCAGAAATGACATAGAGTCCTCTTATTCTGCCATGGAGTTATAAATTTTGGCTTCTCATCTCTCTCCCATCATATGGTTCATTGTGTTTCCAGGGTTTGAGCTACTCGACCTCAGCGGCCCTCTTTGCGCCTTCAATCTGGCGCGCGATTATCATGAAACTGGCTATGATATCCGGATCGTCTCTGTTTCTGGTGGGCTGATCCAGAGTTCATCAGGTGTAAAAATTGAAACCACCGAACCTTCTGTTCCCAAGTATTCCGATACGATTGTGGTCGTAGGGGCTCCCAATATTGAGATTTTTACAGATTGCGGCGATGTGGTTGCTCTCGTACGCAGGATGGCAAGTCAAGCGGGGCGGAGTGCCAGTGTTTGCACCGGGACATTTTTGTTGGCAGCAGCAAGCCTTCTTAACGGGCGCCGCGCAACAACACATTGGCGACATACGGCAGTTCTCCAGCGCCATTATCCCTCTTTAAAAGTCGAAGCAGATCGCATTTTCATCCGTGATGGTGCGATCTGGACTTCTGCTGGCATTACGGCTGGCATCGATCTTGCCTTGGCTCTGATTGAGGAGGATTTTGGAATTGAGATTTCTAAAGCTGTCGCAAGAGAGCTTGTGGTTTATCATCGCCGTACTGGTGGCCAATCTCAGTTTTCCACACTTCTTGATCTGGAGCCTCCTCCTGGACGTATTCGCAACGTCATTGCGTACATTCGTTTGCATCTACAGGAACAATTACAGGTAGAACGGCTGGCAGAATTTGCAGGCATTAGCCCGCGGCAGTTTGCACGACAGTTCGTTACAGAAACAGGAGAAACACCTGCCCGCGCCGTTGAGCGTATCCGGTGTGACGCCGCTCTGCCACGTATTCAAAATACGAATGAACCTCTCGATCAGATCGCTTTACGCATTGGCTTCGGCGATCTTGAGCGTATGCGTCGCGCATTCCTCCGTGTGTATGCTCAACCACCTCAGGCTTTACGCAGAGCATACCGTGAACGGACTTAGTACTATTTTGGAAAGTCAGAAGCGAGTATTTCCATCTCTGAAATTAGTGTCGAAGCCGGTGACGCATTAATGCGGCGTTGATCATCGCAAACAGATTGCCGCCAGAAGGTTATTCAGTCGAAAATGCTCTCTTTTACCAGCAGCGTCCCAAGCAATATCTCGCCCCCCTTTGCTCTGGCATTCACAGCCAGAGCTTGAAGCACATAAGATCTATATACTTCGATAATACTTCCATTAATCGGAATAAAATTTTCTATTTTGACAAATCACGCCACAGATCAATTTTTCCTTCTTTGGCATAGTGATCAATTTTCGCCAGTTCTTCAGAACTAAAAGTTAGGTTTTTTAGAGAATCCAGAGAGTCATCCAATTGCTGAACGTTTTTTGCGCCAATCAACGCTGATGTTATGCGTTCATCACGCAAAACCCACGCAATTGCCATTTGCGCCAGACTTTGACCTCTTTTTTGAGCAATTTCATTCAATGCACGAACGTGAGACAAGTTCTCTTCTGTCAACATTTCCTGAGAGAAGGAAGACCCCGTCGAAGCTCTGGAGCCCTCAGGAACACCGTTCAGGTATTTGTTAGTCAAAAGACCCTGAGCCAAAGGAGAAAAGGCAATACAGCCGACACCAAGAGCTTCCAGCGTATCCAGAAGTTTAACCTCTACCCAGCGATTCAAGAGGGAATACGACGGCTGATGGATAAGGAGAGGAACACCTTCGCGTTTAAGAATTTCAGCCGCCTGCTGGGTTCGCTCAGGACCGTAAGACGATATCCCAACATAGAGTGCCTTGCCTTGGCGGTGCATCTGAACAAGCGCTCCAATGGTTTCTTCCAAAGGAACATCAAGTGTTGGACGGTGGGAATAGAAGATATCCACGTATTCGAGTCCCATGCGCTTGAGACTCTGATCAAGAGAAGCCAGCAGATATTTGCGAGAGCCTCCATTTCCGTAGGGCCCTGGCCACATATCCCATCCGGCTTTGGACGAGATGATCATTTCATCACGATAGGCTCTGAAATCCCGACGAAGGATTTCGCCAAAATTTTCTTCGGCTGATCCGTAAGGTGGTCCATAATTATTCGCGAGATCGAAATGTGTAACACCCCGATCAAATGCTCTACGAATAACCGAGCGGCCAGTCTCGAAAACGTCTACCCCTCCGAAATTATGCCACAAACCCAAAGAAATGAGAGGAAGCTTCAAACCCGACTGACCTGAACGGCGAAAAAGAGCGTGCTCGTAGCGGGAAGGGGAGGGAGACCATGTCATGCTGTAAAATCCTTGTTTTCTTGATTGCAGAAGACGCGAAAATCACGTCCAGGATGGTATGATGGCTCCATGATAGGCTTCAAGCAGCTTCGCGCGGACGTTCGGTTTCTGAAATGCATGCACTAAAGGCTGGACCCATGCCGCATGGGCATCCGGCTCGTTAACGGCGATAAAATTGATATACGGATTATTGTCCATACTTTCACGTGCCAACCGCTCTGACGTGAGGTTGATCCCCGCTTTATAAGCCCATTCTGTAATCACCACGCCAGCATCCAGATCAGCCAGAGAGCGTGCCAGAACAGGGTCGTCCAACTCTTTGATCGACAGATTTTTTGGGTTTTCGGCGATATCAAGGACTGTTGGCATGTCGCCTGCATCAGAAGAAATTTTAAGCAACCCCAGAGACTGAAGCAGCTTCAAAGCACGTCCCTCGTTTGTGGGGTCGGCAGGAACGCCAATGGTCGCGCCGTCCGGAATCGCCGACAGCGTTTTCCATTTTTTTGAATAAAACCCGATCGGGGCAAAGTAAGTATTCCCGACCGGAACGATATGAGATCCAAGGGCAGCGTTCTGAGCCCGAAGATACGGTCCGTGCTGAAATGCATTGGCATCCAGATCTCCGGCCGCCAAGGCTGCATTGATCGGATTGCCTTCAGAAAAAGTCACGACCTCGATCGTCAGCCCTTCTGAACGTGCATTATCCTGGACAATGCGCCAGATATCTTCGTCTTCCCCTGACAGAATGCCAACACGAACAGGCTTTGATTGCGCTTTTGCTGACGACACAATTACTGGTGTGGCAGCCAGCAGCATCAGAAGTTTACGCCGTCCAAGGGAATTGTTATTTGCGGCGGCAGAAAGATTGGTTAGTCGCTTACGCATGATGCAGATCTTTCGACGGAACAGCAGAAACAAGGTCATTATAATGGCGGGCTGCGACGTCTGGATGAGAACGCAGGCGCCCTTTGAGGGTGTTTTGCCCGATCTGGGAAAACAGGGGATTTTCGGGATCCTGAGTAATACCGCTATTAGCCCTTGTTAGGCTCTCCGACAAAGGAAGCGTCGGCATCGTAGCATCAAGTTGTGCCCCAAGGAAAAACGCAGCGGACAGCCTGTCTCGTCCAGAAGAGGGGCTGATAACGCGGTGAATTGCGGCTTTGAAATACCCACTTGACGCGACTTCCAGAAGTTCTCCGATATTGACAATGAATGTGCCTGATTGCGGAGAAGCCTGAATCCATTCCCCGTTCTCCAGTTCCACCTCAAGGCCTCCTTGATTGTCCTGAAGAATCAGAGACAACAGGTCACTATCTTTATGGGCACCAACTCCCTGTCTCCCTCCATCGTCAGGCTGACTGGGATAATGGATAAGTTTCAAAAGTTGATAAGGTGTATCCCTGACGACAGGATGAAAAGCTGTTGCATCCTGCCCCAGGGATAAAGCGAGAGCTTCCAATAGGCGCCTCAGAACATTCAAAACCTTTTCCTGCCACAGAAGAACAGTCTCTTTGAAAGACGGAAGTGTGGCCGGCCATTGGTTAGGGCCTTGAAGGCGGAGATAAGCAGGTTTGTTCTCAAGATCCTGAAGGGCTGATCTCTCTGGACCGATATCCAGTTGTTCACGCCAATCTGCTTTGCCGCGCGTGATTTCACGACCTGCATGATTATACCCCCTGAAATGAGGGGAATTGATCATCGCAATCTGCTCTTTCTGAGCAAGCGGCAAAGAGAAAAAATTCTTTGCCTGCGTCATGAGAGCAGCATTCAGATCCAATGGAATCCCATGACCTTTCAGATAGAAAAATCCGTATTCGTGTGCCGCGTTTCTGAGAGAACTTAGGAAGACATTATCTGGCGCTTGCTGATCTTTCCAAAGTGACAGGTCGATGGTGGGCAGGGAAAGGTGCTTCTGCGTCATGCGTTTGATCACTTTCAACTACGACTATCTAAAAGCAAAGCCGGTTTGAGGCGGCCCACACAAGCAGGCCAACCGCACATATCGCCATCATAAATCGCATTATATATTAAATCCACACGCAACACATTGTTTGACTCCAAAAACACTATGACATAATCGAATATGGATATTTCTCCTAGAAAAAACTATTATGCGTAGTGGTTATATCTTGGCGCCACTTTTGGTCAGCCTTTCGTTCTCTACGGCGGTCGCGGCTGGAAATAAGCTGGATCAAGATAACCCGGAGGCAGAAAAGCCGCTTAAAAAGGAGGATTTCGTCAAAAAGCCTGCGTCTGTAACCAGTACGAGCAGTGTGCGTTCTGAAGAGCCTGAACAGGTGATTGTGACAGGAACGCGTGATCCGTCCCAGACAGCAGCGAGAAGCGTAAGCCCGATTACGATCATTGGCGGCAATCAGCTTCGCGCGACTGGAATGACAGACATTCGCGAAGCGCTTGTTCAGCTATCGCCTTCGATCAGCCGGGAAGTAAATGGTTCGGATCAAGGATCAGTGATCGATGCACTCAGTTTGCGAGGACTGAACGCCGACCAGACCCTGGTTCTTGTAAATGGCAAAAGACGGCACACGACAGCAGCAATTGCAGTAGACGCTTCGTCGCAACAGGGAACAACACCTGTTGACTTGGATATGCTGCCCATTTCTGCCATTGATCACATTGAAATCCTACAGGATGGAGCCGCCGCTCAGTACGGATCGGACGCTATCGCGGGTGTTATCAATGTCATTCTGAAATCCAATAATCACGGCATTCATATGCAAGCCACAAACGGTGGCTATGCCGCGGGAGATGGTTTCACGACAGGAGAAAACTTGAATGCAGGCTTCAAACTAGGGCGACGCGGGTATCTAAATATCAGCGCAGAATTCAAACATCAGGATCGAACTCAGAGAACCGGGATTGATTCCCGAACCGGTAAAAACAATGATCTGGCAACAGGTCAGCCTCAGGTCACACGAGAGTCAATCGAAGCGAATTTTGGTTATCATCTGACAGACAGCATAGAGCTTTATGGCTTTGGAACGTTTACGCACCGGGATGCAGAACGTTGGGCCTTTCTCCGTGCTCCAAGTACAACAGCCGCTGACGGGCTCTCGGGAATGTATCCAAATGGTTTTGAGCCTGTTGAGACAATGCCTGAAAATGATTATGGTTTCACGCTAGGATTTCGTGGAAAAAGACTTTATGGATTTGACTGGGATCTAAGTTCCACAATCGGCGGAGATCATGACACACTGGCTGATTACAATTCGGCCAATGCTGATGCTTATAAGGAAACAGGATATTCTCCATCCCGTTTTTATCTTGGCAATTACTCCAATCAACAATGGACGAATAATCTCGACATTCGGCGTGGTGTCGACATTCCTTTCCTCTACAGCCCCCTGAATATTGCATTTGGTGGAGAGTATCGCCGGGATACATACTCAATTGGAGCAGGGGAACCTTTGTCGTATTATTTGAGTGGCGCACAGGGGTATCAGGGCGAAACACCTGAGGACGCGGTGAATGCAGCCAGGCATGTGGCGGCAGCATACGTCGATTTTTCAACACAGATTGTCAAACAGTGGCGAGTAGACCTGGCAGGTCGCTTTGAACATTATAACGACGTCGGAAATGCTCGGACGGGCAAGATTTCCACACGCTATGATATTAATCGCTATATTGGTTTCCGAGGAACAGCGAGTACCGGATTTCGCGCCCCCACTCTTGCAGAGCAGAATTTCGCAGCGTTCATCTCCAGCCCCAATTATGCGACGGGACAGATTGCAGCCAATTCGGCTGCCGCACGTGCGCTAGGCTCTCCCGGCCTCAAACCGGAAACATCCACAAATTTTAGTGTGGGGATGATCCTGAACCCAATTCCTCGACTCCATATCAATATTGATGGTTATACGATCTACATCAAACATCGTATTGTTGACGGAGGGTATGCTTCGGGCGCGCGTGCAGTTGAAGCATATGCCGCAGCAGGCGTGAATACCTCAGGCTTTGCCGGAGATGAATCCGCTGTCAGCACAAATTATTTCACAAATGGCGCCAATACACGAACAACGGGTCTTGATATCACGGCGCGTTATTCTTCAGATTTTGGCCAATATGGAAAAGTGGACTGGGATGCTGCGGTTAACTTCAATCATACAAATGTAAAAGACATTGCCCGGACCGGGGAAGGGACGCCCGTTCTGAACGCACAGCAGATCAGCTTGATGTCAACGGAAAATCCTGCCAATAAGCTGATTTTTGGCGGGATCTGGCATCGTGGTAAGTGGAATGTGGCTGTGCATGAAATCCGCTATGGTCACACGACATCCAACCTGACGTTTGTCTCCGGCAGCAACGCCTTCTCGACAACGGATTTCTATCATCAGATCAATCGCCCACGTTTCGTAACCAATCTTGAAGTCGGCTATCAGGTTCTTCCTCAGCTTCATCTCGCTCTTGGAGGTAATAACGTAGGGAACGCCCATCCAAGTCGGGTGCCTTCCTTTACAGCAGACTATAACAACAATCTTTATGATACACTCAGCCAGCAACTCTCTGAAGAGGGAGGCTTCTACTACCTGCGCGCCGACCTGACGCTTTAAAATTCAGAATATTCAGAAAGCCTGTATGCCTGACAAAACGAGTGAAATATTAAAAGTTGAAAATCTTTCCAAAGGTTTTGAAGGGCATACTGCGCTTGAGAACGTGAGTTTCTCTGTTCGGGAAGGCGAAATTGTCGGAATTATTGGACGCTCCGGGGCAGGGAAAACGACACTTCTTCGCTGCCTGAATGGCGCGGAAGTTCCAGATTCAGGCAGAGTCCTTATCGAAGGTCAGGATCTGAATGAACTTAAAGAGAAAGACCTTCTTGCCCTTCGACAGCGTATTGGCCTTGTCTTTCAGGGCTTCAATCTTCTGCAATCCAGAACAGTCACTGGAAATATTTCTCTTGCCCTTGAAATTCTGGGCGTTCACAAAAAGGAACGCCCTCATCGCATACAGAAGCTTATAAAGCTGGTTGGCCTTGAAGGTCATGAACTCAAGTATCCTGCACAGCTTTCTGGAGGCCAGAAGCAGAGAGTTGGAATAGCGAGAGCCCTTGCAGGAAGTCCGGCTATTCTCCTGTGTGATGAAGCAACATCTGCACTAGACCCAGAAGCCACGGCTTCAATTCTTGCCCTCCTGGAAAAAATTAACAGAGAGGTAGGCGTCACGATTATTCTTATTACGCACGAGATGGATGTTATACGCCGCCTTGCTCATCGAGTACTCGTTCTTGATCAGGGAAATATTGCTGAAGATATTTCAACGAAGGCTCTTGCCAGAGGGCAGGCCCGTCACGCTTTAACTAAATCGTTCATCAATGATGATCCGGTATTTCTTCCTGATCATGTACTTTCACTCATGACAGACGGGGACACTCCCGGGGCTGTGGCAGTTTTGCGTCTCGGCAGCAGCCGGGGTGATTTATCATCAGCGCTGCTGGCAGATCTCTATCGAATTTTTGGCGTTACGGCCGTCATTTTACAAGCAGACATTCACGGAAAGTCCCCCGAACGGCGCGACACGCTTGTGCTGAGTTTATCTTGCAATCATGAACAAGCGATCCAATGGCTATCGCAAAATGTGGAAGAAGTGGAGGTCATTGGATATGCGTCATCAGATCTTTGAGTTGTTTTTCAGAGCAACGCTGGCAACGCTTGAAATGGTTTTTGCGTCTGCGGGGATAGCTGTTCTTTTTGGCCTGCCTCTCGCCATTCTTCTAACCATCACACGCCCAGGCGGCTTATGGCCCATTCGACCTATCGGTCGGGCCCTAGGCTTTGTGATAGATCTGACACGAGCAGTTCCGTTTATTATTCTACTAGTAATCCTTATCCCGTTTACGCGCTTTCTTGTAGGCACTGCGCTGGGTACCGCCGCCGCCATTGTGCCTCTTTCGATTACGGCCATTCCTTATTTCGCGCGTATTGCAGAAGTGTCACTAAAGGACGTTGATCCAGAATTGATTGATGCCATTCGCGCAATGGGAGCAACACGGACTAAAATTATACGTTCCGTCCTCATCCCGGAAGCTTTGCCGGGCTTGGTTTCTGGATTGACAGTAACACTGGTTACCCTGATCAGCGCTTCAGCCATGGCAGGGGTCGTTGGAGCGGGAGGATTGGGAGACCTTGCCATCAGGTATGGATATCAAAGATTCAATACTGTCATGATGCTATGGGTCGTGAGTATTCTTGTCATACTGACAATTGTCGTCCAAATCGCGGGAAATACCGTTTCTGCACGCTTGAGAACGTCTACCTCCTAGTCGCAGGTCCTGTTACTCACTAAGTGAGTCGCGTGATGTGACTCACTGACTGGCCATTGGGAGAAAGCACGTAAATCGCAATCCAATGAATTAACAACGCAGTGACTGAGAAAGGTCATTTATGCGACCTTCCATAGATTGGCCCGAAAAATATTATATAAAATATACTTTTATTAATAAACCTAAAGAAGATTATTGTTTAAAATTTATTTATATTTTGATATAATTTTAATATCCTCATCCTAATGCCTTATATAAGGTTATAATATTAGACATTTGTTGAATACCTGTTCTGATGACTACCAATTGCGCACCATAGAGCGTGCGCGTGCGACACATCCACTTCCTTCCACTCACGTGGAAGCACCACCCCATCAAATTCCGGGGCTAAGCACTTAGGAAACCTTCAGTAGCTCAAATATCGCGGGATTATTTGCCACAACGGATTATCGGGATTGGCCAGCAATTTGATGGTCAAAGCTAGCGACATGACGACCAGTAAGGGCCGGAGCCCTTTGCCACCAAAACGCATGGCAAGCCACGCACCCACCTGATTACCCAGAATGTTAGCTCCCGCCATACCAAAGCCAAGAAGCCATAAGACCTTTCCTCCGGCAATCATGGCGGTCAGGCCCGCAAGATTGGTCAGAAGGTTGAGGAACTTGGTATTGGCAATGGCACGGACCAGCCCAAGACCGGCAAAGGCAACTAGAACGGTTGTCAGGAACGACCCGGCGCCAGGACCGAAAAAACCATCATAAAAGCCTACGGCTGTGATGCAGGCGGTAATGCCCCAACGGTTCAGGCGAGCCTGCCGGTCCATCGCACTCATGGGTGGTGCCAACAGAAAATAGATAGCCATGCCTACGAGCAGCAGCGGCACAATGGCAGACAGAAACACCGGGTTGATGAACTGAACGGCCGTGGCGCCCGCCAGAGACCCAAGAAAAGCGCCCACCGCCGGCAGAGCAAACTGAGAGATATCGACATGTCCGGCTTTGAGAAAGGCCAGGAACGCCGAGAAGGTCCCGATACTACTCTGAAGCTTGTTGGTAGCCAGTGCCGAGACAGGAGGGATACCGGCTGCCATCAGGGCGGGGATGGTGAGAAGACCTCCGCCGCCTGCTAGAGCATCAATGCAGCCCGCGACAAAGGCGGTTGAGATCAGGAAGAAAAGAGTTTCCAGTGTAAAATGCATAAGGAACAAAAGCCTGATCTGAAGTGTCGTCGGGCAAGGGAGATGGAACGTATTCCGACGAAAAGCGGCCGCCATGGCTTCCTCGGTTTCCGTCACGATTATTGAGCAGGAACTCTTTAGAGCCAGCCTTCCAATCCTCGACTGTCTGGCTCCTGAGCCACTGTGTCAACATCTTCGGGTTAATCCATATCCATACCGCCTTCTATCAACGAAGGCAGTGTCGGGGATGAACTGCGCGTCTGTGAATTGACGCAACGTCCTGACGGTTGGTGACTACGTCCGTCAGGCGCAATGCAGCCTGTGCAAGTGGATGACGATGCGGACGTTTCGATCTGGGCCGTGGCGACCGGCCTGATTTGCACGGACGTCTGATGCCCATCTACGGCCTGATCGACGGGAACTCATTCTATTGTTCATGCCAACGCGCGTTTGAACCTGCCCTGAAGTGCAAGCCTGTCGTGGTTCTCTCGAACAATGACGG
>Ga0157365_10001175_pt1 | contig 10960 bp, 9 predicted proteins | sample AttsexASBM3_FD_111478 | JGI IMG/M metagenome (GOLD analysis project Ga0157365, IMG submission 111478) | Fungus gardens microbial communities from leaf cutter ant in Ribeirão Preto, State of São Paulo, Brazil - Atta sexdens ASBM3 | ecosystem: Host-associated > Fungi > Mycelium > Unclassified ... | reverse complement strand
CAGAGTATCCATGATCGCTCAGTTCCGAACCAGTCAGCCATTATCGTAGAAGTAGAGAACATTGATATTAACTTTCAATTTTGACAATTTGTGACACATCACTAACACGCGTGACGCGTGACGCGGATCTTCAAGCGTGGCCTCATATGACTTGTGTCTCTTAGAATGATCAAGACGACATGTCTCCATCTTCGACCCCTCAAAAGCTATCTAAAGTATTCTGTGTAATTTCACCATGTGGTTATTCTTTGAGATGTCGTAGATCTTCATTTCTGCCATTTATACGACCCCCAAATTATCGGATTTTTTCGACAGCTCCTCAACGATGCAAGACAGAGAATCAAACACCTCCCCGAAATTTTCGGAAACCAACTTTTCGAGAAAATATCTATACACTACCCAATATGTTGACTGTTTCGCGAATTTGTGCTTGTCCAGTTCTCAGTTGGTCAATCCTCCATGATAACTTCTACTTCGCGACTGGCCTTCTTGTTTATGCTGGTTTGACGGACCTTGTACGTGCTTCTTTTCACTGCTTGGTAGTCCATGTGATTGCCCACATGCCCTTGCTCTGGTTGTTCTCGTTCTTGTAGATTGACGGGTTTCTTGCCCGAAGATTCAAGATGAACTCAGTCCTCGGCACAATTCTGGACCCCGCGGCCGACAAGATTCTCATGACTACACTAACAGTCACTCTGGCAATTCAGGACCTTTTGCCTAGTATGTTCTGATATCACATATTGATGAGTTTCTTCATGTCTGTCTCATCAGCTCCCCTTGCGATCGTCATCATTGGACGGGATGTTCTGTTGAGCCTTTCGGCATTTTACATCCGTTATACTTCTTTGCCTCATCCAGTATGTTCCGAATCATGAAAGATCCAGTTCTTCTCACAAAACAATCGCCAGAAAACATTTGCACGTTACTGGGATTTTTCAATACCGTCGGTCGAGGTTCATCCGACTTTCATCAGCAAGGTTTGCCAAAAAAAACTAACTTCATTTGTAAATTGGCAGTAACAGGTGTAGGTCAACACTGTATTGCAGCTACTTCTCATGGGAGTCACTACAATCCATCCCATCCTACCGTTTGACTTTGGTCTTGAGCTCCAAGGTTTACAGTACGTCAACCAATCACTGTCTCGTCATCTCAAGTGTCTCCATCTCAATCATAGATTGATGGTTGCAACAACGACTATCTGGAGCGGGCTTTCATACATATTCTCGAGAAATGCTGTCCGCATATTGTCCAAGCGGGAAAAACTTAAATCATAACCTTCGATTGAGTTCTCAGACCATGCACAAAGTTACCTATACTGACTGGCTTTTGCGATCAACAAAGGTTTTGTAAACTACTATCATACTACCAAACGAATATGATGGATTAATCCTACAATAAGGTACTTAAAACAACAGCTGTGAATGTGCAGACGCAAAGCAAATCGTATAGCAACAATCAATCAAAAATTCAAAGTCAAATTTACGAGTCAAATCTGAGTTACGAGGCAGCGATAATTGCACGCCGACGATGCAACTTGTCAAGTGCTGTTACCACTTCTTGTTTCAACACGCTGTGTTCTCGCCAAGCAGCACTCGCTCGTCTGATGAGAGACCTGACTTAATGCTAGAGGTACAATTAAGAAGAGTATACATACCGCACTCGAGACAGGAAGATGATCATAATTCCAACGGCTCTGAACTTGTTCAATTTCTTCAAACGCGGTGCTACCGGATATCCTATGCGAGCGATCGCCACAAGTATCTTTCGTTCCCTTCATCCAAATGTGAGTCAAGACGAGAGAGAGAGAATGATAGGGCGCCCCACCCTCGTTCAAATTGAGACAGGATTTCAAGCAGATACTGTTTCTGATAACCCAGATGGTCGCGGAAGAGAGCTTCTCTCGTAAACTTTGCCTTGAGATAACGTATCTGCACAAGCAGACCTTTACACTCTTTGTTATGCTGCAACTTGAGAGTTGACACCCAATGCTCATCCCTGTTTCTTTTTTTCTTTTTTCAGCATGCAATTGAACAAGGAAAATCAATTGGAAACCTTACACAGTGCACACATGGTCCCTCACATCGGCAATCTCTTGCTTTTGCTGATCCAATTCATCCGTCAGCAATTTCAGTTGTGCCTGTGACTGCTTCTTGTTTCTCTCCAACCGTGCAATTTCATCCTTATATTTCTCTTCTGCCCTCTCCTTCTCCGTCTTCAATCTTCTCAGGTCGTGACTCAACGTCTCTGCATCTCTGCGCACACGTTTGAGGTCAGCTTCAAGCGCAGAAATGGTCTTCGAGACGTCCTGCTTCTCCGCAATAACCTTCTCCTTCTCTTCCTCCGCTCGTTGGACTTTGGCACTCTGCTTCTGCAAAGCTCTCTTAAGGTCTTCAATTTCCAGGAGGCGAACATCAAGCTCGCTTTGACGCTTCTCGTGGGAGTTGGCGGATGAAGCATACTCTTTCCGCAACCTATCCGCACGCTGCACGACTCGATTGAGTACTGGATTTTTTTCAGTAAAGCAACAAAAAGGATGTCTACCTCAGACGCATCTGCATAACGTTTCTGAAGGTCTTTGAAATCATTAGAGAGGGATGATCGCTCTTGTCGAAGATTTTCAATTGCCCTCTGATTCTCCGAGACTTTCTTCTCGAGCAACCGAGCCCTCTGCTCTGCTGTAGCGTTCTCCCTGAGTTCTTTTTCGAGTTCGCCGTTCTCTTGTTTGACCTTCTGAAGTTGTTGTCTGACATCATCGATATCCTACGTTTGCTCATTCAACCTTACATAGAGCGTACGGAGGGTGGGAAACTTACCGACTCTGTTCTTTTCAGCTGGCTCAATAAGCTATCCTTATCTCTTTGCATGCGGTCTTGTTGGGTGTTGAGACTCCTCAGGCGGGAACGCTCTGATTTCAATTCTCCCTCCAGCTCCTGCATAGTCTTACGAGCGTTCTCAAGTTCCTAGGCAATTTCAGAGACCATGATCAAGTCTATTAGGACAAACCTTACATTCTCGACCGTCAAGCGCTTCCTTTCACCCTTTCTCTCCGTCTCGGCTAATCGTTTAGCCTCTTCTTTAACCTGAGCATTCAATCGATTCGCAGTATCCTGCAAAACGGCGTTCTCATTGACAAGCTGCTTCTTCTCTTCCCTCCATTTCTTTTTGAGCTCAGCGAGTTCTTCATTTACAGTCTGCAAGTCTCGGCGGAGGACTTCTGTCGTCGTGGTATGAGATACAGATGGCTCCAATGATAATCTCGAGTTGTCCAAGAAACTGAAAAAATAAAAGATCAATAATCGAGCAAATCCCCACAATGATGATGTGTGCCTTACCTATCATCCTCTTGTAGGATATGATGAGCATCGATCCTCATCTGGCATCTCTTGCACCGTATACGCTCAAGACGCTTGCTTCGCCTGTCTTCAGTCCTCCTAAGTCTTGCGATCTCATCTTCGAGGGAAGTGATATGACCTCGTGCATCTTCTAGTTTCTGTGCAAGGCCGACAGCCCCTATGCCGGCATCCTCGAGCTTGTCAATCTTGTCATCGATGCTCTCGTTTGCACGATCAAGCTCTTTCCGAAGACGACTGATTTCTGCAACAAGAGGGGCGACGGAGGGGTCATTCATCGTCGAGTTCAGCCACGAAAGCTAAATCAAGAAATCAGTCATCTTGAACAGCAGCCATTCACGCTCAGAGAACTTACATCTCGTAATGGTGCACCTGGAGTTCGAGGAGTCCGCAGAGCTGTCGATAGCACATGTCTATGGATAGGTGAGATCCCACTCGAGTTGATCTTCTGCGGCGTCGTCATGTCATTCACAGTCAACCTCAACATTTTGTTTCTCTCTAGTAACTCTTCTTTCTCTTTCTCTAACATTTCGATCCTTGCATCCTTTACTTTCTCCATAGCTCGACGTGCAGGAGACTGCACTAGAAGAGCATTCAGACGTGCGATCTCTTTATGTGCACCATCCAGTTCCAACTCAAGCGTCTCAAGATCCTCCTCTGAGGGACCAGCAGGTTCTACACTTCGGGATACATGTTGCGAGGCATGGACCATTACCCGTTCTTTCTCGCGTCCAAGCGAGACGAGCTCCGATTTCAGATTCATAATAGTCCCATCGTCATCAGCTATCTTCTGCTCGGCTTCCTCCAAAGCTTCCTTCATCTGAGAGTTGGCTTCCTGGGCTTTAACAAGTTCTTCTTTGAGTTTCACAAGATCTTGATTATTTTCTGAATTGTCAATCTCGAGCCTCTTAATCGTAGTACGTGCTTCGACAATATCAGCCTCGAGAACTTCCAAACGTTCGGCTGCAATCTCGGTGTTCTCTTCAAGTTCATCAATATACGCCTTCGCTTCTCGGAACTCATCACTAGAGCCTCGAATTTGGTCTTCCAGTTCTCGCACTCGAGCCTTCTCAGTCTCAAGTTGCTCTGTGGCAGATTCAACATCCTTTTCAAGGGTTGAGATCAACTCTTGGTCTTTCTTGTGTAACTTTTCCAACTCGTCCGTGTGGGATTCGACCTCAACCACTTCCTTCTCCAGTTCCTGGATGTGAACATTAGCATTTTTGAGTTCTGTCGACATCTGGACTAGCTTTTCGTTCGCTTCATTGAGAGCTCCCCCAAGATCTTCGCCGCTTTCCAAGGCTCGCTCAGCTTTCTCAGCCCGATCATTCACACCTTGAATCTCCATTTGTAAATCATTGATCCGATGATTGAGCCCCTTGATCTCGCCTACCGATCCCATCGAAACCTCATGAGCTTTCCTCTCAGCTACCTCCAACTTCCTCTCCAAATCTCCTACAAGCTCAGAAACCCCAACCTCAACCTCAGCCATCCTCTCTTTCCACCGTTCCTTATCCCTCTCACGTTCCTTCTTTTCCTTCTCCAGAGCATTCTCTGCGTCCTCTTTCTCTGCCATGTATCTTGCAACCTCGTCCTTGAAGGATTCAATCATTTCTTCCAATTCTGCTTTCTCTTCCAGCCATCGCTCTGCTGCTGGATCTTCTTCTACGTTGTTCAACGCCGTGCCTGTGCTCAACCGCTGATTGCTGGCATTATTGAGGCCGAGTCGACGGTTCGAGTCGGATGTAGCAGGCGACCCTTGTAGCTGCTTCTCTTCCTCAAGGACCCTGATTTGTTCTATAAGAGATTCGTTCTCTTCTTGGAGCCGGTGGTTCAGAGTATGCAGATAACTATTTAGCTTCCCGGTATTAAATCGTCCCACTCCATGCCCTGCAGCACCTCCACCGAAACCCATGGCAGGGTCAAACGAGGCATTGGCATGAGGATGACTCGTCAAGTCCTGGGACGAAGTTGTCGAGATCATTGACATACGATCATTCTCTAATCCTGCAGCAATTTCTGCGTCTGAAGCTGCAGGTGAAGGAATAGATGTCTGTGCCAATGGATGTGATATGCGCCGTCGTCCGACCGGTGGTCGGGGAGTGATGCCGGCAAGTACGGTTTTTATACGGGGGCGCTCGGTAACCTGTTTGTATGGACCAGGAGTTGACTCAGTAATACCAGGTGTCACTAGATTATTACGAGGATGGGGTGTGCCCATCTTCAGACGAGGTCGAGCAGTTGAATTGATCACTGAGAGCAGAAAGGAACGCCGACGAGTGTGGGGTGTCATGACGTCGTCAAAGGGCTGCTCATCTCCTTTTAATTGAATTTGAGCTGGTGTACTGGGTATCGCATCTTTTGGTGAGGAGGGGAGGTTGAAACGGGCGCGAGGACGAGGGAATGCGGGAGTGGGCGTGAAGGCCACAGATGCAGGCGAGGAGAGATGTTCCCTTCCATTTAATTTATTTGAATAGTGCGTAGGAGCATTGTTGGAGATGGTAGGCTCAACCTCTTCTGCAGAGGTATCGTCAGCTTGACTAGGTAACCCACTTTCTTCGAGTAGATCTTCATCTTGTGAGCTACCATCTCTCCTCTCAGTAGATCGGATAGGAGAAGAACTATGAACATCAGTGATGTCCATGGAGGCGGCACTTGACATGCTAACAGGATCTGATTCGGAAGCGCCACTCGTATTTAAAGGAGATTCATCCCTCACGGCGGGAGGTGATGTCCTGAAGCGTGGAAGCGATATCTGTGCAGCTACCGTGGGGGATGCAGCATGGAGTCGAGCGAGAGGAGGTGAGCGGTGACTCTGAGACGGGGTTGAATTGGTAGGAGATGTCGTTTGGGAAGAGACAGTGTGGGTCAGAGACGGTGTGCGCACTCTGTTATTGGTTCGACGGAGAGCGACATTTTGAAATCTGTCAAATGGAGAGGGCTGTGACAAGATAAATCAATAAACTTCTGAAGTATCAACAACACTTACCTTGGACTCAGGGGAATGATCAAAGTTCTTGTTTGGGATACGGTCCTCCTCAAAGGCGTCGACAGAAAATGGTGCAGGTGAATTTGAGCGACTGACAGATTGTAATGCGTCTGAGATTGAAAACCCTCGAGCATCAAGTTCCTCATCTTCTGGTGGAGGCAAGTAGGCATCGGGGACACTGGATTTGCTTTCTTCCTCAACATCAGACGCAAGCTCTTGGGCATTTCCTGCTGCTACATTAATACGCGGATAAGATGGAACATTTTTTATATCGAAGGCATCATGTTTGCTGTTCCGTGACCTAATACTAGCACCCAATGACCTACGAGATGTTTTCGAGGACAAACGTGCAGTAGCACTTGCACTAGCAGATGGGCGAGCTGCATACTGCGAGCCGATGGGTGTTGAATATTGTGGTGAGGAAATGTTTTGTGGTTTCTCGTCTTCGTCGGTATTTTCGTCGCTTTCCGCAGATAAAATTCTGCTTGTCAAAGGTTCAGCCTCTGAGTCATCTAAAGCAGGCATAGATGGAAGAGAGGGCATGTCCTGGTCCTGTCTTGCCTGGATGCGCCGCCATATCCTAGAAGGTGTTTCCAGCGGCAACGCCATTACGATGTCGTTTGTCAAACATACGCGTGACGTTGTCGCTCGACGCGTCAAGTCACGTGGTGCGCACAGGGCACGTGGCTCACTGGCCAGACTCTGATGTAGAATACTTCGCTCTGTCCTCGCTGCAGCTTCATATTTTTGTCATAACCGGATCTATCAATGTGAATGTTCAGTGTGGGAGACGGATGTGTGTCATAGAGGGTACATTCACTGAAAGAAGCCTTCGAGAGCAGCATCAATGGTATCTCCGATCGACAGCCTCGCTAGAAGAATAGGATGATTTTATTAACCATCCAACGAAGTCAATTGACGTGAAATTTCCAGACAAGGCTCATGGAACCAAGCATTTTACTAGTGCGTTGCCACGGATGATGTCATCCCACCGTAACTCACGGTCTCTCCGGATCTTGTGCCTCTTGGGTACTGAACGCCTCTACCCCAGAACGTGTGGGACCAGAATAACCTTATGTCGGATTAAAATACTTCCGTAAGGTCACATCTTCGGGGTTTCTGGCCTGGGTTCGACTATATATATCCTACCTCCTGTAATCGTCCTTGGCCTTGATAGCATCTCTAACTCGGTACACCGCAGTCCCCTCACTGGAGTTTCTGTTCCAGCGCTCAGAAGCTCTCCAACCCACTGTCAATTAAACAGGGCAAGTCGCATGATACAGCTTTTTTCCAAGTTAAGCTTTCTCACTCCTTGCCACGATATCTCATCACTGTCTGAAATTAATTGTGACCTAAATATATCGGACAGGTAGTTCATTCATCCAGTCATATGCTGACTGCCATGACCAGCATCGCACAGCTGACCCCATATAAAGAAGCCATCAAACCGGTATTTAGTACAAGAGTCTAATCGGCCGAGACGGAGAGTCCGAAGCAGAAATCTTTCCTTGTACCATTTGCGTAGATACATTGTATGTGCGCACCGGACGAGTTTGTCCATTGTAGTGGTTAGCGACCGCGCCCCTGAAAGTCTGGGGTACGGACTCTGTATGGTTAAGCCATATGCCACGGGTCGGTGTTTCGCGGAGTTTGTCGGGGGTAGGAGAAGAGTAGGGAATACGTTAGTGGGTAAATCCAATGCTTCGAGAAGGACACTGTTGACCAGGAGGTATATAAATCAACTATGCATAGCGATTAAGCGGCGTATAAGCTAGTGGTTCAAAAGTCTAGCTGTCAAAGTGAGTACGGTAGCGTGCCAAGTGAATGCCGTACTGTGTGTCTCTGAGAGAACCTTGCTCGTATTGCACTGACCGACAGAGCTGTTCTTTGCGATATAGACCTTGATGATGGCCTCTGCGTCATAATGAATTAGTGACAATAATGGTTCGGGTCATTTCATTCAAAGATGACGTAGGTGTTTACCATCTTGGGAAGAACATGAGATGGCAAACCTCGGGCGAATTCGGAAACGGACAATCTGCTGGCAAATGTGTTATGATGTGTCACATGGAATCAGCCACGTTCGGACGGAAAATGAGATTGCGGAGAGGTGAGCGGCCGGAGCGGGCCGGGGGATTGGAGAGATCCGGGATTCGCGATTTGATTGCTGGGATTTCGTCTGACTTGTTCTTCCTTCCCCCATGGCCTCCTACCTCCCTGTCCTTCTCGTGTCTGTAAATGCAAATATTACACCGGATGATACTGTCCTCGTCAACGCTCCCTGTGGCCAGGTCGACTATTTGTCCCATGACTGGCAGGAGGAGGATGTATGGCGGTCATGGCGAAATATGACCCGGCAGAAGAACGAAATTCAGAACGGTCTGCGACTTGAGAATGCGAGTTGGCGCACGTGGTGGAAGCAGCGCAACAAACTCAAGACTGTCTCTCCAGAAACCCTCAACTGGTCAGTCTCTCTCCTTTCTTTCTTCGTTTCTGCTTACTCTTTTCAAGGCTCAAAGACTCCGACGTCACCTGGCTCTACGGCCCCCTTCACACCGCCATCGACTGGTCTACCACCCCGAAGCCAGCCCCTCTTCCTGACGAGGTCAACCTCTCTGACCACCTTGACTTCCACGAGACTCCATGTCGACCCCAGCCCCCACGCACGAAACCTATCCTCAAGCATCGCAGTATCACTGAACTCCTTTCCTTAAAGTCCCCCGTATTCAGTCCCCCTGAATCTGATATAGATGACGACGATGCTGTACAATCCACTACACGGTCACCTAAGCGACCGTGTCTTTCTCACATCAAGAGCGATACTCATATCATCCGCTGGGGTCCTTCTCGCCCTTTTCGCAAAGATTCCCCGCCACGCGTGCCACCCTCCACATGCAAATCCGCCACTGGTGCCCCAGGAGGGGTAAGAGTTTCCCTTTCACAAGACTCAGCTTCGAGTGCCAGTGCAAGTGGGAGTACAGAGCGCCCCCCCAAGAAGAAGCACATTAGTTTCAACACCTTCGTCGAACAATGTATTGCCATCGACAAGCACCCCCATTCGATACCAAGAAGGTCAGGCTTTGGCTTTCGTGATCAGTTCGGTCACGATGGTCAGCGTGAGGATGGGCACGATCTTAGGTGGGTAGATGACGATGGGTGCGTAGCTAATCTCTCTCATAAATCTCGGTCTTTGACATTCAATGTCAGCTACGAAGAGGACAGAGAAGACAATCTATTTGACGAACACGATCCACTTCGGCTTGCAGCCCACGGCGACGCCCGTCCTAGACGTCGGCATCTCAACGAGAGTGCTATCCATAGCGACTCTGACTCCGACGATGGTGTGATCGAGATCCGACCGTCTTCATATCGGCATCCCAAGTTAGGAACGCCTTGCACCAAGAAGAAGGTTCCTCCCCGATCTAAATCCGCTTCTTCATCCTCATCTGCCACAACATCTACAACAGCATCCTCAACGTCCTCTTCAGCTGGCTTTCGTCAGCGTCGTAAATCGGCTTCTGCAGCATCCGATAACATTTCCCCCTCCAATCTCCTATCAGACCCCTCGCAGACTTCGGCTTATCGACCTCGCTCTTCACATGCTGATCTACCCTATCGTGATCGAGTAACTATCGCACCCATTGCACCCACCTTTCTGAAGACTTCTGGTGCATGGGATGAAGGTTTTGGTGACGAGGATGGTGTTAGTGATGACGAACTTTGGGATTATGGCGTTCCGGAGCATGGTGCTGGCAGTAGATCCGGACGAAGTGATCGAACACATAAGAAATATAACGAGGAACAGAGTTCAGATAGCACACCGGTAGAGCTCGTTTATGTGCCTCCATTTGGAGGCGTATACGATTATGGGGCACAGGCGTATTGGCGCAACCGAAGAGCACAGGTTCAGGGTATGGAAGATGAGGAAGACGAGATGACTGAGGATGTTGAGAGACTTGAGTCACAGTTTGCACCAATTGAAGAGGCAGTGAAGATTAACCGCCAGAGGGAGGATTCTACACTATCGATACCCCAGGAGTCTACTCCACCATTCACGAGGTCCCCCATTCCTGCTGTCATCGTCGACTCAAGCTCCGATTCCGAATTAATCTCTGGTGAATCATCTAAGAACGATTGTAATTCTGGTTCTTCTACCTCGGCTATTAATGTCCCTTTTTCCGTTCCCCCACTCAAAGTTCAATCACGGGAGGAAGACAGAGGCAGGAGTAGAGGACGCAGTTTATCGGTATCTCCCATTGGTGGAAGCAGCAGTAGCAGCAGGGCACCTGCACCCTCTAGTCTTGGTCCAAATGGCGGTCTATTAACGTCTAGTGGAAGGTCCCGGAGCTGTCAAGACCTCCAATCCACCTACAATGTCTCTGTTGCCACTACCTTGATCCAGAATACCGAGCGAAGAGGCCGCTCGAGCTCGCGTAGGTTATCAGTCGGCTCAAATCCGGCATCAATACGTGGGATCAATTCGATCCGGAGCAGTCAAAGCTATAGCAGTGGGGGGAGTGTCAGTTCGTATAACTCAAGTACGTCACCGATAAGCGGCAGCATCTCACCTGATGGGGGTGATGCAAGAATAAGCTGTGGTATTGGGAGCGCCTATGCAGGT
>Ga0157365_10001174_pt1 | contig 10966 bp, 9 predicted proteins | sample AttsexASBM3_FD_111478 | JGI IMG/M metagenome (GOLD analysis project Ga0157365, IMG submission 111478) | Fungus gardens microbial communities from leaf cutter ant in Ribeirão Preto, State of São Paulo, Brazil - Atta sexdens ASBM3 | ecosystem: Host-associated > Fungi > Mycelium > Unclassified ... | reverse complement strand
CTGGCGCCCCTGGCCGCGAAGCTTCCCGGTTTTCCCGAGATCGGCCGCGCCGAAATACGCCGTCTGCTTGAGGACAAGGCTTTCCCGATCCAGCCCATGACGGAGCGTCTGGGCATCGTCCCGGTCGATCTCGATATCGGGCTCTCCCGTCTTTTTTCTCCGGTCTCTGACGAGACCGCTTTACCCGCTGGAAATCATCCATGATCCGCTTGTCCAGATCCCTGTCGCGCCTTGGAAGCCTCATGCTGGCTCTGACCTCACTCGGTGCGCTCGGAGGATGTACAAATCCGACAGGGCCGGTTTTCGGCGACTGGTACGGTTTCAATCCCCTGCCGACGCCACAGGGAAATACCTCGATCGAACTCGTACTGGACGGATCGCCGACAGCGACATCGGGCACATATCGCCTGCATCGTCAGTCTTTCTGGGCTGAGGACATGATGTTCAACAATGCCGCGACGCTCGACGGTAGCTGGACGCTCCGGGAATACACGGTCGATGGCAAGATCTGGCGTAACGTGTTCCTGACAGGACCGGAGCTGAATATCGCGCATTACGTGCTTTTGCCGAATGGCTATCTGACCCCCGCAACCGATCAGAACACGCCCGATATGGGCGCGAGCGGCTGGAATTGCTGCCGTCTTGCACCGCGTCCTCGCAACAGCTTCGGCTATGGCCGCGTCTGACCCTTCGTTTCCGCCCCTGCCTCTTTCAGAACTGATCCACTATATGACTATCGATGAATGGATGGCCCGCTCGGGTGTCGGTTTCGGAACCAGCGGTGCACGTGGGCTCGTTACTTCGATGACCGATGCCGTATGCTTCGCCTATGTGCTCGGTTACCTCCAGCATCTTGCCAGCCTCGGCGAATTCGCACCCGGAAAACCTGTTGCACTGGCAGGCGATCTGCGCCCCAGCACGCCGCGCATTCTGCGTGCCTGCGCAGAAGCCGTCGTCTATGCCGGTGGCGTGCCGGTATTCTGCGGCTTCGTCCCGACGCCAGCCCTGTGTCTGCATGCCTATTCCAGGGCCATTCCTTCCCTGATGGTCACGGGCAGTCATATCCCGGCAGACCGTAACGGGATCAAGTTCAACCGGGCGACAGGCGAATTCCTGAAGGAAGACGAACCCGGAATGCGTGCCCAGAAGGTCGCGATACCGGAAGGACGATTCGACGGAGACGGTATGCTGATCGCTCCTGCCCCCCTGCCGGAGCCGATCGATGTACTATCGCCCTATATCGCCCGATATCTCGATTTTTTCGGAGAACAGGCCCTTACAGGGCTCATACTCGGCGTCTACCAGCATTCCGCGGTCGGGCGCGATTGTCTGGTTTCCATACTTCAGGCGCTCGGTGCCGACGTCACGGCACTGGCGCGATCCGATATATTCATGCCTGTCGACACAGAGGCCGTGCGCCCGGAAGATGCCGCCTTGGCCAGAGAATGGGCCGCGCTCGACCGGTACGACGCCATTCTGACGACTGACGGCGATTCGGATCGACCGCTTCTTGCCGATCGGCGCGGACAATGGCTGCGTGGAGACGTATTGGGCATTCTTGCGTCACGCCATCTGGGGGCCCAATCGGTCACAACGCCTGTCAACAGCAATACGGCTCTGGAGAAAACCGGTTTTGCCCCTCGGATCCAGCGAACCCGCATCGGCTCTCCCTATGTTGTCGCAGGCATGACAGACGCAGCCCGAGCAGGATCCGCCCCTTCGGTCGGCTACGAAGCCAATGGCGGCTTTCTTCTCGCCTCACCCGTTTCGCTGGAAGACCGTCGCCTAGATGCACTGCCGACGCGCGATGCCGTATTGCCCATGCTCTGCGCCCTCGTCGCAGCACGTGCCCATGGCGGCGATCTTGCGGCTCTGACAGCGAGCCTGCCGTCACGCTATACACTGAGCGATCGCCTGTCCCCCCTACCAGGCGCCCGAAGCGCGGAGGAGATTACCGCTCTCAAGGAGGCCGTTGCAGTTACACCGGTTCTGGCGCCATTCTCGTCGTATAGTGGAGAGATTGCGACGATGGATGAAACGGATGGATTGCGACTGAGCTTTGCGAATGGCGACATCCTCCATTTCCGCCCCTCGGGAAACGCGCCAGAGCTGCGTGTCTATGTAGAATCGGACAGCCCGCAACAGGCCGAAAAGCTGCTCGCTACCGGTATGGCGTTCGTCACGCCCTGGCGTGATTGAGAGACGGGCTCTGTTTGCAGACAGATACTGTTTATTACTCCTGGATTGCCTATACTGACACTGCCAATTATTCGCCATTTTCGGAGCTGACTAAGCTCCGTGTCGTCTATCGCGCGTTGCACGGCTAATGCCTGCTTCGCTCCTGTCTACGGAATTGAATCTTGTCCTCTGCATCGCTGACCACGCCACGTCGTATCGTTCCGGTCATTCTCTCCGGCGGATCGGGCAGTCGTCTCTGGCCAGTGTCGCGCAGCAGTTTTCCCAAGCAGTTCTGGCCTCTCCTGACTGATAATACCCTGCTTCAGGAGACCGTTCTGCGTGGTTTCAAGGCGAATCTCGAGGCACCCGTTATCGTGTGCAATGAGGCTCATCGCTTTATCATTGCAGAGCAACTGCGCGCGATCGGCATCGATGACGCGCGCATCGTTCTAGAGCCCTCGGCCCGCAACTCCGGCCCCGCCATTGCCGCCGCAGCTTTCCTTGTCGCTGAACAGGCTCCCGATGCCATTCTCTGGGTTATGGCCGCCGATGCTGCCATCACGGATCTGGACAATCTTTTCGCAACCCTGGCGATCGCGGCAGACGCAGCCGCAAAAGGCTATGTAACGACTTTCGGTGTGACGCCGACAAAGCCGGAAACCGGTTACGGCTATATCCAGCGTGGCGAAGCGCTCGACGACGTTTCCGGCGCCTTTCATGTCTCACGTTTCATGGAAAAGCCCGATCTGGCGAGCGCGACGCAACTCGTGCAGGATGAACGCTATTCCTGGAATTCAGGAATGTTCGTCGCGCGGGCCGATACGCTCCTGCGTGAAATCGAGACCTTCGAGCCGGCAATCCATCGCTTTGTCGGAGAGGCCGTGGCCAACCGCCAGACGGATCTGGATTTTGAACGGCTTGAAGCCGAAGCATTCAACCGCTCTCCTGATATCTCGATCGATTATGCCGTTGCAGAACGTACCTCTCATGCAGCCGTCGTACCCGCCAGTTTCGGCTGGTCCGACATCGGTAGCTGGGATGCTCTATGGGAAATCAGCCCCAAGGATGAAGGGGGCAACGTAACGTCGGGAGACGTGTTTCTCGATGCAGCACGCAATTGCTACGTTCGCTCCGATGGAGCCGTAACAGCCGTCATGGGGGTGGAAGATCTGGTCGTCGTCGTGACGGAAGACGCGATCATGGTTTCGCATCGGGATCGCGCTCAGGACGTCAAGAAAATGGTTACCCGCCTCACGCAGGCAGGACGTCCCGAGGCTTCGGCTCATAACAGGATGTACCGCCCCTGGGGGTTCTATGAGAGCCTGATCCAGGGCGACCGGTTTCAGGTCAAGCGCATCCATGTCGATCCGGGCCATGTCCTGTCGCTGCAGAAACACTATCATCGTTCGGAACACTGGGTTGTCGTGGAAGGTACAGCCGTGGTGACGCGCGACAGTGAGGAGCTGATACTGAGAGAGAACGAGAGCGTCTATCTCCCTCTGGGATGTACGCACCGTCTGGCCAATCCCGGGAAGATCCCACTGACACTGATAGAGGTACAGTCCGGCCCCTATCTCGGTGAGGACGATATCGTCCGCCTTGAGGATATCTACGCCCGCAAATAACGAGACTTTCGGTCATGCGTCATTTACGGGATGCATGACCACCGGGACACGGACCGTATACCGCTTGTGCCTTCGAAGACGGTGATCCGTCGAAGCAACAGGACAGATTTTATCGGGAAATGCTGGGGCGAATGACGGGACTCGAACCCGCGACCACCGGTACCACAAACCGGCGCTCTACCAACTGAGCTACATCCGCCACACAGCGATGCCTGATCTAGAGAAATGCGTGGCAGACGTCTAGCCCCTTTGACCAGATTCTTTTCACCATTTTCTTACACGTTGGCGTTGTGTCGTCTCGGCACAGCGTTTGCCGCCTGCACTATCGATTTGTACGACCTGTTCCGACCGGTGTCATGTGAAGCAGCATTTCATGCCTTGCGATTGCGGGCAGGTCTTTCTAGAATTGATCCGCCATTGCCGCGTCGGGCCGGAATACGACGAGAAATACGATCGTTTTCATCCCGAAGGAGTCGTTTCTTGAATCTCTCGACCTATCGCGCACAGTGGGCGTTCAGCCCGCTGCGTGAGGTGCTGGCTGGCATGGTGGGCACATTTGCCCTGATTCCCGAAGTCATCGCCTTTTCATATATTGCTGGCGTTTCGCCTGCCGTGTCGCTTTACGCGTCTTTCGTCATCAGCGTGGCCATTGCCATAACCGGCGGTCGCCCCGGCATGATCTCCGGCGCAGCCGGATCGGTCGCGCTCGTGGCAGCCGCGCTGGTGCATAATCACGGCATAGAATACATGTTTCTCGCCACCCTGCTGGCAGGAGCCATGCAGATCGCATTCGGCCTTTTGCGCCTTCAGGTGCTGATGCGTTTTGTCTCCAAGGAAGTGCAGACCGGCTTCGTCAACGCCCTGGCGATCATGATCTTCTCGGCGCAGGTGCCGCAGATGCTGCACGTGACATGGCATACCTATGCCTTGATCGCCCTCGGTCTCGCGATCATCTATCTGCTACCTCGTCTGACGACGGCCATCCCCTCGCCCCTGATCTGCATTGTCGTGCTGACCCTGATTACGGTCTTCCATCCGATGCCGGTGCATGTGGTCGCGGATCTGGGCGCTCTGCCCACGGGACTACCGTCTTTCACACTCCCGCACGTGCCGTTTACGCTTGAGACAATGGAAATCGTTCTTCCCTACGCGCTGGCCATGGCTGCAGTGGGGCTCCTGGAATCACTCATGACAGCCGGTGTCGTAGACGATCACACCGACACGCATGGCGAGCCCCGCATGGAATGCACTGGGCTCGGTATTTCCAATATTCTCGTCGGGCTGTTCGGCGGCATCGCCGGATGTGGCATGATCGGTCAGACGGTCGGCAATCTACGTTATGGCGGCAGGGGGAGGCTCTCCACTTTCACCGCTGGAGCCTTTTTGCTGGTGCTGATGGTGCTGCTGCACGATTATGTTGCCCGTGTCCCCATGGCTGCACTGGTGGCCATCATGATCATGGTCTCTGTCAGCACCTTTGCCTGGGGATCGCTCCGTGACCTCATGCGCCATCCGAAGCTCTCCAGCCTTGTGATGATCGTCACGGTTATCGTGACCGTGACCACACACGACCTTGCTGCTGGCGTTGCCGTCGGCGTGCTGCTGAGTGGCGTGTTCTTTGCCTGGCGCGCCATGGGTATGCTGCGTGTCGATACGAAAAAAAGCGACACGCTCGATACATATACCGTACACGGTCAGGTATTCTTCGCCTCAGCCGATATGCTTTACGATGCTGTCGATTTCCAGACCCATGCGCCGGTGGTCGAGATCAATCTGGCCGATGCTACCTTCTGGGACATCACGTCCGTCGATATTCTTGAAAAAATCGTCGGCAAATTGCAGGGGCGTTCTATCGAAGTCCGCGTCGAAGGGCTTCACAGTCGCAGGCATGGACTGATTGCCGAACAATCGGACGAACCGCTCTTGTCAATGTGACATATTCAGACGCTTCGTCAGGGCCTCGCGCTCTGGCGACGTCAGAAGATCTGCCAGTGTCCTGCTGTCGAGCACAGCCATGAATGCGCCGAGCGCATCGCCCAGTAACCCCTGAAGGCGGCATACGCCGGTCAGCACACAGCTCTGTCCCGTCTGAAAACAGGCGACGAGCGCCATGTCCTCTTCGGTGAAACGCACCAGATCGCCGATATTGATCTCGGCAGGTGCACGCGCCAGCACCAGACCGCCGCCGCGCCCACGCATCGTCGTGACGAACCCGCCCTGACCGAGTCGGTGAACGATTTTCACCAGATGATTCTCCGAGATGCCGTAACGCTCCGCTATCTCTCGAATCGAGACACGACGGCTCTGATTCAGCCCGAGATAGAGCAATACGCGCAGCGCGTAATCGGTATGGAGGGTCAGACGCATGAATCAGGGATGTAGCGCCTTTGCATCTTCTGTGCACCTGCCCTATAAGGTGTATGTCATATACATCTTATAGGGGTTTCTCCCGTGATCCAGCCGCTTCTTCCCAATACCGCCGCCATTGTCAAAGCCACCATTCCGGCACTGGAAGCGCACGGCGTTGACATCACCAAGACCATGTACGCCCAGCTCATGCGCGATCCTGCGATTGCCGCCATGTTCAACCAGACGGATCAGGCCAACGGGCGTCAGCCTCATGCGCTGGCAGCTGCCGTTCTCGCCTACGCACGCAATATCGATCATCCCGAAAAGCTGGAGGCTGCGCTTAGCCTGATCGTCGAGCGTCATGTCGCGGTGATGGTCAAACCCGAGCAGTATCCTGTAGTCGGGGCAGCTCTTCTGGGAGCCATCAAGACGGTGCTGGGAGATGCCGCAACGCCGGAGATTCTCGAAGCCTGGGGCGATGCCTATCGTTTTCTCGCAGATGTTCTCATCAGTCGCGAGGCAAAGGTTTACGATGAACGCGCAGAAGTACCGGGCGGATGGCGCGGATGGCGCCAGTTCCGGGTTGCCTCACGTGTGAAAGAAACGGATCAGGTGACGTCCTTCTGGCTCAAGCCCGTGGATAACAAGCCTGTCATGCATCATCAGGCAGGGCAGTTCCTCACTTTCCGTCTCGATCGGGATGGGCTGAATACGCGACGGAGCTACAGCATTTCCTCTGCACCGGATGACAAAGCCTATCGTATCTCGGTCAAGCGCGATCCGAACGGTCAGGTTTCAAGCTGGTTTCACGATCATCTCAAGGTAGGCGATACAATCGATGTTGCCCCCCCTGCAGGCGATTTCACCCTTCCGCACGACAAGGCCGCTCCCGTCATTCTGGTCAGCGCAGGCATTGGCATGACCCCGTTCATGAGCATGATGCTCGACACAGCCAAGACAGGAAACCTTTCCAGGCTGCGCCTCGTTCATGGCGACCATACTTCCACATCGGTACCTTTCATGGCCGAGCTTGCGGAACTCACGAAAAGCGACGAGCCGCTCGTCGTGGATGTTTTCAGCAGTTCAAATGGCGCCGCGCCTGCTCCATCATCAATGAAGCAGCATGAAGGCCACGTCTCGACCGATTGGCTCGCCGATCAGATCCACCCTGATACCCAGGTCTATATCTGTGGCCCGCGCACATTCCAGCGCGATATGATTCTCGGCCTGCAGAACAAAGGTATTCCGGCAGACCATATCCATCACGAACTCTTCGGATCGGATGCCGGTTTGTCTTCATAAGAATACATAATATGCGCGTTGGCTGTCCGGCTGAGACAGCCAACGCCTGAAACTACAAAGAAAAGAGCACACAGTCCGTAAATCAGTAGTTCCAATTGCAACACAGACCGGCAAGAGCAGGCGTAATAGTCCCAAGTCCTATATTACCAATTCATTAAATATAGGTTTAAAGGGACAATCATAACAATTGCTATTACCCAAAAGATCCGATCAGCCAATATATAAAATATAAATTCTGCACTACAGTTGTATAAAATATAGATGTGATATATCTATCATATAATACGGCATTATAAATAATGCGTATTTTTAATTATTTAAATTTACGCACTATGGCTAGATTATGAAAAAGCTCTTCACCAAAAGTGCACATTTAATTTTTTTCAACATATATTTAATTATTTCGTAGTAACACTTGACCTTTGAGGTATGATTTCGGTTTCCGAAACATTTTAACACTTTACTTGGAGAATTCAGGCCGATAGTTGAAGCGTCCTCCAAGAGAAGAGCTATGACGGTTATTTTTGAAGGTAAGGATCTGGTCGTCCACGAAATAGCTGGCGACACGGATTATGCAGTCATTACATTCGAAGGCGCCGACCAGGCTCACCGCGCAACATCCGATTTTTTTGCCAAACGGCCATTGGAGGCCAATAATGTCAAAAGCATCGGCGTCACCGCAAAAAGCTCGGAATGGTTCATATCCGACGAGACCGATCGGGTCATAGAGCTCATCAACCAACGATTACTGGGTGTCGGGAACCGTATTGTCATCGGATACTCGATGGGCGGCTACCCTGCGTTGAACTGGTCGTGCAGGCTCATGGCCAGCACCGTATTCGCCATGTGTCCGAAATTCTCACTTGACCCGGAAATCTGCGCAATCGAGCAGGGCTACGTCGACCGATACCTGAGCGAACGTATGAAAGGGATGAAAATTGTTCCGGAGAACGTCGCAGGCAGGATCTTCATTGCCTATGATCCCGGGCACGCTCATGACACCTATCATGCAAAACTCATAAAAGAGCGTCTTGAGCATAAGGGCGTCACTTTACTCAAAAGCTTCAACGCGCAGCATTCGATCCCCGATACCATCAAGGGACGAGACAAGGTAAAGTATCTCGTCGAAGCACTGGCCTATCAGGGACATGCTGATATCTGCCGGGCCTATTCCGTGCAGCGTCGGACAAGCCAGATAAACCTGATCAATAATCTCAGGCGAGGCCTGTTCGCTCATCCTGTGTACAGCTACGGCTCGCTGGTTTCGCACAGTGTTTTCGAACGCGCCTGTCTCAAAGCCGTGTTTTCCGAATATCGGGATCTCGCTATCCTGTCACATCGCCTGTCCGAGCGTGGTGAGTTCGAAAAAGCCATCATCTGTCGTAATCTGCCCTTTCTGTATGCTCGTCATGGTGCAGACCTGACTCGTGATCGCGCATTGGAAAGCTCTACACTGCAGCTTTCCTGTTCACCGCTGACATTTCATGGGCATATTCTGAGTTATTCTCTCCAGGAGAAAAAACTCGTCGGGCAAGACCTGCTCGAAGGACGGCAGATATGTCCCCATGTACGGTTCCAGACATCTGGAGCGAAGCTCTTTATCGAGATACAGACAGGCAATGAAACGGCTTATCTATATGAGCAGGACAGACGCTTCCTGGTATCCGATACAAGGCGCGATTCCGGCCTGAAGATCGAAAAGAGCCTTAGAAACCATCATCATCACATCAAGACACCCTACGGGTATCTATGTGCATTTCCGGAGGGCGAAATCATTCTGGACACTCCCAACCGGCTGGAGTGGGAGGAATTCTCTATTCCTGCTTTGTGGAGCTAGAGACCCCCGAAAACCGGTTTTGAAGAAAATGAACGCTTACTGGCGATACCGGCAGTATCCGTAATGCCCATCGCATCGATTATTTACACAGAAAAACGGGATGGTTCTGTCGAAGTTCGAACCTGCATTGATGTGCCGGGATCATCGAATGCTTTTACCATGCAAGTGACACGCAGCCCTTCACGCTCGATGGGTCAGAGCTGCGTATGCGGACCAGCTCGAAAAACTACCGAGCCGATCGATACTAATGATCAGGGTATCTGCCAGCCCGTGGCTGGGCGGTCGAAATGCGGGAGCAGATCATGATCGGGAATATTGATCAGGTCCTTGCTCTCGCTTTTGATCAGCTTCTTGCTCGTCGCTTTTGTCAAGTGCTCGCGCACATCGTGCAAAACATGTGGCGCGGCAGCAAGGACAAGTCCCTCAAGTGCAGGATTATTGTTTAAAGCGGTTTCGATCTCATCAGCAATCTGGCGCGAGAAACGCTTTTTGATCTGCTCCTTGGGATTCGTGCGCGGATCGTGTATCGAAGCGACCTCCCCTATGGCATCGGTCTCTTTGTCATGGGCACCGAAACGCTGGATCGTACGCATCTGCTGTCCATCGTAGCGCAGAAAACGCGCCTTTTCTCCATCGCAGACGACATAAAGAACTGGATCCTGAGCGGCCATGAAACTTCTCCTTTGTTCACGAATAATGAACGTCAGGCCGTAAACAGGGTTGCCCGTGACACGGTTACTTGACCGAATGGTAAGGTAGAAGAGAGAGTGCGTCGTGAACCATACGCCATGTTTCAGGATCGGGTGCGTAAAGCAGACCCTGCCCTGCGATGTCGGGATGGTAGGGCGCACCGTTCAGACGCGCACCATATGCGCCAGCTTCGTGCATGAGCAGCCAGCCCGGGCAATGATCCCATAAGCATGTGCGGCTGTAAGCCAATACATGCCCGTTTCCACCGGCAACCAGACGGTATTCATGAGCGGCACAACGCAAATCCCACAATCCTGTCATGGCGCGCAGATGCCGGTCTGCCTGTTCGGTGTCGCCCACCGGAAGTGTGCGCCAAGCAATTTTTCCGGTGATTTCTTCTATATGTGCGAAAGGTCTGGCGGCCTGCACTGGCGTGATCCCGCCAGTACGGTCCTCCATCCAGGCCCCCTCGCCAAGAAGCGCCATGGCAGATGACGACGTAACCGGGTCATGAATAACGCTCGCAACCGGTACACCGTATTCCAGAACGGCAAGCATCACCCCAAAAACCGGCAGGCCCGCCGCATAATTGGCTGTGCCGTCAATCGGATCGATCGTTACGGCAAGGGGCGCCCGGCCTGCCTCATCGATCCGCGCGGGCTGGGTGCAGCAGCGTTCCTCGCCGACGAGAAGCGCCCCCGGTAACAGGCGCTCGAGTTGTCCGGCAATGTAATCCTCCGAAAGGATATCGGCTATTGTAACCAGATCGGAAGGCGAGGTTTTCGTCCGGATGTCCTCATCGGACAAACGACCGAAGCGGGGCATGATGATCGACTCCGCGGCGTTGCGGGCAATCATCGAGAGATCGTCGAGCACAGCGCGCGTGACAGTCCGGGAACGGGACGTCATCGCAGTCATTTCCCTATTCATCCCGCGCCTCCTTTCCACCGAGCCATCCAGGCTCTACGGAAAAAGAGTATCCGGG
>Ga0157365_10001173_pt1 | contig 10976 bp, 11 predicted proteins | sample AttsexASBM3_FD_111478 | JGI IMG/M metagenome (GOLD analysis project Ga0157365, IMG submission 111478) | Fungus gardens microbial communities from leaf cutter ant in Ribeirão Preto, State of São Paulo, Brazil - Atta sexdens ASBM3 | ecosystem: Host-associated > Fungi > Mycelium > Unclassified ... | reverse complement strand
GGACTTTAGGCTTTCCATCACGGGGGAGTGTGATATCTCCGGGCGATCGAACTGACTCCTGACCCCGGAACCCCTTCATGAGCGCATCTTCTCTCCCGGAGCTTCCGACGCGACGACAGGCCTTCTCGGTCGTGTTCGCGATCGAGCTGTGGGAACGCTTCGGCTATTACGGCATGCAGGCCGTTCTCACCCTCTATCTGGTCCAGCGTCTGGGGCTGAGCGATGTGGCTGCCAATGTCATGATCGCGGCTTTCGTCGGTCTGACCTATATTACCCCGGTTCTTGGCGGCTTTGCGGGTGACCGCATATTGGGACCACGCCGCACCATGCTGATGGGCGCGTTCGCTCTCGTTTTCGGATATGCGGCTCTGGCGCTGGCAGACCAGCACCGCTCCCTGCTTTTTCTGGCCATGGCGCTGATCTCGGCAGGTAACGGCCTGTTCAAACCCAACGCCGCCAATCTGGTACGACGCATCTATGAAGGGGACGATGCCGCGCTGGATGCTGCGTTCACCATCTACTACATGTCAGTGAATGTCGGCTCGACCGTCTCGATGCTCATCACCCCTCTGCTTCAGGACAAATACGGCCCGGCCAGTGCCTTCCTGACCTGTTCGGGCGGTCTTGTTGTGGGGCTTCTCTATTATTTCTGGCGTCGCCGCTGGATCCATCACGCCGGATCAGCACTCGATCAGGGTCCGTTTCAGCTCAAGCCGTTCCTGATCGTTCTGGGCGGTTTTTTCCTGACCGTCCTCATCCTCACCGGCATTATCGCCAGCCCGGGCATTGCAAGGCTTTGCGTCTGGGCTGCAAGCCTTGCCATTGCATTCCTGTGGGGGCGGCTCTACCTGCGCTCGGGCGCTGCGGCACGTCCCGGGCTGCGTCTGACCTTTCTGCTTTGCCTCGAGAGCATGGCCTATCTGATTTTCTATCAGCAGATGATGACCTCGCTGACCCTGTTTGCGCTGCGTGCTGTCGATGGGGATCTGCGCATTGGCGGCGTGACACTGGTGCATCTGAGCGCCGGCCAGTTCCAGGCGCTTAACCCGATCTGGATCATGCTGGCGAGCCCGTTCCTTGCCGCTCTGTACAACCGCCTCGCGGCGCAGGGGCGCGATCTGTCTCTGGCACACAAGATGGTTCTGGGCTTCGGTCTTGTCACGATCGGCTTTCTGATCTGGTGGATCGCAGCAGCCCATGCACGACCCCTCGTCTCTGCCTGGGTCATGGTGCTCGGTTACGGTCTTATCTCTGTGGCCGAACTGCTTACCATGGCGCTCGGTCTGGCCATTATCGCGCGTTACACGGCGGCAGAGAGCAGTGGTTTCATGATGGGCTCGCTTTACCTGCTCTGGGGTATCGCGATGTATGCGGGTAGTCTGGTTGCGAATTTCGCTGCGGCGACCGGCAAGCCGGCCACAGGGGCTGCAGCGGCTGCGCTCTATGTTCCGTTGTTCCGCGATCTGTTTCTGGCCGGACTTGTCCTCACGGGCCTTCTTGTCTGCCTGCTGCCGCTGGCCAAGCGCTGGGATCGTGAGCATGTGCGCGCCACCGGGGCGCAGATGGGCCCCGACGTCCGTCCGGCCATGCCAGCCGAAATGGAAGGCTGATTTTCATCCGGGCAGTCCGATAACGCAGTCTGCCCGGACGCATATACCGCGAAAGACGGACAGGTTCGTCCCAAAGCGGGTTAACCGAGGCGCGTGCTGAGCCTGTGACGGCCTGTGATAAGCAGAAATCCCAAGACAGTGCTTCTGTCCTCACGTGTTTTGCCAACTCCCCCGCAAGATGCCTATGATCCTTCTGTTCAGAATGAGCCTGTTCAGAAGGACGACATCATGAAGCCGAATTCCCGCCTAGCTTTTGCCGGTCTTGCTCTTATGGCCGGTACCGCAGTGCTTCCCTGCCTGCCCGCACTCGGGCCGGCCGCCCCGGCGCTTATCGCCTCAGCCAATGCGGCCAGCGCGCCCGCTGCCGATGCGCCTTTGACGCTCAAGGTTCTGAAAGTCGAGGGAAACAAGGCAATCCCGACCGATGAGATCATGGCTGCACTGCCCTATCATGTTGGCGATACGGTCACGCGCGATCAGCTCGATGCCGGTGTGCAGAAAGTGGCAGATCTCTACAAAGCCAAGAATATGGGCGCCAAATTCAGCGAGAAGGAACGCTTCGTCAAGAACACGGTGCAGTTCTATCTCGTGATCGAGGAGCAGGCACCGGAACAGGCTGCAGCACCTGCGCCATTCGTGCTCGACAAGGTGGAATTCACGGGCAACAAGAAAGTGCCAACCGCCGAACTCGAAGCAGCAACGAAACTGCGCCCGGGTGCGACGGTCACAGCCGAGGCGGCCAGTGCAGACACCGTGGCAATCCAGAAAGTCTATCAGAAGCACGATCTGGGTGTGCAGATCCAGCCAGTGGCCACACAGCCCAACCACGACAATCATGTGGTTCTGACGTACCAGATCACCGAGAAATAAGAGAGATCCCGTCAGAACGGAGAGCTGGTCTCCGTTCTGACCCCTGTTCTGACAGAGTTACACGCCTCGAGCTATCCTTCGAGTGCGCGAAAAAACGCATCGTCGAGACGAACCGGTTCTAGCGTTGAAGGTAGATAGAGCGGGTGTTCAGGTCGTCCGCCCTTGCTCAGTCTCAGCACTGATAATTCTATTCCTGCACGGTGCAGAAGCAGGGCAACCTGATTGCCGCGCTGTCGCAAGGAAGGGTGCGTGGGCGAACCATAAGCCAGAACGACCTTATCTGCTGCCTTGGCCATGTCGAGCAGGGCTGCATCGTTGCCCGGACCTGACGGGTCTTCCACCTCAAGCAGGCGTCGCTGATCGGTGCAGCGATACCCGAAGCTGTTACCAACGAACATCGACCCGTAGCCCCACGCGCGTGCATAGCGCTGGCATTTGGCGACTGTGCGGTCGTCGCCATATTCGGTCGCGACAGACGGGTTCATCATCAGCCACATGACGCAGGGGAGGGCAGGGTCCCACACACGGTGCAGACGATAGCGGTAACATTCGCCCGGTCCGTCATAGATGGCTGTGCTTTTGACGTCGTCTTGCAGGCGAAGAGGGCGGGATGCGCCAACATGATGGCGTGTCGAGCGTTCGGTCATGTCAGACTGTCCGGCCCGTCAATGGGCCGGGAAACCTCATTTCTTCCGGTTTTTCATAGTGTCTGTCTTGAATGTCTGGAGCGCTGCCAGAGATTTCTCGACATGATTACCCGGTGATTCGGAACTGATCGTCGCAATGATCTGTCCCTCAGGGGCGATGACATAGGTCACGCGCTGGGCGATATCGAGCATGGGCATTTTTGCGTCGTAAAGCCGCGTGACCTTGCCGTCGGTATCGGAAGCGACCGGAAACTGACCCTTGATCTGACTGACCGAGAAATCGTCGAGCTTGTGGATGTTGTCCATGGACACGCCGATGACGGTCGCACCAAGTGCTGTGAAACGGGGTATGGCATCGGCAAAGCCATGAGCCTCGGCAGTGCAGCCCTTGGTGAAGGCTGCCGGGTAGAAATACAGCACCACCGGCCCCTTTTTGAGAGCATCACGCAGGGTGTAGCTCATTTCATGCCCATCTTGCGTGGCAGGAAGCGTGAAATCGGGGGCTTCGCTCCCCTGTTTCAGCGCAGCATGGGCTGCGGGTGCAGAGGCAAGCAGGAAGGCGGCCAGAAAACCGGCCACAGGAGCGAAGGAAAGACGACGGGGCATGGAAGACTCCGCAGAGATCAGGGTCAGAACGATGATCCCGGAGAGACGACCACGCAGGGCGTGTCGCGGCCCATCTTCCGGCAGGCAGCCACGGCATTGTCATGTGAAAGATTGACGAGACGAGCCCTGTAAAGATGGGCCCGTCCTGATTGCACCGTGGACACCTGACTACGCGCGCCCGTCAGCGAAGTTCCGGCATGATTCTGGGCCTGCGCCACTGCGCGTGTGGCCTGCACGGCGGAGTTGTAGGCTCCGACCTGGATTGCCCAGTTGCCCGGTGTGATCGCCGGCGCAGAGCGGGCGATCTGACGCGCAGGACGTGGCGTCATGACGGCAAGAACGGGTTCTGCCGAAAGGCTTCGCCCCACCGGGATCGGCTGAACGGGGGCACGCCCTGCCCAGGCCTGCGCCACATTATCGGGTGAGGCCGGTGTGCTCACGCTTGCCATCTGGACGGGTGCCGGCGTCGGGGCAATCCCGCGCGCAGCCCATGCGGAGCTGACCGAGGCGCGGCTCGAAGCCGGGGCTTCGGCCACCTGCATATCCTGCTGGTCTGCAGTATAGGTCGCGCTCTGGGCCTGTTTGCGCCAGGCGGCACGCACAGAAGCCGTCTCGCTATCGTTCTGGGCAACCATGGTTGCAGCCGAAGGATCGTGCTGCGAGACAAGAAGGTCGGCGGCGGAGCGATTGCGCGGCCATACGCCTGCGATCTGTGGGCCGACATGGGCTACATAACGCCGCGTTTCGCGTGGCAGCGCACGCCCGCGACGCAGATAGGAATCGAGGCTGCCCGGACCGTCATTATAGGCCGCAAGGAAGCCGGGCGAGCCGTAGATATCGTACATCTGCCGGATATAGGCCGTCCCCGCCATGATATTGTCATGCGGGTCGTAGGCGTCGTCGCCCAGACTGTACTGCGTGCGCATGTCGTCATAGGTGGGCGGCATGAGCTGCATCAGTCCCATCGCGCCCGGGGCGGATGTGGTGAACTGACCGTTTCGGTCATAAAGACGGCCACCCGATTCCTGCATGATGACCGAGCGGATCCAGACGCTCGGCACATCGAAACGCTGCGAGGCCTCCTCGATATAAGGTCCCCAGGGGTCTTCCGGCGGACCGGGCGGAGCGTAATAGGATTTCGCATGCTGGCGATAATCGGCAGCTTCCTGCGCGACGGGCATTTGCGGACGCTGCGGCGTGGTGGCGCAGGCTGCCAGGAGCGCCGTTGCTCCCGTGATCAGGAGCATTCTCGTGGGGGGTATTCCCGCAGAACGAGACCGGCCGGATTCTTGTCGTCCGGATTGGATGGTCGAATGACGGGAAGGAGCCATGATGGGTTTCACCTGATGCAACCGAGCGTGATCCGTAATCTGGGGCAGGAATAAGGCAAAACTACGGAGCGTGGCGCCGGAAAGATAGCCAAAAATTGCAGTCTTCCGATCTTCCGTAGACGATGGCGGCCTTCGCCGGTTTGCTCTGCTCCGCGGGAGTCACGGTTGACCTGCATCGGACGAGGGCAATACTCGTGCAGTTGCACTGGCGCAGTTGCGAAAAAAGGGCTTATCCGCTAGGCGAATTGACCTGAGCGTTCCGGTTTGCGGCGCCTGCCCGATGACAGACAATCTGGAAAGCCCCGGAGGGACATGAGTCAGAGTCGATATGCCCTTGCGTGGCAGGATATTGTTCTGGGATTGCGCTCATGGCGTCTTGCCGCAACGCTTGGATGGACGGATATCCGTTTGCGTTATCGCGGCTCGGTGCTGGGGCCATTCTGGCTCACGCTGTCGGCTCTGATCATGGTGGCTTCAATGGGCGTGATCTATGCCCGTCTGTTCCATATGGTTCTGCGCGATTATCTGCCCTTTCTCTCGCTTTCCATGGCCTTGTGGCAGGTCGGGCTGGCAAGCCTTTTACAGGAATCCTGCACCTGTTTCGTCGATGCAGAAGCGACCATCCATGCGATGAAGCTTCCCTATACCGTGCAGGCAATCAGGCTACTTGTGCGCAACATGATTGTCTTTGCGCATAGCATTATCGTGCCAATCGGTGTTTTCGTGCTTTATGGCGTCTGGCCTGGGCTCATCAGTCTGGCCGCGCTTCCCGGTCTTCTGCTGTGGGTCCTCAACGGTTATGCGGCCTGTCTGCTGCTTGGACCGTTCTGTGCCAGATTCCGCGACATTACCCCTGTTGTGGCGGCCTTCATGCAGATTGCCTTTTACGTTACGCCCATCATCTGGCAGCCCGGCCAGCTCGGGCCGCGTGCGCGCTATCTGCTGCTCAACCCGTTTTATGACATGATGGAGCTCGTGCGCGGCCCGATCCTGGGGCATCTGCCCAGCCCGCTGATGATCGCCATTGCCTGCGCGGTCAGTGCGGTCTGGTGTGGACTTGGCTTCATGACATTTGCCAGAACGCGCGCGCGTCTGGCTTTCTGGGTCTGAGTGCGATGTCTTCCATCACCCTTGAGGATTACTCTCTGGTTTACCCCATGTTTCATGGGAGTGCGCGGTCGTTCAAAAAGAGCCTGTTCAAGGGCGTGCGTGAGAAACTGACGAACCGTCAGGCCGTGGGCGGAAGTATTGTGAGCCAGGCAGATACGACTGTGGTCGTGGCGCTCGATCATGTGAGCCTCTCGATTGCGTCGGGTGAACGTGTCGGACTGATCGGTCATAATGGTGCCGGCAAATCGACACTGCTGCGTGCGCTCGCCGGTATCTACGAATCACCGCTGGGGACAATGCAGGTCGAGGGGCAGGTCCACGCCCTGCTCAGCCCTCAGGCCGGTATGAATACCGATCTCACAGGGCGCGAGAATATCACGCTATATGGCCGTATTCTTGGCCTGTCCGACAAACAGACAAAGATCCTTGAGAGCGACGTGGAGCAGTTCGCCGAGCTCGGCGCATTTCTGGACCTGCCAGTGCGTCACTATTCATCGGGTATGGCGATACGCCTTGGCTTCGGTCTTGCCACGGCACCACGCCCGGAGGTCCTGCTCATGGATGAATGGTTCATGGCGGGAGACAGTCATTTTCAGGAGAAGGCACGCGAACGTCTGACGCGGCTGATCGAATGCGTGCGTATTCTGGTCGTCACGTCGCATTCCATGCCCATATTACGCCAGTGGTGCACACGTATCATCTGGATGGAAGGGGGACGCATCCGTATGGACGGCCCCACCGACCAGATTATCGACGCCTATGAGGCCGCCGGACAGGGCTGATCCTCAGCCCTTGAAAATACCGGTGATCGATGAGAGCAGGGCAAGCGCCTCCGCCCGCGGGCGCTGGAACGTGTTGCGTCCGATGATCGATCCGAAACCGCCACCTGCCTTGATACCGCGGATGGTATCGAGCAGCGCGTCGGTGCTTTCATGCTCTCCGCCAGAGAAGATGACGATACGACGCCCTGCAAAGGTCGACTGCACCACATGGCGCACACGCGCCTCCATGGTGGATATATCGATCTTCTCTTCCAGATAGACTTTTTTCGCTGCTGGAAGGGACAGAACATCGGTGGGTGGCTTGACCTTGATGATATGGGCACCGCACTCCGCTGCCATATGGGCGGCATAGGCGCAGATATCGATGGCGGTTTCACCGGCCTTGTCCAGCATCGGACCGCGCGGATAACTCCAGACGATCACCACCAGCCCGGCCGCCTTGGCTTCCTGAGCGAGTTCGCGCAGTTCGTTCATCTGGTCGAAGCAGTATTCGCTACCCGGATAGATTGTGAACCCGATGGCCGAACACCCCAGTCGCAACGCATCTGCAACCGTGCCTGTCACAGCCTGGTTCTTCTCGGTCGCGAGGGCGTTTGAACTGTTGCATTTCAGGATAAGAGGAAGCTGACCGGCAAAGGTCGAGGCGCCAGCTTCGAGCATGCCGATAGGGGCCGCAAAGGCGTTCAGACCCGCTTCAATTGCAAGCGAGAAATGGTAATGCGGGTCATAAGCCGGAGGATTGGCAGCAAAGGAACGCGCCGGTCCATGTTCGAAACCCTGATCAACAGGCAGAATGACGAGCTTGCCCGTACCGGCCAGAACACCTGTGTTCATCAGGCGCACCAGATTGGCTTTCGTGCCGGGATTGTCGGACTCGTAGTTGTCGAGAATGGCTTTGACCTGAGGGGTAAGCGACATGAAACGCTCCTTGTTTTACGGTCGTCCCTCCGGTTTCTCGCCAAAGGGCTTCGATCACACCGTTCCTTAACTGTTGCACAGCGTGTCCGTTTCTTTCGAACTGGGAACTATCCTTCACAGATAGGATAGGTGGTTCGTGAGTGGGATCCCTCTTTCCGCTGCAGCGTTCCTTTGCGGATGATCCACAGATTGTCCGAGAGGATCGGGATCGGTGTCCGCCATCACAGAAGTGGCGGGCGCAATCCGGGCAATCGTCCGGGCATAAGCGTGGAAAAGGGCAGGAGGAGCCGTCATGCAGTATTCAGGCCGGATTGCCGGCACTCGGACGAGGCGTGGCCTGGCGCTGCTCCCCTTGCTTGGGGCATCTGTTTTCACTGTTGCCGCTTATGCGGAGCCAGTTGCATTCACCCATATGCGTGTCATCGACGGAACGGGAGCAAAAGCCCGCACCGGTATGACGATGGTTGTCGATCACGGCCAGATCGTCTCGCTGGGTCCCGATACGCCCAGGGGGGCAGGAATTCCCGAGGCCATGAAAACGATCGATCTTGCCGGCAAGACGATTATGCCGGCCCTTGTGAGCGATCATAGTCATGTCGGTCTCGTGGATGGGATGAAGGCCGCATCGGTCAATTATACACGCGCAAATATTCTGGCTGCTCTGGACCAGTATGCACGCTACGGTGTGCTCACGGTTACCTCGCTCGGCCTGAACAAATCGCCACTCTTCGATCAACTCAGGCGCGAGCAGCATCAGGGAACCAATTCCGGCGCTGACCTGTTCGGTGTGGATCAGGGCATCGGCGCGCCCGGCGGTATGCCGCCTGAAGCAATGATCGATCATATGGGCCGGGACCAGATTTTCCGCCCCTCGACGCCTCAGGAGGCAAGGCAGGCAGTCGATCGCATGGCCGATGAGGGGACTGATTTCGTTAAAATCTGGCTCGACGACCTGCGTCTGACAAACCCCGGAAAGCCCCCTCTACCGCTTTTGGGGGCGCCCGTCTGGCAGGCTGCGATCATGGAGGCGCATAGGCGTCATCTGCGTGTTGCCGTGCATATCCACGATCTCGATCTGGCGCATATGGCGCTTCAGCATGGCGCAGATATTCTGGCGCATGGTGTTCGGGACAAGCCGGTGGACCAGACCCTGATCACCCAGCTTAGGACGACAGGAGCCTGGTACATCCCGACGCTCGCGCTCGATGAATCGACCTATTATTTCGCTGAGCATCCTGAAACGCTTACGCAGCCCGTCGCTCGCGATGCCATGTCACCCGCTCTGCGCGAGACGGTCGCCCGCGAGGACTGGCGCAGGGAGACACGCGCAAAACCCGCGACAGAGGCGGCACACAGGGCGCTGCTGATGAATGAGCATAACGTTCTGGCGCTCTACAAGGCCGGTGTGAATATCGGTTTCGGTACGGATTCCGGTGCGACGCCGCTGCGTCTGCCGGGCTTTGCCGAACATCGAGAACTTGTGCTTCTGGTCGCATCCGGTCTCACCCCTTTGCAGGCCATCAATCTCGCTACCCAGAAGGCAGCGCTCCTGCTTGGCTTGCAGGATCGTGGGGTCATTGCGCCCGGTAAACGTGCGGATTTTCTCGTCATTGACGGTGCGCCGGATCGCACCATATCAGATGTCGATCTGATTTCTCAGGTCTGGCAGCGCGGCAAGCCTGTCTCGGACGGATTCGTCACCAAAGGGCCGACATTATGAACCGTCATTTCAAGTCGCTCGTTGCAGTATTGCTGCTCGCTTCTCCATCGGTTGCCATGGCACAGCAGGGGCCGGTTGCCTCACCCCGCTATGCTGACGGAACCGGGAACAGCATGATCGATCAGCTGAACTCCTCGCAGCTCAACAATAATTACAAGGGCCCATATTATCACAGGGGCGAGGCACCGCCGCCCTTCCGACCTGTTCAGGTCGCTCCTCCGCCACCGCCTCCGCCTCCGCCACTGGTGCGTCATCATAGGCATCGCCCGCATCCTGTCCCACCGGGTGTGCCCCAACCGGTCATGCAGCCGGGCGGGCCGCATTAAGGCAGATTACCTTGGTCGATGCCGTCATCCTTGCGGGTGGTCGAGGGAGCAGGCTTGGCGGATGCACCAAGTCCCTGCTTCCGTTGGGAGATGGTACGCTTCTTGCGGAGATCATCAGGCGGCTGGCCCGGCAAACCGATGCTCTCGCCATTGCGGCACGCAAAGAGCAGGTGGAACTCTCAGCCTTCGGTCTGCCTGTCCTGCTGGATCGTCAGACTGACCGTGGCCCCCTTTCAGGTATTCTCTCAGCGCTCGAATGGGCAGCAGGGCGTGGCAGGCAGGAAGTCCTTACCGTAGCGGGCGACACTCCGTTTCTCCCCTGTGATCTCGTGACGCGTCTTGGTCGGGTGCCCGCCTGTGCACAAAGCAATGAGCGTATCCATCCTCTGATCGCGTTGTGGCCTGTTTCAGGCCTGACTCTACTACGGGAGATACTCGAAAAAGCAGCGCTATCCGGGGATCGCCATGGTTTGGCCGTGCGTCCCTTTGCATCGGCCCTCGGTATGAGAACCGTCATTTTTGACGCAACGTCTCATGACCCTTTCTTCAACGTCAATACGCGCGAGGATCTGTCGAGGCTGGCCGAGGATCCTCGCGCAGCGATGACTGTTTCCTGAGCCTGCCTCTGGTCACAGTTCACCGCGGTCACATTTCAGTCGATAGCAGACCGAATTCACGCATGGCGGGAACGAAATTCTCGTTTTCATGCTTCGAGCGGGCGAGTTTGACGAGGGCGAAACGGCGTAGCGGGTTCAGGGCCTGCCATGAATCGCATGACGGCGGATCGACATGATCGCTGGTGGCCTGGGCTATGACGCATTCTGGCACCGCGCCCGCGTCCTGCCACAGCGCATCGTCGTGCTTCACCAGTTCCTTTACCGGCTCGTCGCAGTGACGTTCGATCAGAGCAACAAGCGTATCGCGATAAACGTGCTGCTGTTCGGGCGTCGTACAGGGCAGATCGAGCAGAACACGACGCTGATCGGCGCCGATCTGGCTCCATTGCCGCAGGCTCATTTTTATTCTGACCAGATCCAGCTTGAGCCGGACACACAT
>Ga0157365_10001172_pt1 | contig 10978 bp, 10 predicted proteins | sample AttsexASBM3_FD_111478 | JGI IMG/M metagenome (GOLD analysis project Ga0157365, IMG submission 111478) | Fungus gardens microbial communities from leaf cutter ant in Ribeirão Preto, State of São Paulo, Brazil - Atta sexdens ASBM3 | ecosystem: Host-associated > Fungi > Mycelium > Unclassified ... | reverse complement strand
GCCAGAGCGGTACCGACCAGAAGTCTGCTTCGTGGCGCGCGCGGGGCACGATCTTCCTTGCCATCCTGCGCATTCAGAGGCTTGCGGCGGCCCGCTGTCGTTTCCTCCGGCGCATCTGCCCGGTTGTCTGACAGCTCTGCCTCCTGTGGCATCGGGCCGTCCCCGGCCTGTTTGCCGGTCCGGTCCGTGGAGCGCTTTTGCGGTCGCAGCATCTCCACGACCTCTCCTGTGTCCTCACGGCGCATTGCGTTTCCTCGCATGCTGATGGTCCCTCCTGTGTCGTCCTTGCAGGATGCCAAAGGCCGTTGTGAGTGCAGTCAGGGGGCGTCCACAGGCTCCGTGAAAATCACCCCGATAGGATCATCCTTATGAAGAAGGACTGTAGGGTTCTGAGGGGTTTGCTTTTGCAGGATCTGGCCCATTTCCTGTCCAGCCCGTCCGGCAGCAACACCAAGCTGTTGAGGTAAGGTCAGGTGCGTGAACGAACTCACGCCCAGCCCGCTGGTCACACTGTTTGTGTTTGAGTTCTGCATCGCGTTGCCGAGACCTTCGACAAAAGCCGCCGCGGCCGGAAGAAAGATACGCGTCGGGAGATGTTCGTGAACTTCCGAGGCAAGCCCGGTTTCCATGGTGTCGGGTGCGACGGCATAGGCTGAAACCGGCAGAGGATCGCTGTCACCGATCATGAGTTTGTCGAACTTGATGACCAGACGTTCGTCCTTACGCTCAAAGGACCCCGACAGCCTGTCATGAGCGAGTGGTCCTGAATCAATTTCGACGAGAACCGGAGTACCGGGATAGTCGCTGTTGATACCAAGAAGAGAATGGCCATAAACGCCCCTTCCTGCAGCAAGGAGCCTGTGGGTTGCCGATTTCACGGTCGCCACATTCTGCTGTGAGCCGGTTTCACCTGAGGAGGTTGCCTGTGGCTCCTGCGTGAAAGACGCGCTGTCCTGCCTGTGGCCACCTGCCGCCGCGGTTTCCGCTGGAAGTTCCATGTCCAGTGAAGCGGGCCTGCCGCTCCACGCAGCCAACAGCTCGACCTCCTGTGCCTCGGAGAGTTCTCCTGGCAGCCGCTCCCGGCTCGCGGACCGTTCGGAGGCAGTCTTTGTGCCTTCCGGCGCGCGCGTGAACTGATTAACCGCAGGAGGCGGAGGTGGCGCTGGCCGAGGCGTTCCGGGGGGCGTTACGCCGGCAGTTGTTGCAGAACCAGTGCCAGGCATCCGACCCAGCACAGGGGCTTTATCGTCCCCCAATGGCCTGTTCGTCGTCAGCGCGCTTGCAAAAGATCGTCCACTAGCCTTGGCCGCGTCGGCATCAGCCTTCTCCTTTTCAAGCGTTGCGCTGTCGAGCTTGTCGGAATGATTGCTTCCGCCTGCTGGCGGCGCAAGAGTTGGGGTTTGCAAAGCCGCCGACTTCGGTTTTGGCGTGGAGCCGTGGCTCATCATGTACCATCCTCCCGCGGCAACCACGAGAAGGCCTGCGGCCGCGAAGGCCGGGCGCCGAGACGCCTTGAAGCTGGTGGCAAGGCCGCTTGCAGATGCGGCCTGTTCTGGATGAGGTCCGCTCACGGGCCGTCCTCCGATAGTGTCGCAGAGACGATCCGGGCGCCTGAAGACAGGAGCACGTTTGACGTCTCGGGGATTTCATAAATTCCAATGCCATATTCGGTCTCATGGGCGCTTGGAGCAGGGGAGATTGGCGTATAGTCCGTCCGGAGGTACATCTTGTCACCGAGCTTCCACGCTCTGATCCGATCCGGGCTGACGCCAGCAACACGCAGGGGAACTGCATCGGCCGGTGCCGCGCCATCGAGCATGGCTTCGAGGTTGCGATCACCCGTCGCCGGTGCATCGGGCTCGGAATTGGGCGTGTCCTTCGCGTTTGGACCGCGTGCGGCAACCCGCACCGTCAGGTCCGCGTCGTAGGCGCCCGTTCCACTGATGATCATGAAGGAGATCGGCTTTGGCGCGCCCTTGAGATTGACCAGAACACCGCCATGAGCATAACGCGAGACGGGGGTCAGCTGCAGGACGTTCGAGCCGGCTTCCGGAACACACGCATTGATCCCCACACTGCGCACGGCGGAGTTCTGTCCCTGACCATGGGCGTCGCAACCGCCGCTCTTGTTGGTGGCGATATCCCAGGCAATGGGCCAGGACTGACCCGTGTCATCGAGAAAAGTGATTGCTGCGGGATAATCCTGCGCAATCCTGATGATATTGGTCTGAGCACCCGGGGCAAGGGAGATCCGCACAGACCGCGACACAGGGGTGGCCAGACGGTGAGGATCTTCTGCTGCGTCCAGGTTCTTCTGGCCCTGATCGACCCGATCATAGAAGTGTTGCATTGCGCTGGGAGGCGGCGGCAAGCCTTCATAAATGGGATCGACCCGCGGCGCGCCGTTGCTGTCCCGCGTGGTCTGCGCGTAAACCACCGTTTCGGGAACTGCTAGCAGCAGAAGCCCGATGACCGCTCTCATTGTGATGGTCATTCAGCCCCCGTTATCGGCGGCGCGTGGCGCGCTGAGTTCTGTGATGACAAGTCCGTCAGGATGCTCGGGGCTGTTGGTGCGCCTGATCGTCACATCCACCGACAGAAGGTTGGTGGTCGAGCCGGAGGCATTCTCCCATTTGAGCAGCATTGGAAATGAGACGTGCCACTCATAGTCGCCACTTCTCGTTTTTCCTTCGGATCGTATTGATGGCGCACTCTTCGGCGTGGCGGTCAGGAAGACACGTTTGGCCTTGATGAAATCAATATTTCCCGGCCCGGAAAAGGACTGAGCCCAGGCGTTCCATGCGGGAAGGTCGAAGTCTTTCGCAGAGGCATCCAGATGCTTGGCGTAAGTCACGAAATCCATCGTATAAAGATTGGTGACTTTCCTCGCGGCCCAGTTGATGACCTCGGAGTCAGAAAAATATGGCTGGTCCGTGACGATCAGCTCCCGGGGTTTCCCAAGCGAGTCATGATAAATGTAACGGACGTGCGGTGTTTTCATTACCGATACGGTAAGGGCCAGTCCCAGAATGACGTTGAGGATCAGACTGCCCGAAAAGGCAATGAGAACGCGCTTGACGATGCGCTGGAGGAACTCCGGATCGAGAAGTCTCCGGCTGATGGCAGCGGACGCGTTACGCATCAATGGAAGCATCCCGACGCGCGGCGCTCGACAAGACGACTGCCGAGGTAGCTGTAATGTTGCTGGCGGCGATCTTTCGGATGCTGGAAAAACACTGTGTTCGTGATGCCACAGGTCCTTGCGATCATCTGGCTGGCGAGTGTTGCATTTTCGGCAACAGCAAACGGGTTTTCGGTCGGAGAAGTGCGTAACAGTGTGAAACCGGCCCGGCTTGGAAGCCCGGCCCTTTTAGCGGCCATGCACACGGTATTATACTTCAGTCCGAAGTATTCAGCGATAAAGGCAGGCGAAAAAAGCCTTTTCCAGAGATCAGCCAAAAGATGCAGGGACTGTGTGTTCCAGATGGCTCTTCCAGACGCTGTTTTTGGAAACGCGCCCGGTATTGCTGATGCAGGACTGTTGTGTCGTTCATGAACGGTGTCGGTATTTTTTCGAGCTTGTGCAGCACGTTGGCGCTTCAGCGTCAGCGGACGGCGCAAGCCCAGTCGCTTTGCCTTGTTCGCGACCGCCTGCCGAGTTCTGCCGAGCCGCTCGGCAATGACCTTGATCGCCGTGTCCGTCGGATAGATTTTCGTGAGCAGTGTCGTCTCGTTGTGAGACCATAGCCTTCTGGTTTTCGTCAGCTTTAACGATATTTCTTTACTTATTGTTAACTCTTTTAATATCCCAACAGGACGTAAGAACTTGTTAAATGGCAAACCTATCCACGGTGAAACCACCTCGCTTTGAAACTTAACTTCCGCAATGCTTGCCTGCATGATATTCTTTACATCCGTCAAAGCGTTAATCTATCGTCAAATAGCCTAACCGCTCGCGTCGCAAAATGTTACCGATTACTAGTCGTTTTTGAGGAACTGTGTATTCTTGCAACAGTGCGTGGAGAAGGCAGCGGAGTCCCGAAAATCGGCGAGGCCGCGTTTGAGGAATACGCCCATTCCGTTTTTGCATGGCTCACAATCTGATTTTTGTGGCTTCCCGTTCCGGCTTCGGAATGTCTCGCAAAGACGTTTTTCGGTTGCCAACCCGTTCCTGCCGCCGCGACAGACCGGGCACGCACTCACATCCTCCACCTCTATTATCTCTCAGGATGGAAACCGCTTTGGAGGGTCGAGGTGTCTGGTGAGACGAGAGAGCAGGAAAAGCCCAAGGGCGGATGGCTGACAGCAGAGGGCGCGAGGCAGATCCTTGGGCCTCTCGGAAAGCCTGTCTCACGACAGGACAGTCGCCCTTCGGGGACGCCTCCGGGTGCAGCACAATGAGCGCGTGCCGAGAGAGCACACGTCTCACCGTTGTACCGCTGATCGCCGCGCTAGGTTTCAGTCTGGTGACACCGGCTTGTGGAGAAGACTCTTCCTCAGGCTGCCAGACACTCGTGCAGGCAGGCGCGACAGGGCTTGCCGCAGACCTGAAGGCTGACGACGCAACGATCCATCAGCCTAAGTCCGTAACGAAATTCACATGCTTGGGGAACTTCTTCAACGGTATTGGCCTGGATGTCGTTACGAACAAAGTAAATTTGACTGCGCTTGCTGAGGCTACGATGGGCAAGATCTGTTCCCAGCTCACATCAGAGTGGGACAGTCTCCAAAGTGCGGCTCACTGCGGTCTTTCTGTCACGGGCTTGGATACGAACTTCAATCTGGGTCTTGGAGTTGGAAGCTTTTGCCCGAACCTGAGTTTCGGTGGTGGGGGTGATAGCCTGATCAATGCCGGTACTAATACGACTGGGCAGCAGAGCTGGGTCGTAACCGGACAAAGCCAGCTTCCTTCTGGGTATAGTTTTGAGGCGATTGGCTCGAACACCGGTATCTCCCAGGTGAGCGAATGAAGCAGGCTTTCAGCAGGGTGGCACGCCTCGGAATAATGAGTCTGCTTGTACTAACCCTCGCAACTCTAGCAGTTCCGAAACCAGCTTATGCCTTCTTTGATTCTGCCGCGATTGTGGGTGCGATCACTACGCTCCAGGGCGCGATGAAAAGCGTCATCACTACTGCCCAGAAAGTCCTGAACGTCGCACTCGGCCACGTTAATAGCACTCTCGGAGACGGCTTCACACAAGTGAGCAACTATTTGAAGGCTCAAGTGGGGGCGCAGGAGGAGATTGCAGACGCGAATAACATGGTTCAGGCCGAACTTGCGCGGGACGTCCGGGCGGCTCAGCAGCGCGACAACCATGCGACCAATCGGCAGGATTGTCTTAATCTTGAAGGCGGGCAGACTGCCGTTGTTGCGGCGCGAAATGGCGCCGCAGTCGCAACTGCGCTGGATATCGGCAAGGACAAGCGCACGCAGGCAGGGAAAGGAACGCCTTCCTGGGAAGGCGCAGGGCAGGGCGCACAGGCCAACAACAACCGCCATTTTACGCTTTACTGCTCAGATGCAGAAGCGGACGCCGGAATTTGCTCGCTTGCCTCCACCGATCAGCAGAATGCAGATCAGGACGCCACCAGCCTCTTAACGCCACCGGCATATCAGGATCAGGCCTCGATCGACCGTGCCAATGATTACGTCACGACACTGATCCAGCCGGTTGCTCCCGCCGCGTTGAGAGGGAGTGCTCTGACCTCAGTGGATGGACAGTCTGCCCTCCCGGGCCGCCGTGCTTACAATGCTGCCATTTCGCTCGCCCACCACGTCGGAGACGACATTATCGGGTGGCACGCGAACACCGTGACCCTGAGTGTCGCCCAGAAAGCTGAGGCGGTCCGTGAGGGTTACACCAACACCTCAGTTGGCTCGGAAAGCGAAGCCACCGAGCTGGAAATCAACCGGAAATACAGTGGCACAGACTGGCAGGCAGACCTGCAGGCGATGCCATCCGACAAGTCGGTTCTTGTCCAGATCGCTCTGCTGGATGCGCAGCGTAACTGGATTGCCTGGCAGCAGTTCAAACTGGACCAGACCCGGGCGCTGATGGAAGCCAACAGGCTCGCGACGTCTGCTGAACAACGGCTTCGGGCGGTGTCTCCCCTGCCGGTTCCTACCCCAACACTCCCCTGAACATCTCGAATAGGAATGACCATGTCGGGTACTCTCACTCAGCAAGGGCCGCTAGGCTACGTCCTGCAGGCCCTTGATGCTCAGCAGTCGACCATCCCCGAAGCAGAGCGCGGGCTTGCACAAGATCTCTCTGACCTGACCGCGCGTCTGCGGGAAAACCCGGGACTGGAAAGCGATCCAAAGTTCACCGTTCAGGTGGCGTGGCTTGTCCAGGACTGGAAGGATTTTAGTGGAACCGGCGCAGATCCGCAGATCCCTCCCATTCTGGCGGCCGGCCTGAAAGCTCATGGCACAGATCTGCCGGGGTTGGAGAACGAAGAAATCAAAGCCATGCTGGCGCAGGCTGGCTCGCTTGAAGATCGAGATCTTGTCCGTGATCTCCGTAAAACAGCGCTGGATATGTCCGGAATGTCTCCGGAGGACCAGGCTTCCGTTGCCGCGGCACGGCTGGCTGCCGTTCTGGACTATCGCATCACCATGGCCCTGTCGGGCACTCCTGCCCGCGCGCAACAGACCGAGCCAGAGCCGTCACCTCGACCCGATGCACAGCAGCCGGACCCCGCCGCGGCGACATCGACGCCACAGCCCCCGCCTGCGCGGGAAGCATCTTCGGAAGTACAGCAACAGGCTTCTGCTGACATGTCCCAACCACCCGTGACGGAGCATGAGCCTCCTGTCGCGGAAAGTGAACACACCTCCCACGAGCCTCAGCAGGCGCCCCGGACACAGCACGAGATCCTTGAGCCAGGCCTTCCCTCGAATGACCCGTTTGAGGACGAAGGATATTTACAGTCTCTGGAAGAAGATGCCGGTCCCTTTCGGGACGACGAGGAGTTCCAGGGAGAGCTTCGCCGTTCTGAGCGGCAAGGAGACGTGGAAGATGCGGTGTCGCAAAGCCCCGCACAAGAGGATCGTGCGATACAGCATGAGGATCAAAGCAACGCCGACCAAGCGGAAAAAGAAGAGCCTCCCGAGACCAAGAAGCCAGCTCCACGCGATAATGCCGGCGCCCGGACACCTCACCCCGACGCTGATCAAGCGGTCGAGGAGAACACACCGAAGGCGGAGAGCAAACTAAATCAGCCTGAGGCGAAAGTTGCGCCAACCACCGCCACGGCGACCAATCGTCGTGGACTGGCCGACTTTATGAGTGATCTGGTGGGCAAGAGCGATGACCGCCAGATCCAGAACCGAACGCGCAAGGTCAAGGAAGCGGCCCGTGAAGTCGAAGAAGATCTTGGCGCTCTCAAGCGTGTCGGCCGGGAGTTTTTTGAAGCCTTCACCAAAGCCGCGTCAGAGCCTGGACAATCAGAAAGTTCTGTCATTGCGGGCATGACCGAGGATGGGAGCCATAAGGCGCTTCGCGCGCAGCTCACCGCGTCCCTGGAGAAAACGCCCGGCTTCGCAGAGTCCTGGGAAAAACTGCGCAAGTCGTCTCAGCGACTGGGCAAGGAAGTCGAGGTTCTGGGTGATGAAGCCTCCAAACGGGACGCTTTGAGTGATCCCACTGTGCAGAGCGCAGAGGAAACCGCCGCCAGTGTTGGCAAGAAACTGGAATCTCTTCCGGGCCAGGAGCCGGGAAAGGACTTTCTGAAGGAAGTTGGCGCGGCTCTGGAACGCCTGGTGGACCGTTTTCATGATTTTTTTACCAAAGATCGAAAGCAGGGCCAGGAGCAAAGTCGCGATAACAGCCCGAGCCCTGAGGTCTAAAAACAATGCACCAGTTCATGCGGCTCCTTCGAGCGTCCCGGCATTTCCGGGCGGTCACCATGACAGTCGTTGTCCTCACGGTGACTATGGGATCCGCCTATGCCGGAACCACGGCAGACAGCGTGAGCTGGAGCAACCTGAGCGCGGGCGATGACTGGTCCGCCCGCGTGCTCGACAGTCTCTTCCCGATGTCAGGGGGCACAGAGACAGCCACAGGCACAATGCTGCAGTATATTTCGACTTATGCGATGCTGATTGCGGCGTTCTGGATCAGCTATGCCTCCATCCTGCAGGTTCATAAGACAGCGGAAAGCGGAAAGATTTTCTCTGCAAGCTTCTCCGGGTGGGTGCCGCTGCGCGTTGTTGTGGCCCTCGGGCTGATGGTGCCGATCCCTGCAAACGGTGGCTTCTCGGTGGGGCAGGCGCTCGTCGTGCAGGGTGCGAAGACGGCGATCGGAATGGCCCGCAACCTGACGGATGTTGTGGCCAAATCGATCGGCCCGAACGCTTTGCCGCTTGCAGAACCGATCATCCCTGGGACCAGGCAGGTGGTCATGGCCGTGATGGAAAGCGAACTCTGCCGCGCCCTGGTCAACAAAGCCTCAAACAATCCTGACCTTATGCCCGAACCAAAGGTTTCAAACCCAGGCAATGGTTCGCCAGTGACGGTGGATTACAGCCTTGCCGTAGGCGAGGCGACGGCTGCGGCAACATGCGGCAGCATCTCGGTCACGATCCCGCAGCAGGTTGAGCAGCAGATGCTCGGGTCAAATCTTGATCTGACAGATGTTGGCACCAGGCAGGTCAAAGCGCTTCAGGATCTGATCAGCGCGGTGCGCACGCCCATGTCGTCTCTCGCGGATACGATCTGGCAGACGCGGGATGTGACGGCCCTTCGCTCCATGGATGCGGTTCTGACCGCACAGAATACGTCCTATTCCTCGGCGCTGAGTGAGGCGGCCACGGCCATGATCAGCAAGATCCGTGCGCAGTATTCCTCAGATGGTAACGGCTCAAGTGATGCCGGCTATGTGGCTATGAAAAACCTCGGCTGGAGCGGGCTGGGGGCGTACTACCTTGAGATTTCGCGCCTCAATGCAGAGGTGCTGTCCATGTCCTCCATCGTCCCGTCGGTGACTCTGCCAAGCTGGCAGGGATTAGGGTCATTCCTCTCCAGGGACCTTGCGGGTCCGATCACCGCGATCGAGCAGTATCAGGCTGCGGAAGAGCAGAAGCTGGCCACGTCGGATAGCGCCAGTGCGCCTAATGGGGCGACGAGGCTCTTTAACAACGCAGCTTTACCCAGTTCCGGACAATCGGCTCTGGACCGTGTTCTTCAGGCACTCGGCATTACGAACGGGGTCATGACGCTGATCGTCAATCATCTCCTGTCGCCAACATCCGGGAGTGACTGGACCGATCCTCTGGGGGCAATGATCGGGCTTGGCCATCTTCTGATTCACACAGCCTTGGCGATTATTGGGGGTGCTGCGGTGCTCAGTAGCAAGACAGGGGCGGGGCTCGCGACAGCGGCCAATCTTGCCACCGGGGATGTCCCGGCTGCCATTGCATCCGCGGGCAGCTTCGCACTGAGTGGTCTGATCAAAGCCCTGCTCACGCCTGTCTTTGCGGCTGCTTTCTTCCTGCTTGCTCCCGGCATTACGCTTGCTTACGTCCTCCCGATGACCCCGTTTGCTTACTGGATGGCAGGTGTGGCGGGATGGTACATCGTCGTGGTCGAAGCCGTGGTGGGCGTTCCGCTGTGGATGCTGGCCCATCTGGTGTTTCAGGGGGAGGGCCTTCATGGCCGCGGAAACCGTGGCTATGAAGTGCTGTTCACAATTCTCTTTCGCCCGGTGATGATGATTGCAGGTCTCGTGCTCAGTTACACGATCTTTGCCTCGATCTCCTGGCTGGTCATGAAGGCGTTCTCGATTGCCACCGGGTTCGTCTTTGAGCGTGGCTGGCTTCTGGACAATTTTATCGGCCTGATCGTCCTGCTCTGCATGTTCGTCACGATGGAGATGAGCATCGCCGTCATGTGCTTCAGGCTGATTTCGACCCTGCCACACCACATCCCTGCGATGGCGGGCATGACGAGTATCGGTCGTGTGGACAGTGATGACTTTAATGACAAGTCAACCGGCCGGGGGATCGCAGCTCCTACAGATAAAGTGGCAAATATTGCCCAACAGACCGTGTCGGATGTGAGTGCAATCGGAAATGCCCAGAATACCGTCGACAAGGGCGCTGCAGAGCCAGTAGACTCTACCACCAGAGCTCTCATGCAGATCTCTGGCCGCGCCGAGGATTAAGGAAAACGGATAATGGCAGACATTCTGGAGTTTGGTCAGCTCTGCCGCATTACGCAGGCTACCGAAAGAATGGCACAGGCTGTCGGTAAGTCGGTTCCCCTGGCAGCCTATAATCAGGTCGTAGATCTTCATAACGACCTTGTCAGGAGGTACGACGCCCTCGCAGAAAAATACGCGGTGGCTAACCGTGGCCTTGATGAAATGGAGCAGAACCGTAACGAGTGGCAGACTTGGGGGCGCGAAACACGCGACCTGTGGCGAGGTCGCGCCGAGAAGGCCGAAGCGCGTGTTGCCGTACTCGAAGCCAAACTAAAGGCAAAGGGTAACGGCTCTTGAGCGTTGTCACTCTGAAGCACAGTATCGCTGGCTTGGCTTTACTGTGCAGCCTGTCAGCCTGCGCTCACGGCAACATCCGTTCACTCTCGTCTTACAATGTGCCACCACCACCCAAGGTGAAGCAGCCGCTTTACGATCCTTATGCGCCCTATGGCTCTGCGCCCGTGACCTGGCGTCCTGCGCTGGCCACCCGCGCTGGCACCATTGTCAAACCCAATGATCCGGTCGATCAGGGTGATCGTCCTGATTATGAAAAGGCCGCCTGGTCGATTGACCGCAAAGCCGCCCAGGCCGGGACGTTCTAAGGCGTCCCGGAAACTGGCCTTATCGAGGCCAGAGCCGCCGCCCGTCTGAAAGATACTCCGAGAGTTTTCCGGCGCGTCCTGTCCGGGCCTGCCAGTTTGAGAAGCCCTGAATAACAAACTGGCTTCCCAGAACGATCGCACAGGCGAGCGCTTCCACACAGGATGCGCTG